>ENA-UOXP01000181-UOXP01000181.1-mixed-culture-metagenome-genome-assembly--contig:-NODE-181-length-46865-cov-35.496988_pt1 | contig 46865 bp, 25 predicted proteins | sample MGYA00238161_ERZ761639 | MGnify/ENA primary metagenome ERZ761639 (study PRJEB28913, sample SAMN08776760) | mixed culture metagenome | isolation source: Freshwater growth medium | place: USA...
CGCGTGTCTGACTGGCGCGCCCATCGTCCGGCGATCACACACATAGAGAGGATGTGACACTATCGTTTTTTTGGGACGATATTCCCATGCATTTGAGCGACTTCCAGTGTCGCAGGCCTAGACGGGCAACGTGTGTAGGCACGACGCGGAACGCGTCAATTGTTTCGAGTTTTTCTAGAAACCCCGTGACGCGAAAACGAATATCGTCACCAAAAAAGCGAAACGACTTCTGGGATGTTTTGCTGTGTCCAGCGTTTGGTGCTTTTGGCGTCAGGCATCTCTGCATCGCTGGAGGAGCCCGCTCGTCTGGACGAGCAGACCCCTACGCGCAGTCGCCACTGCCTTTAGCCGTACAAGATGCCAGACCTCACCTTCTCTGAGCTGCCCATTGATCGCAACCCGCTCACGAAGAAGCCCACGAGCGAAACCTGGGAGCAGGGCATCGTCATGAGCCGTGCTGAGCAGACGCGCAACCGCATGCCGAACGTGACTCTGTCGCAGGCCGAAGCGGTCGCTAAGGCTGCCATTCAGCGCGGCAAGGAGCCCATGGACGCGGGCTTTTGGTACCACCAGCCGGTTGGTGGTCGTGCGGTAAGCGCCGCCCCCAGTACACGCCGGCGTAGCGTCAGTGCACACTGCAAGGAGAGGCCGCTCTGGGGATGAGCCGCCGCCGGCGACGTTGGTTGGCAGCGGCGGCAGCAGCGGCAGGCCGATGATGATGGCGCACGCACCATCCCCGTCGTGCGCCCTGCGCGCTGCCGCAGCAGCCCGCAGCCGCTGCCGACATGTGGTTGGCGCTCAGGAATACTCCTCCGGCGGCCACCAGCACCAGTCGCTCTGCTGCGGCGGCCGAGGCCGCTCCAGACGGGGGCTCCGCTGCGACGGACGGCTCCCGCGCGGGCCTCACCGCTGCTGCTGCTACGCCGGCTGCCACGCCGGCTGCCACGCCGGCTGGGTGGTGGTGGTGGGGGGGGCAATGCACACGCGCTTCCCTTGCCTAAGCCTTGCCTGAGAAACCTCGCTCACGCTCGCCCCGCCCGTCCCGCTCGCAGCAAGAGGCTCGCCCTAGGCAGCCGGTGGACAAGAACACGCGCGGCGGGCTGGGCTCCAAGGCGAACGAGTCGAACGTGGACCTCGTCGTCTTTGGCCACGAGCAGGACGGCGCGGGCGTCTCGGAGGGCGAGCACTGGGAGATGGACCAGAGGGATTGGCTCGGCTTCAAGAAGCGCGTCGGCGGCATGGATGCAAACAACGCGGTCGTCGACGCCGTCGTCTTCGGCCACGACCAGGACGGTTTCACCTCGATCAAGAAGCTCGAGGAGGAGATGAAGAAGCTGCCGCAGTTTGCGGGAGCAGCGGGCGTGTGCTCGTCGGAGGTGTCGTCCTCGAACATCATGCAGGACGCCAAGATCGTGCCCTCGAAGTTCACCAAGTTGAAGAACTCATCCGACGTTGACATGGTCGTCTTCGGCCACGACCAAGACGGCTCGGGCGAGGGCCCCAACCAGGACATGGAGGACCTGGAGGCGTCCCCACTCTTTTTCGGTTCGGCGGGTGTTCACACCACAGATGCGTCGCTCAAGGAGGCGGCCATGTGGTATGGTGGCCCCAAGGGCCGGCGCACCACGCCGCTGCAGCACTCGTCATCCTCGACGGACCAGTCCTTCCAGGAGATGCAGGACGGCCCCGGATGCCCGCAGGCGCGCTTCAAGGGCAGCCATGCTTTCGCCGGCGCTGCCGGCAATGTGGGAACACCCTCGGCGCTCCCGGCCAACTCGGATGGCACGATCGCCTGGGCCAGCCGGAAGGTCAACCGGCCTACGGACGTCATGCAGGACGACTTTGCGGCCAAGGACCTCGACTTCCGCACCGAGCGCGGCGCGGGAGCCAACGCGCTGCCCGTCCTGTCACAGGAGCATGGAGCAGGCTCGATCAAGGCAGTCGTGTTCAGCGGCCCCGACCCCAAGGGCAACCGGCAGGCGCTCGGTGTGGGCGACCTGCCCCCCAACGCCACACTGCTGCAGAAGCGCGAGCAGTCGCGCCGCGCCGCGGTCGCACACGGCTGCCGCTCGATGGCCTACGTCAACGAGTCCGAGTTCAACAGCGCGGCCGGTCTGTCGTCAGACGAGATCTTCTTCGCCAACACGGCGGACCTCGTGCGTCGCGTGAAGCCCGTGACGCGCAAGTCGGGCTACTCGGGTGTCACCGACGTCGACATGGTCGTCTTCGGCCACGACCTCGAGGGCGGCGACAAGGACGGCGCCTCGATGATGAAGGACAAGGAGTTCGCGGGCTCAGCCGGTGCGTCGTCGGCCCAGATCCACACCTTCCATTCCAACTCGCGCTCCGCACCCAAGGACGTGCCGCAGATGCGCGACCAGATGGATAACATCGTCTTCGGGCACGAGATGCAGGACTCGGCCGGACAAAAGAGGGCCGAGGAGCTCTTCTTCGCGCTCCAGAAGGGCTCTGCCGGCGAGGCCACGGTCGAGATCGGCAGCCGTTCCTTCCCCTCGCGCCTTGAGAAGTCGTCGGCCGTAGGCGGCCCGGCGTACGCATGGGGCACCTTGGGCAACCGCCACAACGAGCCGCGCGGCGACCTCAAGGGCGCGATCCCCACGGACCACGCGGGCCCGCAGTACCCGCCCAACTACAAGGGCGCGCTCGGTGCGCCGCGCGACATGCTCGCGCGCAAGGACTGCGACGCCAACTACACGGTGGGCGCGTCCAACCAGGTCGTCAAGCCGCGCCACCGCAACGACATGGACTCGAGCGACGCTCGCGCCATCCTCGAGGAGAACTACCGCCCCGACAAGACCACGAGCTACGGCACGCTCAAGTCGTCGCATCTGCTTGCGCCCGACGAGAAGGTCCTCGGCGCCGCGGGCAAGGCGTCGCGCATGATCAACGACTACAACGCGGGCCCGTTTACGTGGGTTGACGTCGACACCGAAGAAGAGCGTCGGCTCTCCGAGTTCAACGCGGGCTCGCAGAAGGTGGCGGACATCCTGAACGGCGACGGCTACCTCGAGCGCGACACGGACCCGAAGGCCAAGATGATCCCCGACGAGTACAATGCCATCAAGGGTCGCAAGGTGGACAAGGCCACCGCCGCGATCTACGCCAAGCAGCGCGAGCTTGTTTGTGGCGACTCGATCGCGAAGCTCAACATCTTGCAGCCGGACCTGAACTACGCCATGATCGACAAGGACGGCGATGGCGTCATCGAGGCGGACGAGATCGCGGCGGCGGGCGGCATGCAGGGCTACGTCTTCGAGGATGCAAAGTCCGAGTTCGAGGTCATGATGCAACAGAAGAGCTTCGGACAACCCAAACCGTTCGGCTCGGACCCGATTGACTCGTGGTACGGCAAGCCCGACTACACCACCACGCGCAAGGACGTCGAGAGGACCGTGCAGTCCAAGCTCGCCGCCGCGCAGCAGAAGCACTTGAGCTACAAGCCGCCCACGGCCACTCCCGAAGGCATGCGCCGCCATAACTTCCAGCCCGCTCCCACCATCGCAGAGGCCATCGGCACCGTGCGCCAGGAGAAGGTGGCGTATGGCACCGTGCACCGAAACGCCCCCTTTGGCGTCGACGAGGCCGACTTCAACATGAAGTACGAGACCTCGTCCTTGGCGGGCCCGGGCAACTGGGATCAGTCGATGGCCTCCCGCATCGCGCGCCGGCGGTTGATCGGCAGCCAAGAGCGCGGCGGCCAGAAGTCGCCCACGGCGACGGGCTCCATGGTGCCCTACTAATGTCTCCGCACAAGGCCTCCGCGTGCGCGCGAGCACTAAAGGTGAGCACTTGCATTCACAAGGCCTCCGCGCGAGGCGCGAGGCGCGAGGCGTGAGGTGCATACAAATGCTCACCACGGCACGAGGCGCGAGGCGCGACACTTTAGCACCCTCTGAACCGTATGGGGGGGGTGAGGTGGCAGCGGCGGCGGTGGGGCGTCCTGCCGCCCTCTGCAACGCACCCACGCACGGTCGCGCAATGAGCACGAGGGCGGGGCGTGTGATGACGATGGTATGCCGCGCCGCGCGGCGTGATGCGCGGGGCTGGCAACGTGCGTAGTCGGAGGACGTGAGGCTCTGCACGAGGCGAGCAGCTGTGCTCTCAGATGTGTCATGGCGATAGCGAGGAATGCGCGTGTGCATGCTGTGGGGTCGGGGGATCTCGCGGGGCTACCGAGGGTGCAGTGAGGCATGTGCTGTGAGGACTCAGCAATGTGAGCCGGCCGTGGGGAGCGCACCCGCAGTGGAGGTCGTGCGAGCTCCGCGCCTGGTGTGCCGAGTGTGTCTGTATACCCATACGTCGGTGATCGAGCGGCGGTTCGTTCTTGTATGTGCGCGTGGCGCACTGTGTGAAAGTGGTGTGTGCGGTGTGCACGATGTTCATCATAACGGCATTTAACTTCAAAACGCTGTCTTGAGCACCTCTCATGCTGCGGGCGAATAGAGCGTCGGACGCGCGCGAGGTGGAAATTCTCGCGCTCATCCACAACTACCTGCTCAGTGGCCCGTGGCACCGGGCGGCTGCCGCACTCGAGCGCGATGTAGCCGAGGCGGGCGTGCTCCCGCTCACGCCCGGCACGCCGGCGTCACTTGCTACAATGCGCTGCCCGCCGGACCAGCTGCGCCGTCTACTGGCGCGTGCGCACGCGCCCGGGCACGGCACGCTGCTGAGCACGCAGGCGGCGGGCGACTCCGCCGCAGCCCACAGGCGGCTGCTGCCCCTTGCACCGCCACTTCCAGCTTGGCTCGGCGCACGTGAGATGCATAGCGGTCGCGGCACGCGCAGCAGTGCGCCGGGCCGGCCCGTGCAGGCGACCGCGCTTGGCCTACGGACCACGAGCGAGCTGCTTGCTGGTTCCGAGCGCCTCGGCCTGCGCGGCGTGCTCGATGGGCACACAAACGCGGCGTACTGCGTCGCCTTCGACGCGAACTGCGAGCGCATCTTCACTGGCGCCGACGATCACCTGATCAAGGTGTGGGACTGTGCGACGTGCTTCCTGCTGCGCACGCTGCGCGGCCACCGCGCCGAGATCACCGACATTTCCGTGCACGCGAGCGGCACGCTGCTCGCCTCCGCCTGCAACGATCAGACCATCCGGGTCTGGGCGCTCGACGTCGAGGGATGCCCTTGCATCGCGGTGCTGCAGCCACCCGCGGGCATGGCGCCAGGCGTGGACGCTTCACCGCCGATAGTGGCGCGCTGGCGCCCGCTTTCCACGTTCCGACCCAACCCGGAGGTCTTCGGCGTCACTCAAAAAGGCCAATGCCTGCTGTGGACGCGCTTGCCGCCGCCGCCGCCGCCGTCGGCGTCAGCACAGCAGCCGCAGCGGCCGCAGCGGCCGCAGCGGGCTCGCACGCGACGGCGGCCAGGCGAGGAGGGCGAGGCGGCAGAGGACACCGCGGTGCCGCACGTGTCGCTGCGGCTCGCGCCACCCGCAGCGCCCGCGACAGCGCCCGCCGAGCCCGGAGGGCGTACGGCACCTGTCGTACACGGGTGGCGCCTCGAGAGCTCCCAGCTGCCACGAAAGGCCAGTGCGGCGTCGGGCGCGCAAGGCGACAATTACAGCGTGTACCACGCGGCGTGGTCGGCCGGCGGCGTGCGGGTTGCGATCTGCACGTCGGATGACGTGATCCACGTGCTGCGCGTCGTTGAGCCGCGTGCCGCCGGGAGCGCGCCCGTTCACGGCGCCCCGTGCACGGCGCCCGTTCATGGCGCCCTTGCGGCGGCGGCTCCGGCAGCTTCGGCGAGCGCGGCGGCTGTGGAGGCTCCCCCAGGGCCGGTGCTGGTGGCGACGCTTCGCGGGCACAAGAACGACGTGCTCACTCTCGCTTGGGCCTCGGACGGCCTGCGTCTCGCCACCGCCTCCAAGGATGGTAGCGCGCGCCTATGGAAGCTCAAAGGGACGGAGCACAAGTCGAAAGGCGCCGTGCTGAGCACTGGGCGTGTGCTGGGCGAGACGCGCGGAGTGGGCGCCGAGAAGTGGGGCTCGACGACGCTTGGTAAGCCTCCCCCCGAGGGTAGCGAAGTGCCCCAGGTGGTCAGCGTCGTTTGGACCTGCGATGATGCGTTGCTGCTCACGTCGTCATCGCTCGGCCACTTGTCGGTATGGTGTGGGCACACGGGCGTTGCCGTACGCTCTCTCCGTGCCAGCGGGCCGGCGGCGCCGCCCTCGCGCGCGCTGCTTGAGCTGCGCGACCTCGCCGCTGCCGTCCCACCCTCGGTGACGATGACCATGGCCGTTGCGATGGGCAGCGGCGCTGCTGGCGGTGGCAGCGGCGGTGTCGCCGCTGCGGACGGCGGGCCAACGAGCGTGCCGCCTCCCCACTCCCACGAGGTTCATGTCTTCGAGGCGCACCCGACGCTGCCTGGCATCGCCGTCTCGGCCTCGTACGATGGCAAGGCTTTCGTGTGGGACGTAGTGCGTGGCACCATGTTGCACGCGCTGCGCACCCCTCACCTGGACGAAAACAACGAAATCGTCGAGGGCAAATGGTCCGAGGATGGCACCACGCTCGCGCTATGCGACGCGGCCGGCAGGCTCATCGTCTACGGGCTTGCGCTCGGCGGCGTGTCCGCCGCCTCCCAGCACGCCGAGACCGTCGTCGTCGGTGGCGCGTCGGCGCTCGTGCGTGCGTCGGCCGAGCCGACCGCAGCTGCCGCGCCGTACGAGCAATACTTTGGCGGCGACCAGACATCACTCGGCCCGTTTGAACCCTCCGACCCGCCCGGCGGGGGCTCGACAGAGCCCGTGCGGCTGCCAAGCCTTCAGACGCCTGCGCAGGGAAGGTCGCTGCTCAACCGATCGCAGCAGGAATATTCGGAAGAGGTCCAGCACGCGATGGCGAGCGTCGCCGCCACGCTCGTGCGCCCCACCGACCCGGGGGTCGTGCGTGCCCTCGCCGAAAAGGGCGCGTTCCTGGCGCTGAACGAGGCGCTCGCGTTGGTCGATCCTCATTCGGAGGGTGGTGCTGCCGAGCGGGGCGGGCGGGCCGGCACGATGGGCAAGGGAGGGGGGAAGCAGCGCATGGCTAGCGCAGGCTCCTCGGCGGGAGCCGGCAGCAGCAGTGGCGTGGCCACCACCGTGCCCATCGACGCCGCCCTCGTCGCCGCCGGCGTTCCCCTCGATGAAGTTGAGAATTGGGACGATAACTCGGCGGACGATGACTATCGGGCGGGCGGGCGCGACGACGACGACGACGACGATGACGACGACGACGACGACGACGATGACGATCTGCTCGAGGACGACGAGCAGCTGGTCTACGATGCTGGGAGGCGCGCGCGGCACGAGCCGCTGCCGAGTGGGCGCACGCGCGCCGCCGCGGCCGCTGCGGGTGTGGGGCGGCGGCTCGGTGGGGGCAGCAGCAGCGGGCGACCGCGGCGGGGTCGCGACGACGGGGCGGGGGGGGGCGGGGGGGTGGCGGCGGGGGGCGGCAGGGGGCGGCGGGGTGGCGGCGACGACGATTCGCCTTCGTCACGCCTCCGGCGGCGCAGCCGCCGCATGATGCGCGACGATGAGGACGGTGAGGACGAGGAGGACGAGGACCATGCGCGAGCGCGTCGCCCTCGGCGCGCGTGCGTGGCGGCGGCCGCCGCGGCGGCGGAGGATGAGGACGAGGCGTTGCCATCGTTCGAGGACGACGACGGCGACTGGCGGCGCGCGGGTCAGCGCGACAAGGTGCGGCGGAAGCGCCAGGCCGAGCAACGGCGTGACCAGGTGAGGCGGCGCCGGCGCGTGGTCGATGACTCGGATGAGGACAGTGAGGAGGACGAGGAAGAGAGCTTCGGGGAGGAGGACGAGGACGAGGACGACGAGGACGAGGACAGCGCAGTCAGCTACGACGATGACTCAGAGGAGGACGAGGACGAGGACGAGGACGAGGAGGACGAGGCCGAGAATCGGGTGCCACGAAACTCAAAGAGGCGCGAGAGTCAATCTCGCCATCAATCTCGCCGCCCCTCGAAGCGTGCAGCAGCCAAGCGCGCGACTGCGGCGGTGGTGGCCGCACGTCGCGGCGGCGGCGGCAGCAGCCGAGCCGGCGGTGGCAGCAGACGAGACCCCGAGCGTGCAGGCGCCCGGCACGGCGGCGGCGGCGGCGGCGGCGGCGGCGGCAATGGCGATGGCGGCACCCGAGCGAGACGAAGCGAGGTGGAGGAGCTGGCCGCGGCTGCCGGCGCGAGCAGCAGCCCAGACGCCCATCTCGATCGTGCCGGGAGGCGGCAGCGCCACTCGGCTCCTGCCCCCCCTGTGCGGCAGGTGGCACTGCAGCATGCCCTCACGCGCATTGGCGAGCGCGCTCCCACGACAGAACCGTTACCGCCCGAGAAGAATTGGCTTCGTCGCAAGGAGTTAGTCGAGGCACATGCGATCGGCGAGGACGAGAATGACCATGGGTTTGAGCACCAGTGGTTCACCGCCCGAGTCGTCTCAGTGGACCGAAAGAACTGCCACGCGTTGCTCGAGTTCGAGGAGCTGCTGAACGACGATGGGCAGAGCAAGCTCATGGAACGGATTGAGCTCTCGAAGATCCGCCCGATACCCCCGAGCGGCGCCGCCCAGGTATGCCTTGACGACTGCCCCTGGAAGCCGGAGAGGGGCTTTGCCAAGTCGGTGGACTCGGCCGAGTACGCGGCGCAGCTTGCGTGGGTCCGAAGTCTACCGATCGGCGCGGCCGTTGAATGCTACGCTGATGACGCGTGGTGGGCCGGCGTATGCATGGGAGAGGTTTCTGTCGACGAGGCCCGCGCCCACGCCGACGCGTACGAGGCGGCCGTGGCGGCGGCCGCTGCGGAGGACCCAGCTGCCCCGTCTCCCGACCGGCCCGACCCCACCAACGAGGGCCCTCACTTTTTAGTACGCTACTTTGTGGACCCGTCCGCTGACAAGTGGGGCGCGCCGCACTTCGACCCGCGCTTCCTGCGGCCGCGGTGGGAGTTTGACGTCGACAAGACATTGTGGGAGCACGACGACGCGCTCTACGCGATCCTTGACTGAGAGAGAATTCTTCGAGAGAGTGTGAGAGAGAGAGATGCGCGGCTCGAGGAGAACTGGAGCGTGCAGAGAGAGAGAGAGAGAGCCCTGCGCCCACAGGCCTCAGGGCGGGTGAGTTTATGCGGACAGGCGTATGTTTCTTCACAGCCAATGTTTATAATTCGACACCCTCGACACCGGTTCGGGGCGGTTCGGGCAAGCGGCGGGGGGCGAAAAGGGCCGCTGCGAACGTTGGACGCGCAAAAGAGAGGATGGTGAAGCCGGTGCAGAAGCAAGTACGTAACTCGTGGGGACCAGGCACCTCTGGCGGCTGCCCTCGCGTGCCCTCGTGGACGAAGAACCCGCAGTACCTCCTAACGCCGAGCGCGCCCGGCTCCTTCACGATCGTGCTCCGGTGCAATGCACAGCCGCTCCTGGACATTGGCTTCGTGGTGCTCAAGCAGCAGAGCGGCGACCGTGGCGGTCGCAAGACATCTCCAAAGGTGAGCAAGCGCGAGCTCGTGACTAAGACCACGTGGAAGCCCGTCGACGTGCAGACGGCCGAGGTGGACCTGCCGCCTCTGGCGAGCGGCGAAGCACTGGGCTACATCATCGTGCCGTGCACCTTCGACCCTGGCCACCAGGCGGCCTTTGAGCTGTCTGTCGCCTCCGTGGCCGGCGTCGCCTTCACGCTCACCGAGCTCCGCGACGACGCCGGCGCGCCGTCGCGTCCGGCGGTGCAGCCAGTGACTCTGACGGAGGCGAATGTCGCCGCCGCCAACGCGGCCAACGCCGCCTCGGGAGGGGTGCCGGCCAAGCTGCCCGCGGCCAAGGCGGCGGCCGCACCGGTCAGCGGTGGCGCGGCGGCAACGCCCTCCATCGCCAAGGCGGAGGTTCCGGTGGCCGAGAATGAGGTGCAGCCCATCTCGGAGGGCCAGGGCCTTTCTAAGAGGCAGCAGGCCGACGTGGCACGTCTCATCGCTGAGGCGGAGGCGGCGGCCGCGCAGAACGGTGGGCTGTTCGTGGACCCCAACTTTGTGGCGGGCCCGTCCTCACTCTGGGCGGACGGGCGCGCCCCGGGCGCCGAGCTGCGTGCGAGCGGGCTCCCGGCCGATCCCGTCATCGCGTGGCGCCGACCGTCCGAATTTGCGGCCGACCTGCCGTCAGGCTCGGGTGTGCCCCGGCTCTTCTCCGACGAGCGGAGCGGCGGCGTGAGCGGCGTGGTCGCCTCGGCGCTGCTCAACCACTGGCTCCTCGCCGCGTGCAACATCGTGGGCGGCGACCTGGGCGTGCTCGAGCGCGTCTTTGTCGACCGTTCACATGGCGCCCAGGGCTTCTATCTGGTACGCTATTGCGTGGACGACCCAAATTCGGACGAGCCGCCAGAGCTCTGCATGCATGTGCTCACCACGGCGCCTCGTCCCCCTCCCCACAGGTACGCTTCTACGTGGACGACCCAAAGTCGGACGACGACTGGCACGTGGTGATCGTGGACGACAGGCTGCCGTGCGGCAAGGACGGCCTTCCGTGCTTCGCGCGCACGCCCTCGCCCGCCGTGCTCTGGCTCCCGATCCTCGAGAAGGCCTTTGCCAAGTATAAGGGATGTTATGAGAAGACCGGCGGCGGCTCTGTCGAGGATGGACTTCTGTACCTGACTGGCGGCCTGTCCCGCGAAGTGGGCGTGTTGCCCTCGAATGACCCCGAGCTCGTGGACGCGCTCTGGGGCCAGATGATGCAGTGGTGGCAGACTTCGCACGTCATCGGGTGCGAGCACCGCGTCGACGGCGAGCCGCCCGACGAGCTGACCCGAAAAGGGTTGCTCGCCAACCTGCCGTATTGCGTCATCGTGGGCGGCGAGTTCTACGGCCATCGGATGGTGAGGCTGCGCACCTTTTATGGCTATTCGGAGTGGCGCGGCAAGTGGGCCGACGACGACCCGTCGTGGACCACGCAGATGCGCCAGCTGATGGCGTACCGTAACAATAGCGAGGACGGCACGTTCTGGATGGGCTTCGACGACTTCGTGCTCTGGTTCAACGTGCTCTTCACGTGCCGGATGGCCGACGACCGCTGGACGAAACTCACCATGCGCTCGCGCTGGCAGGGCGCGACCGCGGGGGGCTGCTGCCCCAACTTCGCCACGTGGCGCTGCAACCAGCAGTGGCTGCTCACCACCAAGCAGCCGCTCCGCCTCACCATCTCCCTGTCCGTGCCGGCTCCCTCGAGCGCGTCCACCACGGACCACGAGGCACTCTTCCCGCCCGAGGGTGCTCTAGGGATCACGATCCTCAAGGGCAACCCTGGCGCGGACGCCAAACGGCGCAAGCTGCTCCTCACCTCGGCCGACGAGCTCATTGTCCGAGCGGAGCCTCGACAGGTGCGCCGCCTCGTGCAGGACGTGACGCTCGAGCCGTCGGAGACGCCGTATGTGCTGCTGCCGCACACGTTCACACCAGGATGCGAGACTCCGTTCACGCTCGTGCTGCGCGCGGACGACGAGAACGACGACGGTCTTCCCGATTTCCATCTCGAGCCGGTGCGCCCCGAGACGGACTGGTACCAGAAGACGTTTGACGTAACCTGGGCGACAGCACTCGAGATTGTGTGCCAGCCCTCAGATCTTGCGAGCCCTCGAGACGATGGCAAGACCGCGGCGCTCAAGGCGGCACTCAGGCGTGATAAGCAGGCGGCGGGCGCGGACGACGACGACGACGACGACGATGGTAAGCCGGCCAAGCCCAATTTCGACTTCGGCGGCGCGCCGCCGGGCGGCCCGCCCAAATCGCGTGGCTTTGTGGCCAATCCTCAGATTGCCCTCAAGGCCGAGAAGGTGGGTCGCTTCTTCATAGTCGTCGATCAGCTTGGCGTCAACCTCGACGGCCGCATGAGCGAGGGCCCCTCGTCCGATATGTACCCCGAGGTGGGCGTCGCAGTCCTCGCCTCGGTCGCGGCGCTCGACGACGGCCGGCTGGACGACGGCGAGATCTTGCACGATGAGCGCGCTGCGGCTGACTCGGTCATGCTGGCGTGCGGTCTGGCCACCTCGGAGGTGGCGTACTGCGTGGTTCCCTACCTGGCCAGTCCGAAAAAGGCTCTCGCAGACCATCCCAACCTGCGCTGCCGCGTGTGCGTGTACGCTGACGTGCCCTTCACGCTCGACAGCGGCGCACCGAAGCTTGGCGCCGAGCACGCGATGAAAGAGGACGGCACGTGCACGTGCTGGAACCTGGGGAAGATGCCCGATCAGCAGAATGAGATGACGTGCCCCATTCTGCGCGTGTACAACTCGCTCAAGAAGATTGAGCGCGGCCTCGACCGGCAGCTCAAGTACCTCGACACGCTCGCCCCCTTCCCGCGCGAGGCCGGCCTTGCCAACCGTGACACGAGCGGTTGACATGGACTTACGTAGTTAGCGAGTCCGTTGTCTCGTTGTCGTCTCGCCCTCACGGCTTTATCATGTACGGTCTTCAGTGCTCGGTTTGTCGGCTGGGTGGTACATGTTCATGTACAATCTGTTGTCTTGGCTGTGGAAGTAGTTTTGGAAAATGAACCACTTGGCGTAGAAGCCGAGCCAAAAAAGGCGAATTCCTGTGGACTTCCTGTGTGTGGTCTCAGAATGGAAAAGGTGTCCATGCAGAAGGTGCCCATGGCGGAGCCGATGGACGTGGACATGGACTCGAATTGGAGTCCAGGTCCAGGTTCTCCTTTCAGCTCTCCTTCCAATTCTCCTTTCAGCCTATCTACCCGCATGTATACTGCAACTTTCAGCTCTCCTTCCAGTTCTCCTTTCAGCCTTTCTACCCGCATGTATACTGCAACATGTGTTGTAGGGATTTTCCTATTCGTCACTGGCGGCTCCGTCTCGCTTGCAAGTCGTTTTGTGCCCACGCCCAAAGATCCCACGGAGGCCACAGGCCTGAGCGGCACGTCATGGCTACAACTCTCTCCATCTCGACCCTTACCCTCGGTGCCACCACTGCCGCCCTCGCCGCCTCTCGATCCTCCACCATCGCTGCCGCCACAACCGACGCCGCCGCTGATGCCGCCGCCGCTGATGCCGCCGCCGCGCTCGCCGCCGCCGCCGCCGCCGCCTCCTCAGCCTCGGTCGCCCTCGCCGTTTCCGCCCCCGCACCCCCCCAGCAACGCTGTTGAGGTCGCAAGTCGCCTCAACCTTCGCTTCCGAGCCGGTGCCGCCTCCAATGTGCTCGAAGAAGCGGGTGTGGTGATACATCAGTTCGATGGATACGAGGCATCATGGAACGAGCAGTGGAAATGCCCACTGAACGGCCAGTTTGGTGGGCGGCTCAGTGCCATGCTCGCCTTTCGTGGCATGAGAGCTCGCCGTGATCGCGTGGCGGTGCCACTCATCAACAATGACGGGGGCGTGGTCGTCAGCCCATCCATTCCCATCGCGTGCGCATACGGCGACGATGGCACGACGTATCGAGCACGAGAGAATGGCTGCTATGACCAATGGTGCCAGCGCAAGGACCCGTACGCAGGTTCAGAGACTGGCGGCCGGAAACCGTGCGGCTTCGGCAGCCAGGGCCAGATCAACGCCGCATGGCGCCCGAGCGATCTCAACGTGATGCTCGGCTTGTACAACGAGCACTCGCAGCCCTACCGCACGCCATCCTTCTACTCTGGGTACAATGAGCTCGTGTACGGCTGCAGGGCGTGGAACGAGCGCCTCGACCGAACAATCGAAGCCTTCTTCATCGTCCAGACCAACACTCCAATCGACTTGACGAACAATCCGACGGCCCGCCGGCATCGCGACTTCCTCCAGCACACGCCTGGGCTGTCTCTGAGCAGTGCGGACCAGGTGCCTCTCCTAATCTTCAACCCACGCGACTGGGAGAGCCCCTTTAGCGTGGTTGGCGGGAGCCACGCCACGCCAGCTGTCACGCAGGCAAGGCAAAGATCTTGCCAAAGTGCGCCCTTATGGTGCACGACTTGGACGTGTGATGGACCATGGTGTAGTGGAGGGCAGCTGCCCGAGCCTTGCACTAGGTGCTGAGAGCTGCACTGCCGAGGCGCTCGGGAGCTGCACACAGGATGCACTCAGGGTCGGGTTGAGGGTATACAACTTAGTACCGCGGCTGACGCGGGACGCGGTCTACCGACGCGCCACGCCGAACCCGCTTACTTTTCCTTACGTACAATGTACCGATCATCGATAATCCTTGATCGAAGACTCCTATACACTAATCGAATGTATTCCGTTCGCTCATCGCGTCCGGTCATCGCATTCCGCGACGATGAAAACGGCCCGCCTCCGATTTCTGCAACGTATCGGCCGACGTCTACCGCCCTCTATGCTCGGCTGCCCTGGCGCTCGACCTTGAGGCACCAGTGTCTCACTCCGCAGCAGGGTCGGGCTCATCGCCCTCTGGCTCTGCCTCTGTCGACAGCAGCAAGAAGCCATCCTCGAGCCGCCGCCTGAGCTCGCTCAGGTCCTCGTCTCCCAAGGCCTCCGCTCCGTCCTCGTCCTCGAGCTTCATCAAGTCTAGGCCCAGCTCGGCCGCCGCCATGGCTCTGAGCGACGCGAGCTCTCCCTCACCAGACATAATGGAGGAGACCACGCCCTGGCCCGCCTGGCCTACGCGACCCGTCCTGCCGGCCACGTGTACATACTCCGCGGCACTGAGCGGCGGGAGCCCAAGTGTGAACACGTGCGTCACGTTGGCGAAGTCCAGGCCACGCGCCGTCGCGAGCGGCGCCACGAGCACGGAGGCGCTCTGGCCCGCCGCCACCCCCGGCTTGAAGCCCTGCTGCGCGCCACCCGCCCGTCGAAAGCGATCGGCGAGAAGCATCGGCTCCATCCCGGTCTCGGGCAGCAGCACCGCGATCGCGTGGTCGCCCCACAGAGCGTCTCGGAGGGCCCTCGCCACCTCCTTAGCTGCGGGCTCGTCCGCCGCAAACACAACGGCTCGGGGACGTGGGCCGAGCGCCTGCACAGCGCTCTCGGCGGCCTCCTCGGCGAACGCCTCGGCGGCGGCCGCCTTCACAGCCCGCTCGTTCACAGCCCGCTCGTACGCGCGAAGGTCCGATCGCATCATGCGCACGAGGAGCAGCAGGCGCTCACCTTCAGTAGGCGCGAACGTCGCCTGGTGAATGAGCGACGGGGGCAGCGCCGTGCGCCGCTTGGGCACAGCCTCCCCCACAAAGGCCTCCGTCAGAGTCCGACTGCTTCCATCGCCCTCAGCGAGGCACGCTGGTGCACGGAGCAGCCCTCGCTCCATGACGGCAGCGATCACGCCGTCTGTGAGTGTCGCGCCGGCCACAAAGCGTACGCACGAGGGCGGCGCGCTCCGAAGCAGCCATTGGCACCCCGGCGCATCCAGCAGTGCATCTGCCTCATCGAGAATGATGGCCGCGAGCGAGCCCAGCGGCAAGGCATCGGTGGTAGCGGCGGCGGCAGAGGCCAATCCGTCCGGGGTCGTGATCAGGAGGTCGCAGTCGGCCGCACGCAATCCCGAGGCTGAGTCACCCGTCGTCCCGGCCCATAGGACGATGCGAGAGCCCTTAGGCCCTTTGAACTTGAACAGGGAGTCGCGGGCTCCCGGCTCCCACGTGCGGCTCGCCCTCGCGTAACCACCGAGCAGCGAGTAGGCTATGCCGCCCACCTGCTCGCACAGAGCCTCGTTCGGCACCACGATGATCGCGAGCGGAGCGCCGCGAAGCGTGAGCGACTCAGGGGTCGATTTGGCTCGCTCGGACCGCATGGTGATGAGAGCAGGCGCGAGGACGGCCATAGCGTCAGTGGGCGAGAGATTCGGTGCGGAGGCCACGGCCTCGCTCGTGCGCACGCCGCGGGCTTCGAGTGGCTGAGCGAGGACCACAGCGAGCAGCGGCATGAGATACGCGAGCGTTTTTCCCGCGCCGGTCGCCGCTCTCAGGACAACATCCTGAGCCGGTCGGGCGGAGAAGGCTGCCACCTGGACAGGCGTTGGATAGCGAAACCCGAGTTTCTCGCACCGATCGAAGAGCCACGCTGGGACGAGCTCTGTCGGCCAGCCGGACGGCTTGGCGCCCGCGTCGGCAATCAGCTTTTTCAGCCGAGCGGCCTCGGCGTAGTCCTCGGCCTCCACTGCGGCGTTCATAGCAGTGATGGCCGCGTTGACATCGAATTCGTTGAACGATTGCATGACAGCCGTGCGCTGTAGGCAGAGCAAGCGTGGCCCACGCGCCGCAGCGGGCCCACGCGATACAGCGAAAGCCATGGCGATCGCCGGAACCAACGACGTGAACATCGCGAGAGCACTCACTCGCTGAGTGCCACGCTCGCATTCTTCTGATTGACTTCCTCATCACAAACCTCTCCTCTCCCGCCTCCGTTCACACTACTGCAGTGTTCCCCCTTTCGTCAAAACCAGGATGGGTTCCAAGCCCCTCCCGAGCGCCCCGCTTCGTGGCGCCGCATGACCAAAATGAAGAAGAGCGGAGCCCCGGCCGACGGAGCACCGTCGGACGGAACGTCGACGAAGAAGACGGGCGCCAGCCAAAAGCCAAAGCGCTCGGACACGTCCAGGATGATGCTGTGGGCTGCGCCGGTTGTTGTCCTGCTGGCCGCTGGCATTGCATTTGTGTCCAAAACTAAGCTGTGGCACGATACTACTCCAACCCATGCGCAATACGCGGCTCAAACCCGGCAAGGCACGGCTCCGGAGAAGGAGAATTCAACGCCATCCAAGACCGCTGCCAAAGGGCTGGGTGTGGACCCGACAACGAGCGCCAAACTGCCAAAGGGCTGGAGCTCTGCGACGGACCCGACGACCGGCGCGCAGTACTATTTCAAGCAGGGATCGCGCGAGACGCAGTGGGAGTTTCCGACCGAGGCGGTCGCCGTTGAGGCGCCTGGAGGAGGAGCGAGCGTCGCGCCCGCGGCGGGTGAGCCCGGTGAGCCCGCGGACTGCGCCGCATGGGCGGCGGCTGGCGAGTGCACTGCCAACCCGGCCTTTATGCGTACGGAGTGCAAGGTGACGTGCGAGCGAGCGGATGAGGCCGCATCGGCCCATCTAGTGGACCTGTACACGCCCAAGGCCGAGTGCGTCCAATGGGCGCAGATTGGCGAGTGCGAAAGCAACAAGGCCTTCATGCAGGCGCAGTGCGCGTTCTCATGCTCTCCCGCAGGCATCGGGGGCAAGGTCGATTCGCTGCGTGCCCAATACCGCGCTCGCTGCCCGCGCGCGCCCGACGTCAAGCCCGCCCTCGCTCCGGATGCGATGAACGCGACGTTCGAGCGCGTGATGTCGGAGTTTGGCGATCTCGAGCCCGAGATGCTCTCCAGTGACCCCCCGGTTGTCCTCTTCCACAACTTCTTGAGCGAGGCTGAGGCGGAGGCGTTCATCAGGCATGGGAAAGGCAAGTACACGGAGTCGCGCGGCGTCGGCATCGACAAGAATGGCAAGACTATCGAGGTGTGAGGCCTGTGACTAGCCCTCTGATGGCCCATGATTGCCGCTCACGACGACTTATGATAGCCTCCCTCTCATCAGGTGAAGACCGAGATCCGCACTTCGCGCCATGCCTGGTGCATGGAGAGCGCCTGCCTCGAGGACCCACTAGTGCAGGCCGTCCAGCAGCGTGTGAGCGACGTCACACAGGTACCCGTGCCCAACACTGAGTTCGCACAGCTCGTGCATTACAATGCGTGCCCGAAGCACGACGACCCCACATGCGCCTTCTACCGGCGTCACTCGGACTGGATCGACGGCGACATCCACCTCGTGCAGGGCGTGCGCCTCTACACAATGTTCATGTACCTCAACGACGTTCCGGAGGACGGCGGCGGCGGCACGCGCTTCACCGACCTGCCGGGAGGGCCGCTCACCATCCAACCCAAAAGGGGGAGGGCCGTGCTATGGCCCTCGGTGCTCGCGAGCGACCCAGGCAAACAAGACCACCGCACGCACCACGAGGCGATGACCGTGTTCAAGGGCGAGAAGTTTGGCGCCAACTTTTGGATCCACCAGTACGACTTCCGCACGCCGTACAAGATTGGGTGCACCCTAAATTAGCCACACCACACGAGAGGGACGACGGGGCGGGCGCGATCAATTCCATCCGGCCGTCCTTGCGCGTTGCGGCCATAAAGCGGATCCGCGTTGATTGTGAGGCCCCGGCAGGGCCGCGCAGGGGCCGCGCGACAGGACACGGTCTCTACCGGGCTGTGCGGTCGTGGTGTAATCTATAACACGCCATCGCGCATCGGATATCTCTGACCGTCGCAGCGATAAGCAAACCTCCACGACCACGAGTGCATGTCTCCCCGGATCGGATCGGATGTATGGTGTTTCCCTCTATCGGTCCGATTTAGGTCCGGTCCGATTAATCGGTTCTCGGCCGGCTTTTTCCGGGCGAGGCAGCGCCGACAACGCGGTCGACCCGTCTGTCCCTCCCCATCGCCGAAACCCGAACCCTCGCCGGAAAACCGAACCTTACTTCGACCTTGCCAACTCTTTATGGCCCTCTTCACTTCCGTTGGAGCTCGTTGGCATCTCCCGAGGACCGCATCCAACCGCCACGGCGCACCCGGCGCCATGCCGGTTGTTAAGCCGGTTGCCGCGCCCGCTCCCGCTTCCCATTCGAATGTCATACACTCACGCGCCTCGCAAGCCACGCCGAGGGTGGGAGCGCTTGCAGCGCAAAGAGGCGCGGCCGCACAAGAACGAACCACGCCACCCCGACGAGCAAGCTGAGCATGCATGTGGCTGTGTACCCGTCGATGAGCACCTCGGGCTTACACTTGCACGGGGCGGCCACCGCTACTCCAAATACCTTGCCAATCGACTTGCCAAGAGCTTGCCAAGGCATGGCAAGAGCTTGCAGTGCGCCCGCCGTGGCTGGCGGCTCGCAGGAGCACGGGCGAGTGTGGTGCATCGCATCAATTAGGAAGAGCGCCGCGGTGTTGGGCCACGCAGCGCCCAGGTTGGCAATGGTGTTGAGCATGGTCATGTACGTGCCACCGATGCTCGGGTCGGCCACACGGTTAAAGAAGGCCATGATGGCCACAAAGCCCGTCTCCTGCACCGCCACCTGCACGAGGATGGAGAGAGTGACCACCGCGTAGAGCCAATAAGGCAAGCCGCCCGAGCTGCCCCGGTGCGCGCCCACAACGGTCACGAGCGTGAGTGCAACCAGTCCCATGAGCAGCCGTGCCGGGTAGAGGCGCGCGAAGATGTGCAGCGGCTTGGCCTCCTCGCCGGCCGCGCCCGTCGTCAAGAAGCGGCCGGAGACGTAGAGCTGCACGCCCATCCCAAGAACCTGTGGGCAGAGGGGAGTGGGGAGGGCGAAGGGGTGAGCACTTGCATGCGCGCACTCCGAGGAGCGCTGCCCCCCAAGCACCTGTGCGACGGAGACCATGATCGCGAGGTGCTCCTTCGGCATGCCCGCCTGCGTGATGCGCAGCGAGGTGGCCGAGCCGAAGACACCGAGCGCCGCACGGCACGTGAGCAGCGCGAGCGCCATCGAGCGAACGGCGGGCAGTCGCAGCACGAGCCACATCTCCTCGTACGCGTCGCGCAGGAGGGTGCCGAGGGAGCCACGGAGTGGCATGTGCTCGTCGCCACGCGAGAGTAGCGCCACCCAAAGGGTCGAGGCGAGGAAGACCCATCCCCAGAAGAGCATGAACCCGCCCAGCGTGACGAGTCCATGGGTTTCGTCAAACGCAGCCGCCGGGCGCAAGTAGGCGTTACAAAACTCAGGCGAGTAGAGCGCGAGGAAGCCGGTGCTCGAGATCAGATATCCGAACGACTGGCCGATGGTGTTGCACGTCGCGCCGAGCTCCTTGTTGGCCGGCGATAGGATCGTGAGGGCGAGGCCATCCACTGCGATGTCCTGTGTGGCCGCCAGGAAGAAGAAAGCGAAGAAGAGCATCGTGAGCGTGCCCACCTCCACGGGCACGTCGACGCCACCGCCCTCGCCAAGCCACACATCGATGTGCGGCGCCGCCCACAGCAGCAGCGCGCCGATCGCCAACTGTGCGGGCACGATCCACGTCTTACGTCGGCCGAAGCGACTGTGGTACAGCGAGTCGACAAGGGGCGCCCATAGCAGCTTGAGCGAGAACGGCCAACTCGCAAAGGAAAACTTGCCCTGGTCGGAGTCCCGCAAGTTCTTTTTTTGCATCAGAAAAGGCACGGCGCTCGCGATGCCCATGGGTACGCCCTGCAGCGTGTACAGCAGCAGCAGCAGGCTGATCGCGAAAATGTCCTGCCGCCAGCCGACGACGGGCACCGTGTCGGCCGCTGATGCTTGCTTGCGCAGCTCAATGTCAGCTTCTGACCGCGCTGAGGAGCCAGAGGGTTGACTGCTGCTGCTGCGATTTCTGATCTCTGCCATTGTCGCTTCAAAGTCCCAGCGAACTGTGGGCGGGCAAAACGCGTGTGGACGATCGCGAGAGACTTTTGTGTCTCCCCCTGCGAAGCGTCGTTCCAAGCGCGAATTTTGGAACACGACTCTTCATGTACCCACCGTTGGAACTGGGGGGCTTAACATCGAGTAGGCAGAAAAGTGTTTGGTTCCTATTCGCTATTGTGTGAATTGCCGCTTCAGGGGGCGGCGTGCAAATTTCTACTCGGCGCCGCCCCTTGACTACTAGCCCATTTGGGGGTTCACCGCCCACGCCGCACTTTCTTTTTATGGCTGTTTCTCAGCACGCCGTATTGTTTTCACGGCTATTCTGTTCACGATTTGTGTGTGTTCATGTTGCCGCCACATACAAGTAAGGCGCTAACGCGCGCTGGTCGGCTCGCCGATGGAGCTGAGCTCCCCGCAGCGCCGCATACTCGAGTCGACGCGCAACACCGTGTCGCTTGCCAAGTCAAAGCTCTCGGTGCTGCAGCAGGCGATCGACGAGCGCTTGTCCGCGGCGCTCGCCAAGAATGCTGAGCTGCACGCGGAGCTGATGGGCACGAAGGAGAGGCTGCGTGCCACTGAGGAGAGGCTGCACGCCACTGAGGAGCACACGAAGGCGGCCACACGCGCGAGCTCGAGCGAGATCGAGGCCATTCGACAGGAGGCAGCCATCTGCGCTCGCCGTGCGCATGCGGCAGAGGACAAGATGCAGCAGTTGGCGGCGCGGGAGCATCCTCTGCTTGAGAGGAGCATGGCTCTCGAGCGCCGTGCGACGCAGGCCGAGGAGGCGGTCAAGAACCTGGCGCACCAGGCCGAGATTCGCGCCGCGCTTTCGAATGCGGCGCTCGAGGCCGAGGTCGACAACCGGCGGGCGCTCGAGCGCTCGCTCGGCGCCGAGCTGGCCGCCGCGCAGAACGAGGCTTTACGTCAGCGGCAGCGCGCCGACGAGGCGTCAGGGGCGCTCTCGGCCGAGCGGCTTGGCGTCGTGACGAGCAGTGAGACGTTCGCGCGCGACGCCGAGCGCCAGGTCTCCGCTGCGGCCGAAGCGGTGAACGTGAATGAGAGAGAGGCTGCGATCGCGCGCTCGGCTGAGGCTGTGCGGCGTGCGGAGTCGGCAGAGCGTGAGGTGGGGCGTGCACGGAGTGCCGCGGCCAGCGCGGAGGCGCGCGCGCGGACGCTCGAGGCTGAGGCCGCGGAGGTGCGCGCGGCGGCGGCCGAGTGGCGAGCGCGCGCCGAGGCGGCTGAGGAGGCGATCGCGGCAGCAAGGGACGCGGCGAGTGCGGAGGCGGCTCAGCGCGCGCGGCTCGCGTCGGAGCTGCCCTTGGCGCTCGAGGAGCGCGCGCATGCACGCCGGCGTGCCGAGGCCGCCGAGCGAGCCGCAGCGGAGGCGACTGGCGAGGCGGCAGCGGCCAAGGCGGCTGAAGGGCGTGCACGAAGTGCCGCGACCAGCGCGGAGGCGCGCGCGCGGACGCTCGAGGCTGAGGCCGCGGAGGTGCGCGCGGCGGCGGCCGAGTGGCGCGCGCGCGCCGAGGCGGCCGAGGAGGCGATCGCGGCAGCGACGGATACCGCGAGTGCGGAGGCGGCGGAGGAACGCACCCGCGCGCGCCGGAGGATAGAGGTGGCAGAGCGAGTCGCGGCGGAGGCGGGCCGCAACGCCTCAGACAAGCTCGCGAACGCGTCGGCGACGGTGCGCAAGGCGCAGGAGGAGGCGGCGGTGGCGACGGCGCGCGCGAAGAGTGCGGTCGAGCGCCTGCAGCTGCTTGAAGCGGAGCTCGGGCGGGAGCGCTCGTACGTCAGCCAGGCGTCGCGGCGAATCGCTGAACAAGCGGCGGCTCTCGAGGCGACCAAGGCGGCCGTTGAGCAAGCGAGGCAGCAGGCGGCGAGCCACGCCCGATATCGGCAGACGATCGTGCAGCACCACCGGCTCACTGAGCAGCATCACAACGCGCTCGGTGCGCCCTTGGGGCCTATGATGGTCACTGATTGCCTCTGAGTGCCTCTGATGGGCCTATGATGGCGTCCCTCATCAGGTGCGCACGCGGCCGCCTTTGATTGCGTCCCTCATCACCTCTGATTGCGTCCTTCATCAGGTGCGCACGCGGCCGCGCTCCATGGAGCTCTGATGACGTCTGATGATCACTGATGACCCATGATTGCCTCCTTCATCAGGTGCGCACGCGGCCGCGCTCCATGGAGCTCTCACACACGCCACCTCAGGCGCGCCCCTCGAGCCTCCCCAGGCCCATCTGCTTCTTGCCACGTCGCAGCTGCTCTCTCGCTCGATCGAGCAGCTGCGCCAGCGCCACGCCGCGCTCACGGCGGCGCTCGAGCCGGAGCCCAAGACAACGCCGGAGCCCAATCCTTGCGTAGGAGCCGGCTGCTGGGGAGCGCCCAAGACAACGCCCAGCGCGGAGGCGCCGCCGACAGCCGCGGCCCCGTCGTTGGCGGAGGTTCCGTCCTTGTCGGCGCTTCCGTCGTTGGCGGCGGCACAGGCAGCGAGCTCCGCGGAGCTCGAGCGCCAAGCTGAGCGCCAAGCTGAGCGCCAAGCTGAGCGCCAAGCTGAGCGCCTAGCCGTGACGGCGCGCGAAGCCATGGCGCCCGTGACGGCGCGCGAAGCCATGGCGCTCAGCATGGCGCTCGTCGCCGCGTCGGCCTCCGAGAGTGCATGCTGGCGGGGCGAAGCCGCCGCGGCTGTGCACGCACGCCGGGCCACCGAAGAGGTTGCGAACGAGAAGGCCCGGCGCGCGGCCGCCGAGGTGGCGCGGTGGAAGGCCGAGGCCGAGGCGGCGCAGCATGCAGTGGCGAGGGCGGAGGCGCAGGCGGGGATGACGCCGGGGGGGGGCGGCCAGGAGGCCTACCCCCGTCGCCTCTCTGACTACGCCGCCGGGCTTCCTAACCTCCCGCTGCTACCGTCACTCTGGCCAGAGACGCCCCAGTACAAGCCACGCACCGCCGGGCGCATGGCGCTCGACATGGCGCCGCCGGCCACCGCCACGGCGCTCGCGCTCGACTCGCTGCCACCATACCGGGAGCCGTCCTGGGCGCCTCGGCCACCCGCGGCCCCCTCCTCGAGCGCCGTCGTGGGCGCGTGCTCCGCCTACACAGGACTCGGTGCGCCGTACGGTGCGGACGTTCTGAGTGCGGAGGCGGTGGCTCGCGAGGTGATGCGTTCCATCGACCTCGCAGCGGAGCAGCTCAGCCAGGCCGAGATGCGCGCGAATGCATGCGTCGGGTTCGCGACTCCGACGCCACCATCGGCGGCGGCGCAACTGCTACCGGTACGATCGGCCGCTGATTGAGGGGGCACTGATGGCGCCTGATTGCGTCTGATGACCTCTGATTGCCTCCCTAATCAGGTACCGGTACGATCGGCCGGAGGAGGAGAAGCCGCAGGGCCAGTTGCATCGCGCGATGCACCCAGCTCGACCCCGTGTGTCTCGATGGCTCCGCCGAGCCCCGATCTCAACGGCTTCACACCCAATGCGACCGCCGGTGTGAATGCGAGGCCAGCGGCAGAGCGGCTCGACGACGAGCTCATGCGCATCGACAACGAGATTGCCAAGTTGCAGCAGGCGCTACAAACGGCGAGCACGACCGAGGGAGATCCAGGACGCATGGAGTGCCGGACTGCGAGTGCATAGCGGAGTTTAATCAATATCAATGACATGCAATTATGTGGCCTGGTCGCATAGTTAAACGCCGTCGCGGGCCACACACGTAACACACACGCCGACCGATTGTGCGACGCGGGGTCTTTGTACAAGCTGCCACAAATATTCAAATTATTTATTAGGCAAGATTTGTAACCAGGTTGTCTGTTATTTAGTAACTTGAACTTGAACTTGTCAAGAACTACTTGTATGGGTGAAAACTACCCATGGGCGCCTTGAAGTTCTATTAGGAATTCAAACGAAAGTCCGACAAAAGTCTGCAAATAAGGAATTCCTACCCGCGGGTCTCGTTCCATAGACCTCTAACAAGCGACGGTTTTCTGGGTTCGGTCATGGATGCGCCCCAATGCACCCCGACAAATCGTCTCGGTTTAGACAGCGGTGAATCCGAGGCGGCAAACGCCGAGCTCTCGCACGACAAGATCGAGCACCGAAATACAGTGAGCACAGAAAAAGTGCTCCTCGGCGCGACCGACATTGAGCGTGTGGAGCAGATGATAAAACTGGCTCGTGAGCAGATCAAGCGGTTGGCTCTGGTAGATGAAAAGGACATAGCAATCATCAATCGCGAGGTGGCGCAGCTTGGTGGACAGGATACCGCCGGCATGCTGTTGCGCCTTGCGCGCCTCGACTTGACGCACGTGGATGACGGTGAGGAGCACCTCACCCAAGAAGAGTTTTCGGACTTCATGAAAGAAACGAAGCAGCTTTTGGATGGCATGAAGTCATCCGTTCTCAATCAGTCGGTCGTGTCGGCGCTTCTGCTCACCGTAGCAGGACCCAGCTTGCTCGGCCCGTTCGACGTCTTGTTTCCGACCGCATGGCATGACGACCAAGCCACACCGAACGCGGCGCTCTTTCGTATCAACAGCGGCAGCATCGCGAGGACCGCGTGGGGCGACGCGGGCGCTTATTTCCGGCCCGACGACGAAGAAGCTGCCGCGCAAATCCGGCGCTCTTTCTTTGTGTGTGAGATGATCTCCGTTTCGCTGAGCTTCGCCTTCGCAGTGCTCGGACTTTTCGTTGGCAAGGGTGTGTACCAAGCATTGGTCGCGATGCCCGGAACGATTGCTTCGCTCTCCTTCGTGATCGACATGCGTGGCCGCGGGTTCGCCATCACGGCGTGGGCCAACGATCTCGCGATCATCTCACTTGTGACTGGCTACGTCTTTGCGGCTACGCGCATCAGCTTCGCCTCGTTCATCTGCCTGGCGAGCTCCTTGATGATGGTTGGGCTTTACCCGCTGTGTGGGCGCTTGATGGGCTTCAGTTCTACAGTGGCGGCGACCCGGGCCATGCACAGCGAGGCGAAACGAGCGCTCTGCAAATTCGCTCGGTTCGAGGAGCATAGGAAGAATGCAAGAGCTGCCCAGATGGTGAAGTTCATCGGCACGGGCGCTGCGAACCTCGGCTCGGGTGCGCTCAACCTTGGCGCTAGCGCCCTCAGCTCAGGTGCGCTCAAGTTCGGCACAGGCGCTGTGAATCTCGGCGCAAGCGCCGTGGACATCGGCACGGGCGCTGCGAACCTCGGCTCGGGTGCGCTCAACCTTGGCGCTAGCGCCCTCAGCTCAGGTGCGCTCAAGTTCGGCACAGGCGCTGTGAATCTCGGCGCAAGCGCCGTGGACATCGGCACGGGCGCTGCGAACCTCGGCTCGGGTGCGCTCAACCTTGGCGCTAGCGCCCTCAGCTCAGGTGCGCTCAAGTTCGGCACAGGCGCTGTGAATCTCGGCGCAAGCGCCGTGGACATCGGCACGGGCGCCATGAACCGCGTGACGCGGGGCATTTCAGAACGGGCAGCCAATCCTGGTCGGCCATCTGCATCACGTGTTGCGCCCGGGCTTGAAACAAACCACGACGCTTTTGCGGCCTCGGGGTCCCAGTCCGTCTCGCGTCGGGCATCGAGTGATTCATGGGTTTTGTCAGAGGACCAAAAGGGGGGGGAGGGAGCGACGGCGATTGAACAAAAGTAGACGTGGAAGAGAGCTGAACTCAAAACGTAACAAAATCAAAAACTAGAAAACGTGCAGCATATCGCCTTCCCGCGTGGTCCCCCACCGCAGTACTACCGATACTCGAGGCAGCTTAACTTCGCTGTTCGGATGGGAAGCGGTGACCCTGCCTGATGTGGCCGCACGTAATAACAACCGTACAAAAGCAGATTATATACAGGTTCCTCATTTTTGCTCACCTGCTAACCGCGGCCTTAAAATGTGCTAAATATTCGATCACACCACGCGCGCTCTTATAGTCTTATTCGATGTCTGGTTGTGGGCTTCGATATGACAGAGTGAGGGCTAAAAGGGGGGGGCAGCCACCAAGTCGTTTTTTCCCTGGAGCCTCCTGTCTCGTGCGATGGAGCGCATTAAAATGTGGGGGCGTCCCGTTCCGCGCGTGGAGAGTGCGTGGGACCCGCACAAACCCGCCTTTTACTTTTTGACACGAGAGGTCGTGCTTCAAGCCAGCACCAAGCAGCTGGGGCGTATGCAGGAGCTGCGCGACTCGCATAAGCTTTTGGCGCTGAACATCGACCTGAAGGACGCCTTCCAGGGCAAGGGGCTGATCCAGCGCATCCTCTTCGTCAGCCACAGGTGGGAAGACTTCGCGAGGCCCGACGAGACCGGCGCGCAGCTGGCGGCGCTCCAGGAGCACCTGAGGGCCCACCCCGAGATCCAGTACGTCTGGTTCGACTACTCTTGCATGCCACAACGCTCGAGCGGCTGCCCGCAGGATCAGGACGACCGCACGCCCGCGGAGAAGGCCGAATTCGACCTTATGCTCAAAGCGATCGCCGACCTCTACTTGACGGCCAAGGTGCTGATCCTGCTCGACACCGCGTACCGCACGCGGTTCTGGACGACAATGGAGGGCTGGTGCGCGATGCAGCAGGTGACGTCGGAGGGCGTGCGCCCGGCAAGGGAGGGCGAGTCACGTGTCACAGTCTCGTGCATCCACAACGCGACGGAGAAGGACCGAGAGGCCCTGCTGGAGATGTCGACCAAGACGCCGGCGGAGATGTCCAAGTTCCTCGCGTCGCCCGACGTGTTCGTGACCAACAAGAAAGACAAGGAGACGATGCTGCCGATCGTCGGCAAGACCGACGAGCACGTCCGGGAGATGATGAGTGGCATAGACGGAAGCTCTGCGAGCTCGACGCTGCCTGTGCAGGTGCCCGTGCGCCCGAGCAGCGCATCGCCGCCCGGACTCAAGCTCGCGGGTGGCTCGCTTGGAGGCGGCGAAGGCTGTGGGGAGGCAGAAGCAAATGCGGCAAGGCTGGCGATGCTTGATGCGCCTGCGTGGGGAGGCGGCGGCGAGGGTGGTGGCGAGGGCGGTGGACCGGTCACCAGCTCATTGCTTCACACAGAGAGCAGTGTAGCAAGCGATGCCGTTCAAGGCAGCTCACAAGGCAGCTCAAGCGCGGCTCCCGCCTTACCGCGGTCGCCATCTTCGCCACGCGAGGTGATCACGCTTTGCCTCGAAGGTGACGTCGACTCTTTTGACGACTCGCGCGAACTCAGATTGAAGAGCGTCTTGGCTGGGCTGCTACGTCCGGAGGTCTGCAGCGGAATTCGCAGCATCCGCATCGAAAAGCCCGAATTATCCTCCACGACGAGGGCGAGGATTGGAACAAAACGGTGCTGCATCCGTGTTGAAATCGACAAATCCCAGCTTCCGCAGCACAGCACAGCTTCCTACAGCAGTGGCGCTGCTGAGTCGAGCGACAGTCAAAGCGACATATCCGTCGAGGATGACATTGAGAACAAAGTGAAGGAGCTGACAGAATTAAGCATATGGCCTTCTGATGTCGGTGTTGAGGAAATCCGAGTAGTCTTAAGGCGCTTTAGCTCAGTCCTGCTCGTCTTGCTCGTGCACCCTGTTGCGGCGCATGTCCTGTTCCAGCTCGCAAAGCAGCTCGACGAGACGTTACTGCAGGAGAGCGTGAGGTGCTGCAAGCTTGGAGATTGCGTCGCACAACTCGACGACCGTGCGGACATTGAAGACTGTGTTCGCAAGACCTGTGACGCGGAGAGAGAAGCGATCAGTAAGATGCCCGAGTACCAAGAGGAGAAACAACTCATAACCGCTAATAGCAATGGCGGCGGCGGCGGCGGCGGCGGTGGCGGCGGTGGCGGCGGTGGCGACGTCGCCGCGGCCGCCGACGAGAAGGCGGCGGCCGAGAAGGCGGCGGCTGAGGAGGCGGCGGCTGAGGAGGCGGTGGCAGCCGAGGAGGCGGCGGCTGAGGCCGAGATCAAGATCGACGCCGAGGAGCGCTCGAGGCGCGAGGCCAACGAAAAGGCTAAGCTTCACGCCGAAGAGGAAGCGCTGGGGGCGGAGCGGCGCGAGGCAGAGCGGCGCGAGGCCAAGCGTGAGCTCTCAGAAGGCGAGGAGTCCGAGGCAAAGCGCTCTCGCGCTAATGTCAGGCACCAGGCGGCACCCGTACTCGCTGCAGTATCTTCCGATCCATCCCGTTGGGACGACTCTGACGCGTCAGGATTGAAAAGCGCACTTCAGGACGTAACTCTCATTGATGCTGCATGGCTGGCAAATCTGGCTGACAACGGGGGCAGCCTGCCGCGCTGGCAGGAGCTACCAGCGGAGGCCAAGGTCACCCTTGCAGAGATGGAACAATGGCATTTCGGGCCCGAGGGGGAATGGTTGCCAGTCCTCGTCATGTCGTACCCTTGGCTTGACCGCGACCATCCTGACAGGGCTGGCGAGCTCCTGCGTCGAGTTGCATTCGTTCTCAAGGCATTCGCATCCTCGTGCGATAGCAGCCCTGGCAGCAAGGTTGGTGTCTTTTGGGACTACGGCTCACTCCCACAGCGCTCACGCAGCTGCCCTGAGGGGCGGGATGACCGAACACCTGCAGAACGCGCGCGCTTCAAGCGTGCGCTCAACAACATAGGGCTGTGGTACAGCCATCCGAAAACATTCGTGCTCCTCGTTTCGAGGCCGCTGCCCGAGGGGGGGTATACCAACAGCGCGCCCTACGGAGCTCGAGGCTGGTGTTTTACAGAGAGGCACATGAGCTCTATGGTCAAGGGCACGGGCCTGCAGCTGGACCTCTCGCAGCTCACTGGCGCTGAGTGCACCATCGAGGACATGATCAAGGCCTCTTCCGCACTTCAGCCGCCCCCCCTCACCCCGACCGCCTTCGCCGAGAAGCTGCGCGACGGTGTCAGCAGCGAGCGCATCGCATTCACCAATGGCGGCGACGTCGACGTTGTAGCCGAGATCTATAAGCGAGCGTTCACTACTGAGTTTGAACGCACGCGGCGCCTCTGCTTCCGCCATCGCGAATGGAGCGACGCACAGGGCGAGGAATTTTCAGCCGCCGTGCGATACGCTCTCTCTGTCGGAGGGCTCACGCACGTGGAAGCGCTCGAACTGGAACACAATCGCATCGGCGACCAGAGCATCATTGCGCTCGTGGACGCGTGCCAAGGGCACGTTATGCCCAGGTGCGCTTACATCTACCTCGACCACAATGACATCGGCGACGCTGGGATGAGGGCTCTGGCGTCGGCGATCGAGAGGAACACGTGGCCGTTGCTGGAGAAGGTCAGAGTCGACGGCAACCCGAGGGCCAGCTCTGAGGCGCAAGCATCAGTTCTCGCCGCGCTGGAGACGCAAGTGGCGTTGCGTCGGGGGGAATGAAGCTCAATGTGAGGTCGCGGGGCTAACCCTGAACCAACCATACCGTCGAGACCTCGAGACACATGCCGGATGCCACACCAGACAACGCGTACATACTGAGATATCTGAGTACAGTCTGAGAAGCGGTATAGGGTTCAAGGACATGGACAAGCCGGAAGGCAACAAGGCTGCGCCATGCCGGAACGGTGTCGACGGAAGGTGTGTGCATGAACAATGTTTAACGCCCCAGTTTGGCACCGCCCCCAGTCTGACTCGTTGCGATCATGAATGCGCATCTGTCCGATTTTTGTGCCCACACCCTAAGCTTCACGAAGCTCGAAGTGACAAGTGTTGGCTTCATAGGTTCATTATTAGTAAGAAGTAGAACCTTCCCTTGCTAAAACCCGTTCCGATGTCGGATGTGGATGTCCGCTCGGTCTACCGTAGGTCTACCGGGTATACTTACCTGCCTTGACTTGACTTGATAGGCCCTTCCTACGGTCATGTTCTGTATACTGTACCGGGACTGGTTGTTTTCCCGGCTCCCCCCGGTGGTACGGTACCCCGACTTGACACCCTGCGGACTTCGATGCAATCCCGCGCGGCCACATCAATCATGTTCTGCAACCTTGGCGCGCGGCGCGTGCCATCCGAGGGCACGTCGAATGAGGCTGCCGTGCAGTGTCGCAGCTTGGCTTGCATTCTTGACGCTCGTCGAGGGAAAGTGGCGGCGCATGACCTCGACGAATCCAGCCCCGGGGATCTTTGAGAACGTGTGCATCGGTCGCACCTGCCATGGCTGCACTCCAACCTTGTTCATCGCCGGCAACAACCAGAACTTTGACTTTTTGCCCGCGAACGTCTCGCTCGGCGAGCCAGCTCAAGCGCCCGTGTATCGAGACAGTTCCATGACCCACACAGCCAACTTTGCGAAGGAAACCCACATTGCGCACGTGGTCCTGCACTACGACGAATCCGTGTACGACATGGCGAACCGACTCTCTGAAGAGCACATCATTGTTGATTCGCCGATCGACGTGCACTACATGGGGGGCACCGCGATCCTCATGCATTCGCCCTGCGATCTCGATGACAGCTTCCACGTGACGATTACGGAGGAGGGACCGATGCTCCACCGTGCGGTGAACCGTGCGATGCGTCATTGGGGGAGCGCGCAGCGCCTCTCACTGCTGCTCGACAACAAGTGCCCGCACCACGCCTACCGTGACGAGCTCCGCGACATGATCATCGGGCGCGATCATTCGGTCTTCAAGGTACAGCCCTCCTCCCTCACGTGCGTCGAGAGGCTGGTCACGCCGCCCCCTCCCTCTCGCATGCTCGAGAACTCTCTCAAGCAATACTTCGTGGACCTGAGCCAGCGAGCCAGCGAGCAGAGCGAAGAGGAGATGAAGCGGCGAGCGATGTACGAGACCGTCGCGCGCCGTGAGGCCGTGCGGCGCGGACACCCGCCCTCTTGCATCGGGGACGACGGCGAGGTCCTCGGCGTGTGCTCCGCTCAAGCTCATAGCGAGTCCTATGAGTCCTATGAGGCCGCCGCGGCGCGTGAGGCGGAGATTGAGGCGCGCTTGACTGCCCGCCCATTCCGGGTGGCGGTCATCCAGCGCACTTCGCACGAGCGCCGCATCCTGAACCTCGACGAGCTGATCATGACGATCCAGCGGTCCCTTGCGGAAGCGTCCCCGGATACGATGCGCAACGGCAAGGTCGAGACGCTCTTCCTGGACAATGTCGAGTTGTGGGAGCAAATCCGGCGCGTGCAGGAGGTCGACGTGCTCATCGGCGTCACAGGCTCCGGCCTCTCCACCGTGGCCTTCCTTCGCCCAGGTTCGATTGTGATTGAGCTCGCATCGAGCTCATACGAAACCGATACTGCGCAGACGCTCATCCTACAAGCACACGGTTCGCTGCTACGCGGCATCATCTCCTACCGAAAGTCCTACGTCAAGCCGATCGCCTCGGCGCCCTTCGACGCCGCGAACTCCGCCGTGCGCTCCGAAATGATCAGCCATGCACAGTTCAACTCATTCCTGATCCGAAGGAACGAGGGCGGCATCCGAAAGGACTTCCACGCGATCGTCAACTCGACGGACGTGTGGAAGACGCTCTCGCTCGAGCTGCAGCATCGGATGCTGATTTGATGCAGCGTCGCTGATGGGCGCTCTTGGTGGGCGCGCTTGATGGTCTCGGCGCTGTGATGGGCGCTCTTGATGGTCTGACTCTGCTGGCATTGGCCAAGGCCGCCACCCGGCCGATCCTCCGTACTCCGTGAGCCGATCGGGGCGCGCAGGCGACGATGATGCACCGCTGAGCCGTCTTTAATAGAAACAAATCGGGTTTCATTCACACTCCGGGTCTGGTGTGGAACACCTGTGACCTCGACCCGTGTGTGTGGTCGCTTGCACGGGCGCCGCGGGAAGTGCGCGACGTGAGTGCGATGGACCCATCGCCGGCGAAACTCAAGCAGATCATCGTCCTGCTTTCCTCATTCTTCGCATGCCTTTTCTTCGGCGTCCTCGGATATGATGTCTTCAAGGATGGCCTTCCACCACCCTTACTGTCTTCAGAAAAGCAGTTGGTGAAGAAGACGCAGCCGTCTGCAGCAGCAAACAGCTCCACGACGAGCTGGCCTCCTCCGGGCTCACGCCGATCCAAGCGGCGCGGGAGAGGCCACGGCGCAGTCAAAGAGAGCATAAAGGGTGCCAAGAGTAAAGGCGAGTGGAGAGAACACCCTGGCATGATGCTGTCACCCCCGCCACCGCCGCCGCCGCTCACAGCAGTGCCGCCGCTCTCAACAGTCGCCGCCAAGCCAGTTGCCGCCGAAGGACCTGGGCATCAGAGTGGCAGTACAAATGCACCACGCAAGTCCCGCCACAAGAAGGGTGCGAAGGCAGAGAAGGGTATCAAGGCCGAGAAGAAGGCAGAAAAAAGACGGCTGTTGAACAAATCTGACAAACAGGCACCAACATAACGACAGCTGGCTTCACTGTGGTGCCATATCTTCCTTGCTCCGGCTGTGCGACGTCCACTTCGATGCGTGGTCGCGCCGCGGTGATGGATAATTGGATATGGTATTGGATAACGTGATTCGCGCGCACCTCCGCGCTCCGCGGTGGGCCGTGTGACGAATATGCGATGTATAACCGCCGTGCGCTGGAACTTATGGAATCGTGCTGCTATGTGATGCTCAGATGGCCTATTATCCTGTCACTAATTACCTATATATACGTCGTATACGTGCCTTTTGCAACCGCACAGTGTTAACTGTCCTTTACGTAGACGGAGGCTATAATCTGCATGTTGGGGATGGATCTTTTCAGGGTGTATACACACGCCTCACGTGCACGGGCCTCGTCAGGGGGGGGGGCGGTCCGCGCGCGATCTCGCGTCTTCTCATGTGCTGTCAGCCGTGTGCAGGCCCACAGATGAGATGGGTCTGGCGGTCCGGCCCACACTGCACAGGGACGCTGGCCCGCCGCCGGTGCCCAGAAGCGTTGCACTCAGCTGTGCTCGATGATAGCTTGGCCGAAGACGTTGCGCTGGAACTTATGCGGCTTGGCGACGAGGTCCGAAGGCGCCGCGCCGCCCGACGAGCCGCCCCCGTGCTGTGCGAGAAGCTTCTGACGTGTGGTGAGCATCGGTTGCGCCTTCTGGGAGAGCTCCTGCTGCACCTTTCGCGTAATCTCGGCCTCTGAATAGTGGTAGTTCTCCGCCGACTGGATCGCGGCTCTCCTGTCCTGGATCTGCGCCACCGTGACCATCGGCAGCTTGGCCACCTCTCGCACCATGTGCCAGGAGAGAAGCTCAAGTTCCTCGAAGGCTCCGTTCGAGATGGAGGCCATCGGGTACCATGAGCGCTGGCAGCCGAACTCGAGGTACAGGTACTTGCGCGTCTGCTTGCCTGCGAAGCTGTACGAGCCGTGCGCCGCGTCGGCCATGTCCTTCACCTCGACGACCTCAGCGGCGCGGTAGAGCGTCGAGGTGCCGCCATCAGCGCGCTGGCCCGGAATCTGCAGCCCGATGCGCACAAAGCAGCCCGGAACGAGTGCCGCGAAAAAGGGCTCGAGCAGCCACTTTTCGAGCACCCCGCGGCTCAGCCGGATGCGCTCGAGATCTGGCAACGTGGCGAGCGGGCCCGACCACATCGGCTCGGACGCTCGCCCCCTCTCAGGCTTCTCGTCCTCGTCCTCGTCGTCGTTACCCACAGCAGGTCGTCCTCGCTCTCGCATCGTTTTGCGCTCGCTGCGCGACATGCCGTAGTCGGCGTACTCCACGCCACCGCCGTCGTCGGACACGGCCCGGCGTTTGCCACCCTTGGCTCGTGCGCCCCAATCCTCCTCCTCTTCTTCGCCATCATCCTCGTCCTCGTCCTCGTCCTCGTCGCTCGCGGGGAGCTTGCCCGCGCGCCGCTGCCCCTGCTGTTTCGCCTCCCGCTTGCGCCCCGAATCCGTGCGGCCCGCGCCGGACAGCTGTTGGTGGAGTTTCACAGAAGCTGATGCGAAGAGGTCGTCCTGCGTCATTTTCTTCTCCTTCACACAGCCATCCTTTCGGCACCAGCCCGCATGGCCAGCGGGCTTGATACACCGAGCGTTGCGTGGGCACCGCTCCATCGCTGCTGAGGGCGCGTCGCAGCGGCCTGCAAGGCGCCTTTGACCCGCCCAGCCGCGGCGGAGTCCACTGGAACCCTCCTCCCCTGGCGCTGTAACACGTTCATTCACAACACACCAACACGCACAGACCAAACTCAAACAAGCATGAAGGTCGAACACCTCGCACACGTCACAGCCGCTTCATTCTCATGCTCGCGACATGCAACGTGTACCGCGCTCACAGACACGGATCAGAGTCGCCATACCCCGGGTCAACCCCGGGTCTGAACCCGTGCAACCACCTCGCCTGGCGGGCGTGTGGACCGTGGCGGACACACAGACACAACACATACTATCACGTCGCCTGGCTGGCGAGTGAAGAGAGGGACCATCTCCATCTCCGCCAAACATGGAATGATATGGTATGGCATGGCATGGCATGACGGGCAGGGGCTGCACCCAAGGGTCCTGACCCGGGGGAGGCGAGGGCGGAGGCGACACGTGGTGTGGCCGGGGGCTCAGAGCGGCCTCCTCGGCCGGGGAGAGGTCGTCGTCGAGCTGGGGGCGCCAAGGCGGTGGCGGCGGTGGTGGCGGCGGAGGGCGCCGAGGCGGGGGCGGCGGTGGCGGCTGTAGCAGAGGCGGCGGCGGCACGTTCACAGCTGTGGTGCTGTGGACGTTGTGTTGGAACTACACAGCCAATTAAAAACGGCAGCGCAACGACACTGCAGAACCACACTTGGCGAGACACGCGCTTGGCCAGCAACTGGTCTGCAATAGACCGCCACCGCCGGCAGCTTGGGGTTGCATGGCCATGGGCGGCAGCCGGCACGCGCGCGCAGTGCGAGACCAGAGAGCGACGGAAGCGGCGACGACACGCTTTCACTTTTTAAGGTGCGGATTTAAGAAGCGCTCCTAGAAGGTGTGAGAGTTCCTGCTTGAACAACGTGCTTTCCTCTACGAACAGGGGACACACTTGTATCTTTTACGACGTTCGAGCCGGTGCCAGAGCTAGAGGTGACGGCCCTGACGGGTAAGTCGACCTTCGTCCACAGGGCGTGAAGAAAGCACGAGTGGGGAAACCTCCTTCTGGGTATGCGCGCCTCGCGTCTCGCCACCACTGTGGAGCTAGCTTTGGCTTCGCTCTCGTGGTCTTGCGCACAAGAGCGCGCAGAGCCATGGCGACTTGACTTGACTTGACCTACCGCCCATGGCTCTCCAGTAAGAACACGAATCTCGGTGCATGTTTGAGACCCCGATCGGCATCGCGGCTCCACCTCGCTAGCCTCAGTGCTCTCAGTCAGGCGCCTGCGTGCTGCGACGGGAGACGCACTCTCGCTCAGCACAGCGCAGCGGCCGCGGTTCTCGCTGCGGCCGGCGGCGGCTCGAGACGAAGCCCTACGTGTACCCTACGTGCGGGGCTCATGAGTCATGTCTATCGAGGCGCAAGGCGCGACGCCGCTGCCAACGGCGGCCACCATGCTCGTCCGTACGGCGGAGGTGGCTGGCGCGGTGGTCGGCTCGCTATAGAGCTTGGTGCGCAGCTCGTGGAGCCGCCATGTGAAGCCTGCGCTGTACTTGAGTAGCACCTCTCGGTCGGCCTCTCCCACGAGGGGCTCACGCGCGAGCTGCTCGAGAGTGAGTTTGGCACGCGTGTACAGAGTGGCGGAAGTTTCGTATTGGCCGAGCAGCTCGTCCACTGCAGCCTCCCGCCCCATGCACAGGGCCTGCCGGTAGAGGACCTCCTCCACACACACGCTGCTTGCGCGCTCGCCGCCGCCGCCGCCGCCGCCGCCGCCACCGCCGCCGCCACCGCCACCGGCTGGCGCGGAGGCGCACGCTGACGCCGACGCCGACGCGGAGGCGGAGGCGGAGGCGGAGGCGGAGGCGGCCGTCCGGTGGCCCCCAGCCTCGAGGTGAATGGCGCGGCATGCCTCGGCGGAGCGCAGCAGCGCAGTGAAGCGCCCGCGGAGAACCTCTGCCTGCGCGAGCGCCTCTGCCACTGCGGCCTGCAGTCGCGGTGGCGGCGCGATGGTCGCGACTCGATCGGCAAGCTCGATCCCGTGGGCCATCAGATCGAGAGCCTTGACATGCAAAGCGAGGGACTCGACAGGTGTAACCGTCTCGCCGTGGACGAAGCCATCAAACGAGAGTGTGGCGAGCTCGCCGATTGCATTCGCGCGCGCGAGCCACGCAGCAAGCTCGAGCAGGCCACCCATGAAGGCGCGCTCCATGGCCGCGGCCTCCGCCTCCGCCGCCTCGGCTGCCGCCCACCTCCGCCGGTGCTCTGCCGCCGCCTCCGCCTCCACCGCTGCTGCGCTGGCCGCCGACATGGGCGGGGGCGACGACGACGCGGTCGGCGGCGCAGCGGGTCGTGGCGCCGTCGTGGGCACGCCACCGGGCATACCACCGGGTGACGGCGCCGTCGTGGGCACGCCAACCAGACGCCCGAATGGGAACCCGGCGCCCGGGACGGCGCTCGTCACGTCGCCAGTGGCAGAGACGAGCACGTAGTCCGAGTCGGAGCCGTCGAGCGATTGGCCACTGTACAGCGCCGCGTCGGGCGTGGGCGGCGAGAGCAGGGCCGCGCCGTGCGAGGAGGCCACGGGTGACGGGTTCGTGGGCGTCGTCGTGGGCGAGGGATGGGGCGAAGGCACGGCGGCGCCAGCGGCGGCGGCGCCTGCGGCGGCGGCGCCTGCGGCGGCGGCGCCTGCGGGGGCGGTGCACGGCGCGGGGGCGCCGTGATGGGCGCAAGAGGGCAGCGGGATGACCCGGCGCTGCGAGGGCGCGGCGGGCCGTGGCGCCGTCGCGGGCGCCGCGAGGAGGTTCCACTGTGAGGGCGGCGCCGTCAGGAGCGTAGCCGCCGGCGCGGTGTACGGCGCGGTGTACGGCGCGGTGTTCGGGGCGGCGGCGGCCGGCGCGAGGGCGAGGGTACCAGCCCCCATCATAGCGTCCGCGCGCATCTCGAGCGCCGTGATGAGCGGAGCGCCCCCAAACGAGGGCGCGAAGGCGTGCTGAGCGCCGTGCTGAGCGCCTTGGTGAGCGCTGTGATGAGCGCCCCCAAACGAGGGCGCGAAGGCGGCGCCGGGGTAGGCGGCGCTCGGGTAGGCGGCGGCGTGGAAGGCGCCCGGGAAGGCGCCGGAGGGGAAGGCTCCGGAGGGGAAGGCGCCACCGGCTGAGGGCGCCGGCTCATGGTGCAGCGGCGTTACGGGGAAAGCGCCGGGGAAGGCGCCGGGGAAGGCGCCGGGGAAGGCGCCGGGGAAGGCGCCGGGGAAGGCGCCGGGGAAGGGGGGCTGGGCCTGGGTCCCAAGGCCTCCGTGCTGTGGGGAAAAGCCTCCGTGCTGTGGGGAAAAGCCTCCGTGCTGTGCCAGCGGGAACGGTGAGCGGCCCAGATGGGCCACGATCGCGCCCGCACTGGGCGCGGAGCTCGCCTGTGAGATCTGCGAGGCGCTCGTGACGGCGCTCGACGGCGCCATGTTGGGCGCCAAACTGGACGCCGTGTTGGGCACCGTGATGGCTGCGGAGCGCAGCAGCAGGGGCTGCGCGGGCGGCAACGCACACACGGGCACGCCCGCGACGGCGCCCGGTTGGTAGGGCGTGAGCAGGGGGGGCGAGCTTTGGCACGGGGAACCCCCCGCGCTGCTGCTGCCCCCGTCGGCGCCACAACCGGCGCCACAACCCGCACCAGCGCCGCCCTCGACGCCGTCGATCGCCTCAGGGATAGGAGTGGGGTAGGCGGCGCGCGCGTGGGCGGGCGGGCCCATGCAAGTCACCTGGTAGCATTGAGCCTGCGGCTGGTACTGGGGCGGGAGGAGCTGGTGCTGGGGTAATTGAGGTAATTGAGGTAATTGGGGTAATTGAGGTAATTGAGGCAATTGAGGTAATTGAGGTACTTGAGCCTGAGGCTGGTACTGGGGCGGGAGGCGCTGGGCGGCGAGGGCGGGCCGCGCTTGGGTTGGGTAGAGCAGCTGAGCCGGCTGCTGCTGCTGCTGCTGCTGGGGGTGGTGCGGCGGCAGCGGCTGAAGCAGGGCCACCGGCAGCCCAGTTATGGCAGGCGGCGGCTCCGCGATGTGGGCGGAGAGGGACGGCGATGGAAGGAGCGCGGCCGTGAGCGGCGGCGAGGGTGTCTGGCGCATCGGGCTGCCGGGCTGGTACGAGCCGAGGGAGCCTGAGGGCGGGAAGACGCCCGGGAAGACGCCCGCGGTCGCAAAGGCCGTCGCGAAGGGCGCCTCGAGGTGCATGGGATGGGGGTGTGAATGACGAACCTCGAGGTGCATGGGATGGGGATGGGGATGGAGCGTCGGCGAGGCGCCCATTACGGCGCCCAGCCCGAGCATCGTGGGAGATTCCCCTTGCATCGGGGAGCCTCTGTGGGGTGACGACCCTGGAGACGACGACCCTGGAGGTGTGGAATGGGCATTCGGAGGTGTGAATGACGAGCCAGGAGGTGTGGAATGGGCAATCGGAGGCCGTGCTGCGAAGGGCGACGCACCACACGCCATCACGCCGCTCGCCACGCCGCTCGCCGATGCAGGCGCCGTAACGGGCGCCGTACCGGCCGCCGCGTGCGCGTGGTGCGTCGCCTGCGCTGTCGTCCCCGCGACAGCCGCCGCGCTCGTGCCCGCGTCGCCTGCGCTGCCGCCACCAGCCACGGGCGACGCGGCGGCATAGCTGTACGGCGGCGTGGCAGGCGCGTAACAGTGCGGAGGCTCGCCATACAGGGGCGCCGTAACGGGCGCGCTGGCGGGAGGAGCTGGAGCCGTTACGGCGGTTACGGCGGTGACTGCCAGTTGTGTGTCGGCTGGCGACGGAGCCATTGCAGCGCCCGTTGCAGCGCCGCTGGCGGGTTCGCCGCTGTGAGCGCCGTCGTGAGCGCCGTCATGAGCGCCGTCGTGAGCGCGGGCTGCAAGCTCGGCCGCAGCAACAGCAGCACCCAGCACCGTCAGCGCGGCCGTCGCCGTCGCGGGTGGCGCGGGCGTGGCGCCCACGCCCACCATAGCGCCACTGCCTCCTCGTGTGGCCGTTGGCACCGCGGCCGTTGGCACCGCGGCCGTTGGCACCGCGGCCGGGCTGGACAGCGCCGAGCGGCCGGCTATCGAGGGTGGCAGCGGCGGCGGCGGCTCTGCTAGGCCGATCGCGCCGTCGTGGGCGAGCCAGGGGCTCGAGAAGAAGCCCTCGAAGCAGAGGCGCACCTGATGAGGGATGCAATCAGACGTTGTCAAGAGGTCATCAGAGGTCATCAGAGGTCATCATCAGAAGAAGCCCTCGAAGCAAGAGGCGCACCATAGGGTCGCGTTGCAAGAGCCCTTGCAGTAGGCTGCCGCACGCGGCCGAGACGTGCGTCGGCCACTGCGGCGCGCGGCTCTTGATGTTGTGGAGCAGCTGCACGTGGTTCGCTCCCGTGTACGGCGGCCGGCCGACGAGCAGCTCGTACATGATCGTGCCCACCGACCACAAGTCCGCCTTGGCATCATAGCGCTGGAAGTTGAGGATCTCAGGCGCCATGTACAGCGGCGAGCCGCACATCGTCTCGGCGAGGTCCTGGTGCTGAATGTGCCGCGCGAAGCCAAAATCGCCGATCTTGAGCACCGCGTTCGGGCTCGTCGAGGAGAGCAGTAGGTTCTGCGGCTTGAGGTCGCGGTGGATCAGGTTACGCTGCCGAAGATGTTGCAACCCGCGGGCGAGCTGCACGAGGTACAGGCGCGTCTGCTCCTCCGACTGCGCCCCGTGCTTGCGGATGACTTGCATGAGGTCACCACCGGGGCAGAACTCGAGCACCAGGTAGACATGCCGCTCCGTGGTCGCCACCTCGTGCAGCTGCATGACGTTCGGGTGCTGTGTCGACTGCAGGATCCGGATCTCCGCGTCCAGATTCTCCTGCAGCTTGGCGTTGAGCCGCGCGCGAACGATGGCCTTGACGGCAACGACCTGACGCGTGTCGCGGTGCTGCCCGCGGTAGACGGAGGCAAACGAGCCCTGACCAATGCAGTCGTACAGTTCATAGGCACCGACGCGCTTGTGCGGCTGCCTGCCAGCGAGACCGATGGCAGGCTGCATCTCTAAAATGACTGGTGGTGCCGAATACTGGCGGTGGCGGCCGTTGGTGGTGGTGGCGACGGAGGCCGTCCGCGGATCCGTCCTGGTCCGCTAAGCTTTCGCCGCCCAACTTTTGCCGAAGCCGTGTTTCGTCTCGAGGTCGGGGCTCAGCGATTTCCAGTAGGACCGCACCACCCGGTCCAAAGGCTTGCCTTGTTGAACCAAGAACGGGGTAAGCCGACGCGGCGCAACTTCGCAGCGACGTGCTGTTTCGCCGAAGAGCCCTTCGCCCCACATCACATCCATCCATCGCAAGGTCGCCTTTCATGCCCGGAAGCTTGGGCACGGGCATGGGCAGCTGGGCCGGCGCGAGCTCCCTGCACCTTTCCTCGGGGTTTGGCCCGGGCTGGCCGCAGCGCCCGAACATCCGCGTCAACACACTATCTGGCCCCGGTGCCTATTCTGGCCTCACCCAGCACGGCCCGCTGAGCACAGCTGGTGGCAGCGACTTTGGGCGTTACGAAGGACCACCAGCTTTTCCCGGTCAGCGGCAGCCTTTCAGACGCCTGCCCTGCTCTGCGCAGCTGCGCACGCCCGACCTGCGCTACACCTCCTCCGTGCCGCGCATGGCCCCTGTCGTGCCGTATGACCACTTCCCCGGCCCAGGAGACTACATGCTCACCCATTACAGCCAGTTTCAACCACCAGGCGGCTACCCGGGACCGGAGGCATCGCACCCTCGCAAGTTTGCGGGCAAAAACGGCGGCGCCTCAATCGCGCCCCATCCCAAGGTGATGAGGTTAACCGCCGATCGCATGGAGCGCTCCTCAATCCGCGACGTCTACCCAGACAAGCGCTGCAACATCATCTGCCGCCCCAACTCGAACCCAGGGCCAGCGGCCTACTCGCCCTTGCCGCTGATGGACCGCATTCGCCTGAACATGCGTGACCCGCCCACGGCCAGCCGAGGTCTGCCTCGCCGAGGGCGAGACTTGCGAACCTTTTTGCAGTCACCCCAGAGCCTCTCGGCGACGCTAGCAGAGGTGCAGGACCGACGACACTATCCGCCCAGCTGAATTGCCTCCATGCAGCGTGCGTCATGAAGGTACATGAACACGCTATGCACCGTCTTGGGTTGCAATCGATGCGCGCTCCGCACTCGGCACTGCCTCTTGCTCGGTTCACTCACTTACAGCGTGCTCGCGTCACCGTGGGGGTTGCGGCACGCAACGAGAGTCGAGACACGAAGCTCGAAGGCGGTGGGCGGGCTGTCGCGCCACCGCCAGCGGCGCTACAGCGGCGGCTGCCGTGTGCCTCTGTGCCACCCGGGGGCCGCCCCGTCCCCCGAAGCCCCCGGCCCCCCGCGCCCCCCCGCCGCGCGGCCGTAAGCGTAACCCCCGCCGGGGTTTGTCACTGCCCGGGGGTCGCCGCGCCATGTCACCAATGTCCCAGAGCCGTGGCGCAGCCGCCTTGTGTAAGTAATTAATCCCAACGATCGAACATATACCACTCACCTGGGGGGCGTACCTACTTTTTGACTAAAGGACATACATTTCTTGGAAACGGTGCGAGGCGTGAGTCCGGGGGTCGCTCCAGGCTGCTGAAGCGGTGTGCGCGTGCGGCGCCCCGTTTTCCTACCGAGGTTGGAAAATGCGTGCACAGGGCGAAATGAACGACGCTCGGCACTGCATCCTCACTTTATGAGCTCTTTCTTTGCCTGCTCGTAAAGTGCGTCTGAGAGCGCACCCACTGCCCTCGCCGCATCCAGTGCCTGCAACCGCTTGTCGGCGGCCTGGACCACCACTTTGGGCGCGTCCACCGGGGCGGGCGTCGCCGCCTCCTTGTTCTTCGCGAAGATGCGGTCCCAATTTGATGCATAGTTTTTGGTGTAGCCCCATCCATCTTCATTCGGCTTGAAGGCGATGTCACTTGAATGCAGACGAGATTCACTGCCACTCGAGCTGCTGGAGCTGGAGCTGCTGGAGCTGGAGCCACTGCTGCTGGCGGCACTGCACCAACGGATCTGTGCTGAGCATGTGCTGCGAGTCGCGCGCAAGAGTGGACCCAGCTGCGCGAATTTCATTTTCTCCGCAGTGACGTGGCCGGGCAAGTTTGTTCACAGCCGGCCGTGAACGCTTCAGGCGTCCCTCGGTTGGGGCCGATCGGCAGGGCTTGTTTGCCAAGTCTGGGCCGTTCGATCTCGGAGGATCTCGACCGCTTTCTAAAAAACGCAAAAATGGTCTTTCACGCTGCTTCCCATGCGGCGGAGCTCCGAGACGTTGGCTTTACTGTCGTTGCGGCTGAAATCAGCCCGATGCTGCTCAGTGCTGCACGCATCGAGGCTTGCAGCGCTTTGGACAGCATGCTTGCGCAGATCGATGCTGTTCCCGACCCGAAAGCAAACTCTCCACGCTCCGCGGGAGCCTTTTCCTTCCGTGAAATCGTGCATCGCGCACCACAGCGCTACGATTTCCGAATCAGCGAAGACGGCTGCTTCTCGAAGGTGTGCGACGAGGCCACTACTTGTGCGACTTCCATATTAATTGCCCTGCATGATCTGCCGCTCCATCCACATGATCACGACTTTCGGACATCCTGGGTTCGGCATGTGCTTCCTTTCCAGCCCCGCGCCATCATGAGTGGCATCGTCACGTCCCTGCCGGGCGCCAGCGTGCAGAATTTCCATGCCGACGGGTCGCCCATGCATTTCGCGCTGGCCGCACGTGTCCCTCGGCACCGGCTATTCCAAGTCTTCTTTCCGTTGGTGGATATTCCCAAGGACTCGATAGGGACTCAATTCTGGGCGGGCAGCCACCTCTCACGACGGGAGCGAGAGTTTTGGCGGTGGAATGGCGTGAGCAGTCTGCTCGAGGCCGATGCCAGCGCGATGGCCTCAATGTCGTCGCCTGCGTGCCCCGCTGGCAGCATCATCATTTTCGACTATCGCATCATCCATCGAGGGCTTGGTAACCATGGACAATTTGCGCGGCCTATCGGGCACGCGCTGCTGTCCACGGGACTGGCGAGCGACCGGCAGAGCTATGGGCGCTTCCCGAGCGTGTGGGACACGGCGGCCATTCGAAGGGGCGGAACTCCACCCTCGAGCGACTTTGCAGCGCCGGATTTTCTCTAAAAAGGGGTCGCGGGATTTTCTCTAAAAAGGGGTGCGGAAAGTTAGCACGGCGACCAAAAGTGTGAATCGGTTGGGGTGAGTCGAAGCGGCCGTGTACTTTGCTCCAACTTGAACTTGAAACTTAAACTTGATTGACTTGACTTGCCCGTCTTGATTTGACTTGACTTGACTCGAGTTGCACACGTCCAAGAGTGTCAGCTGTGGTCTCCTACCACTGTGCTTCGAGTTACCTACTGTGTACTGTATGCTGTGAACGCAAACACCGGCCTGCTCTCATTTGAGAGGGACGCAGTGAAAGTAGTGAGGCAGAACCCCTAGAACCGGCCGCTCGCGTCCTCAGACACGGCGACCGGCCCCAAGGAGGGGTCCGGAGGTTGTACCCCCCGTCCCCCCCCTCCTACACATGCTAACTAAACTGGAACTATGCTAACCTACTAAGCCATCTAGCACGAGCTAGTGACGCCGGTAGGGGGTCGGTGGGTGGGAAAGAAGAAGAGCGCGCCTGGCGCGGAGCTGCTGCCATCGTGTCAGAGCGATGGTCACGAGGTACGTATACCGGTACGAGTTGGGGCGGGGCGACACTGTGAACAGATCCGTGAAGGGATTCGTACTTCGCGAATCCTTGCACGAGTGAGGAGCCCGCTGGATGGTAGGTGTGAAGCCACAGCTGTGGCGTCTACCAGTGCTGACACGACTATAGCTAAAGCTACAGCCCCGAGGTGCCCATGTCGGACTTTGCGATCCCTTCGAGGAGCGACGACTTTTCGGCCGCGACTGCGGTTGTGAAGTCCGGTGCGATCCCACACGCCACCAACGACGACAAGCTCCGACTGTACGGTCTTTATAAGCAGGCAACCATCGGCCCCGCCCCTGGAGCATCGAGCGCCTCAATATTCGACATCGTCGGACAGCAGAAGTACTCGGCGTGGGATAAAGTGCGCAACTTGTCCGCGGACGAAGCAAAGCAGCAATATGTCGCGCTCGTGCAAGATCTCGCGCCAGGAAGTTTCTCTTCCACGGAGCTGCAGCCGATGGGCGCTCCGTCACCTCTGAAGGAGAACCATACTGTGCATAATGTGCTCGCAGCCGCACAAACTGAATTGCCCATCAAAGCGCCAGAGCACGAGACCTGGCTCATGCGCATTTCAAGTCGCTTCGACGGAACGATCATGCGGCTCAACGACCGGCTGCGACCCATGGTCTCAGCGGTCTTGGGCGAGAGTCTCTACACAGACCGCAGCGGCATGTCGTTCCAGATCGTCACGCTGGGCGTGGTCGTCGTTATCATCATCTCCTTTGGGCTCGTATTACACATGGCGGACCCGAGTGCTGGAAACGAGCATGCGCCTGACAATACTGACGCTCAGCCGCCGCCGCCACCCAATCTCGGCAATGCCTCGAACAATCCCCCTTCAATGCCGCCGAGCCCGCCGCCCATTCCGTGCGAAATAGAGCATCCCGATACCCACGTCTGGGATTGCGGCAGCGCGGAGGGCTACGGCATGGACTGGGAATGGTGGCAGCGTCGTCGCTCCGACGATGTGATGAGGCAAGCCGCAGCATGGCAGCTGTTGATCTGCGTCATCTTCTGCTGCATCCTGCCGATTGGGTGGGTGAAATACCGGCGGTGTCGCGAGAAACGCGGCGCCGTCGGTAGGCGCACACCGTTTCGCGCTCGTGTTGGCCCGACGCGCCCGCAGAGCAGTAAAGTGAGCATTCGCGACCGTCTGAGCCCTGGTCGGGGGATGCGCCACGCGAGGCTCGACGACTAACACGAGCGGTGGAAGGAACGGGCGGCGGGGAACATGTGTAGAAGCGAGCGATTGCCAGACACAAGGGAAGACAGGCATTCGCATGGCATGGCGCCGCGCAACTTTGCAGCTCCGTCTGCGCGGCGCAGCATTCGCGGCATGTCGTCGACTGTCTCCCGTGCGCCAAGTCGGGAGGCCACAGGGTCTCGTCTGCTTCTGCGCCCACACAGGGGCGCGTGCGCATGATACGCCGATCAGGTGTGAGTCGCGTTCAGTGGGGCCCGGGGGCCTGACGACATGTTCGACTTCTGTATGCCTCGGTACCCCCCCCTTTGACCCATCGCCAGTCGCCAACGTGTACGCTCTTTGTTGGCATAACTTCCGACTTTTAGTACTTAATAATAGTTTACTTTAGTTTTACTTCCTTCCTCTCAGTGTTGCGAGAGACTCGTCGTTTCGTTTCGTTCTTCTCGAGAGCACGATTGGATTGGTTGCCGTGCCGCCGCCCGGGCTGAACCCGGGCTGGCAGCGCGACCAAGCCGTCAGAGCAATTCCTTAGCAATTCCACGCTTCCGATTCTCATCCCTTGGCCTTGGCTTGGCCGCGCGAGCGCAGCAGTGCGAGAACCTCCCGATGGCCACGCGCCAGGTCCTCGGGCGTGTGACCATGCGCATCGGGCAGGCACCAAGTCTCCGGTGCGACCCGGCCGCATGCCACGATGTCCCTTAGGATGGCCACGTTGCCTGCCGCCGCGGCGCAGTGGACTGCGGTGCGTCCGCTGCCATTGGTCAAATTCGGATCGGCGCCCGCCCTGAGGAGCAAGCGCGCGATGCGTGTATGCTCGGTGTGGTGGAACACGTACGTGTGGGCGCATGCCAGGTGGAGCGCGGACTCGCCACCGCTCAGTGCCTGGTACCGATCGGGTACGGTCGGCGCGCCACAACGCTGGTCTATGTCGACGCGTCGGTCACGCAGAAGCAGTTCGACGCACGCCGTCTGCCCGAAACTCGTCGCCTTATGCAGTGCGCACACGCCGTACCGGTCGGTGGCATTCGGCCGCAGCTCTTTCGAGCTGCACAGCCATCGCACAAGCCGCACATGACCCTGCCGGCACGCGATCGAAAGAGCCGACGCACCCGTCGCGTCCTGATCGTTGACATCAAAGGCCGAGTCCTGACTCGCGAGCGTCTCCACGACGGGCACACTCCCAGTCTCGGCCGCACACAAGTATGCCGTGCGTCCACGCGAGTCACGTGCTCGTGGGCCGGCACCACGTGCCAGCAGCTCCTCAACAAGTTTTCGTCGGCCTGCTAGTGCGGCTACGTGCAGGAGCGTCGTGCCATCGTCGGCGCAAGCATCGGCGGACTCGCCATTTTCTCTGATCCTTCGCGTCACCTCGTGCCACCAGCCCTGCCGCGCCTCCTCGACCAGAGGAAGCTGCAGCCGTATGTGCTCGTCCTGCTCGCGGTACCATTCGGCGTCTCCACCTACGAGAGGCGTCCCCGTTCGGCGGTAAGCCTGCGCCTGATGGCGCAGCCTATCATTGAGGTTGACGATCGCCGTCGCTGCGAGGAGCGGCGCCATCCGGTTGCTTCGCATCGCGAGTGGAGTTGCGGAAATTTCTGATCCGGTAAACTTGGTCGCGTGTTTGACTTGAATTGCTGTTCATCAGAGCTACACAAG
>ENA-UOXP01000188-UOXP01000188.1-mixed-culture-metagenome-genome-assembly--contig:-NODE-188-length-45679-cov-5.734701_pt1 | contig 45679 bp, 51 predicted proteins | sample MGYA00238161_ERZ761639 | MGnify/ENA primary metagenome ERZ761639 (study PRJEB28913, sample SAMN08776760) | mixed culture metagenome | isolation source: Freshwater growth medium | place: USA...
GGCATACCCAGTGGCGAAGTCATGAATCATTTACATGGGGAATACATCAGCGTCTATGTGCCCACTACGCCCAACCCTACGTCTGGCTTTTTTCTGATGATGCCCAAAGCGGATGTCATAGAGCTGGACATGAGCGTAGACCAAGCACTGAAATACATTATCTCCATGGGCGTGGTTTCCCCAAACGAAGCGCCACCTAAAATTTTAACGCACTACCCCGAATAACCTTATCTAACCTAACCTAACTTAACCTTAACGAAGAACTATGATGCGTACACATTACTGCGGGCACTTAAACCGCGAACATATTGGTCAAACTGTTACCCTTTGTGGTTGGGCCCATCGCCGCCGCGATCACGGTGGTGTGATTTTTATTGATTTGCGCGACCGCGAAGGCATGGCGCAAATTGTCATTGACCCAGATACCCCGCAGGCATTTGCCAACGCAGAAACTGTGCGTAATGAATTTGTACTCAAAGTGGTATGTAAAGTGCGTGCACGTCCAGAAGGCACTGTGAACACCAACATCCCAACGGGTGAAGTTGAAATGTTGGCGAGTGAAATTGAAATCTTGAATCCATCACTCACGCCGCCGTTTATGTTGGATGACGATAACCTGACCGAGACCGTGCGCTTAGAGCATCGCTATATCGATTTACGTCGCCCAGCCATGCAAAAGAATTTAATGCTGCGTTACAAAGTGGCTAAAAACCTGCGTGATTACTTAGACGAAAACGGGTTTATTGAGGTGGAAACACCAATGCTCACACGTTCAACGCCAGAAGGCGCGCGTGATTACTTGGTGCCTAGCCGCGTACACCACGGCCAGTTCTTTGCCTTGCCGCAATCACCACAATTATTTAAACAATTGTTGATGGTGTCTGGCTTTGATCGTTACTTCCAAATCACCAAATGCTTCCGTGATGAAGATTTGCGCGCAGACCGCCAGCCAGAATTTACCCAAGTGGATATTGAAACATCGTTCTTGGAAGAAAACGACATCATGGACATCGTCGAAGAGATGATTCGTCGTATGTTGAAAAAAGTGCAAGATGTCGATTTGCCTGCTGCATTTCCACGCATGAGTTTTGCTGAGGCAATGAATCGCTACGGTTCAGACAAACCCGATATGCGCGTGACCTTAGAAATCACAGAGCTTTCAGATGTGATGAAAGACGTAGACTTTAAAGTGTTTTCGGGTGCCGCCAATATGGTGGGTGGTCGCGTAGCTGCTTTGCGCGTGCCGAATGGTGCGGCCATCAGCCGTTCTGAGATTGATGCGTATACCGAATTTGTGAAAATCTACGGCGCGAAAGGCTTGGCTTACATCAAGATTAACGATATTACCAAACTGAATGAAGAAGGCCTGCAAAGCCCGATTGTGAAAAACATTCATGTGAAGGCATTGCAAGCGATTATTGAGCGCACAGGCGCACAAAATGGTGACATTGTCTTCTTTGGTGCGGATAAATTGAAAGTCGTGAATGAAGCTTTAGGCGCATTACGCCTAAAAGTCGGTCACGATAAAGGCCATGTCGATGGTCGTGCATGGGCACCGCTGTGGGTAGTGGATTTCCCCATGTTTGAACATGATGAAGAGAATGACCGTTGGGTGGCGTTACACCATCCATTCACGGCACCCAAAGATGGCCACGAAGATATGCTGGCGACCAACCCAGGTGCTTGCTTATCTAAAGCGTACGATATGGTGCTCAATGGCTGGGAAGTGGGCGGCGGTTCAGTGCGTATCCACAAATCAGACGTGCAATCCAAAGTATTTGATGCATTGAAAATCAGCAAAGAAGAAGCCCAAGAGAAATTTGGCTTCTTACTAGATGCCTTGCAATATGGTGCGCCTCCTCATGGTGGTTTAGCATTTGGTTTAGATCGTTTAGTGACGTTGATGGCAGGTGCGGAGTCTATCCGTGATGTGATTGCCTTCCCGAAAACACAACGTGCACAGTGTTTAATGACCAATGCACCGAATGAGGTGGATGAGAAGCAGTTGAGAGAGCTACACATCCGCGTGCGTACGCAAAACACCGCTAGTTAAAATGATCTCGCTTGCGCATACTGTGTTGCAAGCGCTTGTCGTACTAATTGTACTGTCTTCGCGCTTGCGTCCTGATAGCGCAGCGCGTTTTTAAGTATAGCTATCTATGCCAATCAAATCCCTCATCCGTACCATCCCGCATTACCCTAAACAGGGCATTATGTTTCGCGACATCACGACTTTGCTGAAAGACCCAAAGGGTTTGCAGCTTTTAGTGGATGGTTTGGCAGAGCAATACGCTAAGCAGAAAATTGATAAGATTGTTGGGATAGAAGCCCGAGGTTTTGTAATTGGTGCCGCTGTGGCTTATAAGCTAGGCGTAGGGTTTGTGCCCGTTCGCAAATCTGGTAAGTTGCCAGCACAAACCTTTCAGCAAGAGTATGCGTTGGAGTATGGCAGTGATGTGATAGAAATACATCAAGATGCCATCACAGTAGGTGAGCGTGTGTTGCTGCTGGATGATTTAATTGCAACGGGTGGAACAGCCATGGCCGCTGTGAGTCTGATTAACCAGCTAGGTGGCAACATTATTGGCTGTGCATTTGTCATCGATTTACCAGATTTAGGCGGTATGCAGCGCTTGCAAAATATAGGCCTGTCAACCTTTGCGCTATGTCAATTTGAAGGCGAGTAATTGTTTATACTATACCCAGCGTGCTATGTACTTTAATCATCATCGGATAAGAATATGCCAGTGACCGAAATCAATCATGTGAATTTTCGCTCTGACCGCGAAACCATGCACAAATTGAAAGACTTTTATTGTGACATCATCGGTCTCACCGTTGGTAAGCGCGTGGCGAGTACTACCTATGGTTACTGGCTGTGCATTGGCAATAACGATGTTATTCATTTGGCTGAATATAAAACGCCCACCGCTCCGCAATTGCATGTGCATGGCACTTACGACCATGTGTCTTTCACATGCACCGATATGCCAGCGATGGAAGCGCATTTAACAGCACACAACATACCTTACACCACTCGCACTTTAGCTAGCGGTACCAAGCAAATCAATTTAAAAGATCCTGCAGGCAACGGCGTAGAGTTAAATTTTGAGGAATACGCTGACCCTAATTATGTCATGCGTCCATCTGGCGATCCTAACGCAACAACTTAAGCAATGGTTGTAAGGTTTGCCTTGTTGAACAGACTAAGACATGTGTGATGTGAGTCACATACAATCTGCTAAGGAAAACTAAAATAGCATCACGTAATCTAAAGTAGTTGAGATACGTTACACAAAAGAACGTAGACAAAAATAGACAGGGGTGTGGAGCGCATATGAAGCTAAATCATTTATTCTTAACAATATCAATTTCTGCCAGTTTGTTGCTTGGGATGACAAGCATTGCGCAAGCAGAAGCAGATCCTAAATTATGGCCGGTAGTGAAAGAAGCATTTTTTGCTAAACGCGATATTCAAGAAGTAGATTTTATTAAAATTGATGCGCCACGCCGTGCAGAAAGTGGTGCGCAGGTGCCAGTCACCTACACTTACGACAAAGCTACCGCCAATGGTGTAAACATCAAAAAAATCTATGTACTCGTAGATGCCAACCCGATTCAGTTAGCTGCCACATATCACCTGACAGACATGCTAGGCAACTTTGTGATGGAGACGCGCATCCGCATGGAAACTGATTCTTATGTGCGTTTGGTGGGTGAATCTGCTGATGGCAAGCTCTATATGGCTAAGCGTGAAATCCGCGCAGCTGGTGGCTGTGGCGGTACTGTGGATAATGATGAAGCCGCAGTGCGTGCCGAAGCCGGTAAAATCAAAATGAATGTAGAAACACCAGTGCAGTTTGGTAGCCCTAGCCAAGCAGTATTCAATATTCGCCACGTCATGCGTACGGGTTTGCAACGCGATTTGGTCTCGCAAGGCTATGTGCCAGCGTTTTATATCAATAAAACCGCCTTTACCTATAACGGTAAACCCGTGATGACGGTGGATGTGGGTGTTGGTACCAGCGAAAACCCTTACATGAAATTTAAGTTTGTGCCTGATGCGCCAGGTAAGCTGGAAGTGGTCGCAACCGATAATGAAGGCAAGGTATTTTCACAAGCGCTAGAAGTAAAAGGTTAGTTTAAGTAGTAAGCAAGAAGGCCTCTGCGGAGGCCTTTTTTTATGGCATTGAGTGCTAAAATATTCCATGTTTTAGAGGAGACAACGATGAAAAGTTACCGTAAAGAATTGTGGTTCAATATCCCAGCACGCATGGATTTTAAAAACATTACGGCGGATGTTGAAGCGTGTTTGCGCGAGAGCGGCATAAAAGAAGGGCTAGCGCTGATCAATGCCATGCATATCTCTGCCAGTGTATTCATTAACGATGATGAGCGTGGTTTACACCACGATTACAAAGTGTGGCTGGAGAAGCTGGCGCCACATGAGCCTGTGAGTGGTTATCGCCATAACGATACCGGTGAAGACAATGCAGATGCGCATATTAAGCGCCAAATCATGGGGCGAGAAGTGGTGGTAGCTGTGACCGAGGGCAGGTTAGATTTTGGGCCGTGGGAACAAATTTTTTACGGTGAGTTTGATGGCAGACGCAACAAGCGGGTGCTGATTAAAATCATTGGTGAATAACGAGTGATGCGAGTAACAGGCAAATAAAAAAGGGAGCAATCGCTCCCTTTCCAACTTAGAACAAAATTATTTGTTCATTACGTACATGGTCACTTCAAAACCAAAACGCATTTCAGTTGCTGCTGGTGCTGTCCACATAATAATCTCCTTGTTAATTTGATTCATGTTTACGGCTGCAAGTGCATGTCCGTGAGATGCATTATGCGGATATCGTGGTCTGCGCAACAGACGCCATTCATGATAAACGTGTCATGCAAATCATGAACACTGGCTAAGCGCCAAAACAGCTAAACCTAATTGCCTTGTATGTAATTTTCTAATTGCTCAATCAGGCCTTGCTGATACGCTATGGTCTCTTTCAACAAATCGCCCACTGACAGCATACCAATGATTTTACCGTCTTCTACGATGGGTAAATGGCGTATGCGTTTATCGCTCATAGTGTGCATGGCGCTGTCCACTAAATCTTCTGGGCTTGCGGTAATCACTTTAGACGACATCACTTCGCTAATCATGGTGGTTTTGGATGAGCGGCCTTTGAGTATGACTTCACGTGCATAATCGCGCTCAGAAAAAATGCCCACTAATGCATCGCCTTCGATCACTGCAAGCGCACCAATTTTGTATTCGGCCAAAATGACCAATGCGTCGTATACAGGGCGGTTCGGTGCAACGCTAATCACCTCTTGGTGTTTTTTTTCATTCAAGATTTGCTTTAATGTTTTCATATTCATTCCCCCTTCGAGTAAGCACTTTAAATATACACCGATAAAAAATTTCGCCAATATCTAGCGATAAAAAACAAAGAAACTTGACATAGTTAGGAAGCTAACTATAATGGTGCTAATTATGTTGCAGCTTAGAGATCTCCCTACGCCAGAAGTATTGGCAAAATTTGCAGAGCGCTATCCGGATGCGGATGTCACAGCGATTGCCAGTTTTCTGCATTTACTGCGCGTTGCCACGGATTTATCGCTGGCATTAGATGCATGCTTGAGCAAGCACGATTTGTTGCAGGGCCGCTGGTGGGTGCTCATTCTATTGATGCGAGAAGAACATTTGTCTTCAACCCCATCACTCTTGGCAGAAAAAGTGGGCGTTACGCGCGCGACCATGACAGGCTTGATTGATAGTCTAGAGCAAAGTGATTTAGTGCAAAGAGTGTTTGATAAAGCAGACAGGCGCAGGGTGATGATTAAGCTCACTGCAGCAGGCCAAGCCAAGTTAGATGTGGTAATGCCAGATTATTACCGACGTTTGCGGCAATGTATGCAAGGTTTGGATGAAAACAACCGATCACAGTTACAACATATTTTAAGCTTAATTAATTTGGGAATCCCCGCACTTATTTAGCCACCATTTTTTAGATGAAGGAAACAACATGACAACGATTCAACATGAAATTCAAGCAATCAATACAAAATTTGACCAAGCCTTTAATGCAAAGCAAGCAGATAGCATAGCAGCGCTATATGCAGAAAATGCAGTGGTAATGCCAGCACCTGCGGGCACGCCAGTGTCAGGTACACAGGCGGTAAAAGAATTCTTTGCTGGCTTAATCAATGCGGGCGTGATTGAACATCAACTCACACTGATAGATGCGGTAGAAGATGGCAACTTAGCTTATCAACGTGGGACTTGGGCAGCTGCCATGGCCGGTGAAGATGGCACTAAACAAACGTTTGGCGGCAATGTGCACTTGGTGTATCGCAAACAAGCCGATGGTCAATGGAAAGCAGTTACACATATTTGGAATTAAGCTACGCAACCATCCATGTGATGGATAGCGCGGCGTTTGGATAACCATGGATAACAGTACAAAAAAGAATATAAGCGCCATGATTGCGTTGATTATACTCACGCTGATTTGGGGCTACAACTGGGTGGTGATGAAAAGTGCCTTGCAATATGCAGGGCCTTTTCAGTTCGCCGCCATGCGCACTTTTTTTGGCGCGATTGTACTGTTTGTGGTGATCTATATCACCAAACGTCCGCTTGGTTTAAAAGAATTTCCAACCATGCTGGTGCTGGGTTTGTTACAAACGATCGGCTTTACAGGCTTATTGTTGTGGGCGTTGGTAGAAGGCGGTGCAGGCAAAACTGCAGTGCTGACCTACACCATGCCGTTTTGGGTGATGCTATTTGCATGGCCCATGCTAGGCGAAAAAGTGCAAGGTTGGCAATGGCTGGCCGTTATTTCTGCAGTCTTTGGTATGGTATTGATATTTGATCCATTACATATCAAAGCGGATGGATTCAGTATGTTTCTGGCAATCTGTTCAGGGGTGTCTTGGGCATTGTCCGCCATCATTTCAAAAAAACTCCACAGACGCAGCCCAGACTTGGACTTGCTGAATTTAACGGCATGGCCGATGTTGTTGGGCTCTATCCCAATGGTGTTGATTGCATTCTTAGTGCCAGCAGAACCTATTCAATGGACAGGCTATTTAATTGGCTCGGTCTTATTTAACGTATTTTTAAGTGGCGCACTGGCTTGGCTGCTTTGGTTGTATGCCTTACAAATACTACCGGCTGGTGTGGCCAGTATGACTAGCATGCTAGCCCCAGTTATAGGCGTATTAGCTGCATGGATTCAGCTCAACGAAGTGCCAAATTCAATGGAATTAATTGGCATGCTGTTAATCTCGCTCGCTTTAGTCCAAATATCCATCATCACCATGCGTAAACACAAACCTGTGGACTGTGCTGAAGGGCAAGAGTTGTAGCTGCTTAGTCAAAAACCTTGTCTTAACGCGCCTATGCTAAAATATCGGCAGATATGAAAAAGCTAGTAAATTGAGCGCGCTGTAGCCTCAAATTGCGGCTGGTTATTTAAAGGCATTCAAGGGATAAAGCATGGCAGGTCACAGCAAGTGGGCAAATATTCAGCATCGCAAAGGTCGTCAAGACGCCAAACGCGGCAAAATTTTCACCAAAATTATTAAAGAGATTACAGTCGCCGCACGCCTGGGTGGTGGTGATCCCGCCATGAACCCACGTTTGCGTGCAGCGGTGGCAGAAGCCAAAGAAGAAAATATGCCTTCTGACAACATCACGCGTGCCATCAAAAAAGGCACGGGTGAGCTGGAAGGCGTGAGCTATGAAGAAATTCGCTACGAAGGCTACGGCATTAACGGTGCGGCCATTATCATTGATTGCTTAACCGACAATAGACAGCGCGCAGTCATGGATGTGCGTCACGCCCTCACCAAGCATGGTGGTAATTTGGGCACCGATGGCAGTGTGGCGTTTTTGTTTAAGCATTGTGGCCAAATCGTATTTGAGCCAGGTGTGAGTGAAGATGCGGTGATGGAAGTTGCCTTAGAGGCGGGTGCAGAAGATATTGTGACTGATGAAGATGGCAGTATTGAAGTGATTACGCCACCCGCTGAGTTTTTAGCGGTAAAAGAAGCGCTTGAAGCGGCTGGGTTAAAACCTGCCATGGCCGAAGTCACCATGAAGCCTAATATGGAAACCGTATTTACAGGCGATGACGCAGTCAAAATGCAAAAAATACTCGATATGTTGGAAGATTTAGATGATGTGCAGGATGTGTATACCACCGCCATCATGGATGAAAACTAAAAGCTTGTCATGATACGTTGTTGCAACTCAAAAAATGTGTTCCTGACATATTGGATATATGCGGCGTCACCCATTTTTTGTTTGCGCCTAGTCTCATTTAAAGCTTTTCATTTTCGTAGTGGAAATGCCTAGGTGGGTCAAATTAGAATTTTAGGCATCGATCCAGGCCTACGCATCACAGGTTTCGGGGTGATCGAGTCAATAGACAATAAACTGACTTATATTACCAGTGGTGTGATCAAAACAGCATCAGCAAAAAAGAACCCAGTAGAGGGTGAGGATGACCGTGAGGAACTGCCCGCACGATTGAAAGTCATTTTGAGTGGGCTATTTGAGGTGATTGATACCTATCAGCCAACACAAGTTGCCATCGAAAAAGTTTTCGTCAACGTAAACCCACAATCTACATTATTACTAGGACAAGCGCGTGGGGCGGCTATCAGTGCTGCGGTGATCCGTGATTTAATCGTAGCTGAGTACACTGCCTTGCAGGTGAAACAGTCGGTAGTCGGTAACGGCCATGCACAAAAGGAACAAGTACAAGAGATGGTGAAACGCTTGTTGAATTTGCCCGCTACGCCCAGTCCAGATTCAGCAGATGCGCTAGCTTGTGCCATTTGTCATGCGCATGGTGGGCAAGGTTTGGGCAAGTTGGCGACCGCAGGCTTTAGAGTGAGAAATGGAAGATTGGTATGATTGCACGCTTAAATGGAACACTCATTGAAAAAGCGCCACCTTTTGTCATTGTGGATTGTCAGGGTGTGGGTTATGAAGTGGAAGTGCCGATGAGCACATTTTACAATCTGCCTGAACTTGGCCAAAAAGTGCAATTGCTCACGCATTTTGTGGTGCGAGAAGATGCGCAATTGCTGTATGGATTTGGCAGTGAACAAGAGAAAAATACCTTTAAACAGTTGCTCAAAGTGAATGGCATCGGTGCTAAATCAGCACTGTCTATTTTAAGTGGTGTCAGTATTGATGACTTGGTCACGGCCGTGAGTCAACAAGAGGTAGGCATGCTGACACGTGTTCCGGGCATTGGCAAAAAAACAGCAGAGCGCTTATTGCTTGAGCTCAAAGACAAGTTTACCGTCACGGGTTCGGTGACAGCCCAATCGCAAGCAAAATCAGCGACCTATGACGTACTCAACGCACTAGTGGCTTTAGGCTACAATGAGCGTGAAGCGAATGCGGCGGTGAAATTGTTAGACAAAGAGGTGACCGTGGCAGAAGGCATTAAACAGGCGCTCAAAAGCCTAGCAAAATAAAGGATGCACATGAAACAAGTTTGGTGGTTAATCGTTAGCGCGCTCCTTGTATTGAATGCTTGTGGTCAGCAAACACCAGAAAGCGCAACAGACATGTCACGTGCAGCAGCGCCCATGGCTAAAATGGCGGCAGACAGTGTGTTGGGCGGTGCAGAGCAAAGCATGACGGAGCTGAGCGAACCCAACTCCACCAATCAGGCGATTAAAAAATACATTGCATTACGTCATCATCTCAATGTGGAGTTGACGGCAGAACAGATGCAAATGGGATTTGATGCTGCGCTTAAACATTGTGAAGCACTGAATTGCCAAATACTGAGTGCAAATTTCAACAAAGAAACGCAATATAACCCGCCATCCGCCTCGCTGAGTGTGCGTTTGCCTCCCCGCAATGTGGAAGTGTTTTTGAGTGGTCTTGCCAAAAGTGGCGAAATTATTCAGCATTCACGTGAAGCCGAAGACAAAACCAATCAAGTAGTAGATGCCGATGCGCGTATTCAAAACCTGACAGAATTGCGTGACCGTTTACGTCAGATGCTAGGTGATAAATCTGCTAAGTTTAAAGATATTATCGATGTAGAACGCGAACTGGCCAATACCCAAAGCCAGTTGGATAGCATCATGAGCTTGCGTAAAGTGCTGAGCCTAGAGACTGATTTAGTCGCTGTGAGTATTCATTTTTCAGCTAGACAAGGCATTACTGAGCAAGGCTTTTTCTCACCTGTAGCACGTGCCATTCAAGATGCTGGACGCGTGATGATGGAAAGTTTGGCTACACTGATTACACTGCTGATGAGTGCGTTGCCGTGGATTGTGATAGGTATTCCACTGATCGTGCTACTTATCAAGCTATGGAAAAAATTGAAGGCCAAGTGACAACGACATGATAGAAACAGATCGTTTGATTGCCCCTGATACGGCAAGCCCGCAAGAAGAAGCCTTGGAGCGTGCGTTACGCCCGAAAGTATTAGATGAATACGTTGGGCAAGAAAAAGCACGTGGACAATTAGAGATTTTTATCAATGCTGCACGTGGACGTAGCGAACCGCTAGACCACGTGTTGCTGTTTGGGCCACCTGGCTTAGGTAAAACCACGCTGGCGCATATTATTGCTAAAGAAATGGGCGTGAACATGCGTCAAACCTCTGGACCCGTATTAGAACGGGCTGGGGACTTGGCAGCATTGCTCACCAACTTAGAGCCTAATGATGTGCTGTTTATTGATGAAATCCATCGCTTAAGCCCAGTGGTTGAAGAAATCTTATATCCAGCGATGGAAGACTACCGATTAGATATCATGATTGGCGAAGGCCCTGCTGCACGCAGTGTCCGCCTAGATTTGCCGCCGTTTACATTGGTTGGCGCTACTACTCGCGCAGGCATGTTGACCAATCCTTTACGTGACCGCTTTGGTATTGTGGCGCGCTTAGAGTTTTACACCAACGAGGAATTGGCTAAAATTGTGCATCGTTCAGCCAATTTACTCGATGTGAAAATACAAGAAGCAGGTGCGTTTGAAGTGGCGCGTCGTTCGCGCGGCACGCCACGTATTGCCAATCGCTTGTTGCGCCGTGTGCGAGATTACGCACAAGTGAAATCTGATGGTGTGGTGACCAGTGAGATTGCTGATGCAGCGCTGAAAATGCTGGATGTGGACAAACTTGGTTTTGATGTGATGGACAGAAAGTTATTACAGGCGGTGCTAGAAAAGTTTGGCGGTGGTCCAGTTGGTCTAGATAATTTGGCTGCAGCGATTGGTGAAGAGCGTGACACCATCGAAGACGTGTTGGAACCGTATTTAATTCAGCAAGGGTATCTCATGCGCACCCCGCGTGGTCGCGTGGCTACAACGCAAGCTTACCAACACTTTGGCTTGCCAGTGCCTACTAATTTAGCGAGTGGAGAACTTTGGCAACAATAAGCACATTCAACTGGCCCATACGCGTTTATTACGAAGATACCGATGCGGGTGGCGTCGTCTACCATAGTCAATACCTTAATTTTATGGAACGTGCACGCACAGAGTGGCTCAGGCACTTGGGCTTTCATCAAACACACTTAAGAGACGATTTAAATATCTTATTTGTGGTGCACAGCATGAATATACAGTTTAAAAAACCAGCCAAATTCGATGATTGCTTGATTGTGAGTAATCAATTAACCGCACTTGGGCGGGGCAGTTTTGCTTGTCACCAAACCATTTTAAGAGATAATACACAAGAGATATTGATTGAAGCCGATGTCAAAATCGCTTGTGTTAACGCAATCACCTTTAAACCTACGGGCATTCCCGCCCCTATCAAACAAAGCATGGAGTCACAATGAATGTAGCCAATGACATGTCGTTTTTTTCTTTGGTCTCTGGGGCCAGTTTGCCAGTGCAGCTGGTCATGATTATTTTATTGATCACCTCCATATTCTCGTGGTGGTACATCTTTATTAAAGTATTCACCATTAAAAATGCGTCTGCCGATGCAGAGCAATTTGAGGCTTCATTTTGGTCAGGTGGTGATTTAAATAAACTTTATGATGGTCTCAGCACGGGGCGTCGCAAGTCGCAAGGCATGGCCAGTATTTTTGAGGCAGGCTTCAAAGAATTTGTGCGCCACAAACAACAAGGCCGCATGGAGGTGAGTGATGTGATGGAAGGCACGCGCCGCGCCATGCGTGCAGCCTATAACCGGGAACTAGATAACCTAGACGCGCATTTACCGTTTTTGGCTTCGGTGGGTTCTGTCAGTCCATATATTGGTCTATTCGGCACGGTGTGGGGCATCATGAATGCGTTCCGTGGTTTATCGAATGTCGCACAAGCGACCTTAAGCCAAGTGGCGCCAGGTATTGCGGAGGCATTGGTGGCGACAGCGATTGGTTTATTTGCTGCTATCCCCGCGGTCATTGCCTACAACCGCTTCGCGTCCAATGTGGACCGCTTGTCTGTGCGCTATGAAAGCTTTATGGAAGAGTTTACGAATATTCTGCAGCGCAGAATTTAAGATTGGCTATGAGTATGTATCGCGTTGTTGAGCAGAGTGCGCAAAACCTGGCAGTTGGTTCAATACCGCCTGCAGTTTTTGTGCAGCGCACGCCTAGCGCTACTACCCTTTTGCATAATCTTTCACGGATAGAATAAAGAGGAATTGCCATGAGCAGAACCCGCAAACGTCGGATGATGAACCAAATTAATGTGGTGCCCTATATTGATGTCACGTTAGTGCTACTGGTGATCTTTATGGTCACCGCCCCAATGACCAACCCAGGGGTAGTGGAGTTGCCGAAAGTGGGGCAATCACTCAAACAAACGGGCGCACCGATTATTGTGACCGTGCGCCAAGATGGTGGTGCGGAGATACAAGGTAAGCGTTTAGAGCGCGATGCCTTGTTGGTGGAGATTAAGCAGCAGTTGCAGAAATCACCACGCGCAGTGGTGGTGGCAGCTGATGAAAAAACACCCTACGGTAAAGTGATTGTAGTGATGGATTTGCTAAAACAAGCCAATGTGGAAAAAGTGGGTTTATTGTTTAAACCAGCGCCATAGCCCATGATGATAAGAAAGCACGAAAGCGACGTTTCATGGAAAGCAGGCATGCTGGCACTAGCGGTGCATGCGGTGCTGTTTGTTGCCATGGTCGTATCTATTAATTGGAAAGCAGCCCACCCGCCGATGAACATCACCGAGGTGGAGTTATGGGATAACTTACCTACCAAAGTGGCAAAGCCAGTTGCAGTAAAGCCACCACCTCCCCCAGAAGTAAAAGAAGCGCCCAAGCCTTTAGAACCTAAACCTGTCGAACCACCACCAAAGCCTGTGGAAGAGAAGCCAGAGCCAGCACCGCCTAAAGTGGATATTGAGCTAGAAAATAAGAAAAAAGAAGAGGCGCTTAAGAAAAAGATTGAAGCGGATAAAAAGCTAGAAGACGCGAAGAAAAAGGCAGCCATTGAAAAATTAAAAAAAGAAATGCTTGAAGACGTGCCAAAGCCTAAACAGGCTGATGATATGAATAAGAAATTGAAGGAATTACAAGATGCAATGCTTGATGATAAGCCCGCTTCTGCAGCGCAGTCTAGCGCAGTGCCGCCCAGTGTGATTGGCGAGTTTACTGAGAAAATTAAGGCAAAAATTCGTGGTAATGTGAATAAGACCTTATGCGGCGATGGCAACCCAGAGTTACGTTTTGATATTAGCTTGTTGCCTACGGGTGAACTGTCAGCGCCACCTAAGTTAATAAAGAACAGCGGTATTCCTGCATGTGATGACGCGGTAGAGCGCGCAATTATGGCATCTGAACCATTTCCACTGCCGGAAGATGCAGCAGCCAAGGCGCAATTTAAAAATTTAAAACTTAAATTTAAGCCCAATAACGAGTAATTAGGCTTGGAATATCATATTGCCTAAATGTAACAGATGTAACAAAGTGTAAATATGAGCCCGACACAATGTATTTGCATTAGAATTTGTTTGAACTTTTCACGAGAGTTATAGCCAATTAGTCATGAATGAAATCCGTAAAAGCCTTCTCAGTTTAATATTATTAGCAACAAGTCTACTTTCAAATACGCAAGCAAACGCAGCCCTAGAAATCGAAATTAGTGGTGGTGGCGCGCAGCAAATTCCAATCGCTATTTTGCCGTATGCAGAACCTACAGGTATCTCAGCCAAAGATAGCATTCACGAAATTGTCGCTGCGGATTTGAAACGTAGCGGCCTTTTCCGCGTATTGGATACGCGTGGTATGGCCAATTTGCCGACAGCACCTAGTCAAATTAAGTACGCAGAGTGGAGCGCATTACAGGCACAGGCAATGACAGTCGGTCATGTTGAGAATATGGGTGGAGGTCGCTTGAAGGTCAGCTTTCAGCTGATGGATGTATTAAAGCAAACCCAACTAATGGGCATGGATTATCAAATAGCCCCGACTCAAATAAGAGCGACAGCGCATAAAATCGCAGATGCCATATATGAAAAGCTGACAGGCGAAAAAGGAATATTCAGTAGCCGAATCGCTTATATCAATAAGATTGGCAAACGTTACGCGTTACAAGTCTCAGATGCGGATGGCTATAATGCGCAAAATGTGGTGTCATCAAGCGAACCTATTATTTCACCCGCATGGTCACCCGATGGTACCAAGATGGCCTATGTTTCTTTTGAAAAGAAAAAGCCTATTGTGTATGTGCAATCGTTGACAACGGGTGCGAGAAAGGTACTTGCAAATTACAAAGGTAATAATAGTGCGCCCACATGGTCGCCAGATGGCTCTAAGTTAGCTATTGTGCTCACTTACGGCGCCAACTCACAAATATATACAATTAATGCAGATGGCAGCGGTTTAAAGCAAGTCACGAAAAGCAATGCGATTGATACAGAGCCTGCCTACTCACCAGATGGCAAATTTATCTACTTTAGTTCGGATCGTGGTGGCAAGCCACAAATCTACAAAGTGCCTGCTGGTGGAGGTGATGCTTCACGCGTCACGTTTGAAGGCGCGTATAATGTTAGTCCTCACTTCTCTCCTGATGGCCGTTATTTAGCGTATATCCGCAATGATGGAGGTAGGTTTAAAGTAGCGTTGCAAGACTTGTCGAATGGACAAGTGCAGTTGTTGAGTGAGGGTGCGCAAGATGAATCGCCAAGTTTCTCACCAAATGGCCGTGTCATATTGTATGCAACGAAAGTACGCGGCAGAGGCACGCTGGCCGCAGTGTCTTCAGATGGACGTGTGCGTCAACGGTTGAGTGAATCGACTGGCGATGTAAGGGAGCCTGCTTGGGCGCCTTAAGTCGTGCATGGATAGAGTTTTAGTTTGATGTAAATTAGTAAATTTGTTAACGATAATATATAGGAGAAATAAAATGAATAACAAAGTATGGATGAGTTTGGCAATGGTGATGTTCTTAGTGGCTTGTAAGAGTTCGCCTGTTACACCTGCAAAAGTAGAAGATAAAAGCGGTGGTGCTGGTACATCCGCTTCTTCAGGTACTGATTCAGATGCAAGTGGCATTAAAGAAGTGAATATTGATGGCGATGCGAATGCAGATGCTAATAATCCACTACGTGACCCTAACAATATTTTATCAAAGCGTAATATCTACTTTGATTTTGATAGTGATGCAGTTAAGGCTGAGTTTAGACCGATTGTAGAAGCGCATGCGCAATATCTTAAATCTCACCAAGATGCAAAATTGATCTTGCAAGGCAATACTGATGAACGTGGTACTCGTGAATACAACTTGTCATTGGGTCAACGTCGTTCAGTTGCTGTGAAAAAAGCATTCAATTTATTGGGTGTTCAAGACCAACAAATCGAAACAGTAAGCTACGGTGAAGAGAAGGCAACAGCAAATTGTAGCGATGAAGATTGTTTCCAACAAAATCGTCGCGTAGAAGTTGTCTATCAAGGTGAATAAGATGCAATGGATGCCACGCATCTTGACGCTATGCTTGCTAGGGGTATCTCTAGCAAGCCATGCCGCTTTGTTTGATGACACCGAAGCTCGCAAAAAGATACTGGACGTTGAGGCAAAAAGCCAAGCGGGTATCGCGGAGCTGAAAAAATCGCAGGCCGCAATTGAGAAGCGGCTGGAAGCGATTGAAGCAGTCATTCAAGGTCAAGGTTTGGCAGATATGCAGAACCAAATTGAATCTTTAAAGCAAGAGGTTGCACAGTTGCGTGGAGATTTGGAGTTAGCTTCACATAATCTTGATGCGGCACAGCAACGCCAAAAAGACTTGTATGCTGATACAGATACACGTCTTCGCAAAATAGAAGCTGGTCCAGTCTCAGTAGCACCCTCAGAAACTGCGGTTGCAACTCAACCAGAAGCAGAGCAGAAAGATGTGCAAGCTTTTTCTAATGCGGAGTCACTGTCAAAGTCGGCAAAACATAAAGAAGCTTTTACTGCTTACGATGCGTTTTTGAAACAGTTTCCTAACAGTAAGTTAGTGCCAGACGCCTTGTATAACATGGGGTATGCACAATTTGCACTCAAAAACTATAAATCATCTGTTGCTACACAGCAAAAGTTGATTGATGGCTATGCTGACCATGCAAAAGTGCCGGAAGCCATGTATAACGTGGCCAATAGTCAAATACAGTTAGGCCAAGTGACCAATGCTAAAAAGACGCTGAAAGAGCTGATTGCAAAGCATCCTAATGCTGAAGTGATCCCGATAGCGCAAAAACGCTTAAAGGCACTGGAAGCTTTAAAATAGGTAATAGTTTATTTTTTACAGAACGCTCTGCCTAAAACCTTCATTTAACAGACTTTTTTTGCGGTAAAATAATGCCAACTTTTCAGTTGGCATTATTATTTTTGCCGCACGCATACCATGGCTTTAAAAATATACGAAATTTTCCACTCGCTACAAGGCGAAACTTCACGCATTGGCCTGCCTACGGTATTTGTGCGTCTAACGGGTTGCCCAATGCGTTGCACATATTGTGATACAGCTTATGCATTCAGCGGTGGGAGCAATATGGAAATTGCAGAGATCATGCAGCAAGTTGCGAGCTATGGTGCACATTATGTGACGGTTACTGGCGGCGAGCCTCTCGCACAAAGAGAATGCCGTGATTTGCTCAAAGCGCTGTGTGATGCGGACTATGATGTATCCATAGAAACTGGGGGTGCGATGGATATCTCAATTGTGGACTCACGAGTGTCGGTCATACTGGATATCAAAACGCCAGCCTCTAGCGAATGTGAAAATAATCTGTGGACGAACCTTGCACATTTGAAAGCGGCTGATGAAATCAAGTTTGTGATTTGTAATCGTGCAGATTATGACTGGGCAAAGCAGAAGCTAACAGAGTTACAATTGGTTAAGAAATGCCCTGTACTGTTTTCTCCCAGTTACCAAGAGCTCAATGCCAGTGACCTTGCCGCATGGGTGTTGGAAGACAAGTTGCCAGTGCGGATGCAAGTGCAATTGCACAAAGTGTTGTGGGGCGAAAAACCGGGTGTCTAATGCAAATGACTACTAAAAAAGCAGTTGTGTTACTTTCTGGTGGATTAGATTCCGCTACCTGTTTAGCCATTGCTACATCGCAAGGTTTTGACTGTTATTGTCTTAGCTTGGATTACCATCAGCGGCATATTGCAGAGTTAAATGCTGCAAATCGCGTCGCTGAAGCATTTGGCGCAATCAGCCATAAAACAGCACAATTGGATTTGAGTTTGTTTGGTGGTTCTGCCCTCACAGACAATTCAATAGATGTGCCGCATACACCAACGCAAGGTATTCCAGTGACTTATGTACCCGCACGCAATACCATCATGCTTTCTTTAGCGTTGGCTTGGGCAGAAGTGTTGGCGTCTCAGGATATATTTATCGGAGTCAATGCACTCGATTATTCAGGCTATCCTGATTGTCGTGGTGAATATGTCAAGGCTTACCAAAATATGGCGAATCTGGCGACCAAGAGTGCAGTTGAAGGCAAAAAAATTACGATACATGCGCCATTGATTGATCTTACCAAATCCCAGATAATTACTTTAGGGACTGGACTGGGCGTTAATTATGGGCTTACGGTATCATGTTACGAGGCTGATGCACATGGTCGAGCATGCGGGCAGTGTGATTCTTGCCGTTTACGTAAAGCTGGTTTTGAAGGTGCATCTATCCCGGACCCAACACCTTATATTGAATAAGTAAATCTAAAATTACCCCATTTAGGGGATGTTTTCTGTGGTTCTATTGCTGAATAATGCGCGACGGTTGTGTGCAACTGAATGCTTGTATAAGCATGATGATGCAAGTGCATGGCTAGGTTGTTGTCTAAAACGCGCGGTATTTAGGCAATAAGTTTGTAATTTTCTTTGTAAATTAATTTGAAAGTACGAAAGAAAACACGGATGCAATATGTTAGGGATGCACTTGAACGCTAACCAACAGTTATGGCAAGCCAAGCTGCTAGAACAGGGTTTGGAACAGCTCGGGCAAGCGATGTTGATAGTGTCTTGCCGTGGGGAAGTTGTATTTTCAACAAAGGCGACAGAAGCAATTTTAGCTGCGGATCGTGGGCTGAGAATAGAAGGCGGAAAGCTTATTGCTGACTTGGTGCCAGATAATCAGCGTCTGCAACACGCTGTGGAATCCGCGATTACTGAAAAGTCGGCATCAAGTAATGTGTTGAATCTATATGTACATCGGAATGATTACATCCGACCACTCAGCTTAACCATCAGCAAAATGGCCAAAAGCGAGGCGGAGCGCAGACGAGGCCATCATGTGCTCATATTAATTAAAGATTTAAATCTGAATCAAGAGTTCTGGGCTGATCGTTTGCGAGAAGAATACCGCTTGTCACCTAGAGAGATGCAGTGTGTATCCTTGCTAAGTGAAGGTCGAGAATTAAAAGATGTTGCTGAGTTAATGAGTATTGGTATTGAGACTGTCCGGCAGTATGTCAAAAACATTTACAAAAAAATGGGTGTACACAAGCAGCATGAGCTGGTAAGTCTTGCATTGGAATATCGCCGAAACCGTTAATTCCTCTATTTGCAGCTTGATATTCATCTGAAATAAATAGCTTGCACTATCATTGCTAAATAACGTATAATCCGCGCCTTTCTGCACAGAATTAATTTTTTAAGAGAACAAGATTATGGTCGTTATTCGTTTATCACGTGGTGGCTCTAAAAAGAACCCTTTTTACAATGTGGTCGTGGCTGATTCACGCAATCGCCGTGATGGTCGCTTTATTGAACGCGTTGGCTTTTACAATCCATCAGCACGTGCAAACGCTGAAGGTTTGCGTATTGATGAAGCGCGCGTAAGTCACTGGACCAGCAATGGTGCGCAAATGTCAGATACAGTGGCTCGCTTGGTTAAGTTCCATGCCAAAGGCCCTGAGGCAATGATTGTAGCTAAAGCAAAAGACGCTGCTAAATTAGATGCGGCAAAAGCGAAAGCTGTTGAAGCTGAAGCGGCAAAAATCAAAGCAGCAGCAGATGCAGCTAAAGCCGAAGCGGATGCTAAAGCAGCTGCAGAAGCAGAGAAAGCCGCAGCAGAAGCGGCCGCAGCAGCACCTGCTGCTGAAGAAACGCCTGCAGCTGACGCTTAATTTGTTACGACTCTCTTTAATGCTAAGAGGGTTGTTAGCTAGAACGGGCTATTCTCTTGGATAATATGGTAGTCATGGGGCGCATTGTCGCCCCATATGGCGTTTTAGGCTGGCTGAAAGTGCTGCCTGATACAGAAGCTATGGATAGTTTGTTTGATTATCCGACTTGGTGGATAGGCCGCGATAATCAGTGGCAAGAGACCAAGGTTGAAGATTTAAAAATACACAATGATGTATTGGTGGTGAAATTAGCTGGCGTGAATGATCGTGATGCTGCGTTTGCTTGTAAGAGTAAACAAGTTGCAGTGCCAAGGGATGCGTTACCAGAGCCAAATGAGAACGAATATTACTGGTCAGATCTCATCGGTTTGGAAGTGAAAAACCAACAAGCGGTGAATTTGGGGTTGGTGACAGATGTATTTGAAACTGGTGCAAATGATGTGTTGGTAGTCAATACTGGAAAAGAAAATGGCAACATCGAGAGACTGATTCCATTTATTGACCAAGTGGTGTTAGCAGTGGATGTAAAAGCCAAAACCATGTTGGTAGATTGGGATGCAGATTTTTAATTGATATTGAACGAGATTAACTCACTTGATACAGCGTATGCACTTTGAAGTCATTAGTCTGTTTCCTGAAATGTTCAATGCAATTACACAGTGTGGCATTACTGCTCGCGCGCTATCGCGAGCGCTGTACAGTGTAGAGGTGACCAATCCGCGGACTTATACGCAGGATAATCACAAAACCGTAGATGATAGACCTTACGGTGGTGGTCCTGGTATGGTCATGTTGATAGAGCCGCTGGCAAAAGCAATAGAATCTGCAAAAGCACGCTTGGCTGCTAACGGTGTGGTGCCTTATGTAGTGCATATGTCGCCACGTGGTTTGCCACTCACGCATCAAAAAGTGATGGCGTTGCGTGAAATGCAGGGGCTAGTGATACTAGCTAGTCGCTATGAAGGTGTTGATCAGCGTTTGCTGGACACTTTGGTCGATGAAGAAATCTCCATAGGAGATTATGTGTTAAGTGGCGGTGAGTTACCCGCCATGGTGTTGATGGATGCGGTGATTAGACAATTGCCTGGTGCGTTGGGAGACGCTGAATCTGCAAATGAAGATTCATTTGTGAATGGATTGCTGGATTACCCGCACTACACACGACCAGAAGCGTATGAAGGTTTAGTGGTGCCTGAAGTATTAATGTCAGGCAACCATGCAAAAATTAGAGAATGGCGATTAAAACAATCGCTGGCTTTAACAAGGGCTAAACGCCCAGATTTATTGGCCGCAAGGTCGTTGACGAAAGAAGAAGCTCGGCTGCTTAAAGAAATAGATGCTGAAAGTCATTAGCGCTATTTCCAAAATCAAAAGTGCTTTGGAAAGACGAGGATTGTGTTTGGTTACAAGGCGCACGGAGCGTAGCAACCGGAATGTACGATAAGTACATGAGGATTGCGAGCACCGCGCAACGTAGTAATCTGAATACAAGACAGGCTCTTACGAAGTGCTTTTAGCAGGAACAAGCTTTTTATAATTAAAAGGAGCTACAAGTGGCAGACATTATCAAAATGTTAGAGCAAGAAGAAATTGCTCGTTTAAACAAAACAATCCCAAACTTCGCCCCAGGTGATACAGTTGTGGTGGGTGTAAATGTGGTTGAAGGTACGCGTAAACGTGTACAGGCTTATGAAGGCGTTGTAATTGCAAAACGTAACAAAGGCTTAAACTCATCATTCATCGTACGTAAAATTTCATCTGGTGAAGGTGTGGAGCGTACGTTCCAAACATACTCACCATTAATCGCGTCTATCGAGCTTAAACGCCGTGGTGATGTACGTCGTGCTAAGTTGTACTACTTACGTGAGCGTTCAGGTAAATCTGCACGTATTAAAGAGAAATTAGTAGCGCGCGAAAAAGAGATTACAGCAGAAAGTTAATATCGATTTCTGGCATTCATTAAAAGCCTTGAAACTTTTTTAGTTTCAAGGCTTTTTTTGTTTGCATTAAAGTAATTGGTTAAGTTAAATTATTACTATGCAAAAAAATCCAAAAATACTCAAAGAATACGATGTTGTTGTGCAAGCGCCTTTTGGTTCTGTGGGTATTTCCTCTCATGGTATGCAAGTCGATATTGTGTTCTTAAATGAGTCCACCGTTATCAAACCAGAACCCTCAAAAATTGCACTGCAAATCGCCACGCAAATTGAGTCCTATCTCAATAACCCCAATGCGAGCTTTAATTTGCCTTTGGTGTTTAAAGGCACGCCATTTCAGCGCAGAGTTTGGGGCATGATTAGCGCCATCCCCAGTGGACAAACACGTACTTATGGTGAATTAGCACAATTGCTTGGTTCTGGCCCGCGCGCAGTAGCAAGCGCTTGTGGAGCAAACCATTTGCCATTGGTCGTGCCTTGTCATCGTGTGGTGGCTAAAACCAGTCTGGGTGGGTTTATGCGTGGTATGGATGATGGTTTAAAAATAAAAAAGTGGCTATTGAAACACGAGGGTGCCATCAATGGTCAAGGCATACTCAAGCCACCTGCTAGCGCTGCATAGGTAAGTGCGCTTTGCAAGGTGCGCACCAGCAACAACTCGATGCTTTTATTGATCATCTTTGGCTAGAAGATGGCTTATCCAAAAATACGCTAGATAGTTATCGCGCAGATTTGTCTGCATTTGCGCTATGGTGTCAGAACATAGAAAAAGTTGCGTTGTATGAAGTCACCAATGCACATATCCAACAGTATTTAGCAGTTAGATTCCCACTCTCCAAAGCACGCAGCATCAACAGACTGATTGCAAGCTTACGACGCTTCTATCGACATGCCTTGCGTGAGCATCTGATACAAGAAGACCCCACGCTGCACATTGAAGCGCCAAAGTTACCACGCAGTTTACCCAAAAGTTTAAATGAACAAGACGTAGAAGATTTGCTTAAAGCACCGGATGTTCACCAGCCGCTAGGTTTGCGTGATCGTGCAATGCTTGAACTGCTCTATGCCAGTGGATTGCGTGTGTCTGAGCTTGTAGGCATTCGTGTCAGTGAGGTGAGCACGCAGGACGGTATTGTGCGGGTGACAGGTAAAGGCAGCAAAACGCGCTTGGTACCAATGGGTGAAGAGGCGGCGGATTGGATCGATAAATACATGAAATCTGCACGACCAGAGTTATTGCAAAAGCGCTTATGCGATGCACTGTTTGTAACGAATCGTGCGGATGGCATGACACGCCAAGCGTTTTGGCACATCATCAAACGCTATGCGCAATTAGCGGGCATCACTAAGCATATTTCACCGCATGTGTTACGTCATGCGTTTGCTACTCATTTGTTAAATCATGGTGCAGATTTACGTGTGGTACAGATGTTGTTGGGTCATTCGGATATATCGACTACGCAGATTTATACGCATGTAGCACGGGAGCGATTGAAGAGTTTACATAGTATGCATCATCCTAGGGGCTGATATTTGTCGGGCTACCCCCGACATGCAACATTTGTAAGTAGTTGTGATTATTTGACTGTTCTAACTGAAATCACTACATCGCCATTGGTATGCCAAGCTGATGAAATTACACCATTTTCATGAAATGCAATTCTCTCGTTTGGTTTTACTTCAGGATAGTTTGGTGCAGACTCGTAGTCGCAATAAAATGCCAGAACTCTTACCATTGAGTGAACACCTTCGCTATTTGCAACGAATATGTATACGAAATATAAGATTATTAGTGTTCCTAACGATCCGAGAAAATGCCAAGAAGCATTTTTGTTGGGCCTGTCAGTTGCAAACATGCCAATCAAGTAAAAGCTTATACCAAAAATTATGCTAATAATGAAAAGCCATGTAGGGAGATATAAAAGTAATGTTAGAAGGCTTAATGAAATTTGAAAGTCTTTTCCAGGAAGTCCTAGGCTTTGTGTTAAAAGGCTTCGAGCGCAAACTGTAGAGAGTAGTAATATGAATATGTGGACAATGCTAAGAGCAACTTTTCCAAATTCATGATGCCATGTTTTATAAAGGAATGGAATGTGCCAAATTAGAAATCCAGTCATAAATAGAGTTGAGCCAATAAGAACTAGCAATCCATTGAAGACAGGCCAGTGTGGCATTGCTTTAATTAGAGCTAGAGCCATAAGCCATATAATCCCACCACAGATATAGAAAGCTCTATATCTGTCTTTAGTAAAAGATTGTTTAGTCTTTTGTTTTAGTTTATAAGCCTTTAGCTTATTTATTACGTTCAATCACCACCCCTAACGCTTTCAACCCTGCCAAAATACTTGGTTTAGCCACTTTCACTTTTACCTTTTCTGCTTTAAATTCTTTAATGATGAGTTGGCACACATGCTCAGCCAATGCCTCCACCAATTTAAAACTATGTTCAGCTAAAGTTTCTCGAATACGGCCTACCACTAGTCCGTAATCAATGGTGTCTTCAATGGCGTCGCTGTGGCACGATTTACTCAAATCGTAGCTAATTTCAATATCCAAAATAATGGTTTGCGGCACTAGACGCTCCCAATCGGGCACGCCTAATTTGGTTTGCACTTTGACTTGTTCTAAAAATATCGTGTCCATAAATTAGGATACCTAGCGATTCGGGGATGGTTTAAAATGTATTGTGGATTTTAGAACATATCGTGTGTAAACACTAACCCGAGGTTTGTATGGATGAATTAGGTTTTGTGCCAGTAACATTGGTGCCTGTGATTTGGATTGTGGCGGCTTATTTGGTGGGGTCTATTTCCTTTGGTATTATCATTAGTAAGGTATATGGCTTACCTGACCCGCGCACCGTGGGCAGTGGCAATATCGGCGCGACCAATGTGGCGCGTAGCGGTAAAAAATCAGCGGCAATACTGACTTTGTTGGGTGATGCATTTAAAGGCTGGTTGCCAGTTTGGTTAGCGCTACAATCGAATATGTTGATGTGGGTGGTGGCAGGTGTTGGGTTGGCGGTGTTTTTTGGGCATTTGTACCCTATCTTTCACCGCTTTAAAGGCGGTAAAGGCGTAGCAACTGCCTTGGGGGTGATGTTGGGTATTTCTGGCTGGGTGGCTTTGGCCGCCTTGCTAACGTGGTTGCTGGTATTTGCCATTAGCCGTATTTCATCACTTTCTGCAATTGTGGCAGCATTGTTAGCCCCAGTATTTGCATGGGTATTGTTGTCACCTTACCCAGATTACATGCGGTTGATTGTGGTGATGTCTGTGTTTTTAATTTGGCGGCACAGAAGCAATATCAAAAAAATACTCGATGGCACAGAATCAGGGTTTAAGAAAAAATAAGTCGGTTAAGGCGTTGTTAGTTCTGCTAAATCCCAGCGTGCTTTAATTTGTACGCCGTAGTGCGTTGGTTGAGGGTGTTGCTGTAGTGTCTTAAGCCGCATGGCACCTGCAAAAGCGATCATTGCGCCATTGTCTGTGCAAAACTCTAGACGTGGGTAGCTAACTTTACATAGCTTGCGTTTGGTTGCGGCGTTCAGTTTTTCACGCAAGCGTGAATTGGCGCCTACACCGCCTGAAACAATCAAGTTATCCAAGCCAGTTTGCCTTAATGCAGCCATGCACTTGCTGGTAAGTATCTCCGTGACAGATTCCTGAAACTCCCAAGCGATATCAGCTTTGATGGCCAAATCCAGTGTGTCAGGATTGCTGTGTTGGTTTTGGTTGGCGGTTTCTTGATTGACTAAAGTGAGCACTGCGGTTTTAAGCCCACTAAAGCTAAAGTTTAAGTCTTTACTATTGAGCATGGGTCTTGGTAACTTAAAGCGCGGCTTGCCTTGCGCGGCCAATTTGGCGAGCGCTGGGCCGCCAGGGTAACCTAGACCTAATAATTTCGCTGTTTTATCAAATGCCTCACCAGCAGCATCATCCAAAGTGTCGCCAAGTAGCTCGTATTGACCAATACCATCCACTCGCATGAGTTGGCTGTGCCCGCCAGATACTAAGAGTGCAACAAAAGGAAATTGTGGTGGGTTCTTTTCTAATAAGGGCGCTAATAAATGGCCCTCTAGATGATGCACGCCTATACTGGGTACTTGTAGCGTAAACGCCAGTGATTGCGCAATGCTTGCGCCTACCAATAGCGCGCCTGCAAGTCCTGGCCCTTGTGTGTAAGCGATACCCTCTACATCGGCCAAAGTTTTGTTGGCTTGGGCTAACACATGTTGCGTAAGGGGCAGAGCGCGGCGAATGTGATCGCGCGAGGCAAGCTCGGGTACTACGCCACCGTATTCTGCGTGCATCTCTACTTGTGAGTGCAACGCGTGCGCAAGCAGGCCTTGTTCCGTGTCATAGAGTGCAACACCGGTTTCATCGCAAGAAGATTCAAAGCCAAGTACTAACATATTGTGGTTCGATACAAATAAATGATTGATAAAACGAAATTAACGCGCTAGAATACGCGGTTTTCGATGCTACATCAATGGAGCATCGTCAGCTGTTCATTCAGTTGAATGTAAATCAAGCCAAGTTAACCAGTCATGTCTTAATAAAGTATGGGGTTAGCCAACTTTAGTGAAGCAAAACATTTTAAGGATAGTGATTTAATGTCTAGTGTACGTGTTAAAGAGAACGAGCCATTTGACGTAGCATTGCGTCGTTTCAAACGCCTGATTGAAAAAACAGGTTTATTAAACGACTTGCGCGCACGTGAGTTTTACGAAAAACCAACTTGGGAACGTAAACGCAAAGCGGCAGCTGCTGTAAAACGTCAATATCGTCGTTTACGTAATCAAACGCTTCCAGCTAAATTGTACTAAGGTTTTTCATGTCGTTAAAATCTCAGATATCTGAGGACATGAAAAATGCCATGCGCGCTAAAGATACAGTGCGTTTGGGTGCGATTCGTTTATTACAAGCGGCCATAAAACAACGTGAAGTAGATGAGCGTATTGAACTTGATGATGCGGCAGTGATTGCTGTTATTGAGAAAATGCTCAAACAACGCCGTGATTCTATTGCTGCTTTTGAGTCTGCCAACAGAACAGATTTAGCCGATATTGAGAAGTTTGAAGTCACTGTACTGCAAACTTACATGCCAAAACAGCTGACTGATGATGAAGTGAATCAAATCATCACACAGGTGATTAATGATACTGGCGCCACTGGTGCTAAAGACATGGGTAAGGTGGTGAGTTTGGTCAGACCACTTGTTGCGGGTGTGGCCGATATGGGTAAAGTGTCTGGGCTGATTAAAGCTCGTTTGAGTTAAGACTTTCCAGCAAGTAGTTCAGTAGTGATTAAAGGAGCGTAGCGCTCCTTTTTTTATTGGAGAAGTTTATGCGATACTTAGGCTTATGATTCCTGAAAGCTTTATCCAAGAGTTGCTCAACAGAGTCGATATTGTCGATGTCATCGATAAATCCGTACCACTCAAGAAAGCGGGCGCAAACTATTCGGCATGCTGCCCATTTCATAACGAAAAATCTCCTAGTTTTACAGTCAGTCCAACCAAGCAGTTTTATCATTGTTTTGGCTGTGGTGCACATGGTACTGCGCTTGGTTTTTTGATGGAATATGCTGGCCTGAGTTTTGTGGAAGCGGTTCATGAATTAGCCAAAAACGTTGGGATGATTGTTCCGCAAGAAACGCGAGACCCAGAAAAGGCACCACAAAAGACTGTGGTGGGTTTACAGGAGTCGTTACAACAAGCGTCCAATTTCTACAAATCAGAATTAAAGAAATCAGAGCGAGCCATAGCCTATTTAAAAGCGCGCGGTTTAAGTGGAACAATTGCCGCTAAATTTCAGATTGGTTATGCGCCAGCTGGTTGGCAGAACTTACAAACAGTATTCCCAAATTATGAGAACGAAGCACTGACTGTAGCTGGATTGGTAGTCACCAATGAGCAAGGCAAGCGCTATGATCGTTTTCGTGACCGCATTATGTTCCCCATACACGACCAAAAAGGCCAAGTGATTGGTTTTGGTGGGCGTGTGATTAACCCAGAAGATACACCTAAATATTACAACTCACCAGAAACGCCTTTGTTTCAAAAAGGGCATGAATTATATGGGTTGTTTGTGGCGCGCCGTGCTATTCGCGATGCGGGCCGAGTGCTTGTGGTTGAAGGTTACATGGATGTGGTCGCGCTGGCGCAATATGGCATTGAGTATGCTGTTGCTGCCTTAGGGACTGCGACTACGCCGTTTCATATTACAAAGCTCATGCGCCAAACCGATGAAATTGTATTTAGCTTTGATGGGGACAATGCAGGTAGGACGGCGGCATGGCGTGCAGCGATGAATGCCTTGCCTGCACTGAGTGACGGCCTGAAACTACGTTTTTTGTTTTTACCAAAAGAGCACGATCCAGACAGTTACGTGCGCGAATTTGGCAAAGAGGCGTTTGAGCGCGAAATGCAGAATGCCATGCCGTTATCTCAGTATATTATCCAACATTTGAGTGAAGATAACCCGTTGCAATCGCAAGAGGACAAAGTGAAGTTCTTGAATGATGCGGAGCCCATTTTAAAGCAGATTTCCGCCCCCAGATTCGCCTTGCTTTTGCGCAAACGCGTTGCTGAATTGGCGCAAGTATCAGAGCAAGAAATGCAAAGTATGCTGAAGTTACCTGCGCCCAATAAAATTGCACCCAAAGCGGCCGCACGTCAAATGCGTTCACCTGTGTCGATTAAAAAGCGCTTTGTGTTGATGTTGCTGATGCAGCCACAATTGGCCAAGCCAGAACATTTGGCGTTTGCGCAGACTTCACACGAAGAAGACACCATGCTTAAAGTCGTTGTAGAGGCAGCGCTGTCGCAACCACAATCGAAGCCTGCAACGTTACTACACAGCATCGCTCCCAACATTGATGCACGATTACTCAATGAAATTCAGCGGGAGTTACACCTATTGGATGAAACGCTAGATATTGCACTTGAATTTTCGGGGGCATGCACCCAATTAAGAGACATGATGGAAGATGTGCGAGATAACCATCTGCTCAATTTACTCAAAGAGAAACCGTTGGCGCTATTGACCGACGAAGAGCGTGCCCTGTTAAAAAAACTCACGGTAAAACGTTAATCTGCTAAAAGTGATGGCCTCTTGCTTAAATTTTAAGCATAGACCATTTAATTTTTAGGGGGATTTGAGATATAATCTAGGGTTCGCCGTAAATGTGTCAAACGTGAGAATGATGGTCAAACAACACGTTGGCTGCTACGCATGGTAATTGCAATTTCAAAACTCACACAGTTTAAGATTTTATAGATAGGATCGGGCATGGCCAGACCAAAATCAGACAAAACGTTAGAAAAAGAACGCCTCAAGCTTGAGGCTGAAACGCCGGTAGATCCAGCGCTTCAGGCTATGGATGCAGAAGCGCGCCGCACACGTCTTAAGACACTTATTGTGTTGGGTAAAGAGCGCGGCTATTTAACCTACGCAGAAATCAACGACCACTTACCTGACGATGTGCAAGACACAGAGCAAATCGACAGTATTATCGGCATGATTAACGATATGGGTATTCAGGTGTACGAAGAAACGCCTGATGCTGAAGTGTTGTTGATGTCTGATGCGCCAGCACCAGTTGCCGATGAAGATGCGGTAGAAGAGGCAGAACAAGCACTTGCCACGGTGGATTCTGAGTTTGGTCGCACCACTGATCCTGTACGTATGTACATGCGTGAAATGGGTACAGTAGACTTGCTCACCCGCGAGGGCGAAATTGAAATTGCCAAACGTATTGAAGATGGCTTAAAACATATGGTGCAAGCGATTGCCGCTTGTCCAACCACCATTGCTGAATTATTGGCGCTGGTAGATAAAGTAGAAAAAGACGAAATCAGTGTAGATGATTTAGTCGATGGCTTAATTGACAGCGACATTGGGCTTGAAGATGCCTTAGCTGTTGAAGATGCAGAGAATGAAGAAGAAGCCTCTGATGACGAAGAAGAGGATGATGATGAAGATGGTGCAAAAGCTGCTGCTATCTCAGCCGAAGCCCTAGCCAAACTTAAAGAAGAAGTATTGGCACGCTTTGCAATCATTCGCAATGCTAATGCTGAAATGAACGCCATTCGCGATACCAAAGGTTCGCAAGATGCAACATACAAAACCTTGCATCAGACTGTATTAGATGAGCTAACCGCTTTCCGCTTCTCTGCAAAACAGGTCGAAGCTTTATGTGATCAAGTGCGCACCATGGTAGAAGAAGTGCGTAGCCACGAGCGTAAAGTGATGGATTTCTGCGTTGAAAAATCAGGCATGCCGCGTCCGCACTTTATTAAATCTTTCCCTGGTAACGAAATTAACATGGAATGGTTGGATCAAGAGCTTGCGCAAAACAAGCCTTACATTGAACGCTTAACACGCTACAGACACTCAATTATAGACCAGCAAGATCGCTTAATGGCTTTGCAAAACCGTGTGGGTATTCCTATCAAGGAACTCAAAGAAATCAACAAGCAGATGACCACTGGCGAAGCCCGTGCCCGTCGTGCAAAACGTGAAATGATTGAAGCTAACTTGCGTTTGGTGATCTCGATTGCTAAAAAATATACCAACCGTGGCTTGCAATTCTTGGACTTGATTCAAGAAGGTAATATTGGTTTGATGAAAGCGGTAGATAAGTTTGAATACCGCCGTGGTTACAAGTTTTCTACTTATGCCACATGGTGGATTCGTCAGGCTATTACACGTTCTATTGCCGACCAAGCGCGTACGATTCGTATTCCTGTGCACATGATTGAAACGATCAATAAAATGAATCGTATCAGCCGTCAAATTTTGCAAGAGACTGGTTTAGAGCCTGATCCTGCTACCTTGGCTGAAAAAATGGAAATGCCTGAAGATAAGATTAGAAAAATCTTAAAAATCAGCAAAGAACCAATTTCGATGGAAACACCAATCGGTGATGATGAAGATTCACATTTGGGTGACTTTATTGAAGATAACACCACGCTTGCGCCTATGGATGCCGCTGTTTATGCAAGCTTACGCGATGCAACGAGTGAAGTGCTTGAGTCACTTACTCCGCGCGAAGCAAAAGTATTGCGTATGCGTTTTGGTATTGAAATGAACACTGACCATACGTTAGAAGAAGTGGGCAAACAGTTTGATGTAACACGTGAGCGTATACGTCAAATAGAAGCCAAAGCGTTACGTAAGTTGCGCCACCCAACGCGGTCAGAACGCTTAAGAAGCTTTTTAGAAACTGGTCAAGATTAGTTGATGAGGTTTACGGCCCCCTAGCTCATGCTTGGTTAGAGCAGCGGACTCATAATCCGTTGGTGCTGTGTTCGACTCACAGGGGGGCCACCAATAATAAAGGACTTAGAGAAATCTAAGTCCTTTATTATTTATCAGTTGCTGACATCACCAAGATTCAACGCTATACGTTATGTTTAAAACAATCTGTAGCCTGACTCACTCAATTACTCGTTTGTAGTTGTTGTGTTTTCGGGCGGGACTACTATTACAGTTGTATTGTCGCCTGTTTCACCAGTGCTGCCTGTTTCGCCAGTATCACCTGTTTCCCCCGTGTTGCCTGTGCGACCTGTATTGCCAGTATTACCTTGGTCACCTGTTGCTCCCGTTGCGCCGGCTGGTCCAGCTGGGCCTGGTTCTGCTGGAGGTACATTCACCACTGTTGGCTGATCACAAGCGGCTAAGCCAAGCGTAGCCAACATTAAAGCCGTCAATAAATAGTGTTTCATGGGTAATCCTTATAATAATTAAAAATTGATATGAACAGCTTTCGGCTGTTGCATACTGACGAAATCTCCAGCATGTTATCTACTTTTGAATATGTGGACTGTACGGTAACTCACACAAGGTCAAGAGGTACTTCAATTTGGCTTATGTGTTTCAAGGGGATAAGACTGACCTAGCCATCACAGTACCTTTAGGCGGTGAGTAAATTAAATCACTAGACCTACGATTTCTACATCATTATTTGGCAAGACTGCCAAATAATGAATGATGGACTTGTCTTGAGGCGCGTATTCATATCAAGCCCATTCTCGATGTGATTTTTAAACTGCGCATAGTATGTTTTTGTCTGAAAAATCCACTTAATCAAGTTTAGCCAAGCGTTTTTCGAATGATTCTTATCAAGCATGGAACCTCCGTTTTTTTTAGCTGACTTACCACAGTTAATCATTATTTACGTGGTATTCGATGAAGCCAGAAGTGCATATCGTATGGTTTAAACGCGACTTAAGAGTGCACGACCATGCAGCTTTGTTTGAGGCTTGCAAACAAGGGGCGGTATTACCCGTATTCTGTTGGGATGCTAGCGTTTGGCATGGTGAAGACTATGCGACGCAACACCAGATGTTTGTGAAAGAGTGTTTACAGTCGTTAAAGCGTGATTTACAAGCCCTAGGCTTATCACTATTAGCGTTTCAACAAGGCATCATTGAAACCTTAGACCGTATTGCACAGCTTTATAGCATCGTTTGCTTGCATAGCCACGAAGAGACAGGCAATGGCAACAGTTATGCGCTTGATCAATCGGTTGCCGCTTGGTGCAAGGTGCATCAAATTGATTGGTTTGAATACCCACAAAATGGCGTGGTCAGGCGCTTGAAAAATAGAGACAGTTGGGCAGCTAATTGGGAAAAGCACATGCATGCACACCAAGTGTCAACACCATCAATGACGCGGATGGCAGTTGTGCTGTCTGATTTGCAGGTAACCAGTGTTGCGGGAACACGTGAAAATGGATATCCAGATAAATCGTTGCGGCAAAAGGGTGGCCGCGAAGAAGCCACTAAACTGCTGCACACTTTTCTCAATGGTCGGGCTAGTCGGTATCGTGGTGGAATTTCCAGCCCTTTGTCTTCAGAGTGCGCAGGCTCTAGGCTCTCACCTTATTTAACTTGGGGAGTGCTGAGTATGCGAGAAGTGGTGCAAAGCTTGCGTAAGCAAAAAAAAACGATAGAGGCTAATCCAGCAATATATCCTAAAGGCATATTGGCAGGTTTAGTAGGCTTTGAAAGTAGGCTGCATTGGCACTGTCATTTTATGCAAAAGCTAGAGTCGGAACCCGCAATCGAATTTCAAAACTTGCATCCCGCTTTTAATGACTTACGCGATGAGCGCTACGAAAGTGCTGCATCACAAGCGAGATTGGTTGCTTGGAGAACAGGGCAAACGGGTTGGCCGCTAGTCGATGCGTGCATGGCGATGTTAAGGGCGACAGGCTGGATTAATTTTAGAATGCGTGCCATGTTGATGAGCACTGCCAGCTATTTGCTGTGGTTACACTGGCGTGAAACTGGGCTGCATTTGGCCAGAGAATTTCTGGATTACGAGCCTGGCATCCATTGGCCACAGGTGCAGATGCAATCAGGGACGACTGGCATCAATACTTTGCGCATTTACAACCCTGTGAAGCAGGCCATGGATCAAGACCCAGAGGGTGTATTTGTTCGACGTTGGTTACCTGCGTTGCGCCACGTGCCCAATACTTGGATCTTTCAGCCGTGGCTGATGCCTGAATCGTTGCAAAAAGAATACGGTTGCAATATCGGCGTGGATTATCCAGCACCGTTAGTGAATATTGACCAAGCGTTAAGATTGGCGCGCGCGCAATTCAGCCAGCTTAAGCGAAGTGCTCAGCATCATGCGCAGACCGCCAGCATCATCAAAAAACATGCTTCAAGGAAAACACAAACAAAGAGAAAAACGGCAGTCAATCATCAGTCGTCATCTGCCAAAACATCCAGCAATCCAGCGGAATCACGTCAGCAAACCTTGTTTTAATGCATCAACCTCAAATTCAATCAACCTAATCATATGAAAAAAGTCGCCATTATTGGAGCAGGTTTATCTGGCCTAACGTTAGCACAACATATCTCAGATATTGCAGAGGTCACAGTGTTTGAAAAATTTCATCAAGTAAGTGGTCGCATGGCTACACGTGTACATGCACCTTATACGTTTGATCACGGCGCACAGTTTTTTACAGTAAAACATCCAGAGTTTGCAGCTTTTGTTCATCATTTAACACAAGTGGGTGTGGTGGGAAGTTGGGATGCGCGCTTTGTGGAAGTGGATGGTACACAAGTTAAAAAATCGCGCGCATGGGAGGAAACATTTCCCCATTATGTTGGCATGCCAGACATGGCATCCGTGGGGCAATATTTAGCAGCACAACTATTACAAAAAAATGTAGCAATACGCGTAAACACGCAAGTTACCAACATCCAAAAACGTGAAGCTAAGTGGCGCTTGATGGGTGCGAGTGACAATGTATTAGGCAATTATGATTGGGTGGTAACCGCCATACCTGCTGCACAAGCGGCTATCTTAATGCCGAGTAGCTATACACATCTATCAACCCTCGGCAGCGTTGTTATGCTGCCTTGCTATGCGTTGATATTGGGATTCGAGCAAGCACTTAACCTGACATGGGATGCTGCGCATGTCACAAATTCTACACTGAGCTGGATATCTGTTAATTCGTCTAAGCCAGGGCGTAATTTGCAAAGCAGTTTGGTTGCCATGAGCCGCAACCAGTGGGCAGCAGACAATTTTCATCAATCCGAAAGTTGGGTGATTGAGTCTATGATGCAAACGTTGGCTGGTATTGCGGGTGACCAAGTGATGCAGTCAAAAGTTTTGCAACTAAAAAAGTGGCATTATGCAAACGCACAAAAAAGCGTACTAGATGAAGTACTAATAGATGCTGAGCAACAGCTCGCCAGTTGTGGTGATTGGTGTATCAGTGGTCGCGTAGAAAGCGCTTTTGTATCGGCTATTCAGCTGAGTCAAGCAATACGATCAGCCCTTTAGTAGGGTGTAGTTGTTTCTTAGCGCTCTGCTGAAGCTTCAGAAGCGATAATGCCAGCGCCTACGCCACCCATGGCTGCGCCGCCAGCACCTCCACCGCCTGCAGCTTGTCCAGCGCCACCTCTGGCATCCGCTCCTTTGCCGCCTTCTCCTTCTCCTCTACCGTTTTTGGTATTACGGCTGGGGCCAGATGGGGGCAAAAGTAGATGGGCCGGAATCGCTTCTAAGCCAAGTTGCAGACGTAAATCACGGCGCAGTGAGTGAATAAGTGGTTGGTAATCAACATGCTCATTGGCTTTTAAATGGTTTACGCATTTGGCTGCAAGGGTGACTTGTTCAATTGAGCCAAACAAGACGATATCTGCAAGTGTCTCTTCAATGAGAGAGTTGTGTTCTTCAACCGCGGGTGAGAATGAGCCCGCCAATGCCCGATAAGCAGCCACCAGTGACTTGAGTCTTTCAGTTTCTTGCCTATTTTCGCGCTGTCGCTTTTGTTGCACACGCTGCATTACAAATACGCGTATCCCCAATAGCACCACTGCAATCACTAGCGACGCAATCAGCGTTATCCAGAGCGGCCCAATTTCTGTTAACTTCATATAGGTTCCTATCTAGGTGCTACTGAAAGCATAGTTGAATTCGTGCCTGTTTCATAGGGAGAGGCAATAGTCTCAACATAGTGACACAATATCTATAAGACATGAATATTGTGTGTACATGATAACTTTAGTGTGATAACTTAAATTCGTTGGCTCAACTTAAATCATACTTAAGACAACTGGAAATATAAGGGCAATATTTTTGCTTAAACCATTTCAAATTCGAAATTTTATATAAAGGAAACACTTATCATGATCATAGTTAAACGTTTTTTAAGCGCATTACTAGCCACCTCCATTTTATTCACTGGCTCTATCCAAGCCGTGCAAGCTGCGATGATTAGCACCGAGCAAGTTGCAGAATCTGCAATTACTGCAAAAGGTGAGCAAGACCGTGCAAAAATTGTCAGCATGCTTTCTCGCGATGAAGTGCAATCTGAGTTAGTGGCCCGTGGGATTGACCCAATGGAAGCAAAATCACGTGTTGCAGCATTGACCGATGATGAAGCGAGTTCACTGGCATCACAATTAGATAATGCACCAGCTGGCGGTATTATCGGTGCGATTGTGCTGATCTTTTTAGTACTGCTATTGACTGATATTCTTGGTTTTACCAAAATATTTCCGTTCACACGCTCAATTCGTTAATCTGTATAGGTTAGCAACTTAAGCAATCCGCTTCAGTTTCGAGCAGTCATATCATGAAAGCCAGTGTGTATCGTATTTGCATACTGGCTTTTTTGTGTCTGCTCAATGCGTGCGCCGCCACCGGTGTGCGCGAAGTCACGCAGAGTAAGCAACTTCCTAGACAAGCAGAACTGACCAACACGCCTTTTTTTCCGCAAGAGTTATATCAATGTGGTCCCGCTGCATTGGCCACAGCCCTTAATGCAGTAGATATTCAAGTTACCCCTGAACAACTCACACCAGAAGTATATATCCCGAGCCGACAAGGCAGCTTACAAATTGAAATGCTGGCTGCGGCTCGTCGCCATGGAGCGATCGCTCTGACAATTCCTCCCAAGTTAGAGGCTGTGCTTCAGGAAGTCGTAGCTGGTAACGTAGTGGTGGTGATGCAAAATTTAGGGTTCTCTTGGGCGCCATCTTGGCATTATGCTGTTGTGGTTGGGTTTGATTTAAACCGAGAATTATTATGGTTGCGCTCTGGCACATTTAAGCGTTTTGAAATGAGCTTAAGTGCCTTTCAACGAACCTGGGCACGCAGTGAATCATGGGCTTTTGTGGCGTTGCCTCCAAGTAAACTGCCTGCCACTGCAATGGCCGATGATGTTGCCAAAGCATTGGTCGCTTTTGAAAAACATGCCACAACTAGCGCCAGAACAATAGCGTATCAAAGCGCGGTTGAGCGATGGCCAACTCATCTAGTGCTGTTGATGGGCTTAGGCAACAGCGCATATAAAGCTGGTGATATAGCTGCAGCAGCACGCGCTTTTCAACAAGCAATCGCTGCCCATCCTGATGCAGCACCTGCTTACAACAACTTAGCCAATGTGTTGCTAGTGCAAAAGCAAGCACAGCAGGCAAATGACATTGCAGAAAAAGGCTTGGCAGTGGTGGGTGATGATGAAAAAGTACGGCAGCAATTATTGCAAACATTAGCTGAAATAAACGATTACCAAAATCAGCATTCCCAATGATGGGTAAATGTTGACGGGGTCAATATTGCTGGCTGACGACAGGCTTAATCTGACTGATCATTGCCTGAGTAAACATGATGTCATTCGATAAATGCCATGAATAACATTACAAAAAATAGGGGTATAATTTAACTCAAAATTACGCGTCTATTTTTGACAGAACATGCGTTTATTCATACTTAATATACTGGGCTAATTCTCATTAAAGTGATGTTATGTACCCAACTGTCCTCTGCCTTTAGCCCATTCAGGTTATGAAATTCATCTCTGAATTCAAGCAAAACACTGCCATTATTTCGTTTACGGGCATAGTGTTGGTACTTTTTTTGCTGATTTTTGAAATACTCATCAGTGCAGAGTCTAACAAGGCGGATGCTAAGCTGAATATTGAGGCGGCCAACTACACGGCTTCTTTGAAATTAAAAGTAGATCGTGAGTTAAATGCGCTACTTTTCGTCTCAAATGGTTTGTCAAGTTACCTCACTATTTATCATCGCAATCTTGAACATCAAAAGGTGCAAAATCTACTGGCAGATTTATATGCTAGAACCAAAAACGTGCGTAATTTGGCAGTCGCTGTTGGCTACAAAATCACTTATATGCATCCGATTAAGTCGAATGAAAAAGCCATTGGTATAGATTATCGCCAGTTGCCACAACAGTGGCCACAGGTGAAGGCCGCTATCGATAGCCATCAAGGCGTACTGGTGGGTCCGGTGAATTTGGTACAAGGTGGTAAAGGGTTGATATATCGTTACCCTGTCTATATTAATCAAGCCTATTGGGGATTGTTGTCTACAGTGATTAACTCTGACGCCTTTTTTAAATCGGCATTTAAAGAGTTGGTCAACGATGAGTATGCCTTCGCCATCCGCAATAAAAATACGCAAGAAGTTTATTATGGGGATCCGCAATTGTTCAACCAGGCCAAAGTGTATCTCTCAACAAGTGATAACACAGATGTGGCGTGGGAGTGGGCAGTCATGCAAAAAACAGAAAAGGCATCCCACCTTATTTTGATTACGCGATTGATGGGCATCGCGATTGCTGTATTGATTGCGGCTCTGGTTTACTTTTTCTTAAGAGAGCGGAAAATGCTCACCGCTTTGGCCATGCACGATAGTTTAACTGGGGTAGCAAACCGACGTCTGCTCGACATACGCTTAGAGCAAGCGCTCGCACATGCAAAACGCTTTAATCGTAATTTAGCGTTGTTGTTTCTGGATATAGATCACTTTAAACAACTCAACGACACACATGGACATGACGTGGGTGATGCGCTACTCAAGACGATTGCATTACGGTTGAAGTCTTCTATTCGTGATATAGATACGCTCAGCCGCATCAGTGGCGATGAGTTTGTGATTGTGCTGGCAGAGCTTAATGATATCAATGCTGCCAATAGTATTGCTAGTAAGATTGTTCATGCATTCAAGGATGGTGTGCAGGTGCTAGGCAAGCGGATAGATGTGAGTTTAAGCATCGGCGTGGCCGCATATGGGCGAGGTAGTGAAGAGTCTCCGCAGAGCCTCATGAAAAAAGCAGATATTGCTTTATACCAAGCCAAGGTCGCCGGTAGAAATCAATTTAAGGTCTATACAGAGGTGGAACAAAAAAGCTTATTTGATATTACCTAGACATAAAAAAACGCGCTTTCGCGCGTTTTTTTATGTTGGAAGATAATCCTAGAAGTTATGAGTGACTTGCATGCTAATCATGTCTACGCTGGCGTCGTAATCGCCAGCAACTCTACCTCTTGTTGGAAAAACGCCTCTTTGATCATCATTAATATCGGGGTTGCTGACAAATAGGTGAGCGTAAGCGACATCAAGTTTAGTGTTAGGAGTGGCTTGCCAAGCTGCACCAAAAGCTAACCATTTTCTATCGTTGCCAGGAATGCGTACGGTACGAAACTCATCACTCATGGCTTCCTCATCATAAGCCACGCCCGCGCGTAATTTTAAGGTGTCGCTGTACTTGTAATTGAGGCCGATAGAGTAGCGCATGGTGTTATCCCAATTTTGCGGGGTCGCGGACAGCGTGCTCCCATTTTCTCTAAGCACTCGCAGCTCTCTAAAGCGGCTCCAGCGTGTCCATGTAACATCAGCCAACAAATCCCATCGATCGTTCAAATGAGTAAAGCTACTGAATGATAGGGTCTCAGGCAGGGTAGTTTCTGCGGTTACATCTCCATTGGGAGTGGGGCCACCAGAAATGGAAAATCTAACATCGCCTGTTAAGTTTTGATCGACTTTAGAACGATAAGCCAAGCCTAGACGTGTATCAGGTGTGATTTGATAGATAGCGCCCAAATTGTAACCAAAGCCCCAGTCGTCCCCTTTTACTTTTGAAATACGTTCTGATGTAACTAGATTAACAGCACTGGTGAGCTCCGCTTGAATCCACATCGCATTGATACCAAAACCCAGGGAGAGTTGGTCATTCACTTTAAATGCCAGTGAAGGGTTGATATTAACGGTTTTTATTTCAGACTTGATGCCTTGAAAGCGACCTAACCAATCATCATCGTATTCTGTTTTTTGACCAAAAGGCGCGCCAACACCTAAACCAAACTTAACGGTGTCGGAAAGATCACGTTTGTAGTAGAAGTTAGGTATCAAGGAAAGGCTACCAGTATCTCCACCTTCACCACCAGTGACACCAGCTGGTAATGCTTGATTAAACTCACTGCGAGGTCGAATTAAATGCAACGCACCCACCACTTGCGTACCTTCAATGTAGGTCATCCCAGCTGGGTTAAAGTAGATGGTGCTGGCATCTTCAGCCACTGCTGCGGCGCCTGCGTAGGCGTTGCCCATACCACTCCCGCTTTGTAATATCAGCGCAAACCCTGCAGCGTTACTTATCATCGGTGTGATTAAAAGCACTACAGACAATATGGATTTCTTCATAAAGCTCCCCAGTTAAGCGTAATTAATTATTTGAGTTGTGTAATGAATGGATTATAAACATAGCCATGGTTTTGCGTCATCGCTTACTCATTAGTTTGCGTATTCCGCGTGAATTTTCTCTAACCGAGGTCGGATTTTTATCAAAGTTTTCACTAAATCAGGGTCAAAATGTTTACCTGATTCGCTTTCAATAAACTGAATTGCAGCGTCCACTGACCATGCTTCCTTATATGGCCGTTTGCTGGTGAGCGCATCAAAAACATCAGCTATGGCAACAATGCGTGCAGACACAGGGATTTTTTTGCCAGCTAATCCCTTTGGGTAGCCAGTGCCGTCATATCGTTCATGGTGAGCCAATGCAATCTCTGCACCTTTTTGTAGATATTTAGAGGGGCTGTCTTGCAGTACTTGAAAGCCTATGAGCGGGTGTTTGCGCATAATAACCGTTTCTTCTTCGTTCAGCGGGCCCGCTTTGAGCAGCACATGATCTGGAATACCCACTTTGCCTATGTCGTGCAAAGGCGCGGCGAGTTCAATAGTTTCTGCCTCATCCTCTGAAAAGCCAGCAGCCTCGGCAAGTATTCTGGCATAAAGCGCCATGCGCACTAAATGGCGGGAGGTTTCGTAATCTTTGTATTCACCAACACGCGCAAGACGCATGAGCGTTTCTTTTTCGCGCGCACGAATTTCTGCGGTGGCTGCTTGCACCAAGCTCTCTAATAAATGACTCTTGGTTTCTAATGTCATTTGTTGTTGACGCATGGTGAGCAAGTTTTTGCAGCGTGCCGTACATTCTTGCACATCAATCGGCTTGGTAAGGAAGTCGGTGACGCCTACATCTAATGCAGCGTTACGTATCTCTGCATCTTTCTTGATGGTAATCATGATGATAGGCACAAAATAATAGGCTGGAATGGTTTTCACCATTTTGACAAAATCTATGCCATTCATTTCTGGCATAACATAGTCGATTAAAATTAAATCTGCGGTATTTTGTGTGGCCCATTCCAACGCGCGTTCGGGATTGGTTTTTTCAATGACATGCATTTTGGGGTGAATACTTTTCACCACCTGCGATAAGATTGTTCGACTGGTGGTCTGATCATCAATGATCAACACTGTAGAGTCATCGAACATATTGAGCGATTTCATCAGGTTCCTCATGGTTTGCTGGAGCAACGCGCGAGTAATAAAAGTACACAGTCTAGCAAAAAACAGACAACATTAGTGTATGCGGGAATATTTTTATTTTTTTGATTAGAATCAGTCGCTTAATTCAGCTTTGTCACAAAAATCTAATATTGCGTTTGCAACTATAATAGTAGATAAAACAATGCATTAGCGTGATTTCTTGAATCATAGCACACAAACTATTATCGAGTTAAATGAATTGCTACATGGTTAATAACTAGTGCGTAGCTTCAAGTAGTCGCCTTGTGGTTTTAAATCAAAAGCAATACAAATGCGCTCTTGCTGTGCATTAAACGGAATAGTGCGATGAAATAGAGAAGACGGAAAAAGCACAATATCTCCAACTTTAGGTTTGACATAGGCGGTTGGAAAATCGGTATGCAACTGCGGGTATTCGTCGCCATGTGTGCCATATTCAAACGCACCCTCTCGCGGATCGGTACTTTCGGGCATCGCCAAATAGACAGCACCGCTAATCCAGCCTATTTCATGAATATGCGCATTCAAGTGACCGCCTTGCTGCATTTTGACATACCAAGAGCTGGTGAATTCTAGTGTTTCTGGAAAGTGAGTGATCAGTGCGCAATCCTTGTTGGCATAGTGATTGCGGTAATCGACGAAGGCCCGTTTAATCAGTTCTGACAAGGCTTTAAAAGATGCCTCTGGACGCTTGAACAAATTACCTGCAGATTGTTTGCCATTGGTGAGTCGCGCTTGCTTGCGCTCAGCAATGTCGGCGTGGTGAATATCGTGCAATAAGCTGTGTAATAAAGCGCTGTTTTCTGCCAGTTCAGGGATAGCCCGATGATAGACAAAATCCAAGCCGTGTTTACAAAAATTATACGGGTCATCCTCTTTAAAGTTTAGGCTGTAATGAGTAGAAAGTGTTGCTAAAAAAGGAGAGGTATGTGGTGATTGTTGAATGATGGCATCACGCTTTTGTTTAAAAGCATCAAATTGCGCATCTTTATACAAGCAATACAGCACACGTTCTTGCCAGTCATCCAGCTGAGATTGCTCGAAGTAGGGAATAGCATCAGCATAGCGCTTAGCCAAATATAAAAACTCCGCCATATTGTAATTGGCGCTAGCATGCTGCGGATTACGTGCAAGGGCCTCTTGATATTGTTGCACGGCTTCTGGCATGTTGCCTTGATCGCGATAGGTTTCGCCTAGATTGTTATAAGCATCCGTATAGTTCGGGAATAAAGCAATGGCTTGTTGGTAATGGGTGACGGCCTCGCTCAATAAACCCTTATCACGCAATACGGTACCTAAATTGAAAAAGGCGCGAGCATCCTGTGGATTAATGCGTAAACCAGTTTGGTAGCTTTGAATGGCTTCATCTAATCTACCTTGCCGTTGTAATAGTGTGCCTAAATGGCCATGTGCTTCAAAAAAATTGGGCTGCAGCTGTATGGCTTTACGGCAAGCAGTTTCTGCATGCACTAATTGATTCAAGTGGCCCAATACAATGGCTAGATTAAAATGTAAATCTGGCATATTGGGCTGTAATTGAATAGCCGCTTGATAGCTAATCGCCGCCTCCGGATATTTCTGTTGCTGGTCTAGCGCAAGGCTGAGCACATGGTGCAAAATAAACTCGCGCGGGTTATGCGCAATCAAGGCTTTGGCTTGTTGCTCTGCCATTGCTAAATGGCCTTGGTTCAGAAGTTGGATTAACTTTTGTATTGCTTGTGGGGTTGCTTGCATGATATTAGTTTAAAGATGAGAGTTGTATTTGCTGTGCCTAGGTGTTGGTTTAATTACTTTGCAATCTGGTCGCTAAATGTCTTAAAAGTTGCATCGCCACTTTAGGGTCTTCAGCTAGCATGGTATCAATGTTTTCAGCGTAAATCACGATGATCTTAGCAAGCTCAGATGCAACCACTGCATCTGCATTGGCAGGTTGGTCTGCTAGTAAAGCGATTTCACCAAAATAATCGCCTGCATTTAAAGTGTGCTTAACTACCCCGTTTTGTGAAATGTGCACAGAGCCCTCTGCAATAAAGTAAAGATTTCGTTCAATATTACCTTGTTCTATGATTTTTTCGCCTTGCTGCCAGCTTTTGCCATAGCGCTGCATCAGCGTATCAATATAATTTGCTTTATTGGGCACGTTATCGAATAGCCTCTTTAACAGCAGCACATCCTGCTTCCGCAATGTCGCAATCAGCTCTGTACCCAGTAAAAAAACTGCAAAGTTTAAATATAGCCAGGTAATCGAAACAAACAGCGCCTTCATACTGCCAAAAATTGCGCCATAGTTTTCATTAATCGATAAAAACAAACCAAACGCTGGGCGCATGGCTAACCATAACAATGCGGTGACAAATGAGCCAATAAACAAATGCGAGAAAGCAACACGCATGGGAAAGAATACGCGGTAAAACCCTGTGATAAATAACGCCGTCAACAATAAAGTCAAGATTGAGCCTAGCGCATTGATTTGGAAAGTAGAAAAGTGATTCGCCAAAAACCGTACTACGTGTTCTAACAAAAAACCTGCGGATGTGAATAAGAAAAATAACAATAAAATGCCGAGTACCGATAATACGTCCCTCACTTGGCGCACCAAAAAAGAAGGCATTTCTACTTTAGCTGATATGGTGTAAAAAGAAGTGCGCAAAGCGCTAGCTAATGGCGTAATGCTCCATAACAATACAATTAAACCAAGCGCACCCCAAGCAGCTTTGGTTTGTGTAGCGTTGTATACCTCAACCATGATTTTATCGCTTAAATCCGGTATTAGATTCCCAGTGAGAATGGCCAGTTTGACAATGGCATAATCAGATGAAAATACTAGATGACTTAATAAAAAGAAGATCAGCAAGACCAAGGGAATCAGCGAGAATAATGCGTAGAACGATAACGAGGCCGATAGGCTCATGATGTTATGGCGGCCGAAACCAGCCAATGTCTCGCGTAACACAAACAAAGGCGTTGCATACTCTTGCTTAGCATAAGAGTTAAGTGAGTTTGAAACAGCGGGGTGGTCCGCGAGTTTTTTAAAGTCAGGTAACTTGTTAATTTCAGTATTTCCTAATTATTCACAGGAGTAGATAAAGCTGCCAACGCTAAAGTAAATGCTTATAACGCTCAGTGGCTGCAACCAGCGCATTGCATGTGCCCGGTTCCATCGCCGAGTGCCCTGCATCTGGCACCATCACAAACATTGCATGTGACATGGCTAGTGATAATTGCCAAGCTGTTTGTGGTGGGCATACCATATCGTAACGCCCTTGCACTATCGTGGTAGGGATATGTGCAAGCTTTTCTTTCGCTTCTTGTAACAAATCACGATCACCTATAAAGCAATGATTCAATATATAGTGAATTTGAACCCGTGCTCGTGCCAGCTCAACCTTGCCATTGATTGTGGTGTTTTTGCCCGGCTGATTCACTAAGCTCATGATACTGCTTTCGTAGGCATTCCAATGAATAGCCGCAGGGATAGCAATCTCAGTGTCATCCGAAAATACTAGTTGCTGGAACGCCTGTAATGGATTGTTACGTTTGGACTCAGGAAGATAGTCACAAAGCGTTTGCCATTGTTCTGGAAAAAATAGCGCAATTTGACCTAAAAACCAATTCAGCTCAAAAGGACGGCTTAAGAATATCCCGCGCAACACTAAACTAATGACGGGTGCGGGGTGGCTGCATGCATATGCTAAGGCAAGCGTGCTACCCCATGATCCACCAAACACATGCCAGCGCTCAATATTCAAATGCGCACGAAGTTGCTCGATATCGGCAATTAAATCTGCTGTTGTGTTATTGCGGGTCTCACCTTCAGGAGTGCTGCGACCGCAGCCACGTTGATCCATTAAGATGATGCGGTAATGGGCGGGATCAAAAAAACGACGTTGAGTCGGATTGCACCCACTGCCTGGACCACCATGCAAAAAAATCACGGCTGGACCAGCAGAATTGCCACATTCTTCAAAATAAATACGATGAGTAGTGTCAACTTGTAACCAGTTTGAGTGAAAAGGTTGAGTTTCTGGGAATAAATTAATTTGAACTTCGGAGGACATTAAAATTCTTTCTCATTGATTTTATTGAACAAATTATAAATAAAGTAACTGGTTGCAAAAAATATTTTTAATATATTGGAACATTTGTTAATAAATTGTAACTAAACTGTTGCAATTAGAAACAAGTTGTTTTATATTGCATTCCTCACATGTAAATGTGATGAAAAGTATGACGTAAGATTAGGGTAATCGCTAGACCTAGTTAGTACCTAAAAAAGAAATCATACTTTCAATTAACCCTTAGTAATATAACTTTGGAGATCAACATGCAAGTTAACAAAATCAAATTAGCTTTAGGTTTAGTTGCAGCATCAATGGCTATGCCAATGGTTGCCTCAGCAGCTGCAGACCAAGAAGCAGCAATGGCAAATGCAAACAACTGGGCTCACCCACGTGGTCAGCACAACAACCAAGCTTACAGCACATTAGCGCAAATCAACAAAGGCAACGTTAAGAATCTTAAAGCTGCTTGGACATTCGCTACAGGTGTAAACCGTGGTCACGAAGGTTCACCAGTAGTTGTTGGTAACATGATGTATGTACATACAGCATTCCCAAACAACGTATACGCGCTTGATTTAAACGACAATCAAAAAATCGTTTGGTCCTATTTCCCGAAACAAGATCCATCAGTACAAGCTGTTTTGTGCTGCGATAACGTTTCACGTGGTTTAGGCTACGGCGACGGCAAAATCTACCTTCAACAAAATGATGGTAACTTAGTTGCTTTAGATGCTAAAACTGGTGCTAAACAATGGTCAGTATTAGTGAATGATCCAAAAGTTGGCGCTACTAACACTAACGCTCCACACGTGATCAAAGACAAAGTATTGACAGGTTGTTCAGGTGCTGAGTTCGGCGTACGTTGCTTCATCGCAGCATACAACTTAAAAGACGGTTCATTGGCTTGGAAAGCATACTCAACAGGCCCAGATGCTGAAGTATTAATCGGTGCTGATTTCA
>ENA-UOXP01000197-UOXP01000197.1-mixed-culture-metagenome-genome-assembly--contig:-NODE-197-length-44957-cov-36.511447_pt1 | contig 44957 bp, 25 predicted proteins | sample MGYA00238161_ERZ761639 | MGnify/ENA primary metagenome ERZ761639 (study PRJEB28913, sample SAMN08776760) | mixed culture metagenome | isolation source: Freshwater growth medium | place: USA...
CACGCCTAGAGCTGTTCTCTGTCACACAGTGTTTGATGGCAAATCCTCAGCCGTACTTCGAGGTCAGGCTGAGCCCAGACAAGCCAGAGGCACTCGCGCTGAGGGCTTTGGTCGAGGGCGAGGCTGACAGCGCCGCCTCCACTATCTCCCTCTCCCCAAGCAATTGCTCCATCGAGCTCGGTCCGGACATGATATTCGGTGGCGGCTGGGGCGAAGCCTTGGGCGACGAGCGCGAGCCGCCCATGGGCGAGCCGCCCGTGGGCGAGGGCGGCTCATGACGACCGATCGCGTAGACCTCACTGGAGACGGAGGTGGAGGCGGTGGGCGATGTCCCGGATGAGGTTGATGAGACGCGGTCGTCCTCGTCGTGCGTCCATTTGCGTCCCTTGCGCCGGTTCGGGCTCTCGACCACATTCCACGCGCTGCCAGCATCGCCCTCGCCTCGATGGCCCACTGGAGGTGCAGCGTCGAGCCACGCCCACTCCGTATGCGACGAGCTGCCGAGCGCCATAGGGCCGGGCTCCATCACACTGTGTGGCGAGCGCGGTGCCGCAACCGGCTTATTGTGGCCGATGATCTGGCCGACGGAGACAGCGCCCGCTCGAGCTTTTCGTTCAGCCAAGGCGGGCTGCGTGGGCGGTTGTGTGGGGTTGCTCACCTTTGGCCGTGCAAGCGCCCGTGCAAGCGCCCTGGCCATGCTACGCAGCCGCCGGCCCACCCAGCGCAGCAGCTGCCCCCCCTGGAGCAGCACGCCCACTACGACGCCCAGCACGGCGGTGAGAGCTGCACCACGGATCACCGTAGGGTCATGCCAGCTCGGGGGGCTCGAGAGGGCGCCGCCCGAGACGACGCCCGCGCGAGCGCGAGCGCTCGACACGGGCTCAAACGGCGCTGCTTCGAAGGGCATCGCGCCGGTCCCAGGCCGAGGTGCGCTCGCGTGGCTACCAATGGCACCTGGAGTAGCGCCGGATGCGCCGGCGGCCGTCGCGGCGCTGGTCGTGGTGGCGGAGGCATCCGGCGCAGAGTTCCGGAGACCCGCCTTGATTACTTTGATGAGGCGACGGGTAACGGCGACGTGGTGCGTGCCGATCGGCGGCCCGAGCGCGCGCATGGCGAGGCCGTTGACCTTCTCGAGCGCCTCCCTCGCCAGATCGAGTGCGCTCAGCCCTTGCCAGCACACATGCGGATCTGCACCCGCGCGGAGCAACTCCTTGACAACCTCCGAGTGCCCAGCCCACGAGGCGAGCATCAGGGCGCTCATCCCGGGGACGCGCCGTCCTGCAAATGTTGGCTGCTGGAGGGCCGCGGGCGAGGCCGCCACAAGCGGCGCCACGAGCTCCGCGTGTCCACGCCACGCCGCCAGGTGCAGCGCATTCATCCCGACCATTGCGCCCGAATGTGCTATCGCTGTTACACGTGCTATCGCTGTTACACTCGCTTTGGCGCTGAGGAGCACTTGGGTAGCCTCAGCGTGCCCGTTGGCGAGCGCGAGCAGGAGCGCCGTTGCACCGTCCAGAGGTGAGCGAGCATCCGCCTGCGCGCCCGCCCCGAGCAGGCGCTTGAGTGCGGGCAGCAGATTGTGTGCGCTTGCCAGCTGGAGCGCCGAGCGAGCGGGCGCACCGCTGTCCACGCTTGTGGCCAGATTCCCTATCAGCTCGTGGAGCTTCGATGGCACGGCGGCTGCCTCGCCCGAGGCCAGCGGAGGGACGCCCAGAAGCGCCTCGACCACCTCACGAGCCAGCCTGGCGGCGCGGCTCACCCGCACACGACGCTCCTCGGACGCCTCCCGAGCATGAGGAGCACTCGCCTCGTTCGTCGGCGAGATGCCGTCGGAGCTTTCTTCCGAGAGGACGGCCCCCGTGGCCGAAGGCCGCAGCTCCTGTTGGGTCATCGATGCGAGCGTGAGCTGCTCGTGCAAGGCAAAGAGCTGCCCGACGGGCATGTCGATGGGCCCGGGCGGCACGCAACGGGGGGGCAAGGCCGAGAGCGCCGGCAACGGAGGGAGTGGCGGCAAGTCGGCGCATCGCTTGGCAATAGGCGGGGAGGCTGGTGTGGGGACAGACCGAGAGTCCATTTCCGCGTGGTCTTTAGCGGCGGGTGCGGAGTCGTGCACACTGCCAACTGCGCCGGCCTGCACCAACGCCTCCACCACGCCCACGTGGCACTGCTGCACCGCGAGCGAGAGGATGCTCACGCACGAGCCCGGCAGGAGGTTGGGGTCGGCACCCCCGGCGAGGAGCAGGCGCACGATGTGCGCGTGCCCCCGGTTGGTGGCCGCTGAGAGCGCGCTATCTCCAAGAACGTCTTGCGCATTCACGTCGGCTCCGGCAGCCAGAAGGACGGTCACCGACTCCTCAAGACCGGATGTGGCTGCCGCCATGAGCGCCGTTTGCCCGTCAGCGTCACGAAGGTTGGGGTCGGCTCCAGAGGTTAACAGAGCGCGCAACACCGCGACACGCCTACGCGAAGCGGCCAACATTAGGCTTGTTGACCACGGGTGCGACTCGATTCTTTCGTCACCGCGGGCCTCGCCAGAACGGATCAGACGGAGAACCTCATCAACTTTCCCGAGCGCCGCTGCTTCGGTGATGAGGCGGGCGGATGAGAAGGTGAGAAGGCCGGCGAGGAGGGCATACATAAGGCGCATCTCCACCTAGCTAGGGGCTCCGTCTCAGGCTCGTCGCCCGGGCTCGTGCAGCACCCTCACCACGAAGGCCCCTACCAAGCCTGTTCCGTGAGCGGGGGGGAATCGGTGCTTACGGTCGGGAAGGCCGACAGGAAGTTTCGAATTGACGAAATGAAATGAATTTTCAAGAAATGCGTTGGAAGAATACGGGGTGGGGAAGTATGCGTTTGGAAAAAAATCCCGTTGAAACACATACATGTAACAAGTGTTCACACGTTGAGCAAAATTCCTCAGCGGGACCTCGAAACGAATTTCGATGCTTGTTCACCAGCGAGCGCCGTTCAACGCTTCCGCCCTCCTGCGCGCGGACCCGACCGTGGCGGCTGTGCTCGACTGGGCCCACAATTCCCAAAAGGTGGCCGTGCTCGCTAAAGCCTTCCGGTGCCTTCTGGACGCGAGCGCCGCGGCTACCAAGGCCACACGATGCCGGTGGCATGAGAGGACTCAGAGGTATAAATTGGAGCGGCGGCGCTTGCTAACATCTTTAATATGCTGGCACCGCGGCACGGCGTCGCTCATCGCACGCAGGGCCGAGATCTCCCTCCGGCGCGGCCGAAGAGCCGTAGATCATGCCTTTGCCTTGTGGCTGCGCTGGTGTGCCTTGCACCTTCGATTCGAGAAGGTGGCAGTGCACAGGTACCAGCTGCGGGCGGCCAAGCGCGCTCTGACGCTCTGGCGATGTCCGCAGCAGGAGCTCAAGGCGCGGCGGCAGCTCGTCGAGCCGCGGTACGTCTATGCACAGCACAGGCGGGTGCGCGCGTGCCTACTCGGCTGGGGACGTCGACAGCACGAGGTACGCGGCCTTGGCGAGGCGTCTGCGCGCGCCCACACCGCCCTCGCGCAACGCAGGCTGACTGCCGCGGTGCTCCGATGGCGCTACCAGTGGGAGGAATGGGCGTGCTTGCAATTCGCGGTGTCAGCCCACATGCGCTCAGCACTCCGCCGCGTCTGCGCCGCGATGCGCGCTGCCGGACTGGCCGATGCGATGCGATGCGGTGCTGAGGCGATGATGCACATGGGCGCGGCGCACCATCGGTCGTGTGCGCTGCCTCACTCGATGCTCAGCTGGTGCCGTCGAGCACGTTGGTCCGCACAGGCGCGCGCGCTCGATGGTCGGGGTCGACGCATCTGGCTCATCTCAATCAGTCGACGCGTGCTGGTCAAATGGCGTGCCTCGTGCCGGGCGCATGAGGCACGGCTGTCGCTCGAGGGCACTGCCGTCTTGGTGTGCTGCAAGCGCGGCGTGTACCGGTGGGCTGAGGCCGCGCAGCAGCGGCGCGCGATCAACACACGGCTGCCCGTGCCGCGGCTGCGGACTGCGCTCCGTCGGTGGCGGCGCAGCAGTGCCTACCTGCGCGCGTCGCGCGCCGTAGCGGAGCACGTGCGCGCAGTCAGCGTGCTGCGCCACTTTGGGGGCAAGGCTGTGCGCCGTTGGCGGGCGCGCTTTGGCGCGACGAGAGACGCCGCTGCGCTGCAGCTGACTGGAGCGCTCTACTATCGGCGTCGGCGCATGGACTGGGCGAACATTCGGATTCGTTCGTGGTGGCGTGCGCGCGTGCGCGTGCGCCTCGGACGCGCACTCGAGACCTGGCATGGGCGCGCGCAGTGCGCGCGTCTCGAGCGCCACTTGGACGATGTGCTCAGCCAGCCCGATAATTGGATAGAGCGCTGGCAGCAGCAGCGCGCGCTCACGGCAGCGCTCGGCACATGGAACACGCGAGCGCGCCAGTCGTCGCCTTTACATGGCGCTGCCGCTCGCAATTCTGGCGCTCGCAATCCTGATGCCGCTCGCAATCTTGCATCCACAGCTCCATCTACGCGTACTCATTGCTTGCATCAGTGGGCTCGTCCTCCAAAGTTCGACGTTGCCTTGAGCACCTGCGCTCTCAAGCACTCTACGAGCCGAGGGCAGGCTCGCGTGCTGCAAGGGCTGCTACGGCACGCGACCCAGAGACAGGCGGATGCGCGCCTGTACGCCCTCGCGGGGCGCCAGGCTCGGCGCCTTGGGCTCTGGCAAGTGTGGCGGCCGTTGCTCGCCGCTCAAGAAGCGCACCGCATCGCCTCACTGGGCTTCGTGGCGAGCTGTAGATTCGGCCTCGCGCGCGGCTGGCGCAGCTGGCGCTCGAGGCGCTCCGCGCTGCGCCGAGGACCACGCTACACCGCCGCCGACGACACCCGCATCGCCCTGAACCGCGGCCTCTACCTCTGGTGCGAATGGCACAAGGCGGAGAATGTGATTGGCCACAGGCGGTTTCGACGGCGCGGAGCGTGGGCCCGGCTGCTCTTGTGGTATGCAGAGGCGCAGGTGCGTCGGGCAACGAATGGTGCCGCCGACACGCTGGCGCGGCGCAAGCAGGCACCCGTTGTGATGCAAGCCTTCCGCAGCATGTGCGCCGCCACCGCGCGCGACCTTCAGCTGCAGGCGACTGCTGGGCGAGTCGCTGCGTGGCGATCGACGGAGCGCCGGGGCTTCGAGCGCCTGCAATCGTACGTGGCGCTCACGATGACGCTCGAAGCCACGGGCACGGCCGTGCATGAGCTGCTCGCACGTATTGGGTGTAGACGCGCCATCGCCAAGATGCACACGCACGCCCTCCCTCTGGCTCACGCAGCACGCTGGCGGCGGCGCAGGGCTCTCGCGCGCTTGCTGCGCCTGTGCCTGGATGCACGTGTCTGGAACTTCGAGCGCGCCACCGCGAACGAGATCGCCTCAATTTGGGTCTCGCGGCAGATGCGGCGGCGCGGCTTCGAGGCGTTCCAAAGGCACCAGGCGTCCACACTGCTCGCGTCCAGACTGCTCACCACGGCGCTCCAAAGGCAACGTCTCGATGCCGAGCACGAGCATACCCGCGGGCGGCGTGCGGAGGCGAGCGCGCGCGCGCCTCTCTTCCTGCTGCGCCGCCCCTTTGCCCGCCATCATGACGAGTCTCGGGTGCGGTTGGCTCTCGAGGCGGCGTCCGACCAATTCCGCCGCCTCGTGCAGGCCCGAGGCCTCAGCGCCTATGTCGCCGGCGTGCGCACGTGCGCCGTCTTGCGGCGGGCGCGAGAGCGGAACGTCGCGCTCGTCGAGTTGCGACGCGCGACGCGAAAGATGCGCGCTGCGTGCGAAGCGCGAGCTCGCCTCGTTGCGCTCTCAGCCCAGGCGTCCACACTGTTTGTGCGCCGAGTGGCGCCGGCACGGTCACTGGTCGCCTGGCGGCGGATGGCGGACATTCGATGGGCGGCCGCAACAGTCACCGAGCGCTTGCGGCGTGGGCGCCTTGGGTCCGCGCTTGGCATGCTGAGGACGACGGTCAGCATGGCTGCGTGGCGTGTGGCCTCCAGCGCGACCGGACTCTCACACTATCGGCGCGGCCGCCTAGGGTCCCATTGGGTAGCATGGCACACGTTCCTCTTGAGCGAGTCCGCATTGGCGCTGCAACGGGAGGCGGCGGCACGCATGCATCGGCGGCGGCAGCTGTGGAGTGCCACTGTTGCGCTCTCCGAGCACTGCCACTTCCAAATGAGCATCCCTCGCGCGACGCGGCGCATCGAGCGGCGCCGGTACGCGGAGGCACTGGCGCTCTGGCGCGGCAGGAACCACATGGTTTGCCAGTTTGTGGAGGTCACCCTGCTGCTGAGGGCGCAGGAGGCTATGCATATGGCCCTCGTGCGCTGGCGCCGCTGGCATGAGTCCCGAGTCTGCTGTTCGCTGCTCGACACAGCGTCCTCGAGCGTCGCAGCCGAGTTTACAAGATCCGTGGGCGGAGGGCAGCGCTGGCGTGCGTGGCACCTGTGGCGAGCGTGGGCGATCGAGCAGCGCCTCGTGCAGACGCTGCAGCTTGCCACGGTACGGCTGCGCGCCGTCACGCTCGCGCGCGCGTGCCGCTCATGGCTGAGCTATTCGATCAAGCGATGCGAGCTCGAGCTCTTGAGCGATCGTGGGGCCAAGATCGGCTCCAGGTATGCCAAAACGATCGCGATGCGCCGCTGGCGGCCTCTCAAGTGGTTTGGAGAAACCACCTCGCTGCTCTGGCCAAACCACCACGCCTCGCTCGTTGTCGAAACGCTGTACCGGCGCCCCGTTCGCAACGCACTGCAACGTTGGCACTCGCACGCCGTCGCGGTGCTCATCAGCGAGCGGAGCATGCAGATGGCGGCCCTGGGTGTGCACAGAATCGCACTCGAGCGAGCCTTGTTAATCCTCGCACGGCACGCAGTGCGCACCATCCGCTCCCTGGTGGTCGACCAGCTTGCCACCGAGATCTGCATGCGTCGAATGATCCTTGAGTGGTCCGTCAAGGCACGCCGGCTGCTTGTGCCGAGAGTGCACGAGTTCGATATGACGACCATCGCGCTGCGCTTCTGGCGGCTCCGGAGCCTCTTCGACGCCTTTGCGCGCCTCGTGGGCACTTCCTTCAAATACTCGCCGCTTGCCCAGACATTCCTCCAGGGCACTGCCGAGCAGGGGATTCTGCAGGGGACTCGCCGCTCGCCCTTGCCGCCGAGCCGCGCCGCCATCGAGCTGCCGCCGTCACTGCCGCCGGCCAAAGGATTCGTCACTGAGCCGGCCGAAGACTCCGCGGTGCCCCTCACGATCACTTCCAGGGTGGTGCGTGGCATTTTCAGTCAAACGGCCGATGGCCCGGCGGTGCACCTCAGCCGCGGCGTCTACAGTCACAGCCAGGAGAGGCGCGAGCACGCACGGTTCGAGGTGCGCGTCGAGGCGTGCCTGACGAGCGCGACGGGCAAAACAGAGGCGGCAGGGCTTTCGCCGCCGGCCTCACCTGAGGCGCCCACGACAGAGGCGCCTACCCTCCGCTGTCTCACGCCGCCGACAGGGCTCTCGCCGCCGCCGCTGATGGCTGAGGTGGAAGCGGCGCTTCAGCGGCTCAACGCCACCGCCGCCACCGCAGCCGCGCACCCGCGCTCCGATCCAACGCTCCTCTCACGAGCCCAGAGAGACGAGCAGTGAGGCGATCTCGATCGTGCGGATCTCATCGCTTGAATCATTTTTTTTTAGTCTCTAAAATTTCAGTATAGTCGTTAGTCCGTGCGTGGCTGTTTAGGTGTATACTACGCTAGTTATTACCCTTTGAACACGGCGTCACGGAACCGCGCCCCCGGCCCGGCCGGCGGCCGCGCAGCGTCGCTCCCGGAGATCGGTGGCCCGGCGGTCCGAGCCTTCGACCCCGGCCCTCTCGGGACTCCGCGGCGTCACACGTCGAGCCCAGACGCCGTGCGGACGAGGCGCGACAGAGACAGGACTCAGGAGAGAGAGAAAGGGAGCTCATGCAATGGAGCTCACGATTACGAGATCGGGCGAGAGGGGCGCTTGCGTAACCCCGCAGCTCTCGAGCCGCAACCGAGGGTTGACTGATAGCTTTCATCAGCTCCAGCACTCGCGTTGCTGAACACCGTACACGCTTAGTATGCCTGGGGGAGACCCCCTCGCCACGTGTACGCTGCCGGTTGGCGATGTTTACTTACTAACTTACTTACACGGTGCGGACGGACGAGCGCCAATTAGCAATTTTCGCAACTTCACTCCGGTCAGCGTAGAGGGCGAGAGTCGCATACGCGACCGGTCGCCCGGTTTCGTTGAGTCGTTAACGCGAGTTACGCCCGGTTTTTGCGGTTACAGGGGCGCGGGCCCGGCGGATGATTCGGTTCTCGCCCCGGCGCATGGATCATGGATCATCGGACGGGACATCGCAACAAATCTCAAATGCGAAATGGTTCGTTGGTTGATGCATGATGGTTCCGGCTGCGGCTCGCGGTTCGGTTCGCGTTGCGGGCCGCCCGCCCGCACCCGCGCGCGCACCATCATGCATAAAATCGAGTTTACATGATATTTCTCACGTGATCGTGAAAGCTAAACCTAGTACGCTGCGTATGCTATAATGTAAGAGTGCACCATGAGGTGCACGCACGCGCTCGTTCGCTTGGTGCTGGCGTCGAGGGTTTCACCTTTCACGGCTTCCTATGGCAAGCGCAGCAATTCCCAATCAACCGACTCCGCCATCGACACGAAGCCCGTCTCGCTTCTCCAGCGCTCCACGCGCGCTTCCGCCTCGGGGCTGAGAAGCTCCTCAAACTCGACCCTCGTGATCCAGCGCATGACGGACTCAGCAAGCACCCTCCTCGCCCCTCCATCCTCATTCGCGCCGGCACCGTGGCTCTGTAGCATCTCATCAACGTCACCCGGCCCGCCCTCGTCTGCCTTAGCCTCCTGCCCCCACCAGCCGACGCGCGCCTCGTATCCCCAGTCCTCAAGAAGTTTCAGCGTCTTGCAGTAATGCAGCGCCACCACGGGATTGCTTTGGCTCCCTGCGTCCGCCAGAAGCACCACCACCGGCGACGGGCGCGGCCCTGCAGCCGAGGACGACGAGGGCGGCGGCACCGCGTCGGACGCTGGCACGCCTTGCTGCTCTGATGCGGCCAGCTGCAGATACGCACGTAACTGCGTGGGCGAGCGATAAAACTGACCGCCGCCGCAGCTCCACTCCCCAAGTACAGGTACGCCAAAAGCCTGCGCGGCGCTCATCGACTTGAGAACCCCCTCGCACAGCCCGACCCACGCCGGCGAGGCGCTGGAAAGTGCAGGCGAGGCCGCTCCCGTCGCTCCCGCCGCTCCCGCCGCTCCCGCCCATGCGGAGCTCGCCATCGGCCGCGAAACGTGCAGAGGCATCTCAATGACCTCATCGACGCCTTGACCGCTGCCGCGGCTTCTTAGAATGCGCATCGACGCGTAGCCGCGCCCTGGCCGAGCTTGAGTGAGCGAAAACTGGTCGCCGAGCGTGAGATAGCGCCGGCCTGCGACGCGCCGCTCCAATGCCGCGGCTTCGGCGGTCTGCTCCCCGCAAGTCATCGGCAACATGATCCTGAGCGCGCCGCCGCCGATGCGCTGCTCCCAGTCGAGCGAGGGCACGAAAAAGGCGTCGAGATCGGCCAAATGCGCGAGATTGGGTACGCGAGGCATGCGGTCGTCCAGTTCTACGTGCGCAAGCACCGCCGGCCGCCACGTGCGGAGAAGATCGTCACCTCGGATCGAACCACTTCGGATGCCATACTTGCGCTGCAAAAAGGCCGCGTGCGCGTCCTCCAGCGGTGCCCGGCCTTCGACCGCCATGCGGCGAAGTAGCTGCCGAAATACCGCGTCCATGTCGGACGGCGTGAGCAACATCTGGCGGGCGCGCGCAAGGCCGCGCAAGGCGCTCTGCATCGCGTGGCGACGCGAACAAACGATTTCATTGATTTTTACCCGAGAGTTCCGGCATCTGAGAAGACTGGCAAAACTTACTTTGGGGACCGTTTTACTTCATATACCATTTTGAGTTTTTTCTTGTGGAATTTGAGGACTTTTCAGGTGAGGATTTCGAAACGGACGAGCCTCACGCACGCTGTTCTAGAACAGATCGAGGCCACACCCGGCACCGGAGCTGAAATGACTGTCATGAACCACAGCCCTTCCGGTACCTTCAATTCCGGCTCTTTCATTCAAGCACAGCTGGAGGAGGTTCATCGACTGAAGGTTCAGGCCGATCACCTCCATGTCGAATGCATGGAGATGAAGATGGTCCTCGTCGATGCTTCGCAGCTCAGAGCGCGTGGCCTCGAAGCTTTCTATGGCCGTGGCCTGAAAGAGCATAAAATGAACCTTGCGGACGTGCATCGTATACGTGCTGATGTTCTCGCCGTGTGCGAGCCATCCTGTTCGCTCCCTAGCGCAAACAAGGACGAGCAATCTAGTATGCTTGCGGTCCTTGCCATAGCATGCGCCGATATCAGCATCAAGTGGGTGTGGTGGGCTCGTGTCTGCGCTCCGTCGCTACGAAGCATGCCTAACGTGCTCGGTAATCTCGACCGGCCGAACGAGGCGACACCCGGCGACGAGGCGGAGCGCGAGCGCATGCGCCACAACGCCCTCTGGCTCTTCCTCACTTGCCGAGTGCTCGTGCTCTCGCGAGAAGGCGACGAAGCCAGGGCGCCGCCCCAGGCACTCGCCGAGCTGTGGCTGGCGACAAAGACGGCCACGCCATTCGGCATACGCCAGTGCCGGCCGGGGCACGAGCGTTGCGTCTCGATTCTCGTCGCACCCGCTACCTTGACGCCGGCGGAGGCTCAGCCCGGGGCTCAGCATGATGTGGAGAGTACGGCGGGAGGAGAGGCCGCGCCGCTCGCCTTGGAGGCTGCCGCAGCTGGGAGCAACGACGAGCAGGGCGCAGCTCGAGCCGCGACCGTCCCGACGAGCGGCTTCTCGCTCCGGGTCGCGATCGGTGGGAGCCCTACGCCAAAAGCGAATCGAACCGATGCCTCGCCGATTGTTGCCCGCACCTCTACGGCGCAGGTTGCGCTAGAGTCGGGGTCAAAGCTGTCGCCGGACCGTCGGCGAATGCATGAGCAGCTCCAAGCATGGGCGGCCCGCTCGTTGCTCGAGGCATACCTGGCCCTGCGGCCTCAGGCTGGCTATGCACTGAACGAAAATGACGACTTCGAGCGCACTGGGGTGCTGTCGCAGCTGCTGCTGATAGATCAGCACGTACGCGAAGCGGGCGCCACGACGGCCAGTGCCGAGAAGCCACCGCCACCTGTATGGCCGGCTCGCTCAGCGGCCCGTCTGCACGCCAGTGCAGCCGGCGAGCCAGCCGACGAGGCAGCGAGACTGGACCAAGGCATTGAGGAGGTCCAAGGACTCCCTCTCGCGTGGCACGTGGCCCCGGATTTCGGCTCGCCCGCTCCGTCGCCCACGGCGATTCGGCGGTCCACGGCGACGCACCTACGCAGCGCGCTCAAGGGCGAGAAGGATGGTGATGCGTTCGGTGGCGGACGTGGATTGATCCGTAAACGTCGCAGCCTAAGCCAGGGGTCACAACCCGTCCAGCTGGCGGAGGAACAGCTGCAGGACATGCTCAAGCGTTCGCTCGAGAAGCTGCAATCGCGGCTACCCGAGGTGCTCACCAAGGACGATTGGGCGCAGAAGCAGCTTGCAATGGCCATGGTGCGACTGACGACCACGGGCGAGGACTCTCATGTGAGCCCGATGATGAAGAAGCTGACCCGCGCCGCGGCCAAGGTGATGGGGATGAACCGGGCCGCCCGGCGGGAGGATATCACCTCGAAGAAGGTGGAGATGTTGCAAGGAATGCACAACTCCCGTGCAAAGGGGGCTACGTTTCGAGACGTGCGGGAGTCGCTCAATGAGCCGGCGCAGGCGCTCATTCGAGCAAGCGCGGAGCGGCGCCAGCTGCTGCGCCAGATGCAAGTGCTGCAGGAGCACCACGCGCTGCTAGCCGACGAGAGGCGCATGGCAGAGGCCATTACCATGCACAGACGAGTGCGCCAGCTGCAGGCGGTGAATGAGGCAGCCATCCAGAGGGGCGACGACACGTTCGCCGACGTGACGCTCGAGATTGAAGCCATCTTTAAGATAGCCTCGGCACCGGCGGCCGTTGTGGCGCAGCTTGCGGCAGAGCATGGGGGGACAGTGGACGGAGCGCTCGGGGCGGTGGGCGAGGCGTTGCGTGTCAAGGAAGCGACGCTGCGCGAGCTCGGCCGTGCGTACCAGGAGGCGCAGGTCGCGACTATCGAGGCGGCCCGACAGTGGAATGACGCGACGAAAGACTATGCAAAGAGCAAAAAGGAGGAGGAGGAGGTGATGGTTGAGGAGCTCGAGCTCGTTTGCAACGCTCAGGTGACCTCGTGGCAGCGCCAACTCTGCGAGGCCGAGCACACGCAGCTTGAGTACTTGTTTGCCCGCCTGGAGAGCAGTGGCGAGAACGCGGCGCCCCATCAGGTGCATGAGTCCTCCCCATCTCGCCTTGTCGCGTGGAATCGCGCCGCGGCCGAGCAGAAGGCGAAGAACGCCGAGATGCTCAACGGGCTGAGTACCGCCCATGCGGAGGTGGCCACGGCGGCGGCGGCATTTGCCGAGGCGGCCGAGAGCGCCAAGGCAGCTGCGCAGACGGTGGGTCAGCTGAAAGAGAGCTTCGAGCGCATCTCATCCTTCCTGTCGGTACGTCCCAAGGGCAATGCGGCGCAGTGGGACAAGTGGCTCATCATTCTGCTCGATGCCGCGGACGCAGTGCGCAGCGCGCAAGAGGAGTACGCGCCGCACGTGCCAAAGCCGTCCGTGATTCCTGACTCCTCTTTGGCAGCGACGCCCACAGCTCGGGGAAGCAAGAGCGGCGCCGGTAAGCGCGGTGCCCCTGTGGGGATCGTCAGTGCGCGAGAGAAGCGGATGGCAGCCGAGAAGGCGGCGTTGGAGAAGGCGTTTGCCAACATAGCGGCGTTGGAGAAGGCGGCGGCCGAAAGGGCTGCATCTGAGCGGGCGCAGCGGGCGGAGAAGGCAGGTCGGGCAGCGGCGGAGCGGGCGAAGACAGGCGACTCGGGGAGCGACGACGAGGTACTGCACCGTGCCGAGAAGCGCTACAGGCAACAGCTGGACCACGCGGTGGACGAGATGGCCCGGCTGGTGCGGGAGTGCCGCGGCGTGCGACAGGCGTGGGAGGTCGAGATGCTCGCGCTCGCACGCGAGGAAGAGGCCCTTCTCGACCGCTTTGGCGTCGCTCCCAAGCCAAGAGCAAAGAGCCGAGAGGAGGAGCCAGCCTTGGGCATCGACTTTGGCATTGCGCCTAGCTCTGCACCCATCTTCCAGTGGAGTGAGCTTGAGCGAGTCCAAGTGGACGAGGAGGCCGAGGAGCTCGCCCCTCCTGCATTTTCTCCAGCTGCCGAGGAGCTCCCGCTTCCACCTGTGCCGGCCCCAACCCCAGCCCCACCCTCGCGCGTGCCCACCCCTCCCCCAGCGCCCGTACTGCCACCGCGCAAGCCACGGCCAAAGCTGCCCAAGTACGCGCCCTTCAGCCCGCAGGCGCGCGCCAAGGACGGCTTCATGGAGAGCACCGGCTCGAGCTCAGCACGGCTCGGCGTGCGTGATGCGGACTCCACATGGCTCGAGTCGTCACTTCGAGTGCCGACTCCCCTGGCTGGCCGACACTGGCTGCTGCGCGATCTGGACACCGGCTCAGTGCCCCCTCACCGGCGGCCCAAACTGCGCAACGAGTGGTCTCTCCACTCGCCGCCGCGCGGGCCGGTCGTAGTCAACGCCTTCGGTGGTGCTGTCTCGACAGCTTTCTCGAGCTATGTCGGGCAATGGCAGCCGATCAGTCCGCGACCGTTGCCTCCGCGCCCCATCTCCACAGCCCCTGGTGGCACTCGTGCCGGCCTAGGCCCACAGCCCCTGCCGGCGGGATGCTGGGGCAGCCTCGCGATGAGGGATCCGCTTTTAGCGCCGCCTCTTGAGAGCCCACGCCCGCTCTTAGCGCCCCTCTTAGCTGCTGAACGCAGACCCGTGGATCCAGAGATCCAGCGATCGTGGTGGTAGACAGGGATCATGCTCACCTGCCCTCAGGGGGTGAGTGCGCTGAGTGGTATGGTATACATGTACATAGGAGGCCAGGTTGTGATTAACATCAGTGGTCGTGATGTTGTTGCTTGTGAGAGGGGATCGATCGTGGTGGTAGAGCACAGTGACTCAGAGTGTGTCTCCTTGCAGACGTGTGCGGAGCGCCGTGGCGGGCGGACGTCCGAAACGCACACACTGACGATTCATACCTCTGGGCCAGCCCCTTTGCCTGGGCCCGCGGTTATTGCGGTGTGCCGCTACCCGCACGTGTGCATCGGCAGCTTGTCCTTGGCGGCAGATACGGATGGGTCGGCAGCTACGGATCACGGCTGATCAGTACAAACAGTGCTGGGGCGATCGCATCGCCACGGACCAAGATAAGCTTGTGGACCTCCTCCAGAAGCAGGCAGACGCGGCGGCAGCGGCACCTTCACCAACGCCTGCTGCGCCTGCCTCTCGTGCGCCCAGTGATGCAGCTTCGGACGTGGCATCGGTTTCCGGATCGACCTCGAGATCATCGGTGCCCAGCTCTCGCATGGATGCGCGTCTAAAGGTTGAGGATCTCCAGGAGAAGCTAGCTGCGGAGCTGCGCATGCGAGACGAGCTGGAGATGCGATTGGCAAGCATCAGAGGACAATGATGCGTTGCGAGCTGCCCGACGGGAATCGCATGGCACACGGTGTGGCAGTGGGTCAGCAAAGCCATCTCATGCGGCACGATCACCACCTCCTCGCTTGTCACTACGATCAACGAACACCGCCAAACAGCCAAATGTGTACTCTCTACATTAAGGCTGTGTACATGTATTCTCAAACTCTTCACGTTCTTGTGTGCCACCACAATTCGAAATGAGCTCACTGACCAGACATGTTCTACCTGAGTACGTCCGGTCGTAGGGGGGTCAACGAACAATCAACGAACCGCCCCTCGCCACAGGGGGCGAGTTCTAGGTATGGTCGCCCGCCTAACCCTTAAGCCCTAACCCCCCGGCCTCGTACATGTACCGGGTAGCTCGTTTGCGTTTCTCGTAAGATAGACAGTCCGGTGAGACCATGAAAAAAGACAACTTTTATACCTGAGTACTTTACATCGCTCTTCGCATAGGATATTTCAGCGAAAAGTTGTGCGCAATCAGTGCGCAATCAGGTAATAAGAAGCTTTTTACCGGTACAAAACTTGCCAGAACTTAGCCACTGGCTGTCGTGTGATCGCTCGGCTCGCGGTAAATCGCCCATGCTGGCTGCGCAGCGCTCTTTCAAGGCATCGTACGACGTGCTCATGTGTGACACTAAGAAGAGCAGCGCCCCGCCCCGCAATCCAACGATGAAAGAGAAGGGCTACACCGAGGTCAAACGGATCGGAAAGGGCTCTTTTGGCATGGCGATGCTCGTGCTCCGAGAGGAGACTCGGGAGCATTTTGTGGCAAAATACATGAAGTTCAAAACGTTGGAAAAGGAGCAAAAGGAGTTCATGCTCAGAGAGGTCCAGACAATGCATCACATTAGCTGCCAAGGTAGCCATCCTTACATTGTCCAATTCCGCGAGTCCTTCGTTACATCCTCAGGGCTGCTGTGCATCATCATGGACTATTGTGACAGCAGCGACATGGCCCACCTGATCGCGACACAAAAGAAGCGAAGCGTCCCCTTCACCGAGGAGCAGGTGCACCTCTGGCTTCTGCAGCTTCTGAGCGCCCTCAACTTTCTGCACTCGTGCGACATCCTCCACCGAGACATAAAGCCAGCAAATGTCTTTATGAACGCGGGATGCTGCAAGCTCGCCGACTTTGGCCTTTCGAAACAGGTTCTGACAGCCTACGGAGGCAGGCAGGCGCACACTCAATGCGGTAGCCCGCTGTATCTTGCGCCAGAGGTGCACATGGGCCGCAAATATGACAGGGCTGTCGACATATGGTCGCTTGGCTGCACGCTCTTCGAAATCATGATGCTCTCGCACGCCTTCGTGGGCGCCGACAATGCCGAGATCTTGAAGAACATCGCCTGGGGGCGCCATGCCCCGATCGCAGGCTCCTGGTCGAACGAACTCAAGGCTATTCTCAAGGGGATGCTTGTCCTTAAAGCGAGTGACCGCCCTTCTGCTCTCGATGTGATGCATCAGCCCATGTTTGCTCCAGCGCTCCACGCCAACAGCCTGCACCCGGAGGCGCTTGCTCACGTTGATGTAAAGGAGCGGCCAGGCATGACAACGAGGACTCCTGCCATCGACTGTGCTGCCTTGCAAGCTGACTTAGAGGGAAACCTCGGCACACTCCAGGCCATACTCGAGAAGCAGGCCATCCTCGAGAAGCAGGCGCATGACACGCTTCGGCGCGCAAATGAAAAGCTCATGTGACAAGTGGAAGTGACAACTGCCATAGCGCGCTTGCATTGAAAGAGCAGCTCCCCGCGCCGCAGACCGTGCGAGCAGGTCGAGGTGTGCGGCGCTATTCGTTTCGATTTCCCCCCGCACGTGTTCCAGAGCGACAGCGATCAGCGTCTGTCCTTCCCGCGGAGACAGTCCCGGACGCCCGGCGGGACGCGACGGGAAGTCGCCTCCGCCGCCGATACGCCGCCGAGCCCGATGCCCGACAAGCTTACAACGCGGTCGACATCGTCAATCGTCTCGATATCGAGCCACTAGCGATCTACTGGCGATCGTACGGGGTACACATGCGATACACATGCGAACGAGGATCGCGTGCCCCGGATCGCGCAGTGGCTCGGCCGGGGCGGGAAGGACAAGGAGCGGCCGCGGTGCGTCGTAGCCGGTCGGGTACGGTCTATCGTCGAGGACGAGGCTGCCGTACACGCGATAGTCGAAATATTTTCTTTCGACTAGTAACACGTAATCGTCATGCCTCTTCACGTGCCGCGGTGCAAGATCGCGAAAGATGCACCCACCCCACCGCCCGACGTCGACGACGGGACCCCCGCGACGAGCGTCGCGGCTCCAACCATACAGCTCTAGCCGTCATAGAATACCGGATACCGCGCACACTGGGTGAATTTGCTGCCTTCAGTGCTGCCTTCGAACCTTCGTGCCGCTGGGTATACTCGGCACGACCACGCGCCTTGGTCCCATCACCCGCCCACACTCATCTACGCTCCACACGGAAGCGGCAGCATCATGGCAGCCATCATAGCGCACCCATCTGTGGTCCACTGCCCTGCTCACATCTTCTGCAACGCAGCCACCAGGAATGCGATGGGGTCATCGGGCTTCTCCTTTCCGAGCGCGTTGACCGCCGCATTCAGCTTCGCGGTGAGGCCGTGCTGGGCGAAGTACTCAAGCATCCCCGAGGCGCCCCCTGCTGGAGCCGCGGGTGTGGCAGCCGGTAGGCTGCCTGTGCCGTAGGCAGCCATCAGGTCGGCGAACGTGAGCGGATGAGCAGTGCTGAGCTTGGTCAGAGTGTCAGCGACGTCGGTGAGCGGCAGCCGCACCTGGCTCGTCGAGTCGCGATCGCGCAGCGTCACAGTGCCCGCTTTGCTCGGATCGTCGCTCTTGCCGAGGGTATCGAAGTCGATGGTGACGGCGTATGGGATGCCGAGCTCGTCAGCCCGCGCGTATCGGCGGCCGATCGAAGCGCCCGACTCGTCGACCTTATACTGCAGCCCGTTATCGGTGAGTTTGGTGCGCAGGGTGTCGAGTGCCGCGGCATACGCGGTCGCATTGTCCTTGATCAAGTTGAGTTGGATCGGAAGGATGACCGCCTTGTAGGGGGCGATCTCGGCCGGGAAGCCGAGCACGTTCGGCTTTTGCTTGTCGTCGCTGCCCTCCTCCTTGCCCTTCTTCTTCTTCTTGCCATCATCCGTCGGCGGTGCGGATGCCGCCGCCGCGTCGCCGCCCTCGGCTTCGCGCGTGTAGAACGTGTGCTCAAAGATGGCCGCCATGATACGGTCGATCCCGAATGAGGGTTCGACCACATTCGGGACGAAGACCTCGACGTGCTTCGTCTCGGTCTTGGACTCGCACTCCAGCAGCTCCTTGCTCAGCGAGAAGTCCTCGCCGTCCACGCTCACCGTCGCCGCGCCGTCCGCCTCAGCCTTGGCCACGAGGGCCTTGAGCGTGGCCTCATCGAGGCCTTGCAAGTACTCCTTCACCTTGGGTCCAGCTCCCTTGAGCTGCTTCCCAATGAGACCCTCCGCTTTCTTGGTGAGCGCGTACGACTCGATCGTGATCGGCTTGTCCAGGTCGACCTGCGCAGTCAGCGACGTCTTCGTCGCCTTGCCGTGGCACGTCAGGTCGTACGCCGAGCGGTCCGCAATGCCAACGCACTCGACCCAGCCAAGACTCATCTCGATCTCAGCGTCCCAGCAGTCCGCGGCGTAGTGGGCCATCTCGTCGGGCAGGTGCTGACGGAAGCGAATGTGCTCGGCCAGGCACCCCGCGCGCACCAGGAACAGGAACGTCCTTGCGATGAAGTAGCCGAGGGTCTCGTTGGCGATCGTGCGTTGAGCCACCGCCTCGCCCAGTGTCATGGTCACGGTACCCTCGCCCGCGAGCTGCTGCTGATGCGGATGCAATTGCATCGCAAGGGACGCGACGCCCGCAAACTTGGGGTGCGGCTTGTCGCCCGGCTTGCAGAAGAACTCGATCTCCGCCTGCGTGAACTCGCGCTGCCGGATCAGACCGCCACGCGGCGCAATCTCGTTCCGAAAAGCCTTGCCGATCTGCGCCACGCCAAATGGGATCTGGCCGGCGTTCTGCTCGAGGCAGAACTTGAAGTTGAGGAAGATGCCCTGCGCCGTCTCGGGGCGCAAGAAACCCTGGAGCATGCCCGACGGGCCGATGGGCGTCGGGAACATCAGGTTGAACGCAACAGGCTCAGTCAGGTCATTCCCCGTGTCCGGCGACTTGATCTGATACTTTTGGAAGACAACCCACAGCTCGTCCTTGGAATATGCGTCGGCCTGATTCTTCACCCTCTGATACTCCTGCTTAAGCTCGGGCGTCGTCTCCTTCGCCGCCATCCTGGCGTCCATCACATCCTCGAGCAACTTGTCGGCGCGGAAGAAGATGTTCGGGTCCTTCGAATCCTTGACGATGAAGTCGCTGAAGCGATCGACGTGACCCGAGGTTTTCAGTACGTCGTAGGGCATGATGTTGGTGTCATCCACCTCGAGCAGATTCTCCTCAACGATGAAGTGCTTGCGCCAGAGCGCGATCAGATTCTGCTTCACGGCGGCACCAGGCGGCCCATAGGTCCAGAAGCCGCCGACGCCGCCATAAATCTCGAAAGCCTGGCGAAAGAAGAAGCGCCGCTTGATCAGGTCGTCCAGGTCCGGTTTCGACGTCGCGAACTTCAGCGAGCCCTCCGAAGCGGTGATCGGCATGCTTTCGTGTCGATTACAAAGCCGAGGTCCAGACACCTCAGTGCACGTGGCCGTTTTGACGAGCGCCCGGTCGAGCGCCCTAAAATTGTATGTCACAAGTCATCCCAAGTCATCCCGTTACTTCTCACCTACTCGTTCTCCGAGGGCACGTATGCCAGCACTTATGACGTGTCACCTAATTTTGGATCCCCCTTCGCCATCTCCATCGACTCCCGTCCTGGTGTCCTCCCACCTGCATGCTGCGCTTCCTAGCTCAGAGCCGCTTTCGATACGATAGCCACCGATATGCTTCCGTATGGTTGTCTGTTGTTTATGTATAGACTTGACTTGACCCTAACTTGACCCAATCACAAAAATCTCAAACCGGCCGCTCTGAAAACTGCACGAACTCGCTGAACGCACAATTCCAAACTTAGAGTTCTGAGACAGACCCCGACTGCTCACCGCTCCGCCCCGCCGCGCGCGCGTTTCTCGCGCGCACGTCATAGTGCCTTGCCCTTGACGTGCAGGAGCTCGGTACCGCGTGTGGCTGCCCTGCCCGCTGGCATGCCGCCGCGTCGCAGCATCTGCTGCGGCACCCGCCGACGCCAGAGCGCTGCGCACACGACCATGGCCCAGCCCACCACAAAGCCACCGCCGATAGCCACGAGCCAGCGGTACTTGGCGGCTGCCTCCAAGACGCTCGGCATGGCAAGCGCGTGCTCCCAGCGGAGAGCCTCTGCCTCTGGAGGCAGCCCCAGCGGCAGACGGTGCTGCATGACCGTGGTGCCGTTGACGTTGTGGATGCGCACGAGCAAGTGCGGTGCTCCCGCGCCCGCGCCCGCGGAGAGCAGCTCCGAGTCGCCGTCCTCACTCGACTCGGCATGACCATCAAAGCGCGCTACTACTGATCCGAAGTTGAGCGCGGGAAAGCTCGCGCCGAGGGGCCAACTGTCGGTGCCCCCGGGCGGATGCAGCCGGTGGCTCCCAAAGAGGCGTAGCGCCGCCTGGCACGCGACCCATCCGAACAGCTTGTCGCCGCACGAGTGCGTCAGCCCTGAAGAGGTGACTTCGAACAGACCAGCACCCTCGGGGAGCATCGGCGCAGAGACCGAGGTGGCTGTTGCCGGCACGGCCGACCCGAGTCGAGCCGACGCAGATGAGGCAAACGTGCCCAGGAATTCGGCATAGTGCACGTCGCCCGAGATCAGCAGAGCGGCGGGCGGTCGTGTCCTGGCGAGCAGGCGAAGCAGCCGGCGGCGGCTGTTTGGGAAGTGGCCCCACGACTCCACAGGCGCGTTCGTCGTGAGCACCTGCACCGATGAGACGATCAGGTGCGCCGCAGCGGTCGAATTGGTGAGTTCCTGCTCGAGCCACTCCCACTGCTCCTGGCTGCCCAACAGGTCCTCGGTGCTGCCGATTCCGAGGAGCGCGCACAGGGCGCGCAGTATGCCTGCGATGTTGCCCGGGCTTGGCAACCACGTGACGGCACCCACGGACGGCAGCGCTGGCTCGCCGCGCGCAAAACGGGTATCGAGTAGCAGCAGCTTGAGCTGGTGCGGCGGCTCACCAAAAGTGCGCATCCCGTAAAGGCCACCACTCTGTGTGCGCCGAGGAGAATCTGCTGGAGCGCCGACGACCTCATCGAGGAAGAGTTGGCGTGAGAGCTCACGTAGCTCGAAGGAGCCGCCAGCATCATTCTCGCCGTAGTCGTGGTCATCGTATACGCCGTCGATGATCGGCACGGCGGCGCGCAGCTTCCGTTCGCCATCCGTTGCTGCGGCCTCCAAATAGCTTGCCTTCAGTGCCGCAGCTATGTCGCCGGCGAGTCGCGCCTTGGGCTTGAAGTACAGGTAGTCGCCCGTCCAGACCCATGCGTCGGGTCTCTGGCGCGCGATCGCGTTGAAGATTGGCTGCGGCAACACCTGTTTGCGGCACGAGCCGAAAGCGATGGTCGCCGACGGCATCGCGGCGGCGCTTTTCGCGTCCAGACCGCACTCCTGTGGATTCAGGATGTCTCGGAGCGGATTACATGTAACGCGCCGTGAATCTCGAAAGCGATGCATGTACCGTGGGCATTATCTTTTTTTTGAGTAAATTCCTAACTCGCCGCGTCAAGTTTTTCATTGGACCTTGTCCTTGGTCCCGCGTTCCGTCCACAGGTGGGCGATCGGGTCCGCGTGAATGGCGTCGTGGACGACCATGGCGACGACCTTCGCGACGGTAAACACGGAGTGGATGGAGGCGCTCGATGTCGGTTCCGGCCGGTTCTACTTTATCAATCTAAACAGCAATGAGACCTCGTGGGAGTGCCCGCCTGGCTTCCTGATCCGCAAGGACCTCGTGGCAGCGCACGCAAAGCTGATAGGGAGCGGCGCCGGCGCGAACAGCGGGTGCATGACGGCACCGATAGACGACGTCGCCTTTCTCGCATGTGTACGAGAGCGATTCCCGCCGCCGGTGACGCCACAATCAGGGGGGGGCGATGATGTCAACGAGCTTAAGAAGCTCAAGGCGAAGCTCGTGGAGATGGACGCACAAAAGGCGGACCTGCAGGCGGCGCTCACGGCTGCAACCTCGGAGAAGGCATTGCTCGAGCAGACCCTCGAGACGCTTAGCGCTGTCCCCAGCATGGGTGCAGCGCCACCCTCTTGCGTGGCGCCGCCCATGCTCAGCGCGGCTGAAGCGATGCTGCCTACATGGAAGCGCGGGGCCTCGCAGCGCTTCGCGGGCGTCGAGATGCCACCCGCGCCACCGCCATGGGCGATCTGCCAGAGCAAGAGTGGCATACCAACAGTTGTCTCTTCAAGCGGGCCTCAGCTCGACACCTCACGTGCGGACGCCTTACGAGCCGCCCGACTGGAGCAGCGCAACAGCGTCCCAGAGTGACTGCTAGAGTGATGCATGCTGTTTGAATCTCCGGGAGGGATGGACGCCCGAGCCGCCGGACGCCAGAGCAGGAGGCGGAACTACCTCCCCTTTAATGTGCGGCTACGGACGAACGTGGACCGCCCCGCTGGCGGTCGCCACGCGGGCCGGTCGCGTCCACAGTCACGCCACACCTCACGCGCCGGGCGTCCGCCGGACGCGCACATCACGTCCGACGTCGCGGACCGAACACTGTACACGCCCTGCCCCCGCGCGCCCGCGGCGCCCGCGGCGCCCGTCCGCCCTCTCTAAGTCTAAATCTTTCGACCGCGGAGCGCGGTCCGCCGTGCCGGTCTCCAAGAAAGCGCTTCGGTCTCTGAGGCCCCAGCGGCGCGCGTCTCTTCGGGCCCGGCCGGGTACCGGGCGCCCCGTCCGGCGCCGCCCGTGGTACTGGTAGAAGCTTCAAGCTACGACGTCGACGAGAGGTCATCGCGACGTCCGCGCGCCCGCGCGGCGCCGGGTCGTCCAACTCCAAGCCGGGGTCCGCACGACGCGTCGCACACCAATGTGGAATGTGATGTTACTATCCCAAAACACCGTGCCAGCATCGTACAACGTGGCAAAAACGTGGCAAAACGCCTCTCAGACCATCTAGGCTTAAACATGTTGCTGGCTCTGATGAGTACTCTATCATCACTCTCATATGATAAGGGACGATCCACCGGTCAGTCCCAGCAGGGATCACAGCGCACGATCAGCCAACCTTATCCTTGCTCACCTGCAAGTCCTGGGGGTGCGCTCGGTAGGTGCCCATCGCGTAGTCCCAGAGCATAGTGTACTGGCCGTAGTTGGAGTTGGGGACTGCGTGGTGCGTGTCGTGTGCGCGCACTGCAAAGATAGGTACTTTGGTGAAAGGAATGCGCAGAAAGTTGCAGTCCAGCCTCGTGTGGTTGAGCGTCGCAAGCGCGCCGCCGAAAACGAGGAAGAGGACGCAGCTTAGAGCATGGACGGGCAGCACGAAGCGTGAGACGAGATAGACGGCCAAGACGTGGTTGTACTCCCCCATGATGAACTCGAACGGGTGCACGTTGATGGCATCCGTGTTACCACGTGTGGGCACCACCTGGCGGTGATGGTGCTTGTGCACGAACGCGTACACGCGATGGTGGTGCAGCGCCCGGTGGAAAGGCGCGTAGAAGGCATCGTAGATGACGAAGAAGAGCGGCAGAGCGACGCACACGTTGGCCACCGTGAGCTCCTCCAATTTCCACAGCACATTTGGGCTCGTGAGCATGAACTGCAGGTAGTGGAAGGTCATCACCACGATGGCGAGCTGGCTGAAGACGATGAACTGACGATCGATACTTGCGAACTCGTCGAGATGCTTGCCGCGCGCAGGCAGCTTCGGCCAGCTGCGGAAGGCGAATGGCACGCCTTGGCGGTAGAGCTCGAGTCCGATCTGCGTCACGGCGCCCATCAAAAGCAGCTCGACGAGTCCCCACGCCTCCGGGTGGAGCACGCTGTGGCTCGCACGCGCGATCACGAGAGGTAGCACTCGCTCCATCAGCACATCGCTCACGACCTCCATAGGACGGCGCGGCGGATTGCCCAAGAGAACATGATCCGCAGAGAACGGCGATCGGAGGTTTCGAAGTTTAGGAACTTCGCTCGTCTCGAATTCGCTACATGTACCTGGCTCCCAAGAACCTCGAGGTGCGCATGAATTCGTTCCATCTCCCATCCTCGAGCCGCCCCTTTTTCTCTTTGTGAATGGCGTGTTGTGTGTATTAACATGAATGAATGGCGGTGCTCCCACGCCGAGCGTGAGAAGGGATGGTCAGTCGACATCGCTCCGGTAGCTAGGACGCTGGTGATGTTTGACAGCGCTCTGCGCCCGCACGAAGTGCTGGTCACCAACCGGCCCCGTATCGTGCTGGCAATATGGTATCATTCGAAGGCATACACGGGGCCTGCCGCATCAGAGAGCGGATCCGTCGCCAAAGCGGCGACCGCGCGCATTCGTGGCGGCAGCGCGCCCAAAGACGGTACCCCGGGCGCCACCGGCATGCCGCTGGCACAGCAGCCACCCCCCGCCGCTGCCGCCGCCTCTTCTTCTGCCTCAATTTGGGATGGGCCGAGCCCTCAGCTTGCGCATGCATCCGCGTGGGCAGTGCTCGCGGCGGTGCTCGTGGCCGCGTGGTGGCAGGGGTCCGACTTTGCCTCAACCAAGCCGACGGCCACCTTTTGGGGTGCTGTCATCGGCCTCGCAGCCTTCTTTGCGTGGTTGGCCGTGGATCTACCCGATGATAAGGACGAGGAAGCGGACGGGGACAGCGAGGAGGAGGAGGATGTCGACGTAGCTCAAGTCGATAAGGCTAAGCGCGAATAATATCACTTGGAAGAGGATAGCGTATAACGGTTCTGTACATGTTCTGTACCGGCAATGAAAGCTCCCCAGCGCAATTGATCCCTCATCAACCCTCATCAAAGGATATCACACGTAAAGCCGAAAAGGAAACTGAAACTCGATCCGAAGGACGAGCGTTACATTGTAAGGAGAGCGCCGCCCACGGCGCGGGCGCCGGCGTGCGGCGAGCGGCAGGTCCCCGGCCGCCGCCGCGCTCTAAATGGGAACAAGCCAACCGGCGCCTCGCCTGGAGAGTTCGGCGATCCGCGATCGGCGTCCATTCCTTGTTTCCTTCGCCTGACGAGAATTCGAGATGCTCGCGCGGCCGCGACGCGAGTAGCTGTAGCCGTTCCGTCAGGCGTCGAAGGTGCCCTACCGAAATCCTGGAATTCTCCCGGTGTCTTTTTACCGTTCAAAGTAGCTCGGTCCAAATCCGGTACGAAAGATGAAGCGCGGGGCTTCACGGAGCGAGCGTATAGCGAGCGACAGCACGAAAACCGACGCCATCGCATCGGTGTTTTTCTCAGCCTTCATCATGGGCTGCGGCGCGTCCAGGCCGACTGCCAATAAGTACGCCGACACTTCGTCAGAAGCGGTGTCTGGCGAAGCCTTCCGTTCGCCGGTCGGTAAGGAGAACACACCACCAAGAAGAACAAAAGACAACGAGGAAACCAGAGAACCCGGAGAGTCTTTGGACACTTGTGAGCCCGAGGCGTTGGCGGCCGCTGCCGCCTTGGCGATTCGAGTTCAGGGCGCTCAGCGCGACGCGGACGCTCTTACGCTGGAGGCTGTGCTGCGCGACCCACAGATGGCGCGCTCGCTTCGCCGACACGCGTCGTTGTGCGGGCTAGCTAGTGGTGGTGCTAGAGGTGCTTCGGACGCAGAGAGCAACTTCCTGGTAGCTTCCAAGCTCTTTGACCTTCACGCCGCTCTTGCCGCCTCGGACGGTGGCGCTGCTTTTATCGCGGCGAGTGACCTAAAGGCATTTGCTAACTTTGGCGCGGTCGGGCTCTCGCCGATCGCCGCAGACGCAGCTCCCGTGGCTGTAGCAGCGGCGCTGAGCGGCTCGGCTGCGCCATTCCACGAAAAGCTTACGCCGGCGTTGGAGGCCATGCGTGCAGAGATTTTCTGCGCCGCTGCGGGCGCTTTGATAGAGCTGGAAAAGGGCGCAAGGAAGAAGCGTGTGGTGGTGCTCGGCGGCGGGTTCTGCGGCGCCATCGTCGCGCACGAGCTGACGCGCGGCGACAGCCAGGGGATTGACACCGAGGAGTTTGCAGTTACGCTCGTCGACACGAAGGAGTTTTTCGAGTTCACGCCCAGTGTGCTGCGACTCATGGCCGACGAGAAGGCCGAGGAGAAGGGCATGTGGAAGAAGTCAGCCATTGAGTTTGAAAAGATCATGGGAGGGAAGGGCGAGCTCATTATCGGTTCGGCTGCGGCCGTGCGCAGGGACCACGTGCTGTTGGGCACGGCGGCGGGCGTCGCCTCGCGTATGGTTCCGTTTGATTACCTTGTGATCTGTACCGGCTCCTCGTACCAGTCCAACATCAAGACCGAGGGCACCTCAATCGAGGCGCGCAAACGCTCGTTCGCCCTTGAGCGCGAGCGCATCAAAACGGCGCCCGCCATCAATGTCGTTGGCAGTGGCCTAGTCGCCACCGAGCTCGCCTTCGATCTGAAGGCCTTTTTCCCTGAGAAGCCGATCGAGATGATCACACGCTCCCTCGGATTCCTGCCGCGTATCCCCGGCGCGAACGAGCGCGTGGCACCCCTTGCCTCCACGCATGGCATCAAAATCAATCTCGGCGCGGAGGTGATGCATGTGGATGAGCAGGGCCGCGCGTCCACGCGCTCTGGTGACGCCAAGGGGCTGCCGAACGCGCGCAGCTTCTGGGCAACTGGGTACCAGCCCAACTCTGCCTTTCTCGCCGATGCGCGCACCGAAAGCATCATTTCGGGGATGCTCGACTCGGCTGGGTACGTGCGAACCATAGAGACTTGCCAGCTCGACCACGCGGACCTGGGTCACATCTTTGCAGGCGGCGACATATGTCACGCGGGGGCCTTCACCGTCGGCGAGCGCACGATGAACGCGGCTATAAAGCACGGCTTCACGATCGTCAAGAACCTCCTCAAGCTTGTGGGCATGCGCGAGGGCAAGATGAAGAAGCCTTTGGCTCATTTCACGCCAGGCTCCGAATTCCTTGCCGTCTCCCTCGGCAACACCAATGGCCTTTTGTACGCCACCGATCCCAACACTGCCTCCCTCTTCTCCACTAAGGCCGCGCTGGAGGCAGAGAGGGGGCCGCTCAAGGATGCGGGGATAAAGGGTTGGATGGAGCTCAATCCCGCAGTGGACTATATCAAGTTCGTCATGATTCCCAGCGCCGTTTACAACTATTTAGTGAACAACGATTATACCTCGATGGACCAGTTCTACGGGAAAGAGCAGGCTTACCTTACCATCGACGTCGTATAGTGCAGGACTCTCGCTCTCTATTTCGAATCAGTTTCGAAAGGTAGCGACCTGGATCTATAGAAGCGCGTTTTTTTACTACATGTATTTACTTCCACGAGCGACGGTAATAGGCGATAGGACGGAACTTTACACCGTAAGCGGAAAGCGCGTACACCTCTGAGCGCGTTCAGCCGAGTTCGGTACAGTATACGCGGGGGTAAGGTAGATGGTATAGGTTTCGGTCGCCGAGGTAAGGTTGCGGAGGCAGGTTGGACAAGGTGTAGCTAAAAGCTAGATTTCGTTTGTAGATTATTTGGCGAGCGCCCTAGCGTTGTAGCGAGCCCCGCCGCGCACAACCGCGGCGCTGGGCGCGCGGGGATGGGGCTCAGGTGGGGCCGGGGGGCGGGGGTGGCGCGCGTGCGGGACATGCTGTTGCCGCCGTGCGTACGCATGTTCCCATCGTCGAGACAAGCGGTTTTCACAGCTAGTGTCATACGTAGACGAATCGCCCCGGGATAGGGGACATATCCGATAGCCCCGGGAACGAGCCGAACGACGAACGAGGAGGCGCTACGTGCGTACAACGCGTCGTCCATAGGGATAGGCATAGCGAGACTGCGAGAGGCGCAGGCGCCACGCAGGCGGACCAGACGCGTTGTTCGCTTCGACGCTTCCCCGCAGCGGCACGTTAGCGCAACTTGATATCCTCACGACCGAGAGCGGAGGGTGCGGTGTGGATCCGCACTAACATTAATACGGAGATCTGGTACCGGTCGTACCGGTAGCCATAGTGACGAAACCCTCTGGTTGCCTACGCGAGATCCGGACCCTATCCGTGCGGAGTCCGTAGACCTGCGCGTGTGTATGCGTGTGTCCGCCCCCCTTTTAGTTGGCAAGCCGACGGTCTGAATGCTGCATAGCTTGACGGTGATTCTCAGGCTGCTGCCGCTCGGCTTCACTTCAGGTCGAACCGGAAATCGTCTGTCTCCCGGCTTCTTGTGGCGGCGAGCGCCTCGGCCAGCGCTACCGCCGACGTTCGCTTGCGCTCTCGCGCAGCAGCTGTCTGCGTTCCCTCAGCCTCGGTGGCCGCCTGCTGCTCACGCATCGTCTGCACCCACCAGGTAACGGTCTCGTCGACCCTCGGCCCAAGGCCCTTGGGAATCCATCCTGCGAGCACCGACCGTGCGGCCTGGTCGCTCAGCGCACCACAGTCGACCGAGACGAGTCCCGTGTCGCGCGCTTCGTCAAAGCGGGGCTCGGGCACATGCACACCGTGTGAACGGAGGCTGTCGGCGACGAGGTGGACCAGCTCTTGCCAAGTGGGCGACTCGGCTGCGCAAATGTGCAGAGCGCGTGTTGAAAATGGCATCGGCAGTCGCAGAGCAGCGACAGCAGCGCTCGCCACATCGTCGGCGAACACGAGCGAGAGTGGTAGTGTGGCACCTGCATCGGGGTTTGTACCCGAGATGGCACTGCCGATCGTGCGCCCCTTAGCCAGCTTGAGAAAGAGCTTCTCCTGTCTTCCTGTATTTTCGTGCGGGCCGAGCACGTCCGGCAGTCGCAGCGCCAGCCAGTCGAGTCTGCCGCCGTGCCGCCGCAGTGCCTTCTCAGCGGCGAGCTTGTTGTTGCCATACTCATCGCGCCGCGCGCGCTCAGCAGAATGCGTGGTATCACTCGCTTCGAGGAGACGCATGCGTTCGTCAAACACAAAGGCTGACGGTTCGCAGGCCATGTAAACTGAGTCGGTGCTGATAAATATGTACCTCTTCAAATGCACGGCTGCAGCAAGTATCGGCTGCACGTCGTCCTCATCGAAGGCGAGAAGATCAATCACGGCATCCCAGCCGCAAGAAAGGACGGCCTGGAGCTGATCTGGCCGCCGCCGCCGATCCACCTTCCGGTGCGCAACTGCGTCGCCAAAGGGATTGGGCGTTTGGCCACGGTTGCAAATGGTCACGACGTGGCCGGCATCGAGGAGTGCGCGTACAGTAGCTCGGCCGATGAATGAGGTGCCGCCGATGACGAGGACCGACGAAGAGCTCTGGGGCTCCTGCATATGTAATCGGAGTTAACAGAATTTCTTCGAGACCTCGAATCTTCCTCTTACAGTACCCCTGTTGTTTTAGAACCGGGTGAGGAGCCTGTCAAACCGGGGATTTTCTGGATTTACGAACCCTTGGCAGTTTTCCTGGCGCCGATTCAAAGCTTCCGTTCTGTCCATGGTCAACTCGGCCTGGGCTGTCCAGTCGAGCACGGCGCTCGTCCAACTCATCGAGTCCAAGGCGCAGGCCGCGTACGTGGCCGCCTGCGAGACAACTGCCGAAGGCACGCCGCCGCCCGAAGCACCCGTGCACATCTCCGACCCGGTCGACGCGGCGCTCAAGCTCCTCATGGACGAGGACATTCTGGCGGCGGCCGGCGGCGCAAACGCGGCTGAGGACTTTGTGGCCGTGTCCACGAAGCTGGGTACGGCTTATCCGCACCCGGCGCTGGTCAAGGCACTCCAGGCCTGCGCTACAAAGCCCATGCTCAGCTTGCGCGGCTGGCAGTGCGACCTTCCCAGCCTGACTGCGCTGCTCGTGGTGCTCGGTAAGCATCCGAGCATCCGCTCGGCGAGCTTCTGGCAGTGTGGCCTAAACGACCGGGCGTTAACACTGCTCGAGCGCGCGCTGCCCGCCTCCGTTGAGAGCCTCGCCTTCGAGGGCACGGCCGCCGAGGGCGCAGCCGTCGAGGGGCTGTCGACGTTGCCATCGGTCACGAGCCTCGCGCTACGCTGCGCGTCGCTCACGAGCATGCCGCCGCCGCTTGCGGACGCGCTGCGCGCCAACGAGACCCTCACCGCCCTCTCCCTCTTCGGCAACCCGCTCGGCGACATGGGAGCGCTCGAGCTGCTCGAAGCGCTGCGCTCTCACCCGACGTTGCTCACGCTCAACCTGGGGCGTTGCGGGCTGACGGACACGAGTGCTCACGCGGTGCTCGAGATGGTCAGTGACCCGCCCAAGGAGGATAAGGATGAGGAGGGCGAGGTGCCCGAGGCGGGGGCGATGTGCCTCAACGTCGCCATCCTCCCCAACCGCACGCTGACCGCTCTGAACTTAGGCTACAATCGAATCGGCACGGAGGGGCGGCTGGCGCTCGAGGCGGCGCAGGCGGCCTCGCCGGGCCTCGCACGCCTCGAACTGGTAGGCAACCCATGCCTCACATGCGGTCCGACCGCCGGGCTGGGCGCCGAGCCGCGCCGGCTCATCAAAGCGAGTTGGGCGGCGCTCGCGGCGCGTGAGGGTGGCGCCGAGGTGGTGGTTGCCGGGGTGTGCGCGGCTGCGCTCGCCCAGGTGCCCGAGGCACTACCGATCGTCGGGTTTCCGGTCGCCGAGGGCGCCGATACGAAGGAGGCGCCTGAGTTTGCAGGGTGGGAGGGCCTCGCTCCGTTGGGTGCGATCGGTGCCTCCATCCTCGGCAAGCTCGTGGCTGAGCTCGACCATCCGAAACGACTGCGGGCGACGCTGGTCTCCGAGCTCGGCGTCGTGTGCGCCTCGCGCGGCCTGACGCCCGGTGCGTCCTTTGATAAGTTTGGCGAGGCGCTCATCGCTGGCATCTCCGCGGCGCTCGGGAGCCAGCTGTCGGAAGATGCGAAGACCGCGTGGCGCGACGCGTACGCCGACGCGGCCCGGTGCATGCAGACGGCCTACTTGCCGAGCCAGCTTGCGGCCGCCGCCATGGCCGCCGCTGCCGCTGCCGCGCCGGCCGAGTGAGACTGTGAGACTGAGGGACGCAGGAGAGAAGGTCGGTGTGTGAGAGGCGGAGCAGGAGAGACGGTACCATGGACGGTACATCTCGACATGTCATTTCAAACCCAGCGGGTTCGCTTGTGGCTAAGAACGGGTGCGGAGGGTTGTGCTTCTCGGAGCGCCGTGCCGGCGTGCGAGTTCTTTCTTCGGACGAGTGTGTCGGTCAACAATCCCCGACCCGAGTGGCCGGACGACCACTGTCCGGCGGGTGGTTCATGCCAAAGGACCCGCCGCAAAGGCCGAAGAAGCCGGGCGTCAAGTACGATCTCACTACATGCGCGTGCCTGCTCTCATGCTTCGACTTCCAGCAGCGTGGCTTTGTGGACCGCGACGACTGGAAGCGCGGCACGGAGATGATGCAGCTCTCAGAGATGGGTGAGGACGAGGGTCTGTGGGCCAAGGTGCTCGCCACCTACGGTGGTGAGATCGAGGGCTGTGTGGCGATCGCCCGGCTGCAGGACGTGGTACCGATGGATCCACGCATCTCGCTGATGATGCGAGCAATGGTAGCCTCGGTCGCGACTGTCGAGGAACGGCTGGCGCGGCAGGCGCGGCGCACTGCCGACCAGGGCGCGAGCCGCGCTAATCGCATCATCCTCAACATGCGCCGCAAGATCATCGAACCGGTATACCACGCATGGGTCGAGCTCGTCTCCTCTAAGAAGCGGATAGGCCAGCGCGCCGCGAAGGCCGCATTCAATGGCTCGCTCGGCCGAGCATGGCGCCAATGGAGCAGCGTGGCCGAGGCGCTCGCGGAGACTCGGCAGCGGCTGCGTCGATTCGGCGCGCGCTTCGTCCAGCAGGGTCTCGGCCGCGCATGGAACGCGTGGCTCGCGGTGGCCGAGCAGCGGGCGCGCATGCAAGCGATCGGCCGGCGAATGCGCATCCAGGGCCTGACGCGGGCCTTCAACGCGTGGGTCGAGAAGGTCGGGGAGGGCGCCGCGAAACAGGCGCAGATGCGCAAGGCCCTCGGGCGGCTCGTGTACCGAGAGCTCATCGGCTGCTGGGAGAAATGGACGGGCGTGGCGGCCGCAGCACGCCGTAAGGCAACGCAGCTGCGGAAAGTCGCGCGCCGTTTCGGCCATGCGAGGGAGGGCGCCGCCTTCAACAGCTGGCTCGCGGTCCTGGCGGAGAACCGGCTGATGCGGAAGGTGCTACGGCGCGCGCTGCACGCGGGAGTCGGGCGCGCCTTTGGCCGCTGGTACGAGTGCGTCGAGGAACGCATTCGGCTGCGCGAGCTCGCGATGCGTATCGGCCGGCGGATGATGAACCGAGTGCAGGCGGCCACCTTCGATTCGTGGTACGAGTGCATCCAGGTGTCCATTGAGAAGCGCGAGGCGACGCTGCGCAAGGCGATCGTGCAGATCCACTACAAGTGGGTCGCCATGTGCTTCGGCGCGTGGTCCGGCCTGAGCCAAGGGGTTACCGACCGCCGCTCGAAGGCCCTCGGCGGCGCGCTTGGACGGATGCGCATGCGCGCAGCCGCGCTGTGCTTCGAGGCGTGGGCCGAGTCGTACCGGCGCGCGGGTGCGCTGCGGGCCAAGTACGCGACGCGCTTCGTAGCCGCAGGGCTTGGGGCCGCCTACCGCACATGGGCCGAGACGTCGCGCGAGCTCAAGCGGCTCAAGTCCCGGCTCAAGAAGATTGCGATCCGTATGGCGCGGCGCGTCGAAGTGCTCGTGCTGACCGAGTGGCACGCGTTCGTCAAGGAAGCGCACGGGTACATGCGCGTCGCGCTCGCTCGCTGGGTCAACGGAGAGCTCAATGTCGCCTTCCTGCGCTGGCACGAGCACGCCTCCGGTGCAAGTCGCATGCGGCGCCTCTTGCGCAAGTCGCTCGGTCGTTACGCGAACGCGCTGCTCAGCAAGTGCTTCGTTGCGTGGGTGGGCATGGCGGTCGCCGAGGTGTCGCGGCGTGAGACGCTGACGCGCAGCGCCCTAACCCTCCTCTCTGGCAAGCGCGAGCTGCTGCTCAAGAACCGCTTCGTCCACTGGCACGACCTCGTGCGCGGGGTCAAGGAGCGCCGTAACGGGCTGCTGCGCAAGGCGATCCTGCGGCTGCGCAATCAGCAGCTCCTCAGTGGCTGGAACCTGTGGATGGAGCACCACGAGGCGTGCCGGGGGATGCGCAGAGCGGCGATCGCGTGGAGGCAGGCCGCAGCGGCCCGAGCCTTCCGATCGTGGGTACACAAGGCTGAGAGTGCGCGCCGGCTGCGCCAGCTCGGTACGGCCGTGCTTGCCCGCTGGCGCGGCGGCGTACTGACCAAGGTGTTCCTGGCCTGGGCCTCTCACATCGGGTCCGAGCGCACGCGGCGCGAGCAGTCGCAGCTCCGCGCGCTCGCCGCCCTCTCCGGACGTTATGAGATGCTCATGCAGCTGCAGTTCTGCGCCTGGCGCGAATACGCGCGTGCGGCCCACCATCGGCGCTTGGAGCTCGCCACGAAGGTCTTCAGGCGCTACGCGAACCAGGCCGTGACACGCTGCTTCCTCGCGTGGCAGGCGCTCGCGGCGTCCGCTCGTCAGATGTCCAACGACAAGATGGCGCGCGCACTCGCTTTGCTGTCCGACCGCAACGAGCTCTTGCTGCGCGCGGCCTTCGTGGCTCTGCGCCGTGCGATCGCAAAGCAGCAGGACGAGCGGCAGGCGCTCGTGCAGAAGTCGCTCATGCGCATGAAGTATGGCGTGCTGCATGCCGCCTTCGAGGAGTGGCGCGCGGCTTATCTTGAAGCCAAGCGCAAGCGCGTCGCCGCCGGTGGTGGTAGCGGCGGCGGTGGCGCCGGCTTCGATCGAGCAGCCAAAGCGGAGCTCGCGGCAGCGCGCGCGGATGCAGCGCACGCGGCGCAGCAAGCGGCGGAGCAGGCGCGACGCAACGACGAGCTGCAGGCGCGCATCACGCAGCTCGAGGCGCTCGTGCTCGGAATGCTCCCAGTACTCCCTCCAGAGACGCCGCCGGCTCCGGCGCACGCACCCGTTGCGCCCGAGCCTGTGCCCGAGCCGCTGCCGTGTGTCGACCTCGCACCAATGTTTGCGTCGCTGCGCGGCTTCGGGCAGGTGATCGGGGCCACCCTTGGCGCAATGCACGGTCTCACGCAGGCAGTGAGTGAGGTTCGTCTGGCCTCGGAGGTCGGCGGGGGCACGGGCAGCACCGGCAGCAGACGCGGAGGGAGGTCGTGGGAGCTCTCCGAGGTACCGCCGACAGCGACGGCGGGCGAGGCAGCAGCGTGGGTGTCGAATCGCCTCTCAGTACTCGAGAGCGAGTTGCATGGGCAGCTGGACAGTGCCCTCCACACGCTGCGCCACTCGGAGCGTACTCTCGAGGATGGGCTACGCAACGTGCGCGTGAGTCAGCTGGGCACGCTCGAGGTGCCGCTCCACCCGCTCCCCATCGGCTCCGTCGATGCAGCCGCCTCGCACATACTCATGAGCGAGGTGCGCTCACTGCAGACGCAGCTCGCAACGACGCGCCGCGAGCTTAAGGACGTCATCCGCACCAAGGCGTACCGGTACGAGATGGCCTACATGCGCACCGAGCTCCATTCCTTCCTCTTCGGCGGTGGCCCTGCGGGTTCCGCCGCCGCCATCGGCGCTTCTGAGCTGATCCACGACACAACCGTCGCGCGACAGGCTCTGCTCGCCGCGGACGAGTCCCGGGCGCTGTCCCGGGCGCTCTCAAGGGTGGATAGCGAGAGTGTCACGGGGGGGATCGAGGACGAAGCAGCCGCAGGTGGGGACACGTCGAGGAGCTCTCAACAAGCGTTGCAGGGAATGCGTGGCATCGAGGAGGAGGAACTCTTGCCGCCGCGCCTCTCGCCACGCGCGAGCAGCCACCAGAGCCACGTGCCTTCACCACGCCCCTCGCGTCCGGCATCTGCATCGCTCAAGGGGCGGGCCGCTCCCCCTCCGACGCCCACCGCCCGAGACGCCAGCGCCACACAGTTCTTCGAGATGCCGCCGTACCACTACGACGCCGATCTCGGCGGCGCCGGCTCTGTCGCCGCGCGCTTTGGCATCGGCGTGAGCGGCGCGGCCTCGGCGAGGGAGGGCGGCGCCGGCTCCGGCTGCCGCTCAGTAGGAGGGCCCGCGCCGCCCACGCGCCCATCACGCCCTCGATCCGCCGTCGTGGGCGTCTCGCCTCGCATGAAGGCCCTCGTTAGCGGGGAGCCCCTCGGCGCGTACGCAGGCGGCGGCATGCCCATGAGCAGCGTGGCAGCCGACGGCCAGTTCGAACCGGATCCGAGCGATGCGGTCGGTATGGCTTGGGCCTCGCGCGGGCACTTTGCCCAACAGCTTGAGCCACGCCAGGTTGTTGCTGGCCGTGGGTCGAACGGGCGCCTCGTCTCTTCGAGGCCGCCGAGTGCGGGCGTCCGGCCAGCGCCTGCGTAGACGCACGCATGGCTTCCGCTCACTACGACGCTCACTACCTCACATTAGACATCTTGCGAGTGTGCGCACACGTATACGATACGCGTCGTCACGTCGTTGCGCCGCATGCTCGACGCGGGACGCGCTTGCCGCGCACTGGCTGGCCCGCACGACCAACCGCACGCCGCGCCGCGGCCGGGGCCGGCGCTTCTATGGCGGCCAAGGGGCCGCGGGCAGCCACGCTGTGGGGACGCTGCCTCGACCCCGGCCGCAAAAGGCAATACCGCGATCGCCGCTCACTACACCGCGACGAGGACTGCGCACCATCGCCGCCGAACCGAACACGCGCGCCACGACCCACGAGCGACGAACAAGTGAAGTAGTAGGAAGTGGGACCGTCCAACACGGTCCTCCGATACGTACCGTTAAATCTATATAACTTGAATCTCCCCCTCGTCACGCTCACACTAAACCGTCGGTAACTACGAACCCGCGTCAATTAGCACCGTGCGCGCCGACAGTGGAACTCGAACAAGTGACAGTAGAAAAGACAGTGTTCGCAGCACTGTGCACCGCAGTCGGCATGGCCACCACGCGGGAGCCGCCTGTGTCGTCCGTCGGCTGCCTTGCTACAGCGCCTTTATCGTCATGCGGGACGAAGGTGGCGCTCTCAACTTTCAGATTCGAGGCAGCTGCGGCGGCGCGCACGGCGCTCTCCCTCTCGTATGCGGGCAGCATGCGGTCAAGGATGAGCCTCGCTAGCTTCTCACCACCCTGCGCTGACGGCTCGACGCGTTGGACATAATCGGCCGAGGTCTTCCCGTCCAGAGCCTCGAAGAGCGGCACGTGCACCACCTGCACGCCCGGGAGGTTAATCTGCGAGGTGGCGTACTCAAATATTGTACGGATGCAGAGCTGCAGCTTGTCAGGGTCCTTATCGTAGCCGAGCAGCCGCAGAGTGGTGTCGGCCCAGCTGCCGCCGGGGCATTCATCCAAGTAGTACAGCATGCATACGACGACGACGCGCGGCTTGCGATCGCCGATAAGGCTCTGCACGTACCTCGTCGTCTTGTCACGGAACAGAGACACAAAGTGATGCAGCCCAGGCGCTAGCCAAGGCCCGCAGTTGATGAGCGCCTTGGGCAGCGATAGCAACGTCGCAATCGACGCAATCGTAAGGGCTGTTGGTCTGAGCGCGATGTCGTTGCCGCCACAGCTGACGACGAGCACGTCGGGCTCTCCAATGTGCTCCCTCACAAAGGCATCCTGCGGTAGAAGCTTGCCACCATCGCGCAGCCCAAGCGTAGACTCCTCGATCGCGGTGTTCACTGCGACGAGCTTGTCGCCCTCACCGCGCTCAACGAGCACCTTATTCAGGTGGTGTGTCACGTCCGGCACAGCCTGTGGCGGCTTGAGGAGCCGCTCATATCCGTTTGTTGCGGGCTCACGCTGCCCACCGAGCCAGTACTTGTTGTCGAGAGTTGAGTCGCCCACCAAATAAATGACACCGCGACCGTTAGGCAAATGCGCGAGCACAGTTTCCAGGTCGGGCAAGGGATGGCCATGATACTCGCCGTAGTACGAAATAGCGCTAAGCTTCATGTGAGGGCGCGGCGCTCATGGTAGGCCCTACGAGCATTTCGAGAATACTTCGTTTGTGAGACGATTAGTTCCTCGACTTTTATTTGTGAGACGATGGAACTCATGGTTTCGGTTGTGAGACGATTTAGTTGCGTTTGAGAGACGATAGTTGTTCGGTTGCGTTTGTGAGACGTTTTCATTTTTACTGTTGCAAGTCCAACCGCGTCGTCTCACAACCATCAGTTCGTCGAACTCCATCGTCTCACAAATGCAACAACATCGTCTCACAAACGCAACTAAATCGTCTCACAAACGCCAGTTCGTTGAACCGCGTCGTCTCACAACATCGTCTCACAACCGGCAGTTCGTCGAACTCCATCGTCTCACAATAATGCAACTAAATCGTCTCACAAACGCAACTGAATCGTCTCACATACGCAACTCAATCGTCTCACAACATCGTCTCACAACCGGCAGTTCGTCGAACCCCATCGTCTCACAAATGCAACTAAATCGTCTCACAAACGCAACTGAATCGTCTCACATACGCAACTAAATCGTCTCACAACATCGTCTCACAACCGGCACTTCGTCGTCTCACAAATGCAAGTTCATCGTCTCACAAATGCAACTAAATCGTCTCACAAACGCCAGTTCATCGTCTCACAAACGCTAGTTCGTCGAACTGCATCGTCTCACAGACGCTTGTTCATCCGAACGCCAGTTCATCGTCTCACAAACGCTAGTTCGTCGAACTGCATCGTCTCACAGACGCTTGTTCATCCGAACTGCATCGTCTCACAGACGCTAGTTCTTCGTCCGTGCGCGCATTCTGGACGCCGAGGGCGCCAATTCGGCCTTCCAGCGGCCTTCCAGCGGCGCCCATTTGGTCTCCAGCGGCTCCCATCCAGCTGTCCAGGGGCCGTGGTCACGTCGTCCGACTTTCTCCGAAGGTCCTCCACGGACAACGCACTGTGTTGTGGCCTCAATGTTGAACCGCTCTTCTTTCGCTCAGAGGAGCACACCACATCAAGCGAGCCGCCTTTCCGGGAGTACATAGGCCACTGCCCCCCCTGAGCACAGTCGACCCACTCTTGCACTCTCGTGCAAGGGAGCCTTGCCATCCGAAGATGACTTGGCCCAACCGCGACCACCATGGGATCACCATGGAGGCTCGCTTCAGGCCAAGAGCCGAGGCGGGCTGGACCTGGGGAAGTACCCCCCCCTCATGACCTCCGGTTCGAGCTCGGTGAGGGTAGGCAGACCCGTCTCCTGAGTCACCCCTCACACCTGCATTATCGACGTTCCGCAGGACCTCTTGCCCCTGTGTTGCGTTTCGCCGCCCTCGCCTCACGTGCTTCCACGGCCTCTCGTTTCCTCTTGAGCTTCTCGACCACGGGAATTGCAGCCAGGACAGTCTTGCGCGCCAAGTCCGCGTATTGTTGCGGGTCACCATCAGCAGGGGTTGACGAGTTCTTGAGAAAAAAAGAAGGGACACGCAGTGACGAGGGTTGGGGCGGGGGCTTGGGCACAGGTGTAGGTGGCGACGGTTCGGAAGGGTCTGCCCATTCCGAGAGTCCTTCAGCGACGAGCAGAGGCTCGCCACCCGCATCCAAGGAGACCTTATTGAGCGCCCGGCACGCGTGGCAGCGCACTGCAAACTCGTGCACCTCCTCGCTCAGTGGGACGCCAACCTCATTGTTCGACCTGCACGAAGCGCATCTCATCAGCCAGTACGCAACTGCCCTGCCCCGACTTTGCGTGCCTATCACGGAAGCCGGCACAGCGTCGCTCGACGAAGAAGCCGCTTCTCCAGAGTTTGACGCCGGCGGTGTCGGCAGCAGTGAGGGCACTTCATGGTTTTCTTCTTCGGCTACGTTCCGGCGCCTCATCCACGCACGAGCGCGAGCTCGTAAGCGTTCGTCCAGGTATTTTGATACGACCTTGGCCTGTCTCTCGGCACTTTCCCTAGACATGCGATTCACGAATCCTTCGATCATGCGCAGGTTGTAGGAGACCACATGCAAGCCTTCAACCCTCCGACATGGCGCCGCCTTGGTCAGCGCGTCACCTTCGAGCTGTTCCAGTAGGACCGTGCCGTGCAAATGCCTCTGATACTGGCAACTTAGCACGCAGATACAGTCACTGTGCATCACCGGAATCGACACACCGCGCCCTCCCTTGGCGCCTTCGAAAATTGCAAAATTGCGCCATTGACCGGGGTGAGACTCGTGCCCACCGAGGAACATGATGGTGCCGCCATAGAGTCCGCCACCGTCCATTTTATCAATGTGTAGATCGGCCGCTGAAGCCTCCGGGAGGTCGTCCGAACAGTGTCCCCTCACCACCACCTGCTGTGAGGGAAACGTAAATCCGCCCGGAGGTGCAGACGGGTATTGGCATACCTGCGTCCACAACTCTTGGTCGCTCTTCGCTCCGTCGGTAACACACCAGGACTTCATGTCCGGGAATACTGACGTCATGCACTTGGCAACATGTCCATTCAATGATCTCAGTGTAGGCTCGACGCTATCGCTTCTTCCAGCCGGAGCGCGTGTAAATGGGATGTTGGTAGAAGCGCCGTCCAGCATTAAGGACTCACGTCGTCTTCCGGGCAGTATCCCGTGTCCAAGGCTGATGTATTGGCCAGCGGCTGGCTGGATTGTGGTAGTATTCTTATCAACCTCTTGCTCCATTGCCCACGCACGCAGCTCCTCCACTAACTTCCGAGTCGACCCTTCTGGAAGATTGCTCAACTTGTCAACTGTGGTGGGTAGCATCCATGCCACTCGTGCCACAGTCACACCTTCTTTTGAAGTTACGTTTACGCCATGCATCACGTCGTCACTCAACACAGGTAAACTCAGCTCGTCTAAAACGAGTTCGCTTTGCGTGTGCCTCAGAATCGGGTTCCCAATCGAACCTGCCGACGCGTGACCAGGATGCGGATGATGACTCAGCCACTCAATCACTTGACCATCCAATTGCAAACTGCCGCTTGCATGTAGCTGAACGCCCTCACTACTGATCACGTGATCCTTGACGCTCACAGTTACAGAGCAACCAGCACCACGTGATGGGGCCGATAGTCAGGAATCGAAAAATCCGAGGAAGTTCATAATGTCGAGGCTCAAACGCATGGGGCGTCGTGGCAAGTATCCTGCGAAGTGTCCAGTCCCATCATATTCCACGACAACGAACTTGAGGTTTGCCGCAACCAAACCATCAATAGTCGTCTTCAGGGCATTCATGGAAACTCTCTTCTGGTTGCCTTTCAAACCCCCAGGGAACAAGATGAAGCTCTTCGGCGTGGTCAAATTCAGCCAGACGATTTGAATTCCAAGCATGTTCGACAGCACACCATAGGTGTCCACTCCGCCCCCCCAGGTACCACTCCGTGATGCGGAGGCGGCTTCTAGGCTTGAGATTTCTTGAATGAGCACATCCTTGGCCATCACCGTCATGCTGCGGAGCATGACTCGTCAACGTCAGCAACATGGACGAGGAGCTCCGCGTCTCACGCTAGAAGTGGCGCACGTTTGTGCGAGCGGACCAAGGGGAAGTGGTGCTCTCCTAATCTCGGCGTTGTGCACGGTGCTATTGGAGTTGGAGCCGAACACTGTTCTACGAGTGAACCTACCGGGTCACATGGCGACATCGAAAGGTTTTTGGTCCAAGCTAGGATTCAACGAGGATGGCGGCTGTTCAACGACAATGAGAATGCATCTCAAGGACCAGGCATGGGTTGCTTACATGAAGTCTGCTTTTCCAGAGCAGCTGGCCGTCGACGACATGGTGGTCCCATCCACAGATATCGTTCCCAGTCTACTCGAAGAAATCTGGTCAGCAGAGCACATGAAGACCTGGCAAGAAAAGGATCCTGAGTACCGGATGTTATTGGCAGACCCGAACGCCGGTGCCACGCCGGCGTCGTCCACACGAGCGGATAATATCAAGGAATCTGTGTCGTTGATCTCCAAGTTGGATTACCTCGGAGAGCGCGTCACTGTCAAGGGGAATGGAAGCTGCTGGTTGTACGCTGTCCTTGCAGGCGTGGGCCTCATGGAACACGCGAGGAAGTGCAAGATTACTTCAAAATCCCAAGGCGAGCATTCCCCAACGTCCCGAGACTTCAAAGTATCAGCTATGGTGATTCAAAAGATGAAACGCTATGCGACAACGACGAAGTGGGACAGTACAACTCCGTCGCACTCATCTTGGCACTTACGCACAAAGTAAAAGTGATGCTTCTCAAGCGGCCGTCCCAATAGATGCCAAAAGTTGGTCAGTGACGAACGTTTAGCGAACGCATCCTCCTCACTCAGAGCTTGCAACACCTCAAGAGGGGTATCTCCGTGTAGCTCTTGCGCGCCTGACCATTGCAGGCACACCTTTTCCGTTCCGTCTACCGTCTGACGTAAATAGTATTCGTATGGCTTCCGATAGATGGAGCTCAAACGCTCCCCTGCTTGCCTGGGTTTGTAGATCTTCACGTGGTTCCCACTCTTAGGTTGGGCTTGCGACGAAGAGCATGAGAGAGTCATGTCCCACGTAGGCTTCGGTGGTGCTTGTAACAACGCCTGTAATGCAGAGGACTCAGCAGTGGACTGGGAAGCTTGCGCTGCTCTGCTGCCGAGTTCATCATGAATCCCAGTTCCCGAACGCGTCACGGGAGGCTCAGTTGGCAGACGTGGTTGAACAATTGGAATGTTACTGCTGGGAGTAGATCTTGTGCTCACACGCACGCTTCGAGATCGTTCCCAAGACTTTAAAGAGTGGAAGGCCTTGTCAAACTTGTCAATGGCTACGCTCCACCTTCGAAGGGCATTGTCGAACTGTTGCTGAATCTTATTACATCTCAGGTCCGACCCGAAAAAAGAGCGCTCTGGGCGTTTGGGTCTCGGTCCTAGCTCGGAGCGTCGCAAATACTGATAGTGGCTTCCATCGTAGAAGACGTGTACCTCGAGATTATTCGGAAGTACGGCGTCGGAACTTCGATGGACATAGACTTGACCGTCAACTTGGTGAACATGAATGTCAATCTCAAGAACCATGGAAGAAAGTTGGATGCCCAAATGGTCCACTTGCTCATCATTCAAAGATAAGTACGTCACGTATTGATCAATGACCTCACGCGTGCTAAGATCACCTTCGACTGGCAGAGACGTCGACATCATTTGATACAGAGGATGTGCCCCTTGCTCGATTTCCGACTCACCCACTGCGTCGATGACAGAGATCAAGTGCTTCGTCACAGCTTGTCTGTACGTCTTGTGCTCACGTTCGTTGTTGTCCAACGCGATAGCTAAGCATCGAAAGAAACACGCGCCGTCGCCCTTCACATTGCATATCGTAAAGCTCTGTTCCTCCAGGAGAAATTTTGCGCCTCGGATTTCATCTCGTGACCATCCCTTGAGCTTGCTATGATCACGCTGCTTCTCAATTTCCAAAGCCACCGCCAGTTCGGCACATCTTTTGGCATCAACAGACGAAGCCGGTGCTGGTGCTGTAGAAGTCGTTGCTGGTGCTGTCGCCAGCCCGAAGCTAGTGTCAACGCCGGTACCGAAGCCACCACCGCTGATGCTTGAGACTGAATGATGAATTGCAGGCGGTTCCTTGACAGGCGGGGATTTTGTTGCATCATTGCCAAGTACGAAGCCACCCAAACCGCAGACCACCTCACCTGGCATGCCGCCGCCCATGCCTCCGCCCATGACGCCACCGAAGATCGAGAAAGTGTCTGGAGCTGCAAGCGTGGGTGCCAGTGCAGGTGCCGGTGCTGACACGGGCATTGGAGCAACAAACTGGCCATCCCTGTCGCCGCCCGTTCCGCCGCCCATGCCGCCCCCGAAGCTCGAGAAAGCATCCGGGGCTGTAGGCGGTCGCGAGAACGGCATGGCTGGAGCTGCACCATAGCCGCCCATACCGCTGCCCATCTGACCTGGCATGTCTCCGCCCAAGCCGTCGCCCATCCCGAATCCGCCATTACCCTCGAAGCCCGCACCACCGTCCAAGCCGCTGGTGGCGAAACCACCCGCTGGAGCGGGTACTGGTGTGGTCGCCTGCCCGAAGCCTGCGTCCAAGCCGCCACTGAAGCCACCACCGCCACCGAAGCTGCCCTCCCCAGAGGAAGGCGCTAGAGCTGGCGCCTGCCCGAAGCCGCCGCCGCCGCCGAAGCCGCCCTCGGCAAAGGACGGTGCAGAAGACTGCATGTCGAGGGCTGGGGCGTGAGGCGAGGACTTCACCACGGGACGCGTCCACGAAGTCATCTTGGTGACAGCATGGAAGTAGTACACCCGACCATCAGGCACCATCGTAGACTTCCATCCCTTAGGTAACGTCGCCTCGTCACCTGGCATGGCGGGGCTAGGGGATGGAGCCGCCGGTGCGGGCGCCAGAGCGATCGGTTGCCCAAAGTCGGTGTCGAAGCTGTCTCGGAAGCCACTCTCTGCAGAGGAAGGTACTGGATCCTCGTCCTCCTCGTTACCGAAGTTACCCCCGACGCCACCGCCCAACTGTAAGTCATCTTTACCCTTGCCGCTGCCATCGGCGTCGGCCTGGGCAGCCGTCACTGATGGCCCTGCCACAGCTTCTGTATGGTCATTAAGAACACTGTGAGAAGCACGTGCAGTAGAAACCGTACATGTCGACGCTGCGTGTTGAAAGTTTCTTGACTTGTGCTTTGGATCAACACCGAATTCACTTTGTTCGACGGGATCGAGTTCCATGTGAGCACGCAAGTCATGCAGGCCGATTTGAGCTGGATCCTCTGCTTGTCCCCGCGTCTCCTCCTGGTCCACCTCGTCCTCGTTGTCTGCCTCTTCATCAATTTCGTCTTCCATGCGCGGATCTTCTTCACGTGTGTCAATGTTTGACAAAGTAGACTTGGAAAGGGGATCTCCGAGCAGCAATTTGGCTTTGGGGCAATTTGGACGCCTGTGACTTGGGTCTTTGCAAAAGCTGCATGTCTTCCCAATCCCCTTACCGCCAGGATTGAAAGACTTGGCTCCGGTTGCTACTTTCGCAAATTCCGTTTGAGCTCGTTGGGCCGATTGTTTGTCCTCAAGAATGCCTTTGGCGCGCCGTTGATCTTCAGCTGTTGGCTTCAAACTCACCGGTCGACCCTTCGGCGTCGGGCGAAGTTCTGGTTGGATGAGCTGCTTGAATTCACCAGACTCGTGGCAGGACTGCAGGCTATCGATGATGGCTTCTCCACCTGGAACGATGAAGTCCGGACCCACTTGAGTCTCCCAGGTCGCGGCCTTAGCGTGATGTGCTACCCAAGATTGCCAGCAAGTGTCCGTGTGACGAAATACTGCCTGAACATCTTTGCACCAGAGCTTCCTCATCCCGACCCTTCCACAAGTGCATACTCTGTGATACTGGCCAGGCTGCAATGCATCCAGGTCAACGACATGCGTTGTTTCTGCCGAATGCTTGACGTGAAATTGTCGATTCTGAATGTGCGTTACTTCCAGGACGTCACGAGCAGCGTCATGCAACTCACTGTATTCCTTCAAGATAGACTCCGTTGTCGCGAAATCTGGCCACTTGTCCGTCGGTAGGAGATGTGCAACAGACTGTCTCTGCAGTGCATTTGCTTTGCACCTTCGGACATTGGCCAGTAAAGCGTCGTGCCTGAGCTTCAAAATGGAAACTACAGCGAGAAGAGACCTGGACAGCTCCCTTTGAGTTCGAGCTGGCTCGAACATGTGGTTGAGCACCTCAGCGAAGTTGTTCGTTTTGTTCCCATACAGGGAGGTCTCTAGGTACGCCTGGCAGACTTGTTCCTTAGGAATTCGAAGAAGAGGGCTGCTAGCCGGCAGTTGAGCATAGAGTGCATCCGCCTGGTGCCTCCGTCCATAGGGGATTTGCAGGAGCTGTTCGTAGACTTCCAAGCTTTTCTTCTCTTTTTGTTTTTGGAGCTCTGCCTTGAGGTGCCTTTCACAGCGCCATTGGTACGTATTCGAATGCTTTCCTTTCTGCTGACTCATGAGTGACAGGCCACCGTCAGTGATGGTGACGCGTCCGGACATGTCCAATGGCGAATTCGAGAGACGTTGTGTTTCCGATCCACGAACTTGCTTGAGAAGTAGATCTTCGCCGTCCATCA
>ENA-UOXP01000200-UOXP01000200.1-mixed-culture-metagenome-genome-assembly--contig:-NODE-200-length-44319-cov-5.757500_pt1 | contig 44319 bp, 49 predicted proteins | sample MGYA00238161_ERZ761639 | MGnify/ENA primary metagenome ERZ761639 (study PRJEB28913, sample SAMN08776760) | mixed culture metagenome | isolation source: Freshwater growth medium | place: USA...
CTCGACCACGCCCATGATGTCTTCTTCGCGCATCACCAATAACTCTTCACCGTCTACTTTTACTGTTTGGCCAGCGTATTTACCAAATAACACTTTGTCGCCAACTTTAACGTCAAGCGCATTCAATTTGCCGCTGTCGTCACGTTTGCCATTGCCAACTGCTTGCACAATGCCTTGATCTGGTTTTTCAGTAGCGCTGTCTGGAATCACGATACCTGATGCTGTTGTACGTACTTCTTCAGAACGTTTAACAATCACACGGTCATGTAGTGGACGAATTTTCATTAGTTTTCTCCTTGGTGTATGCTTAAACTATCAATAGTTTAAAAAATTAGTTAGTAAATAGCGGTGCGTGATTTTAGCACTCACCCACCTTGATTGCTAATTTTGGGATGATTTTTGTAAATTCAAGTGTGAAATGTAAAAAATCAGCTATCTTTTTTAGGTTGGAAAAATTATTTTGTCGACAGAACCAAGCGAACAATCCCCCATCACAGACATTGCAGTGCAGCAGCTCAATTTGAGCTACTCACAAGAGCAAGATCGATTGTTGCTTAAAGTGGGCTTAAGTGACCAAACTGAAATCTTATTGTGGTTAACACAGCGTATTGCACGCATGATTTGGCAACTGTTAAGTGCAGAATCTCATTTGCCAGCTGCAGTGATCAATCAAGCGGAGCAGCCTAACCTTGCCCCGCAACGCGTAGTGCAACAATTTAAACAAGAGGTAAAAGCAGTAGAAACCTTGCAAAAACTAGATTTTGAAACGGCGTATCAACCCAGAAAAGAGGCCTTGCATCCCGGCGGTATGCTACTGAAAGAGGTGCAACTGCATAAGCAAGAAACTACTGGCCAAGCCGTGACGCAAGCATTGGAAATGCAAAGTGTGGATGGGTTTCATGTGCGATTAAATTTGACGGGCGAAACCATAGTCGCAATATGCAATATGCTGCAATTGAGCGCAAAAGAGGCATCATGGACACTCAGCCCAGCGGCAAATGCACCAGCCTCTATAGCCATGACTTCTAATGATAAAAAACAGGTATTACATTGATGGATTACACCACCTTAGGCAACACAGCCATTCAAGTATCAAAAGTATGTTTGGGCACCATGACGTATGGCGATCAAAACACGCAGCAAGATGCCAATAGCCAACTGGATTATGCAATAAGTCAGGGTATAGACTTTATTGATACTGCAGAAATGTACCCAGTACCACCTAAGGCGGAGACGGTCACGCGTACTGAAACCATATTAGGCCATTGGATTAAGACGCAACAGCGAGATAGCTTTGTGCTGGCGAGCAAAGTGGCTGGGCCTCGCCGTGGTATGCACTGGATACGCGGTGGCCCTACTGGATTAGACCGAGACAATATCCGCAATGCGGTGCACGATAGCTTAAAACGCTTACAGACCGATTATTTAGATTTGCTTTACCTGCACTGGCCAGAGCGCAATGTGCCGATGTTTGGGCAATACCAGTTTGATCCTAGCGCAGAGCTAAATAAAGACGGCAACCCGGTTGCGTGGGTAAGCATACAAACACAGTTAGAAGCCATGGATGAACTGCTCAAAGAGGGCAAAATCCGTGCGATTGGCTTGAGCAATGAGCAACCATGGGGGTTAATGGAGTTTTTGCGCATTGCCAAAGAACGTAACCTGCCAAGAGTGGCGGCGCTACAAAACTGCTATAACTTGATGAACCGTGGCATGGAATTTGGCATGACTGAGGTGCTGTACCGAGAAGGAGTGAGCCTAATGGCGTATTCACCCTTGGCTTTTGGACATTTAACGGGTAAGTATGTGGATGACCCGCTAGCAGAGGGGCGTGTGACCATGTTTTTGGGCTATGCGCAACGCTATAAAAAACCTGGTGTACCAGAAGCCAGTCGTCGCTATGCAGAACTGGCACGCGCACATGGTTTGACACCTACACAGTTGGCGCTCAGCTTTGTAATGCATCGTTGGTTTGTAAGTAGCACAATCATTGGGGCAACCAGCATGCAGCAATTGCAAGACAATATTCAGGCTTATCAAACCAAGCTCAGTGATGCGGTGTTGGCAGAAATTGAGCATATTCATCTGACGATGATGAATCCAGCCCCTTAGCGCACAAAATGACGTTCTGGTATTAACCATGTAGAATATAGGGCTTTAAGTCGCTGATCCTCAGCCAAGAAAGCACGCATGTTACAACTCCCCAATTGCCCACAATGCCAATCAACATTCACCTATGAAGACGGGGATTTATATATTTGTCCTGAGTGCGCACATGAGTGGAGCAAAGTTGCGCAGTCTGATACCACGGAATCAGCAAAAGTCGTGCGCGATGCCAACGGCAATGTATTACAAGATGGCGATAGCGTTACCGTGATTAAAGACTTGAAGGTGAAAGGGTCATCATCTGTGGTGAAAGTGGGCACTAAGGTAAAAAATATTCGTTTGGTGGGTGGTGACCACGACATTGACTGCAAAATTGATGGCTTTGGTGCGATGAAATTGAAGTCAGAATTTGTGAAAAAAGCCTGATACCCTAAGCCTAATATTCAATAGCCAAGCATTCAAAATAATCATCATAGAAGTGCATTTGTAGGATATGCACCGATACCGCACTGAGTGAGCTTGGTGCTAAATTATCCTTATATAAAACAGAATAGCGATTAAGTCGCTATGTATCAGTTCGATAAGGATAATGCCATGCGACTTACCGCAATAAAACTCACCCATTCACTGATGATGGGCGCCCTGTGTTGGCCTGCTTTACTGCTTGCGCAGACCCCCATTACCATTGAGCAGGCGCTTATCAACTGTAAAAAACTCTACCCTTCAGATTTTGAATCTAAAAAGCGACTGGCCTGTTTTGATAGCATTAGTACCCCCGTCGAAATAGCCAAAGAGACGAGCATCATACAAAACGCGACGGAAGAAGAGGCCAAAGACAATCTAGCGAAAGCGAAAGCAGCACCTTCTATTGCCATAGAAAACCCAAAACCTAAACTCACCTATTTGGAAAGAAAGTGGCGTCTCACATCGCAGGGTGATTGGAGTATCAGTGATTTTGAGACATATAAATCCAATTATTTGTTGGTCACCAACACCAGTAATACCAATGATATTCCGCAAACACCAAGCTTTGTGAATACGGAAAATAGGAATCTGGACAATCAAGACTTGAGATTCCAAATCAGCTTTAAAACGGAAATGATGAACAATATCCCGATAGTGCGTGATTTGCCGTATGTCACCAGCTCGCGTATCTGGGCAGCGTATACCCAACAATCTAACTGGCAAGTGTTTGATGCAGAAGCTTCTAGGCCGCTTCGTGAGAATGTGTATGAGCCTGAGATTGTGCTGTCATTGGGCATTGATAACGAAGTGGAAGGTGAGAAGTTACGCTACATTCCCAGAATGTTAAATGTCGGGTTGGTGCATCAATCGAATGGTCGCTCAACGCCCACCTCTCGAAGTTGGAACCGTTTGTATTTAGAAAGCGGTTGGGAATTAAGCGATACCCTATCGCTGATGGTGCGCCCGTGGTGGCGCATTCCAGAAAGCCGAGATGACGATAACCCAGACATTGATAAATTTCTGGGTTATGGGGATATGAGCATTCGATGGGAGGATCGTAAACGTAAAAATGCTGCGACTTTGTTGCTGAGAAACAATTTACGCAGTGACAACAAAGGTTTTGCGCAGCTAGATTTACAACGACAAGTACTCAATAATCCTTACCTGAAACTACATCTCATGGCTTCTACTGGCTATGGCGCAACACTGCTTGATTACAATCACCGCCAAACTATTTTTGGTATGGGGATTTCACTCGGTGAATAGCTTAGTTAAGCAAGTAGTCATTAGCTAGGACTGTAAGCGCCTTTTGGGAAAAAGGTGATGGCTTGTGGTGGGCCCAATTTTAAAATGGGCTTTCTGATTTGCCCCATCACATGCATTTCACATGGCTTGCAATCAAACTTCAGGGTATAGCGATCATTGCCACTGATCAAGGTCATTGGCTCGGCCGTGACGGTACCTTGGACCCCAATCACACCTTTGGCTTCTTTAGGACATAAGCCGTGGCTAAAGCGTAAACAGTGTTTGGTAATCATCACCGGCACTTCGCCCAACTCTTCATTGGCTTCATATGCTTTTGCGATAATTTTTACCCCGTGCTTATGGTAAAAATGGCGTGCTTGTTGGTTATATACATTGGCGAGATAGCTCAATGAATCTTCTGGGTAAAGTGCTGGAGGCTCAGATGCAGGGCGGCGGGCAGGGCGTTCATAGGCTAATGCTCGGGTGTGTATCAGTTGCTCAATCGCATCACGACGAAGTTGGTTAACCACCGATGCCGGCACAAACCACATTTGGCCAATTTCTAACTGAATCTCACTTGCTTTAAAGTCAGTACTGCCTAGCTTACTTAAATGCTCACGCAAGCTCGCCTCTGCCTTGGTTATATCGTTGGCTGCTTGTTTTTCTGCAGCAATCTGCGTGCTGGCACTCAGTCCTTGCTCATCAGTCACGGTGAGTGCAAAGCCGTCTCGTGTTTCATAAAATGTCATGTTTACATGGATTTTGCGCGTGGCGGAGTCTTTTTCAAGCAGGCGCATAAATGCATGGTCGCGATTTCTATACATGAGGGTGTTATTGCGAATATCGGCTGGCATTTCGTTGGGAAAAATGCGCTGCATTTTGGTGTTAAGTGCTTGCACTGTGTTGACGCGCAAACCGACCAGTTCTTTGTGCACGTCAAAAAAGCACACACCATCGCCGTTGTGTAATTGCGCATCGGTGTCAATCTCAATAAAGTCTTTTCCAACCTTGGTGACTTTACCCAGTGCTTCACCTGAAAATTTTGGCGTATCAAATGCGCCAATATCGGCTTGGCGACCATTGGCAAAGTAATCAGTCGCACTGCGGTTAAAGGTTTTTTCAGGTTGTGGGGTAAAGGTATAAGTGGTGTGGCCGTCTGATGATTTTTGATATTCAGGATAGTGTTCCAGAATTTCATCCAATAATTGGCGGTAATGCGCAGTGGCATTTTTCACGTAAGGTAAATCTTTGTAGCGGCCTTCAATTTTAAATGAGCTCACGCCCGCATCTATCAGTGCGCGTAAGTTAGCGCTTTGGTCGTTGTCTTTCATGGATAAAAAGTGTTTGTCTTTGCCAATGATGCGACCTTTTTGGTCTTCCAAAGTGTAAGGTAAACGACACTCTTGTGAGCATTCACCGCGATTGGCACTACGACCAGTATGTGCGTGGCTGATAAAACATTGGCCGCTGAACGCCACACACAATGCACCGTGAATAAAATATTCCAAGTTGCAAGTAGTTGCCTCAGCAATTTTCTTGATGGTTGGTATGTCTAGTTCGCGCGCCAACACGATTTGGCTAAAGCCTACTTGGTCCAAAAATTGGGCTTTTTCCACGGTGCGGATATCCGTTTGCGTGCTGGCATGCAACTGAATAGGCGGTAAATCCATTTCCAGCAACCCCATATCTTGCACAATCAATGCATCGACTTCTGCCTCATACAGTTGATGCACCAACTGACGCACGCCTTCCAACTCGTTATCGTGAAAAATAGTATTCAGTGCCACGAATACTTCGGCATGGTAGCGATGCGCATGTTTCACGAGTCGTGCAATATCTGCCACCGTATTGGGGGCTTTGGCGCGCGCGCCAAACGCTGGGCCGCCGATATAGACAGCATCGGCACCATGGTTGATGGCTTCGATGCCGAAGTCTGCATTTTTGGCGGGAGCAAGCAGTTCTAGGTGGCGACGTGTTTTATACATGTGAAACAAAATAATATTTAAAAACAATATTTTAGACCAAAGCCAAAAGTTAAGCGATATTTTGAGTTTTAGACGAGATTTTGCATGAAAGCACAGTGTAAAACATCGTACAATTTGCGCATGAGTGAAAACCAATCTTTAATTGCGCGTAGTCTAGCTGCGGTGTGGCACCCTTGCACACAAATGAAACATCATGAGCATTACCCGCTCACCCCCATTGTGCGTGGTGAAGGTGTTTGGTTGTACGATGCCGATGGTAAGCGTTACCTCGATACGGTGAGTTCTTGGTGGGTCAACTTATTTGGGCACAATCATCCCGCCATTAAAGAGGCTATTAAGCAGCAATTAGATACATTAGAGCATGTGATGTTGGCTGGGTTTACCCATGCGCCGGTGGTAGAGTTATCAGAGCAATTGGCCAGACTCACAGGTTTGGGGCATGCGTTTTATGCTAGCGATGGCGCCAGCGCCACCGAGATTGCGCTCAAGATGAGTTTTCATTATTGGCGTAACACTGGTCATCCGAATAAGTCCAAATTCATCAGTCTACAAAATAGTTACCATGGTGAGACCCTAGGCGCGCTTGGTGTCACCGATGTGGCGATTTTTAAAGATACTTACGCCCCGTTGCTCATGCAATCAGCACAAATGCCGAGCCCAGACTTTAGGTTGGCTGACGCGGGGGAAACTGAAGAGCAGTTTGCGTTGCGTTGTGTAGAGGCTTTGGAAACCTATATAGCCGCGCATCATGATGAATTGGCTGCTTTTATTATTGAGCCGCTGGTGCAATGTGCTGCTGGCATGGGCATGTATCACCCAGTGTATCTAAAACGCGCTAGAGAAATTTGCACGGAGTATCAAGTGCATTTGATTGCAGATGAAATAGCAGTGGGCTTTGGCCGCACCGGAAAGATGTTTGCTACCGAGCATGCCGCGCCAAAAGTCAGCGATATCGCAGATTTTGTATGTTTATCCAAAGGTATCACAGGGGGTTATTTGCCACTTTCTGTCGTGCTGACTACTGACGAAATTTACCAAGCGTTTTACGATGATCGCACGGTGAAAGGCTTTTTACATAGCCATAGTTATACGGGAAATCCCTTGGCATGTAGTGCTGCGCTAGCCACTTTGGCACTCTTTGAGCAAACTTCAGTAATGCAGGCTAATCAGGCTGCTTCGCAATATATACAGGACAAAATGCAAGTGCTTACTCACTTGCCGATTCAATATCTACGACATCATGGCATGATGCATGCCTTTGACGTGCAAACACAAAATGCGCAATTTTCGCGCGATTGTTATGCAGCAGGATTAGCCAAGGGATTGCTACTTAGGCCTATTGGCAATACCGTATATTTTATGCCGCCCTATGTGATTTCTACAGATGAGATTGATTGGATGGTAGAGCAGACGGCTTTAGTCGTAGAGCAGACGCTATGAAGTACTTGATGACATGTTTGGTGCTCAGCGTAAGTAGTCTGCTTGCTCACGCTGGTTTGCCCGTGGCTGTTGATGAAGCCTTAAAAAGTGCAGGCATCCCGCAAGAAAATGTAGCGATTTATGTGCAAGCGGTGGATGCCAATGTCCCAATGCTGAGTCTGAATACGGATAAGCCAATGAACCCCGCAAGTGTGATGAAGTTAGTGACCACTTATGCTGCACTTGAGAAGCTCACGCCCGCTTATCGCTGGAAAACAGAAGTCTACCGCGATGGTGAAGTGCGTCATGGCGTATTGCATGGCAATCTCATCATTAAAGGGTATGGTGATCCTAATTTTCAAGCACAGGATTTCTGGCGACTGTTGATGCGATTACAGCAATTAGGTATTCGTAGCATCCAAGGTAATTTGATCATTGATAAAACCTATTTTTCAGCGCTACCCATTGAGGCACCGTTTGACGATGAAGTGTGGCGTGCCTATCACGCAAAGCCCAGTGCGTTTTTAGTGGGTGGGCGAAAAACCAGCCTTCAGTTTGAAGTGGTGGAGGGCAAGGTAGTCGTGAATCAAGAATTCACGCTGCCAGAAGTCAACATAACATCGACGCTGCAGGTGCGTGAGGGTGAATGTGGTGACTGGAGAGGTTTGATGGATTATGCCGTGACGCCAAAAAAAAACAGTGTGCAAGTCAGTTTAAAGGGCACATATTCAGCACAATGTGAAACACGCTATTTAGAGCTCAGTTTGTTCAATGACGAGATGTATGCATTTTTAACGTTTAAAAAACTTTGGTCTGAATTGGGTGGAAAGTTTAAAGGTAAGTTGGCAGTTCAAGCCATGCCAGAAAACGCAACTAAACTATTCGAGCAGCATTCCGCGCCGCTGGGTGAATCTATACGTGATATCAATAAGTGGAGCAATAATGTCATGGCACGTCAGTTGTTACTGACATTAGCTGCCGAGGATAACCCATGGTTGGCTACGGAGGCACATGGTGCAGAAGTCATCAAACAACAGCTCATACAATTGCAGTTGCCGCATGATAGTCTGGTGATCGAGAATGGTTCAGGGTTATCCCGTATTGAACGTATTGGTGCTGCGCAACTAGGCCGCATGCTGGTCAAAGCGTTTCATCGCCCTGTGATGCCAGAGCTGTTAGCTTCATTGCCTATACTAGGCTTGGATGGCACTGCAAAAAATAGATTGCAAGACTCGCTTGCTATCGCGCAGGGCCATATCAAAACAGGTTCAATCAATGGCGTGAGCGCAATAGCAGGCTATATGCTAGATCTACATCAGCGTCGCTATGCGGTGGTCATGCTGGTCAATCATCCCAAAGCATCCCAGGCCAGACAAGCACAAGATAAGCTGATTGAATGGGTATATCAACACTAAATATTGTGTATTTTGATTTCACTGCTTCCCTCAAAATAGCCCACAAGGGCTATTGATTTATTTCTGACTAAACACTAAATTTGTCGTGTAAGTTTAAGTTCATTAAACCGATATCGACACAACAAAAACCAACAATAGATATAGTTTAAACACCAAATAATTTGATTATTCGGGAGGTGGCTATGTTTAGAACTGTATGTCTTCGTGTAACGATTTTTTACTTGTTACTTTTTGCTATTTCTGCAAATGCCGCTCTAGATGGCTTAGTCAAAGCCGTGAACCCAAATCTAGAAAATATGGCTACTCGTTTGTCACCCGCTGCGCTCAATGATGGAAATCTACGTGGTGGTGTTTACAAAGTCGCACTTGCGCAACCAGTGGTTGAAGTGCGTACTTCGACAGCCCACAATCATGATGCTTCAGCTGTAGAACGCCCCCCATTTTCAAAGTTGGTTTGGTCACTGGCTTGCGGCTTGGCTTTTATTAGTGTCATGAAAAGACGATTATCTAGATAACTTGTGCCATTAACCAGTCTGGGAAGATTGGCTATATAAACACCATATTCAGCAAAAGGGAGCGATGCTCCCTTTTTTGTTATGGATTACAGGCCATAACAAAAATTAAAGTATGATATCGGCTTGATGTTTATGAAAGTGAAATTCCAATGAAACTCATGAAAAGCAAGCTGTTCTTATGTGTATGTGCCGCCCTCATTATCTCTGGGTGCAAGGCCGAAACCACTTCAACAACCAATGTTCCACAAGAAGGAAAACCAGCGATGACCGCTCAAATTACAGAATTGCAAAAAATTGACACGCAAGTAGGTACTGGCCGCGAAGCAGAAATTGGCTTTAACGTAACGGTGCATTACACCGGCTGGTTGTATGACCCTACAGCAGAAGGCAACAAAGGCAAGAAATTTGACAGTAGTGTGGACAGAAAAGAGCCGTTTAACTTCTTTTTAGGTGGTCAGCAAGTGATCCAAGGTTGGGATGAGGGCTTTGCGGGCATGAAGATTGGCGGCAAACGCACGCTGATTATTCCACCAGAAATGGGTTACGGTGCGCGTGGTGCAGGTGGGGTGATTCCACCTAATGCCACATTAGTATTTGATGTAGAACTCCTAGACGTTAAATAAAATTACCCTTTGGGCGCATTGCTTTGTTGCACGGTACTCACTTCCTCGATGGACTGATTGTGCTATCTCGTTGTTGCGTTCCGTGCGCCTAGCACTGCATCCCAAAATTTTAATTTTATATCGTGAGATGTTTATTGAGATAAAAGGTCAATAATGAAAGTCAGAATTAAATGGGTTGAAGGCGTGAGTTTTGTCGGTGAGTCCGAAACAGGTCATGCTGTTGTATTGGATGGTGCACCAGAGAATGGTGGCCGCAATATTGGTATGCGTCCTATGGAAATGCTACTGATCGGTATGGGTGCTTGCACATCGTTTGATGTGGTGACCATCCTCAAAAAAGCGAGGCAACCGATTGTAGATTGCGTTGCAGACATTCAAGCAGAGCGTGCAGATGAAGTGCCTAAAGTATTTACCAAAATCCATGTGCATTTTGTAGTCACAGGTGATGGGCTAAATCCAGTGCAAGTAGAGCGTGCGGTCAAACTTTCGGCAGAAAAATACTGCTCAGCCTCTATTATGTTGAGCAAAAGCGTTGAAATCACACACGATTTTGAAATTAAAACCACAGCAGAAGTAAGCGCATGATGCAAAAGCCAGCAGGTATGGTCGGTATTCGGCATATCGCTTTATTTGTGCAGCCTCTAGAGTCAGCTGTGGATTTTTATACGCGTATCATGGGCATGCAGATTGAGTGGCAACCTGACGCTGATAATGTGTATTTAACCAATCAAGGGGATGTATTTGCGTTGCACCGCGTGGATTACACCCCGCAGGCTGAACAGCGGTTAGACCATATTGGCTTTGTATTAGACAGCCCAGAGGCAGTTGATTTGTGGCATGCTTATTTTGTTGATCAGCAGGTGCGTATTACAGAAGCGCCTAAAACACACAGGGACGGTTCGCGCGGATTTTATTGCTTGGACAGCGTAGGCCATCTCTTAGAGTTAATCTACCATCCACCCATTATGAAAACATTAGCACGGTAGCATCTAACCAATACCGCTTAAAGTTTTAGTTGGGCTCCGTGCCTACTATTTTGACACTCAGCGGTGCTTCGTTCTCTAATATGTTAAGCAAGCGATCCACATTGGGGTGTTTGCCCGGGCAATTTTCGGCATCTTCGGTGTGTTCCGCGTATAAAGACAGTCCCTCAACTGCGGCATCCAATGTAATGCCACCATACATTTTATATAGATGATGGTACACTTTGACCGAACCTTGGCTACCAGGTTTGTTCTCAATGACACCCGCAGGGTTGTCGTTTTCATCAAATAATTCAATGCGTTGCACATAGTCGGCATTGTCTAGGGTTAAAAGTACATCACTGAATTTTTGCATGGTTTACTCTAGTCGTTGTAGGTATCAAAAAATTAAACGTAATAAGCGGTCTTGGTCATGATTTTAGAAGCGAATTTCATGCCAAATTGCACTGGCATTGGTAGGTTTACGCCACCTAGCTGCTGTGCTGTATTCGCGTGTTCACGTTCGTCTGCCTGCATTTGCTCTACAATTTTTCGTGTTTTATTATCAGTAGGTGAAAGCAACTCTAAATGACTCGCTAAGTGTGCTTCAACTTGCTTTTCTGTTTCTGCTAAAAACCCTAAGTTCCAGCGGTCACCCAACAATCCAGCAACCGTGCCTAAACCAAAACTGCCAACATACCATAAGGGATTCAGCAAACTTTTACGCCCGCCTAGCTCTTGAATACGGGTCTCGCACCATGCTAAATGGTCAGTTTCTTCAATAGCGGCTTGCTTGAGTGCATTCACAATCGTGGCATCACGTGACACCAATGCCTGGCCACTGTATAAAGCTTGCGCACATACCTCACCCACATGATTAATACGCATCAGCGCAGCGGCTTGCTTTTTCTCTTCATCAGAGAGCGGTGTCTCTGTGATATCCGCGTCTGGTCTATTTCGGGAGGCGATGGGTTGCGCAAATAATGTGCGTAGCCCAGTGTCAAAAGTAGTAATGAGTTTGTCTAAATGCATACGTTTAGTTTAATCTAATTCTGATTGAAACCCCATTTGTTTAGCAATAATTGTGACGGGATGCATGATATTAATGGGCCTGTTTGCTCGGCGAATGCCTGAACCAAGTTGCATCGCGCAACCGATATTAGAAGTAGCAACAAAATCAAAAGTTTCTTGTTCTAACCACTTCATTTTGTCTGCTAACAATGCTTCTGCCATTTCTGGCTGATTCAACATATAGGTACCAGCACCACCACAACATTGTTGGTTGCCTTTCATCGGAGTAATGCGTAGCTGAGGAATTTTATTGAGCAATGCTGCCACTGGTTTTGCAGCTTTCATCACATTGCGAAGCGTACATGGTTCATGCAACGCAATATGTGCATCAAGATGGTTGAGCTGAACGTGATTCCAATCGCATTGCATCAGAAAATCACTGACATCCTGAACAGGAAGTGATGTGTAGTCTTTTAACCCAGCACCGCAACCACTCGCCACCGTTAATACGGGCCAAGTGTTTTGAAAAGCCTGTATGTTGTGATCAATATGCGTTTTTGCTTGCTGCGCATCGCCTTGCTGGCGTGCGATTCCGCCACAGCAAGATTGTGATGGCGGGATATGCACATCGTAGCCAAGGTGGGTCAGAACATGGATGCTGGCACGTAAGGTTTCTGCATCAAACGCATTGGTGATGCATCCCAAAAAAAGGCTGACATCGCCAACTTTGCTAGTCTTCGCTGTATAGCATGCCTGCCAGCTTTGCGTGGCAGTTAAAACTGGCAACATCTCCATATATTTTGCAAGCGTTGCATTGGTTTTGCTTAACAGCGAAAGTAGCCCAGTAGATTGCCCAAACCGTAAAAACTGGCTGGAGTATCTGAGTAAAGTTGGTTTGCCAGCAAACCACCCAAAGAGTTGTGTTAACCAGTTGGTCTGTGCAGTGATGACTCGTGCCTGATCAATTAGTGCGCCATAACGGACGCCATTTGGGCACGCAGTTTCACAATTGCGGCAGCTCAAACAGGCGTTCATATGCGCTTTAAAACGATCGTTATTTGGCAGTATTTCTTTTGCAACAGCACTCATGAGTTGAATACGGCCGCGTGGAGAATCTGCTTCTGAACCCGTTTTGAAATAAGTGGGGCAGTGCGGCAAGCATAAGCCGCAGGCAACGCAGCGATCAGCTTCTTGAATCGTTTGTTGAATAGATAAGGTCATGTAATCGATAAGGCGTAAACGTCATCTCATAGTAAAACAAAGCCCCGCAGGTTTCTACTTTTAAAATAAAAACGTGCAGGGCTTGAGTGCTACATGACTAAAGCTTTAAAACCAGTGCTTATTTTTTGGTTTCACTTACTACTTTAGGCGGCTCTGGAGCTTTTTCTACTGGCAAACCTTTTAACACGTTCATGGCTTGCATAAACTGAAAGTCATCTTTGCTGGCTGGCTCAATAGGGCCTTTGCTTTCTGCAAATTTCTTCTCGTTTAATTTTTCTCTAGCGGCTGCTGCAGCTGCGGCCGCTTTGGCTGCATCTTCTTCTTTTTTCTTATCCAAACTACCCTCTGTAGGATTAGATAAGTGTTTGCTTAAATCTGCCTCATGCAAGCTGAGTGAAGGATCAGAACCGTCTTCTACCACAATGTCTGGCACAATCCCTTTCGCCTGAATAGATCTGCCAGCAGGCGTGAAGTAGCGTGCGGTTGTTAACTTAATTGCACTGCCGTTGTTCATTGGCAAGATGGTTTGTACAGACCCTTTACCAAAGCTCTGAATGCCAAGAATAGTTGCACGTTTGTGATCTTGCAAAGCACCAGCAACAATTTCCGATGCTGAAGCAGAGCCTGCATTGATCAGAACCACAATCGGCACTTTCTTATATTCCTCAGGCAAATCTTTCAAGTAATCAGATTTGCCACGACGTGCATAATCACTAGGGATAGCACTTAAGCGCATTTTTGAATCTGCCACACGACCTTCTGTGTACACTACCAAATCATTTTTTGGTAGGAACGCAGCCGATACGCCTACAGCCGCGTCCAACAAGCCGCCTGGGTTGTTACGCAAATCTAGTACTAAGCCTTTAAATGGCCCTTTATTTTGAGCGCGCATATTTTTAAGTGTTTTGGCCAAATCTTCACCCGTGTGTTCTTGGAACTGAGTGACGCGGACATAACCGTAATCCTGCTCAATCACTTTAGTTTTAACGCTTTGTGATTTGATGATTGCACGGGTCAGCGTGAATGTGAGGGGCTTCGCTTCGCCTTTGCGCAATACCGTTAATGTAATCTTAGTATCAGGTGTACCACGCATTTTTTTCACTGCATCGTTCAATGACAGCCCACGCACTTGCGTGTCATCTAGTTTAGAAATCATATCACCCGATTTTAAACCTGCTTTATAAGCAGGGCTGTCTTCAATCGGGGTGACTACTTTTACTAAACCGTCTTCCATGGCAACTTCAATACCCAAGCCACCAAACTCACCTTGCGTACCTGCTTGCAAATCTTTGTAAGCATCCGCATCCATGAACGTAGAGTGCGGGTCTAGCCCCTGCAACATGCCAGATAATGCTTCGTTAAGGAGTTTTTTATCTTCTACTGGTTCTACATAATCTGATTTCACTTTGCCAAACACTTCAGCAAATACGCGCAAATCATCAATGGGCAGTTGTGGTGTTAAATTCTTTTCTGCCCAAGCAGAAATATTCAAGCTAACCAAAATACCGACGAGTATGCCAGAACCAATCAAGCCAAATTTTTCTAGTGAAGAACGCATGCACAACCTTTATAGTAATAATATGGATGGACCAACTATGATTAAGAGTTGGTCTTAAAACAATAGGTTCATTTTCCGCTATTTCAATATAATTGCATATACCTATCGTAGACAAAATGATTCATTTTAAGGTCCGTCATGAAAAAAAATATTGTGGAAATAGAGTTTTGTACGCAATGCCGATGGCTGTTACGTGCGGCATGGCTAGCACAAGAGCTACTCACTACTTTTGAGCAAGACCTCACGTCTGTGAATTTAATGCCGGGTACTGGTGGGATTCTAGAAGTAAGACTCAATGACCAGCTATTATTTTCGCGCAAAGTGGCAGGGCGCTTTCCAGAAGCAAAAGAGTTGAAACAGTTGATTCGTGATGTCATTGATCCTGCGCGTAGCTTGGGCCACAGTGATGGGCATAAAGCTGAGTAATTGGCTGCTGTAACTGAGATTCGCAATGTGAACTATTCTCAGTTCTGCAAGCTGGTTTTAATTTCGTTACACTGCATCTGTTGTACTTAAAAATAGTAAATAAAGGAGCAGAAAATGTCAGCAGATCATGGTGTAAATTCCCCGGTAATCAAAGCGCTGAATACCATCTTAGAGTTTGAATTGGCGGGTGTAGTGCGTTACACACATTATGCATTGATGGTGTTTGGCTATAACCGCATTCCTATCGTCTCTTGGCTTCGTAGCCAGGCGGCCGAATCCCTCACGCATGCAGATAAAGCGGGCGAGTTAATTACGCATTTAGGTGGGCACCCATCACTGTCCATTGGACCACTGCTAGAGACACACAACCATGATATCGGCGATATTTTGCGCGAGTCATTAGCGCATGAAACTGCCGCGCTCAACAGCTATAAAGCGCTATTAAAGTTGGTGGAGGGTGATTCCGTGATGCTTGAAGAGTATGCGCGTGAGATGATTTATCAGGAAGAATTGCACTTGGGTGAAGTAGATAAAATGTTGCGCAAACCTGGCGAGATTGCAAAATTTCACGAATAATTTAAGCGTTTAACCTTTTAGCCTCAATAAAAAGCAGTGAATTGCATTCGGCGCAATCACTGCTTTTTTATGTCTAAGTTTTAGCGATTATTAATTAGTCGGTTCTGAAACGGCTTCGATACGCTGAGCACCATTGAAGCGTTTTTGCCAATAATTATTATCCATATTCTCTACGCGTACTTTTCCTCCACTGCTAGGGGAATGTATGAATTTATTGTTGCCCATGTAGATGCCCACATGTGAAAACGCGGATTTTAATGTATTAAAAAACACTAAATCACCAGGTTGGAGTTCTTCTTTTTTAACGGTTTTCCCCATTTGACTGATGGCACGCGCAGTAGGCGGGAGTGTGATTTTAGTCGCTTGGCTGAATACATAGCGTACAAAGCCACTGCAGTCGAATCCAGTATCTGGCGTTTTGCCGCCATATTTATATTGAATACCCGTTAAGCTAAGTGCTTGAAAGATGACTTCTTCCGCTTTATCTGCCCAAGTCGGGGGAGAATCGGTCGATTCTAATTGAATATCGTGGGCACTGGCCTGATTGCCTGCCGCTTGAATTAAATCATTTGCTAGGCAGCTATTTGCAAATACCAAACTTAAAACGAAAATTATCTTATACATAGTTTTCCATAAAAAAGCCTATCTGCACACTGCCAGATAGGCTCAATATAGATAGATTATTGTTTTGCCATTGCGTTTTTGATAGCGCCAATAATTGCGAGGAGTACCGCACCACCTACACCACCACCAGCCACCTGAGTCACGATAGCACCAATGTCCATACTGCCCGCTGCTGCTGCGCCACCCACACCCAACATGCCAAGCAATTGTCCACCAATACCACCACCGATGATGCCTACTAATGAATTGCCAAGCGTGCCTAAGCTTACATTTTTCATTAAATTACCTGCAATATTGCCACCCACTGCACCACTAATTAATTGAATAATAAGACCTAAATCCATACAACCTCCCAAAAGAATGTCGATATTAAGGTACAAAACGTGATTTCGTGAAACGTACAGCATGACTAGGCTAACAGGCTATTTTTAGTATGACAAGATTATTTTGTGCGCTAAAAAAGCAAAATCGTTAAAAAAGTAGGCGCTTTGCGGAAAGTTTACATATTCATGGGATAATTTTGGGATGTCTGATCAATCCACATTACATGACGTTTTTAAAACGGGCGGAGCACTTGCGCAAGCTATTCAAGGGTTCAGTGAGCGCACGCAACAGCTAGAAATGGCACTCGCTATTGAGGCGGCCATTCAAGGCAACAAGCAATTGGTGGCAGAAGCAGGCACAGGCACAGGTAAAACCTTTGCATATTTAGTGCCAGCGCTGCTCTCTGGCGGCAAGGTGATTATTTCAACCGGTACCAAAACCTTACAAGACCAATTATTCAATCGTGATTTACCCAATATTCGTGATGCACTCAAAGTGCCAGTCACAGTAAGCATGCTCAAAGGCCGCGCCAATTATGTCTGTCATTACCACTTAGCGCGTGCCAATCAAGAAGGGCGTTTTGCCTCACGCGAGGACGCACAATATTTACCTGTTATTCAGACCTTTGCGGAACATTCAAAAACTGGCGATAAAGCTGAGCTGACAGCAGTGCCTGAGAATGCCACCGTTTGGCAGCATGTGACGTCTACCCGCGATAATTGCTTAGGGCAGGAATGCAATCATTACAAAGAGTGCTTTGTGATGGAAGCGCGCAAAAATGCATTGGCTGCCGATGTGGTGGTGGTCAATCACCATCTATTTTTTGCCGATGTGATGTTGCGTGATGAAGGTGTTGCGGAGCTGTTGCCTAGCGCCAATACTGTCATTTTTGATGAAGCTCACCAATTACCAGAAGTAGCGGGATTGTTTTTTGGTGAAGATGTATCAACGAGTCAGTTAATCGAACTTGCCCGTGATGCCACCATGGCGTATCTCAGCGTTGCCAAAGATTGTGCAGCCTTGGGTGATGCCATACCCGTGTTGGAAAAAGCCTGTAAAGATTTTAGATTGGTGTTTCAGTACGAAGGCTCGCGCATGCCTGTGCAAAAAGCACTGGCATTGAAAAAATTTGAAGCTGCGTATGAAGATATGCAAACCGCGCTCAGTAATCTGAATACGGTACTAGAAACCCAAGCGGGGCGGGACCCCATGCTAGAAAAGTGTTGGCAACGAGGCGAAGCATTGTCTGCACAATTGAATAGTTGGATAAAAGCAAGCAATAGCAATTTGGTACGTTGGGTAGAAGTGTTTACGCAAAGCGTGCAATTGCACGCCACCCCTCTGAGCGTGGCCGATGGCTTTAGCAAACAACTCAACGCGCAACCTCGCGCTTGGATTTTTACCTCTGCCACCTTAGCGGTGAAAAGTGATTTTAGTCATTACATTGCGCAAATGGGCTTGCACGCAGCTTATACTGGCTTTTGGGAGAGCCCATTCGATTATGCCCAGCAAGCCTTGCTCTACGCGCCTGCCAATATGCCAGACCCCAATAGCTCGGCTTACACGGCAGCCGTCGCAGCAGTCAGCTTACCTGTGATTCAAGCCAGTGCAGGGCGGGCTTTTGTGCTGTGTACCTCGCTCAAAGCGATGCGTGAAGTGCATGCGCTTTTAAAAGAAGCCTTTGCTGAAAACGGCATGGAGTATCCGCTACTGATGCAAGGTGAGAGTACGCGTACTGAATTGTTGGATCGGTTTCGCGCACATGGTAATGCTGTATTGGTTGGCTCCCAAAGTTTTTGGGAGGGCGTGGATGTGCGTGGAGAAGCACTCAGCGTAGTCATTATTGATAAGCTACCCTTTGCGCCACCGGATGACCCTGTGTTGTCTGCGCGCATTGATAAGATGAATGAAGAAGGCAAAAATGCCTTTATGGATTACCAGTTGCCTTACTCGGTCATTACTCTCAAGCAAGGCGCTGGCCGTTTGATTCGTGATGAGCAAGACCGTGGTGTGCTCGTGATATGTGACCCACGTTTGATTACTAAGCCTTATGGGCGGCGCATCTGGCAAAGCTTGCCGCCGTTTAAACGCACCAAAGAGTTAGCGGATGTGGAAGTGTTTTTTAATAAATGACAACGTTAAATATGAAACCCGATTATGAATTTGATGCTTATCTAGAAGCTGATAATAGTTCGCGTGTTTTATGTAACGTAGCCCTTTGGCTTCCCAAAAGCGCTAACGAAAATGTGCTTATAGAAATTGATACTCCAGAGAGAGCTGAAAATTTCATCAGTAAATATATAAGCATTAAAAGTGAAATTTATGAAAACAATCCAAGGTTTGTTGCAAAAATTTCAAAAGCTTGGATTAAATTAATTACTGGCACAGCAGAAAAGCGAAAGCTAGCACGAACTAGAATCCAGTTGCTCCATGCATGGGATTTAACTATTACAGAGAAAGTTAGTAATACAGTTTCTGATAGTGATCTGATAGATAAAGTATATTTTCAAATCAGCAATCTTATCTATGCTGAACCTATAGCAGATAGATGCGCGTCTTATTTAGGTGGCAGAAAAGCTGAAATGGAAAAGATTTTTACAGCTCAGAATCCAAAAGGCTATGTATTTAAGATTGAGAAACATTATTCGGGATATTCAAAACTCTCACAAAGCAAAGAGGTTGTGAGTTCTCAAAACGTGATTTCAGTATCAGCTGAACACAAAATGAATGAAACCGAAGTTGAAGCACTATATAGAGAAGCAAAAGATTTCGCGTTATTGCTAACTTTTTCTGCACGACATCAAGTAACTATTTTGGGTTATGAATACTGGACTGGAAGTGACAGAGTAAGACATTACAAAACCCCAACTGATAGATTACAAGTAAAGCATGAGGAAGTGGTTGAGCGTGCGCTTATACCTTTGAAATATTTTGAGTTATTTATGGGGGGAGCGCTGGCAAAGTGGCACACATATGACGAGAAAACTAAGCGGGTAATCAACGATGCCATTGTTTCAATTCATCCCCTCAATAACTCTAATCAATCTTATCTGAATATGTTCTCCGCTTTTGAAGGGATTGTTAATTCATTTAAAACCAATGTAAGAACAGAGCTGGATTGTAACTGGCCAATTTTGGAAAATGGATTTAACACATTTATTGATAGCCTAAGCTTAACGGATGAAACTAAGCAGTTTCTAAAAGGCGATTTAAAACAGATTGAAAATCGGGAGAAATTTGCGCTTAAAACAGACGCCTGTCTAAAGAGATTGAATATTTTTACTGATGATTTATGGCCAATTTTTGGTGATAACTCACTTTATCAAATCAGAAACTTGCTGGTGCATGGCCGCAGGACGGAGCTGATTGCCTATCATGTGGCTCAAGAACATTTGCAATTTTTACTCGAAAGACTTGTTTTGGCTCTTTTAGGGTTCGATTACAACATGTCAACGGTAGGATTAATAAATCATGGCATCAGAGTCAGATATAGCCAGCAAGAAATTCAAGAGTTTCAAAGCCAATTGAAAACTAATAATGGTAAATAACTTTGTTGATGATTGCTATTCCTGAAACCGAATACACCCTAACCGCCATACGCGCCCAAGGCGCAGGTGGGCAGAACGTGAATAAGGTCTCCAGTGCAATTCATTTACGCTTTGATATTCAGGCATCCTCACTTAGTGAATGGCTAAAAGCACGTTTGCTCAATAGCAAAGATAGTCGAATTACCGATGAAGGTATATTGATTCTCAAAGCGCAGCAATACCGTACGCAAGAGGCCAACAAAAAAGATGCGATTAAGCGCTTACATGAGATAGTCAATGCCGCCAATCAAGTGGCACCGCCACGCTATGCCACACGCCCAACTCTGGCCTCAAAGCGTCGTAGAATTGAAGGTAAATTAAAGCGTGGCGAAATCAAGCAGGGACGTGGGCGCATAGATTATGGCAAAATGGGCGAATAATTTTTCGCATCACTTACCCATTTTTCTTCAACTATTAACGCAATGAATTTACTGGCTTTTGATACCTCCACCGAATTTTTATCTATCGCATTACAGGTAGACGAACGCTTATGGTCATTTAATGCAGAGGCAGGCGCGACTTCTTCGCAACGTATTTTGCCCGAAATTGAGCGCTTACTTGAGCAGGCTAGTATAAAGTTAGCTGATCTTGATGGCATTGCGTTTGGCGCAGGCCCTGGTGCTTTTACAGGGGTACGTATTGCCTGTGGTGTTGCACAAGGTTTGGCTTTTGGCGCCAATTTACCAGTGGTCGCGGTACATACCTTGATGGCAGTGGCACAAGCCAGTGGTCACGACAAAGTGATTGTGTGCCAAGACGCGCGTATGGGTGAGATTTACTTTGCTGCTTACACACTTAAAGATGCCATTTGGCAAACCATCAGCCCTGCGATTGTGTGCAAACCTGAGCTAGCGCCTGCATTGGATGGCGACGGCTGGGTGGGCGCTGGCAGTGGCTGGGCTGCGTATGAGCCTATATTGCAATCAAAGTATGCATCGCAATTAAAGGCGATTTTGCCTCAGGTTACGCCAACAGCACAGGCAGTGTTGACGTTAGCACAACCAATATTTGAGGCGGGTTTAGCTCAAGCTGCGCACGAAGTCGCACCCATTTATATTCGTAATCGTGTGGCATTAACGACACAAGAGCGCACGCAGGGTTTACGTTTATGAGTGCCGTACTCAAACAAGCGCTTGCATTACGCCCCATGCAAATGGAGGATTTAGATACGGTGATGGCAATTGAGCCTACTATCTACTCACACCCATGGACGCGCGGAAATTTTAGTGATTCGCTGAACTCTGGATACAGTGCTTGGGTGTTGCTGCAGCATGACACGATGATTGGTTATGCTTTGATGATGATGGTGCTGGACGAAGCGCATTTGTTAAACATCAGTGTGGCGAAATCGCATCAAAAACAAGGCTTAGGCAGATATTTACTTGAGCATATGCTTGAAATGGCGAAGCGCCACCAAGCTGCCAATATGTTTTTAGAGGTGCGTACCAGCAATACAACCGCAATAAGTTTGTATGAACACATGGGGTTTTGTGAAATGGCAGTGCGTAAAGGTTATTACCCAGCGCATCAGGGCAGAGAGGATGCGATATTAATGGGGCTGGCTTTATGACAATGACGCGTGAGGACATATTACGAGAGTTGGAGCTATTGCCAGTCTGGACATTGCATCCAGCCTTTAAAGCTGCGCAAGCCGTATCCTCATTGACCGATACGCATCCCGCTGAAGAGTTGGCGGTTGCCGAAAGTGTGCCTGAAGATTTAGCTAGCATGCCTACAACAGAAGTCACATTGCCAGTGACTCAGGATGCGATTATCGAGCCAGTGGTTGAGGCAAAAGTGGCTGTCACATGGTTGTTGTATTGTCCATTAGATGTGGCGACAGAACAGGAGGCCCTCACACTTCTGCACAATATGGTCAGGGCTATGCAACTACTGTCTACGGAATATCAGTTGATACACAAGCTAGAAGGCTTGGCGCGATATCAGCCAGCACACATGTTGATATTTGGACTGGATGCAGCTCATGCTGTTCTGGACAAAGCGCTGACGTTTGAAGACACAAAAGAACAGCCGTATATGTATGCAGAGAGTCACTGTTGGGTTGTGCACCACCCAACACAATTGATGGAAAATCCATCGCTCAAACGTGAGGCTTGGCACACCATGTGTGCTGCCAAGGCATTTGCACAAAAAGTTTAGAAGTTAAAGTATCTGCTGTGGTCGCTTGAATTTTGCAGATTGAGCACCATTATTAAGTTAAACAATAAATTGAATCTATGAGGAGTGAAACATGCGTAATTTATTCATGAAATGGGTACCGTTGCTGTTAGTGCTTGCGTTGTCAGGCTGTGGCTACAATACATTCCAAACGTTGGATGAAGAAGCCAAAGCGAGTTGGTCAGAAGTGCTCAATCAGTATCAGCGCCGTGCAGATTTAGTGCCAAACTTAGTAGAAACGGTTAAAGGCTATGCTGCGCATGAAAAAGAAGTGCTCACCGATGTTGCAGATGCGCGCTCAAGAGTAGGTAGCATGCAAATAACACCCGAAGTGCTGAATGACCCTGAGGCATTTGCGAAGTTTCAAGCGGCACAAGGTCAATTGACCAGCGCGTTGTCTCGCTTGATGGCGGTGGCGGAGAACTACCCAAACCTAAAAGCAGACCAAGGCTTTAGAGATTTGCAGGCACAATTAGAGGGCACCGAAAACCGAGTGACAGTGGCACGTAATCGTTATATTGAATCGGTGAAAGCTTACAACATTGCCGTGCGTAGTTTCCCGAATAACCTCACTGCGATGATGTTCGACTATCAGCCAAAACCATCATTTACTGTGGAAAATGAAAAGGCGATTTCAACACCTCCTAAAGTGGATTTTGGTGGGTCGAAATAGTTGTCTTTAGCAATTGGTATTAACTAAATCGGCATTCTCATGCAAATGATAATCGCCAATCCCCTGCAAATGGTCACTCGCGCGATCCGAGTGGCCGCTTTGTTTGTTCAAGCTTGGCTAGCTGTGGTGATATTGCTCTGTGCCACATCTGTATCGGCTGCAACGACAGATGCTGGTTTGCAAGTAATTCCAACACTCAGCTCACCAGTCACAGATTTAACCAACACCTTATCCGCTGCAGAGCAGCAAGTGCTCGCACAAAAGCTCGGCAGTTTTGCGCAAGAAAAAGGCAGCCAGATTGCTGTGCTTATTGTTCCCACCACCCAGCCAGAGGATATTGCGCAATACAGTTTGCGTGTGGCAGAAGCATGGAAAATAGGGCGCGAAAAAGAAGACGATGGGGTGATTGTTGTAGTTGCAAAAAATGACCGAAAAATGCGTATCGAGGTGGGCTATGGTCTAGAGGGTGCGATACCTGATGCCATCGCAAAACGGATTGTGAGTGATGTGATGGCACCACAATTCCGTCAGGGTGATTTTGCTGGCGGACTCAATGCATCCGCTGACCATTTAATGGCACTCATTTCAGGTGAAGCTTTACCAGTACCCAAGCCAGCTAAAACAAGTAGCAACGCATTTTTTGAGTGGCTACCGATGTTGATGTTTGTGGCGATTTTTAGCGGCATGTTGCTACGCGGTGTGTTCGGCACATTTTTTGGCAGTGCGCTAAATGGTGGCGCCCTAGGCGTTCTGGTTTGGATACTAGGCGGAGCGATAGTGACAGTTATCTTAGTCGTATTGGCAGCCTTTGTGTTTACCTTAGCCATGGGCGGTAGCCGAGGTGGTGGCCTAGGAGGATATGGTGGCTACGGCGGTGGTGGTTTAGGTGGTCGTGATATCTTTACTGGCAGTGGAGGTGGCTTTGGCGGCGGCGGCGCCTCCGGAGATTGGTAACATGAAAAAACAGCAACCAGTGATTCGCTTTTTTAGACATTTATTCACCTCTGCATATTGGGTGAGACGCTATTTCTCGCAACAGGCGCTCACAAATATCGAGCACGCTATCTCTGCTAGTGAAAAATTGCATGCAGGTGAAATCCGCTTTGTAGTAGAGGCGGGTCTAGAGCCCATGGAGATTCTGTATAGGAAAACACCGAGAAAGCGCGCCATTGAGCTATTTGGGCAACTCAATATTTGGGATACAGAACATAACAATGGGGTGCTGATTTATTTGCTATTGGCAGACCATGACGTAGAGATAGTGGCAGATAGGGGCATCCACCGTTTTGTGGGTGATGCGGGGTGGGAAGCGATTTGCCACGCTATGGAGTTACGTTTTAGAGAAGGTGCATTTGAAGTGGGTGTACTGGAAGGCATTGAAGCCATTGGGGCAGTCCTTAGCCAACACTTTCCACCACAAGGCACTAAGCGCAATGAAATCCCGAATCAGCCTGTGGTTATGTAAGCTTTGGTTATGCCTAAGCTGTGTACCTGTATTTGCAGACATGGCCGACATCAATCGTATTTTCCGTACCACGCCTCAATTGGATGCTTTAGAGGTTTGTCAGGGTGGAGGGTGTGCCAAGCCAAGTCTAACCAGCCTTACCCATGCAGAATGGGATCAGATTAGCCGTTTATTTTCTCCCATGCCTGTGGATGCACAAGCAGAGCGCATGCTGATTGCTAAAGCGATTGCAAAGTTTGAAGCCATAATCGGTAAGAAAATCGGAACCAGTAACGACAAAGCGGGTACTTTTAAAAATTCACAATTCTCTGGCCAGCAAGATTGCAACGATGAAGCCATTAATACAACGACCTATATGCGTCTGCTGGTGCAAGCTGGATTGGTCAAATTTCATGTGGTAGAAGATACGCGTACGCGTCATTTTTTCTTTTCAGGTTGGCCCAATACCACAGCGGTGATACGGCAATTAGATACGCAAGCGCGTTATGCTGTAGATAGCTGGTTTTTTGATAACGGACAACCAGCGATGATAGTCCCGTTTGAAGTGTGGAAAGATGGTTATATTCCAGAGGGTAGTCCAGTTTCTCGATAGGTCCAAGCTTCGTATGCTGACGAAACCTTGGTTTACCTATAAAATTCATCCTTTCTAAATTTGCATGACTAAAGGCTATACACGCTATGCGCGCCTCACAATTTTTTATTGCCACCCAAAAAGAAGCCCCCGCCGATGCTGAACTGATCAGCCACAAACTGATGGTACGCGCAGGTCTAATCAAAAAACTAGGTAGTGGTTTGTATAACTGGATGCCGCTAGGTTTGCGTGTATTGCGTAAAGTAGAAAATATTGTGCGCGACGAAATGAATAAAGCGGGTGCGTTGGAATTACTGATGCCTGCGGTGCAACCTAAAGAGTTATGGGAAGAAACTGGCCGCTGGGCAGTGTTTGGTCCGCAAATGCTTAAAATTCAAGATCGGCATGCGCGTGATTTTTGCTTTGGTCCAACGCACGAAGAAGTGATTACCGACATTGCGCGCAAAGAAATCAATAGTTACAAGCAATTGCCATTGAATTTTTATCAAATTCAAACCAAGTTCCGTGACGAAATTCGCCCACGTTTTGGCGTTATGCGCGCGCGCGAGTTCTTGATGAAGGATGCCTATTCATTTCATACCAGCTACGAGTGTCTAGAAAAAACCTACAACGAAATGCACCAAGCTTACAGCAACGTATTCACGCGACTTGGCTTGAAGTTCCGTGCAGTCAAAGCAGACTCTGGTGCGATTGGTGGCGACGGCTCACAAGAATTTCACGTATTGGCAGAGAGTGGTGAAGATGCCTTAGCGTATTGTGAGCAATCCGATTACGCGGCAAACGTTGAGTTAGCCGAAGCAGTGACCACGATTCAGCGCGCCCCAGCAGCGGAGACGATGCGTGAAGTGGATACGCCTAAACAAACGGCTTGCGAAGATGTGGCCAAACTATTGGGTGTGGGTATTGAGCGTACGGTAAAAGCGGTGGCGCTGATGGTGAAATCAGAGGCACAAGAGAAATTCTACCTTGCATTGCTGCGCGGCGACCATATGTTGAATGAAGTAAAACTGACAAAATTGTCAGGGATGGCCGATTTTAGGCTGGCCACAGAAGAAGAAATTCGCGCCAACTTGAATTGCCCACCTGGATTTATCGGGCCTGTGCATGTTGGTGAAAACGTGCATATCATTGCAGATACTAGCGTTGCCGCCATGAGCGACTTTATTTGTGGCGCCAATAAACCCAAATTTCACTTGGCTGGTGTGAATTTTGCTCGTGATTTACCAGAACCAAGTGTGGTGGCCGATATTCGTAACGTAATTGCTGGTGATGTGAGCCCAGATGGTAAAGGAACATTGTCGCTTTGTCGTGGTATTGAAGTCGGGCATATCTTCCAACTTCGTACCAAGTATGCCGAAGCCATGAATGCGACTTATCTGGATGAAAATGGCCAATCGCAAATCATGGAAATGGGCTGTTATGGTATTGGTGTGTCACGTATCGTAGGTGCTGCGATTGAGCAGGGTAATGATGACAAAGGCATTATTTTTCCACTTAGCATGGCACCGTTTGAAGTGGTCATTTGTCCGATTGGCATGGATAAAAGTGAACAAGTGAAAACAGCAGCATTCCAACTATATGCCGATTTAAAAGCTAAAGGTATTGATGTATTGTTAGATGACAGAAACGAACGTCCGGGCGTAATGTTTGCTGAAAGCGATTTAATGGGTATCCCACATCGTATCGTGATAGGTGATCGAGGGCTTGCCGAAGGTAAGGTTGAATACAAATCACGTAAATCGCCTGACGCACAAACATTGGCATTACCAGAAGCTTTAACATTTATACAGCAGGTGCTAACAGCACTATAAATTAAAGAAATGCACAAAACTCTTTTCATTATCTTAATGGGTCTCGCTACCACTTGTTTTGCAGGTGGTCAGCGAGAGGAGCCGCTATCCAATAGCGTGAAAGCGCTTATGCAAAAATCCATCAGTGATTTGGCTGCACCACAACTCATGTTTGATAATCCTGCTGAAGGTGAGGCTTGGCTCGAACAAATGTCAGTCAGGTTACAAAAACGTATCCCTGATGAAACTTACCGAAAAGACTTTTTAAAGTCAGTCCATTATGAAGCAACCCGCGCGGGGCTGGATCCGCAAGTGGTGCTGGGGCTTATCCAAGTAGAAAGTGGTTTTAAAAAATACGCAGTATCGAGTGTGGGTGCGCGTGGCTATATGCAAGTGATGCCGTTTTGGGTGCGCAGTATCGGTAGTCATGACCACAATCTTTTCGATATGCGCCTTAATTTGCGTTATGGCTGCACAATCTTGAGACATTATTTGGATATAGAACGAGGTAATTATTACCGTGCGCTTGGGCGCTATAACGGTAGCCTTGGTAAGCCCAAATATCCTAACTTGGTAGTCAATACTTGGCGTAAGCACTGGGATTACGTTACCGCATCGCGTTAAATCTACTTTCTAGCAGTTTCCATTTTGCCCTACATCAGGGCACTCAACTTTAAAAAAACTTGCATCATGCACCAAAATGAGACTAGACTCCGTTTCAGTTGGCCCGTTGTGCACCGTTAACGTGCTTTTTTTCACGCGACGCACTTCAGTCAACTTTTCAATCTAGAAGACTTTTTTTAAAAATGAGCAAGACCAAAACACAGGGAGAACAGTATGTCGAAGTTAACAGCATTGGCAGTAAGTATCGCGGTTTTAGGGGGCGTTTGGGCATTTTTAGCATTTAATCCATTGGCTAGCGTAGCGCTAGTGTGGGTGGGATTTATTGCATGGGGTTGTTTTTTTCATACGGGGGGCGATACTGCAGCATTGCAAAAAACGATTGCAGGGATGGTATACGGCGCAGTGATTGCAGGGCTTGCATTGTATTTGGTGAGTTCTGGCATGTTGGACGGCTTAGGCGTATTAGCAGTGCCTGTCATTATCGCTGTGACAGTATTCCTCTTGGTGATTGTGGCTGGCTGTAATTTATTGTCTGTGGTGCCAGCCAATGTGTATGGGTATGCAGCTACGGCAGGGCTTGCGCTCACAGCAGGAACCGCGGCGAGTGTAACGGCAATGGATGCAACGAATCCGGTGATACTGGTCATTATTTCAACCGTGATTGGCGCAGTATTTGGCCTTGCATCTGGCAAGCTAGCGGGTGCGATTGGTAAATAGTGATGGCAGCATGATGCAGCATTGTTGAGTATTGTGCATCACATAAAAAACCGCATATATATGCGGTTTTTTTATTGGTGTTATCTAGAATAACTTGCTTAAGAAGGGCTTATTTGACAACTTTAAACCCACAGTACGTACCATACTCACCCTCGGTTTCATGGTATACAAATAGCAAGTCATTCGCATAACCTGTACCGTTGTAGTGGTTTTGTGCACGTAACTTCATGTCTTTAGGCAACTCACTTTTCGCTACAAATTTTCCTGTTAAGTCGTATACCAACACAGCCTTATGATCTACATCTAACAATACGAGTTCATTGCCTTTAATGCCAGTATACGCAATAAAATGGTCGCTAATGTCGTCATGCAATACATTCGGTGTTTTAAAATCCAAGTTTATTTCGCCAACTTTCTCACGGTTTTTAGGATCGATAATGAACACTTGGTTGCTTCGCTCTTGCTTGGCAAAATAACGCTGATTTTCAGCATCGTAGCTGGGCATGGTGGCGGCATCGCCAAAGGCGGGATTAAATTGGATGACCTCGCCAGACGTGTTTAGTACCTCTCCCGTTTCTGAAATGTCGATGGAATAAATGCCGGTGTTGGGAGAAAAGCCAGCGCCGCTAGAAATGTTGTAAGTCACCGTTTCTAACTTGTTCGTATTGGGATTAAAGTATATGGAACGATTGTCGTACCCAGGTTTTGCAGAGTTAATGTACTCGCCGCCTTTGGAATAAGCATGAATTTCTGACTTGGAAATTGGCGCTTCAAACTCTGACCCCATCGGCGCTAAGCCTCCATCCGCAATGTAGTAATTTTGATGAATAGGTACATATGCCACTGTCATCGGGCGGGTGGTCGGTTTTTTTATTAAAGGGATCTTAACAATCAATTCAGCCACAGGTAACACTTCGGCCTGTACGGTAGCGGAAGTGAAAGCAGCCAAGGCAACGATTGAGATGAGAAGTGGTTGGGTTAAAAATGCGCGCAATTTTAAATCCTTATTTAAATATAGATCAACGTAATATGGTTGAAATGTCAGTGATTAGTGATGCAACCGATGTGCTAAGTTCAAGTTATTTAAACTTCACATTGTGAATGCTTTGCTCGCTCAATCAACATGGCATCGCCATAACTAAAAAAGCGGTATTGCTGCTCAACCGCATGTTGATAAGCCGCCATCACATGGCGATGCCCCGCAAAAGCAGAGACTAACATCATCAGCGTACTTTTGGGTAAGTGAAAATTAGTGAGCAAGCGATCTACAACCTTGAATGAGTATCCAGGGGTAATAAAAATATTCGTCTCAGCACCACCTGCCACAAGCGTGCCATGCTGAGCCGCGCTTTCCAAAGCTCTTAGCGCGGTCGTGCCGATAGCTAGCACGCGTCCGCCACTTTGTTTTGTTTGTTGAATTAATAAGACGGTCTCTTCGGGGATGTGATAGCGCTCACTGTGCATTTTATGCGCGCTAATCTCATCCACTTTTACAGGTTGGAATGTGCCTGCACCGACATGCAGAGTGACATACGCTGTATTCACGCCCATCGTTTCAAGGTTAGATAGCATCGCCTCATCAAAGTGTAAGCCTGCGGTTGGCGCTGCCACAGCGCCAGCATGCTTCGCATAGACAGTTTGATAGCGTGACTCATCCTCAGATTCTGCCGCATGCGTAATATAAGGAGGCAAAGGCAAATGGCCGTACTGTTCCAGTAGATCGTAAATTGGCGCATTGTGTAAAAACTGCAGGTGAAACAAATCATCATCACGCCCTAGTACAACAGCTTCAATTGCCCCCTCTAGCAGTAGTCTTGTTCCTGCTTTGGGCGAGCGTGATGCCCGTACTTGAGCCAGCGCCTCATGTTCGTTGAGTGCACGCTCAATCATCACTTCAACATTGCCACCAGTTGCTTTTTGCCCGAATAACCGTGCTTTAATCACGCGCGTATCGTTAAAGATAATCAGGTCATTCGGCCTCAGCCAATGTGTCAGGTTGGAAAAGACGCTGTCTGTTAATCGTCCGTTATTGCCATCCAGATGAAGCAGGCGGCTGCCGCTACGCTTTTCTGCAGGATGTTGCGCAATCAGGTCAGAAGGTAAATAAAAATCGAAATCTTGGGTTCGCATAATGCGAATAGCTTGTTATAATGACGAAGTTGCATATTATATACCTCATGCCGGGATGGCGGAATTGGTAGACGCACGGGACTCAAAATCCCGCGTTGGCGACAACGTGCCGGTTCGATTCCGGCTCCCGGCACCAGTCCTTGTGGTTACGTCTTTACAAGGAATGAATGTAACAATCAAACGAAATAATCGCAGCTCGACGTAAAGGCTTGAAAAGGCCCTTTTTTTGTGCTATTTTTCGCGAACTCGTAACACTTTGTAACAGTCTCAAAAACTATTGTTACAAAATTGGTTTCCTTTCAGTAGGATTGTTCAATGTTATCAATGTTAGATTACAAAATTATTGCAAGGCCCAATAACTCTCTGTCTTCTGAGGGTGCGTTTAAGTTGTTGGTGTTGCTCGGCGTGTTGGCGCTAATGGTTGCGGTAGGTTTTACGCACATTGGGGCGTGGCTAGTGTTACCATTCGCAGGTTTGGAATTATTAGCGTTTGCGTTGGCCTTCTATCATATACGTGTGCATGCATCAGATTTTGAGAGTATCACTATTGATGGTGATGAAGTGTTGGTAGAGAAGAAGTACAGTCGGCAAATAAGTTCAGCAGTGTTTCAACGTTACTGGACACGGGTAAGTGTGAAAGAGTCAGCAAGTGGGAGGAACGCACTTATGATTGGTTCACATGGCAAAGAAGTAGAGTTTGGTAAACATTTTATCGACGATGAGCAGCGAATAGCTCTAGTGCGAGAGCTTAAAAAGAAATTAAGAAACATTAACTAAATTTGATTTTGGAGCAATTGAGATGCAAGTGTTTAAAAAAATTGGGGTAGGTTTGGCAGGGCTGCTGGCTTCGCTCAATGTATATGCGGATTACAGTTGGAATTTCCCTGAACCAGTGACTCCGATGGCGCTGGATACTTTGCATGTACATAACAAATTCATGATCATCAGCATGATTATTTTCTTTGCTGTGTTGGCTATTATGATTTACTCAATTTTTGCGCATCGCAAAAGTAAGGGTTTTAAAGCGGTTGCTGACAAAGCCCCTTCTACAGCAGTTGAAATTTTCTGGACGCTCATTCCATTTGCTATTCTGTTACTTATTGACTTTGTCATTATGGGTATTCCTGCCTATCACAGTGTGGTGATGATGGAAGATACGCGTGATAAATCCACGATGGTCATTAAGGTGACTGGTTCACAATGGCGCTGGCAGTATGAGTATCTGGATGGCGATGCCAAAGGCATTAAATTTGTCAGTAACTTAACTACCTCTGACGATCAGTTACATGATAAAGCGGACAAGGGTGAAAATTATTTGCTCGAGGTGGATAATCCTTTGGTGCTTCCTGTGGGCGAAAAAGTACGTATTTTGATGACGGCTTCGGATGTGTTGCATAACTGGTGGGTACCACAATTCGGCTCATCTCGCGTGGCAGTGCCGGGCTTTATTCGTGAAACTTGGGTGCAGGTAGAAAAAGCGGGTACGTATCGGGGTCAATGTAAAGAGCTTTGTGGTAAAGGTCATGGCTATATGCCTGTGGTGGTAAACGCAGTGCCGATGGAAGAATACAAGGTTTGGGTAGCTAAAAAGCAAGAAGAACAAAAAGCTGCTGGCGAAATCAAAGAAATGACCAAAGAAGATCTGGTTGCACTCGGTAAGACAGTGTATGAGAAAAATTGTGCTGTTTGCCATCAAGTATCAGGTGCCGGTTTGCCTCCTGCTTTCCCAGCATTAACGGGTAGTCAAGTCGCCTTGGGTCCGGTCTTTGGTGAGGATGGTAAGTATCTAAAAGACGGTCACATGGATCGTTTGCTCAATGGTAAAGGCATGATGCCTGCTTGGAAAGCTACACTGACTGATACGGAGATTGCAGCAGTCATTACCTATGAAAGACAAGCGCTTGGCAATGCGGCGACAGTTGATCCAATTGTTCAGCCTGCACAAGTTAAAGCGGCACGTGAATAATTTTCGTAATTTAAATAGTTCAGAAGGCGATTAGGAGAGCATTATGAGTACTACAACTGTAGCGCATCATGAAGAGCACAGCGATCACCCAACAGGCATCATGCGTTGGCTGACAACAACAAATCACAAAGATATTGGCACGATGTATCTGACTTTTTCTTTGGTGATGTTTTTAGTGGGTGGTGCAATGGTATTAGGCATTCGTGCCGAGTTGTTCCAACCTGGCTTACAATTAATGAACCCTGATTTTTACAATCAGTTAATTGGTGTGCATGCGCTGATTATGATTTTTGCAGCCTTAATGCCAGCGGCCACTGGTTTTGCTAACTGGATGATTCCATTGCAAATTGGTGCACCTGACATGGCGCTACCACGTTTGAATAACTGGGGTTTCTGGCTGTTGCCTCCTTCAGCTATTCTTCTGACTCTACCATTCACACTTGCATTATTCGGTATTGGGGATGGCGCAATTGCTACTGGTTGGACATTTTATCCACCGCTTTCTGTGCAAGGTGGTATTGGTGTTGACTTTGCAATTTTTGCAGTGCACTTGTTGGGCGTGTCTTCAGTGATGGGCTCAATTAACATTATTGTTACCTTGTTCAATATGCGTGCACCTGGCATGACGTTAATGAAAATGCCAATGTTTGCATGGGGCTGGCTCATTACAGCGTTCTTGCTAGTTGCCACTATTCCTGTGTTGGCTGGCGCAGTAACTATGTTGTTGACTGATCGCCATTTTGGCACGCACTTCTTTGATGCTGCCGGTGGTGGTGATCCGATTATGTTCCAGCATTTATTCTGGTTCTTCGGTCACCCAGAAGTGTATATTTTGTTGTTGCCAGTTTGGGGCTTTATTCCACAAATTCTACAAACATTCTCACGTAAACCTATGTACGGTTACAAAGCGCAAGTCTACTCACTATGGGCGATTGGTGCTTTGGCAGTAGTAGTTTGGGCACATCACTTCTTTACTGCCGGTATGCCAGTACCTGCGTTACTGTACTTTATGTACAGCACCATGGCGATTTCATTGCCGTTAGCCGTACTGTTCTTCTGCTGGATTAAAACCATGTGGAAAGGCTCGATGAGCTTCGAAACACCAATGTTGTTCGCAGTAGGTTGGATTATCTTGTTCGGTATTGGTGGCTTGACTGGTTTAGTGTTGGCAGACGTTGCTGCTGATGCACAATATCACAACAGTTATTTTGTGGTGGCGCACTTCCATTACACACTATTTGCTGGTGGTATCATGGGTATCATGGCTGGTGTGTACTACTGGTTGCCAAAAATGACTGGTCATATGTACAACGAAAAGTTGGGTAAATTACACTTCTGGTTAACTGCGATTTCATTCAACGTTACGTTTATTCCGCAATTCTTTGTTGGTTTGGCCGGTATGCCACGCCGTATACCAGATTACGCCTTACAGTTTGCTGAGTTCAATATGATTTCAACAATTGGTGCGTTTATCTTGGGCTTCTCACAATTGTTATTTGTATACAACATTATTATGTGTGCAAAAGGCGGACAAAAAGCTACAGATAAAGTTTGGGAAGGTGCAGAAGGGCTGGAGTGGACATTGTCATCACCACCTCCATACCATAGCTTTAACGAACAGCCTGTAATCAAATAAAAGTAAAGGAATGAGAGGCTTAGCCACGCTAAGCCTCATTGAAATGAAAGATAAAGAAGCAGCAAGAAGTACCAGTAATAAAAAAATTGCATTCATCATTGGTGCGGTTGTATTTGTTTGGTATGTTGCATCCATATTCACTGTATGGAATCCGTAGATTCCATACATGAAAAAACTTTGTAGCGAATAGAAGCACTCAATTGGCTGATAGCAATCCGTCGCAACAGCAAGTTGCTAATAAAAAATTAGCAATGAAAGTCCTGTACGTAGTGGTTGGATCCTTGTTGTTTGCGTTCGCGCTAGTACCTTTGTATGATGTGTTGTGTTCGATTACTGGGTTAAATGGCAAAACAGACAACACAGCAGCAACCTTGTCGAAGGCAAAGATAGATAATACGAGAGTAGTGACGGTGCAGTTTGTGTCTGCAGTCATGCCGGGCTTAGGTTGGAATTTTTACCCAAAGCAAACCAGCATTACATTGCATCCAGGGCAAATTGAAACGGTTGTTTTTATTGCTAAAAACACAACTACTGAAACTGTGTCTGGACAGGCGGTACCAAGTGTAACGCCAGGTAAAGCGTCTAGTCATTTGAAAAAGATAGAGTGTTTTTGTTTTGTGAACCAAGCACTCAAATCTGGCGAGACAAAAGAAATGCCATTGAGGTTTTTTGTGAGTCCTGATTTGCCTGAAGATGTAAAAGAAATGACACTTTCATACTCATTTTTTAAGGCACCGGACCAAAAATAAAAAAGTAGTAAAACGCAGTAATCTAATCGTTGTTAAATATAAATATTAGTATGCTTGGGAGTTAGCGCATGGCAACACATTCTGAAAATCAATATTTCGTCCCACACGGAAGTATCTATCCTTCAATACTTTCTGCAGGTTTGCTATCAATGGCGGCAGGTTTTGTATTCTCTGTAGCAACAGACCGCGGTGGAGATTCACTTGCTTACTTAGAAGGTCCTGGTAAGTGGATGATGTATTTTGGATTAGCCGTTGTGTTGTTCATGATGTTTAAATGGCTGGGTACGGTTGTTACTGAGAGTGTGACGGGTAAATATAAGAACTGGGAAGATAAGTCTTTCCGCTGGGGCATGATCGTATTCATTGCTTCAGAAGTTGCTTTCTTTGCAGCATTTTTCGGCGCGCTCTTTTATATGCGCGTGCTTTCAGTGCCTGATTTAGCAGGTTTTGATCCTAACTTCACACCGTATAAAGACTTTTTAGGTACTTGGCCATCACAAGGCCCGGGTGGTGTTGTATTGGGTGAAACATTTGAGCCTAACCCAGCTTTTAAACCTATGCATTGGATGGGCTTACCACTGATTAACACAGTTTTACTGTTAACCTCTGGTGCAACCATTACTTGGGCACATTGGGGATTAATCAAAAACAACCGTAAGCAATTAATTATTGGTATGGCACTTACTGTAGCATTAGGTATTGCTTTCTTGATTTGCCAAGGTTTGGAATATCACCACGCTTATACTGAAATGGGTTTAACATTAGGAAGCGGTGCATATGGTGCTACATTCTTTATGTTGACAGGTTTTCACGGCTTTCATGTGACCATTGGTACATTGATGCTGATTGTGATTTTACTGCGCTGCATGAAGGGGCACTTTACTCCAGAACATCACTTTGGTTTTGAGGGTGTTGCTTGGTATTGGCACTTTGTGGATGTGGTCTGGTTAGGCTTGTTTATCTTTGTGTACATGCTCTAAGACTGAGAATGTAAAAAGGGCGATGCAGTAGCATCGCCCTTTTTGTTTGAAATCGTATGTTGATTAAAGTGAGTGGCCGATTAAACCAAAATATGCCGCGATAATAAGTCCAGCAAAGAGGGTGATGGAGAGGCCAATTCTCACTGTTAAGGCCTTCACTGTACGGTCATTGCCACTTTTGTCTTTCACTAAAAAAAACAAAGCTGAGAATAAGCTGCTAATGATGACTATCAATACAAGCACGGTTGCAATTTTAATCCACATGATAATGTCCAATAAATTTATTCTAAAGATTATGCGACTGGCAAATTAAAAATGCAATTTAAGTTTATGAAATATCAATTTGATTTCAACTGGTTGAGTACGTTAATTGTCATCGTGTGTATTCCTGTATTTATTAAACTCGGCCTATGGCAATACAATAAAGCCGCACTCAGGCAATCTATACAAGATCAATACCAATCCAGCTTAGTAAAGCAAAAAGCGGCACTTGCAAATCATTTAGCAAGTCCAGAGGTGCTGCAGTTTCAGCAAGCCACCGTAACAGGTCAATATGAAACGCAGTATCAAGTATTAATAGATAATCAAGTGGAAAACAGCCAAGCTGGATTTCATGTGGTCACGCCATTTAAGATTGCGGGTACAGATCAATATGTATTGGTGAATCGAGGTTGGATAGCTGGTACGGCGAATCATCAGGCTGTGCCAGCATTTGATACACCCACTGAAAGTTTGGAGATAAGTGGGATGGTATGGTTGCCATCGGATAAAATATTTACGCTGGAAAGTAAAAGCAATAGTGTGGATATAGGGAAACAAGCATGGCAACTGGTGTGGCAACATTTAGATATGAAAAAATATCGCCAACTTGCACCAATTGATATGTTGGATGTCATTATTAAGCTTGATCCTGCTGATAAAGGTGGTGGGTTTGTGAGGAATTGGCAGATGCCGCCCAGTAAAATCATGACTAATTTAGGATATGCCTACCAGTGGTTTGGATTTGCTTTTGCCACTTTGGCTATTTATTTATATACCGGCGTTAGACGCATTAAAACAGAAGAGTAGTGTATGCAAAATGAAATAAAAATAGACGTTGCACAACAGCGTAAAGGTCGCATGATATTTATCATGATGGCTATTTTCTTTATCGTGCCCATCGTTGTCGTAGTGGCCATGATTAAATATGATTGGCGACCAGGCGGGAAAAGTCAGGGTGAGTTAGTACAGCCACCACGTTTAATTGAAACCGATTCCAGCCTAGTTGACATTGCGGGTACACAACAAAGTAAGTTTTGGGGTGATAAATGGAATTTGGTGTATGTTGCAAAAGAGTGCGATACAGTTTGTGAGAGCAAATTGCATGATATGCGACAAATTCATGTATCTACCTATAAAGACATCATCCGTGTACAGCGTGTGCTTATCACTCATCAATCTGATGTTGCCAAGCTTGTAGAAATGTACCCAGATATGATGATTCTGAATCGTTCTGCAGAGAGCATTGAAGGACTAGCACAGCAATTTAATATTCAGGAGGAAAGTGCAATGCTTACCAATAGAATTTATTTTGTAGATCCACTTGGGCACATCATGATGAGCTACCCTGTTACAGCGTCTGCTGCGAGTATACGTAAAGATTTAGTTCGCTTACTTAAATTCTCTTGGGCTGGGTAGGAAGTTAGAAAATGTTATTTAAACGATTATGCTTAATAGCAACGCTGACCGCACTGGTGTTGGTGTCATTGGGAGCTTACGTTCGACTGTCAGATGCTGGGTTGGGTTGCCCCGATTGGCCTGGTTGTTATGGGACTTTAACGGTGCCTGAAAGTGTAGATGCGATATCGCAAGCACAAACTATTTATCCGCATAGCCCCGTAGAAACGGGTAAAGCTTGGAAAGAAATGATACATCGCTATGTGGCAGGCGTACTGGGTTTGATGGTGTTGGCGCTTTTTATATTAGGTTGGAAACAAAGCGCATCCGTTAAAACATCGCCTTGGCTCACTACAGGTTTGGCTGGCTTGATTATATTTCAAGCGATGCTAGGCATGTGGACAGTGACTATGCTACTAAAGCCAGCAGTCGTCAGTGCGCATCTATTAGGTGGTATGAGTACATTGGCCATACTGGTATGGATAGCACATCGACACTGGGGTACGCAGATAGGTAGACACATGCTTTCTGGAAGCTACTATTGGGTGATCCGTTTTGCGCTTATGGTTTTGTTTGCCCAGATATTTTTAGGTGGTTGGACCAGCACAAATTATGCGGCGCTGGCGTGCACGGATTTTCCCACTTGTCATGGGCAATTAATCCCAGAAATGGATTTTAAAGATGCGTTTCATATGTACCGCGAACTTGGGCAAAGTGCGGATGGCGGTAATCTCACGTTAGCATCATTAACGGCAATTCAGTGGACGCACAGGGTGGGCGCTGTCATCACATTGATTTATTTGGGCTTTATCGCCTTAAATGGTTTAAAATACGCGCAGTTAAAAACACTGAGTATCGCCTTGCTAGCGGTGCTGTTAGCACAAATTAGTTTAGGCATTGCTAACTTGGTGTTGCATTTGCCTTTGGTATTGGCTGTTGCTCATAATGCCGGGGCAGCGCTACTGGTGGTCATTGTCGTGTTGTTTAACTCTAAAATTACTACGCGTGCATGATGTGCGGTGTTATCGATATTTCAAGATTAAAGTGAGTTTGAATTGAATGTAAGTTTTTCGAATCAGTTAGATGCATTTGGCGTGAGTGTGAAGAACTTCTACGCATTGTGTAAACCACGTGTGACAGCATTGATCGTATTTACTGCGCTCATCGGAATGTTTATGGCCACGCCTGGCATGGTGCCATGGGATATATTAGTGGCGACAACAGTGGGGGTGGCATTTTCATCTGGCGCTGCTGCAGCATTTAACTGCTTGATTGAACACAAAATTGATGCGGTGATGGCGCGCACACGCGGTCGTCCCCTGCCAACAGGCCAAGTTTCTCACACGGAAACCATGGTGTTTGCTACCATCCTTGGCGGCATTGGCTTGCTCATTTTATATTTGTTTGTAAATCCATTGACCATGTGGCTAACATTTGCCACTTTTGTCGGTTATGCAGTGATTTATACGGTATTTTTAAAACCAGCTACCCCGATGAATATTGTGATTGGCGGCGCATCAGGCGCTATGCCCCCAATTTTGGGTTGGGCGGCCGTGAACAATAATGTATCTCCTGAATCGCTCATTATGTTTTTGATTATTTTTGCTTGGACGCCCCCACATTTTTGGGCGCTCGCATTGTATCGTCGTGAAGAGTATGCCAAGGTAGGGATGCCGATGTTGCCTGTGACACACGGTGAAGCATTTACACTGTTACACATCTTGCTATACACCATTATTCTGGTTGTTGTGTCTTTGATGCCTTATGGTTTGGGCATGAGCGGTTTAATCTATCTCGTCTCTTCACTCATCTTAAATGCTATATTTTTAGCGTATGTAATTGGCTTGTATCGTCACTATTCAGATGATTTAGCCAAACGAACATTTAAATATTCGATTCTTTATTTAAGTTTAATATTTGCAGCTTTATTAGTAGATCACTACTTCAAATATTAACTTTTGCTAATTGCGGACGATGCAAATGGGCTATAGCCTTTTAAATCGATTGCTTGTAAGCTTGAATGATATTTAAAATAAGTTTATACCTATGACCGTCTTAGTTACTGGTGGGGCTGGCTATATCGGCTCTCACACCTGTCTGCAATTGCTTCAATCTGGTTATGACATAGTAGTGTTGGATAACTACTCGAATAGCCAATCTACGTCTCTCGAACGTGTAAAACAACTCTCAGGTGTCGATTTTTCAACGGTTTTAGGGGATGTTCGCGATAAATCAGCACTCAGAAAACTATTCAGCGAATTCAACATTTCTAGCGTCATTCATTTTGCAGGTTTAAAAGCGGTAGGTGAATCCACAGAAAAGCCTATGATGTACTACGACAATAATGTTGTAGGTAGTCTGACGCTGCTGGAAATCATGGCAGAATTTAACGTGAAGACGATTGTATTTAGCTCTTCAGCCACCGTGTATGGTGACCCTGCTTCTGTGCCGATTCGCGAAGACTTTCCACTGAGTGCTACGAACCCATATGGGCAAACTAAGCTCATGGTAGAAAATATGCTGCGTGATATTTACCTTGCAGACTCCGCATGGCGCATTGGTATATTGCGTTATTTCAACCCAATTGGGGCGCATGACAGCGGCAAGATAGGTGAGGATCCGAATGGGATCCCGAATAATTTATTGCCATATGTGGCACAAGTCGCAGTTGGCAAACTCAATAAGCTCAGGGTGTTTGGAAATGATTACCCTACCCACGATGGCACAGGTGTGCGTGATTACATTCATGTGGTGGACTTGGCCGAAGGGCACTTGGCCGCATTGCAATATTTAGAACAGACTGCTGGATTAATCACCGTTAACTTAGGCACAGGTTTGGGCTATAGCGTGTTGGATGTAGTGAAAGCCTTTTCCGAGCAGTCTGGCATTGAAATTGCTTATGAGTTTATGCCGCGCAGGGCGGGGGATGTTGCCTTGAACTATGCAGACCCAACATTAGCGAAAACATTGCTTGGTTGGACTGCCACTAGAAGCTTAGCGCAAATGTGTGTTGATACTTGGCGCTGGCAATCTAATAATCCACAAGGATATAAAACTGAATAAAACGAGAATGTATGTGCGCTTTGCTAAACATTCTCTAAGTTCACAATAACGATGATGAAGTCTTCACAACAGTTAGTTTATAGCAAAGAACTGACGCTCCAGTCTTTAATCAAGATGCTGGCCGACCCAGTATTAATGATTGCTTCACTTGTGATGCTAAGTGTTTACTTTGGCGAAACACTAGACGAAAAATACTATTTAATTGCCATGCTCATTTTTGCCATTAGCTTTCCTGGAGCTTGGTATAAACACACTTCAATATGGCAGCAATTCGTAGGCATCGTCACAGATTGGTTCTTTATTGTTGCGGTGATTTTATTCTTTGGGTATTCCACTAGCTATTTAAATGTATTTCCGCAAAACCTGATTACTTATTGGGTGCTGATTACGCCCGTGTTGATATTGATTGTACACATTGCCGTCGATACCTACTTGAACAGTAATATTTACCGTGAGTCTGTCACTCGAAATGCAGTCATTGTGGGCGTGGGTAATTTGGGTATGCAATTACGTGATCGGATGGCCAGTGATTTAGAGCTTGGACTGCAGTTTAAGGGCTTTTTTGACGACCGTGATTTAAGCCGTACGACTTTAGAAGATCACAATAGCCTGCAACTCATGGGCAGAATTAACGAGCTATCTGATTACGTGCGCAAAAATAGCATCGATATTATTTATATCGCATTGCCCATGACGTCCCAGCCAAGAGTGCTGGACTTATTAGACAGTCTTAAAGATACCACTGTGTCTATTTATTTTGTACCAGATATCTTTGTGTTTGACTTGATTCAGGCGCGCATTGATGATGTGGGTGGTATTCCAGTCGTGGCGGTGTGCGAAACGCCATTCTCAGGCTTCAACGGGTTTATCAAGCGCACTAGTGATATCGTGCTGTCTATCATTATTTTAGCATTGATCTCTCCACTGATACTCGCAGTAGCCATTGGTGTAAAATGAGTTCTAAAGGGCCAATACTGTTTAAACAGCGCCGCTATGGCTTGGATGCTGAAGAAATTTTGGTTTACAAATTCAGGTCAATGACGGTGGAAGAAAATGGCGATACCGTTACTCAAGCTACCAAGAACGATGTACGTATCACCGCATTTGGGCGATTTATTCGCAGAACTTCATTGGATGAGTTGCCTCAGTTTATCAACGTGTTACAAGGCCGTATGAGTATTGTGGGGCCAAGACCACATGCAGTGGCGCATAATGAAATGTACCGCAAAGTGATTAAAGGTTACATGATTCGTCACAAAGTGAAACCAGGCATTACTGGCTGGGCGCAGGTGAATGGTTTACGCGGAGAAACCGATACCGTCGATAAGATGGAAGCGCGTATTGAATACGACTTAGACTATTTAAGAAGTTGGTCTTTGGGGTTTGATTTAAAGATTATCGTACGCACCGTGTTGCTGGTGTTTAAAGATAGAAACGCCTATTAATACTCTATACGCTGTTGGTACAAGCGTTCGTAGATTTCCATTTCTGCATGTAACCTGACAATATCATGCACGGTGACCGTGCCTAGGCCCATCACTTCAGATGGATACACAGCTTTCGTTTCTATGTGTGGCGTTCTCTCATTGCGCAAATCACGCAATTTATTCAGTAGTTTCATTTCACTCTCCTTATTCAATTGGATTCAGTTTAAGCACCAATTGTTTCAGTTTGATGAGCATTTGAACGAAAGTTAGTTTTCTGTTTGAATGTGTAGGCAACTTTATCCCAGTCTATGTTCAACCAATGCTTTGCGCGGTCATACCCCCTCCACATATATTGCGCGTAATGTGGATATGGAAATAATGGCATTAATTAGGTTGTGGACAGGTCTATCCATGGCTTGTTGATGCCTTAAAAATACTGCTAAGGTACTTTGCACATTGACAATTTCTTATGCAACCACCCAATATGCATCAGTTTACCTATCACATTATTTATGCGCTAAACAAGCGGGTGATTCCGTGCTTATTTAATATGACTTTCTAACAGAATGCGCGTAAAGTCGGCAATGAATGAACAGAATACTTATGTTTGTTGTTGCAATCATGATGGGACGCGTTTTTTCACTGCGGTGATTTGGAATGACGTCGAGATGCACTTTATTTACTAGGGTATCAACGCCAATGCGTGTATTGCAGTACAGATTATTTTTCTGCTGTTGCTACATCGGCTGCTTGCTTATGGCAATCAGCACTGTTGCGCATAGTCGCGACCAAATTAAACTCCAATTAAAATGGCATCATCAATTTCAATTTGCTGGCTATTATGCGGCACAAGAAAAAGGCTATTTCAAAGAAGAAAATCTTGATGTCGTATTGATTGAAGGCAGCAAAGACAAGCCCGCACTTAAGCAAGTGTTAGAGGGTGCGGCGGACTACGGTATCAGTGATTCTGACATCGTCATAGCCCGCGTTGCGGGTAAACCTATCGTGGCCGTAGCTGCCATCTTTCAGCATTCTCCCTACGTGCTGTTAAGCTTAAATGACAATGCCACATTAGCGCCTAAAGACCTGATTGGTAAGCGCATTATGCTCTCTAACGACCAAGGGGCTGCTCAATTTAGAGCCATGATGAGCAAGGAAGGCATTGATTTAAATCGTCTGACCATCGTTCCGCACACATGGGAATTAGCGGATTTGATTGAAGGTAAAGTCGACGCGCTCTCTGCCTATGCAACGGTGGAGCCTATTCAGCTTGAGATGATGGGGCACAAATCTGCCATGTTAAGTAGCCAAGCATACGGTGTGGATTTTTATGGCGATACGTTATTTACCACAGAAAAAGAAGTTACAAATCATCCAGAACGCGTAGAGGCTTTGTTGCGCGCCACGCAAAAAGGCTGGAGTTACGCTTTCAGTCATCCCGAAGAAGTCGTGGACATGATCTTGAAGTATGAGAGTGTGGCTGGTAATGGCGTTACGCGAGGCGCGCTATTGCGCGAAGCCTATGCCATGCGGCCTTATGTCATGTCGGATATTGTCGAAATTGGGCACATGAATCAGGCACGTTGGGAGTTTATTGCTAGAACACTGGCTGATTTAAATATGATGCCCGCCAAGTACGATCTGGAGGGCTTTATTTATGTGCCAAGAGGTGACATTGAACATCGTCTGCTGGTTTTGCTGGGTGGTATTGGGTTGGTGCTTCTAGGCATCATCAGCACAATCGCTATATGGAATTTGCAAATCCGCAGAAAAGTCAGGATAAGAACTGCGGCACTACAAGGCGAGATACAACGGCGAGAACGCGCTGAGGATTTGGTCAAAATCGCAGGTAGTTTAGCAAAGTTAGGCGGTTGGGTCATGGATGTATCCACGCAAAAAGTAACTTGGTCAGACGAAGTAGCCGCCATTCACGATATGCCCGCTGGCTATTCGCCTACCAGAGCTGAGGGCATTAGTTACTTTATTCCTGCACATCGTCCTTTGATTGAGCAGGCAGTAGCTGATTGCATACAAAAAGGCTTGGCCTACGATTTAGAATTGCAAAAAGTCACTGCAACGGGTCGTCAAATCTGGGTGCGTACTTTGGGTCAACCCGTGCGAGATACACACGGAAATATCATTCGGCTACAAGGCGCTTTTCAAGATATTACCGACCGTAAAAAGTATGAAACATTTAAAACTGGGCAACGTGCAATCTTTGAAAAAATTGCGATAGACGCGCCCTTGCACGACATCTTACGGAGCGCAGTTGCGCTCATTGAAGAGCAGTTTTCCTTCTGTTTGTGCTCAGTCATGCTGTTAGATTATGAGCAAAAGCATTTGATTGATGGTGTTGCAACCAAACTAGACCCCAGTTATATGCTGCAATTAAATGGGCTGTCAGTGGGCCCCAATACAGGTTCATGCGGCACAGCTGCCTATGAAAAAAAACGCATCATCGTCACTGACATTCAACATGACCCACTATGGGAAAACTATCGACATATTGTCGATGGGTACAATCTGCATGCCTGTTGGTCATCGCCAATTTTTTCTAGCAAGCAAAAAGTACTAGGCACATTTGCTGTGTACTACCAACAAGTGGGTTCAC
>ENA-UOXP01000202-UOXP01000202.1-mixed-culture-metagenome-genome-assembly--contig:-NODE-202-length-44109-cov-5.663209_pt1 | contig 44109 bp, 38 predicted proteins | sample MGYA00238161_ERZ761639 | MGnify/ENA primary metagenome ERZ761639 (study PRJEB28913, sample SAMN08776760) | mixed culture metagenome | isolation source: Freshwater growth medium | place: USA...
TTGCCGGTAATCAATTTAAATAGGGTAGATTTACCCGCGCCGTTAGGGCCGATGACGCCGACAATCGCACCCGGTGGAATACTAAAATTGAGGTTATCTAACAACAAGCGGTCACCAAAGGCTTTGCTCACGTTTTTAAATTCTATGACTTGGTCGCCCAAACGCTCACCCACAGGGATAAAAATTTCCTGTGTTTCATTGCGTTTTTGGTATTCGGCACTGGCTAACTCTTCATAGCGGGCAATACGCGCTTTGCTCTTGGCTTGGCGTGCTTTGGGGTTTTGGCGCACCCACTCTAATTCAGTATTCAAGGCTTTACGGCGTGCAGACTCTGTGGATTCCTCTTGTTTTAAACGCTCTTGTTTTTGGTCTAGCCAGCTCGAGTAATTGCCTTTCCAAGGAATACCATGGCCGCGGTCTAACTCTAAAATCCACTCTGCAGCGTTATCTAAAAAGTAGCGGTCATGCGTCACCGCGACCACGGTGCCAGGGAAGCGCACCAGAAACTGCTCTAGCCATTCCACAGACTCTGCATCCAAATGGTTAGTAGGCTCATCAAGCAACAGCATATCTGGCTTAGAGAGTAACAGTTTGCAAAGCGCCACACGACGCTTTTCACCCCCAGAAAGCGGGCCAATTTTGGCGTCCCACGGTGGTAAACGCAATGCATCGGCTGCGATTTCTAATTGATGTTCTACATCGGATCCGCTAGCGGCGATGATATTTTCATATTTGGCTTGTTCCTCTGCCAATTTGTCAAAATCAGCATCGGGTTCAGCATACGCCGCATAGATTGCGTCCAGCTTTTGTTTGGCTTCCATCACTGCGCCCATGCCGCTTTCAACTTCTTCGCGCACTGTTTTATTGGGGTCTAATTGCGGCTCTTGTGCCAAATAGCCAATAGAGATGTTGGGCAAATGTTGTACTTCACCTTCAAATTCTTTATCGGCACCCGCCATAATGCGTAACACGGTAGATTTACCAGCACCGTTTAGCCCTAACAAGCCAATTTTGGCACCGGGGAAAAACGAGAGCGAAATGTCTTTAATAATTTGACGCTTGGGTGGAACAATTTTGCTCACACGGAGCATGGACATGACATATTGGGCCATTATTTACTTTCTCATTGATTGAACTGCATTGTTACTGAATATTCTTGGATTTCGATTCATCCTTGGGTTTCCACAAGTCTAGATATTGCTCTGAATTATTGAGCAAGTTTTCTTCCATGTCTTCATAGCTATCGCTAGATAATTGCACTTTATGGCTGATGGCACTGTAACCTAAGCCAAGGCGGCCGCCTTTTACATCAAACCCTAAAAACTCAATCATCGTAGGGTACATATCAAAATGTAGCACTTCATTACGATTTTTTTGTATGGGTTGTTGCGAGATAAACTGATTATAAATGCGGCGCTGTTTTATTGTATCAATCTTTTTCGATACTGGATTTTCCATGGCTAAATGGTCGCCCAAAACCACTACTTGCGTGTTTTTTAAATAGCCACGCTTTTGCATCCACTGGATAAATTCTGCCACGTTGCCTGCTGTACATTCTAAAATCCCAGCAAAATCATGCGCGCCTTGTTGAGTACATTTGCTTGAATAAAAACCATCGGGGCCATGCGTGTCTATGGTGGTTAATACCAAGTTGAACCGTTTTTTACTGGCATGTAATTGCGTTAACTTGGTTTTTGCATGTTTAAGCAGCATGTCATCATACAGTCCCCAGTAATTCATCTGCCGCTTGGTTAAGTTGCCTTTCAGTTCATCCCGACCATAAATTTCGTCGTATTGATGGTCTTGAAAGAATTTTCCTTTACCAGAAAAAGCGAGGGCATCACTGCCCATATACACATTGTAGTAACCAAACTCATGCAGAATGTCACCCAAACAAACGGCGCGCGGTAAAAAACTTTTGATATTTTCGCCCACGCCGTTGCCGTCGTACAGGCTCACACTCTTTAAGGGCAACCCACATTGTGTGGCGGTAATACCAGCAATAGTCCAACCGGTGCCAGGGGCTTGCCGAAACTGCTCAAAACGCTCGCCTCCCAGTGCATCTAACTTGGCCAGCAAGTTTTTACCAAACAGGGTTTCATCTTGATACGCATTTTCTAGGCTTTCTACATAAATCAGCACCAGATTTTTGGGCGCTTTGGCTTGAATCTCTACCTGCTCTGGGTAGACATAATGCGCAGAGAAATAATCATCACCAAACTGATGATGAATAAAGGCAAGCACAGAAAACTGCATGCAAAAATAAATTATGCCTGCTAGGAGTACATAAACTGGCGCGCGATGCCCAATCACCCAATACACGCCTTTAATGAAAGGTAGATTGAGCTTGGCTACCATTCTGGCCAAAAAATAGTGTTGATGACTTTGACTTAACAATAGCGCAATCGATAAATCGATGATAACAATTGTGAGTGCTAGAGCTAACGGCCAAATAAGGCAAATATGCACAAAGCTTTCAATCAGCTTGGCATCCGTATCGACCAAGCCGCTCATGCCGAACTGCAAGTGATAGAGCACTTGCTCTAGTGGCGGACTACCAAAATTATCCCCCACCCAATACGCCAGCGCCACCAAAAAAAATGACGCAAAATAGATTAAAAATCTAATGGAAGATCGTATGGTGTGCCTAAAACGCAAATGAAATTGATGCAGGGATTTCAACATAGGCGCTAGTGTAAAACAACTTGCACTATATGTAAGGTGATTTATACAGATTGTATTTTAGTATGCTCTCAAACTATATTGCAGATGAAAAAAGGGGCATATAGCCCCTTTTATATTTATGAATATTAACTAGATCCCTAATGATTCTGTCCAAGCCAATGCAGCAATATGGCTTTGATTTACTTTGGCGGCATCTAGCTGTAAAGACTCTGCCAGCGCAAGAATTTCTGAGCTATTGGCCTCTTCACAAGCCTCGGTCAGTTTTAAGAATGGGCCGTAGATGCCTTCACGTTTGTTCAACGCATCGTTGATAGTTTCGGGCAACTGTAGTTTCTCTAACACATCATCCATCGGCATTTTCAAAATAGCGTCGAGCAATGAAAACACACCCACAATAAACAAGTTATCGCGATCGCGTTTTTCAAAATAGCCTTCGCCTAGTAGCTCTGTTAAACGTCCGCGTGTAATGGAGGTTTTCATCAACACGGGCGATGTGGAGTTGTTACCCGCAGTCACCATGAGTAAGGTCAACCAACGATACAACTGGTTTCTGCCTAAAATTGAGAAAGCGTGGTTTAACGATTGCACTTCGCATGACAAGCCAAAGCCTACGGAATTGATGTAGCGTAATAATTTAAACGACAAGGTTGCATCGCGTTTAAAGCCAGCTTCAATCAGATCATTATCTGCATCTTGGCTGACCAAGTTTAAAATATGCAACACGCTATCGAACGAAGGGTTGATGACTTTTGCCGCGATAGTTTCAGGTCTGGAGAAATAATAGCCTTGGTAACATTTAAAGCCTATTTCTTGGCAGGACTTGAATTGCTCGTATGTTTCTAACTTTTCAGCCACAAGCTTTACCGAGGGATCGTTGTAGTGCATGAACAGTTTAAGCGCACTTTTTTCATCCACACTTTGATAATCAATTTTAATAAAATCGGCAAGGCTTGCGAGTGCGTCGGGTGCATTGCTGAGGTGTGGGTTATCTAATGCAATTTTGTACTTGAGTTCTTTAAGTACTTTGCAACGCTCAATCACGGCATCATCTACCACCACATGACGCAAGATTTCTAACACTGTTTTTTGTGGTGGCATCAGCTCAATCAGCTCACTCGCCAGCATTTCGGCGTTCACGTTAATAAAAGCGAGTTTTTCACCCAGTTTCCATTCATCGTGCATTTGATCGATGGTGGAAAGCAGCACACTGGCGCAATTCTTAATGTCATCCACAAACACCGCGCTTTGGGCTTCTTGGTTGTGCCTAAAGAAAAATTCGTAGCCGATAATTTGCTGTTTGGCATCCATAACTGGCTGGCGCCCAATAAACGTTTGTTGTTCCATGTTTTCCACCTAATTTAATTCGCTTGCGTTTAGAGACTTTTACTTATGTTTATCGTACGCGCAAGACGCAACAATCACTCTTTTAAATAAAGCGGTTTTGCTGGCTTTATTCTTGGTTTACATACAGTTTATTTTTAATGCGTCATTTGCCTGTATTATGCTTTTTTTGACTATAAATAGAATTTTCATGGCACTTAAATCCACCATTTACAAAGCGGAACTACAAATTGCTGATATGGATCGGCATTACTATGCGCAACATAGCCTGACGTTAGCCAAGCACCCATCCGAAACCGAAGAGCGCATGATGGTGCGCCTAATGGCGTTTGCGCTATTTGCCAATGAATCACTGGCTTTTGGTAAAGGCTTGAGTGAGGAGGATGAACCAGACCTATGGCAAAAAGATCTTACTGGGGCCATTGAGTTATGGATGAATGTAGGCTTGCCTGAGGAACGCGAAATTCGTAAAGCTTGTGGACGCGCCCAGCGTGTAGCCGTTGTGTTGTATGGGGGAAGAGTAGCCGATATGTGGTGGACACAAAACAGCAAGGCTTTGCTAAAACTCAACCACCTCACCGTGATTAATCTGCCAGATACAGAAGCCTTAACCCAAGCTTGCACCCGTAGTATGAACATCAATTGCACCATTCAAGATGGGCAAATATTGGTGGGGCACGACACTGGTAGTTTTGATATCACGCCTGTTATCCTGATGCCGCAGCCATATTAAGATGGATGGGCGCATACTAACGCATGCTTAACTTACACCCACTTTGGTTAAATTTAATTGTAGCGCTTGGCATTGGCTTGTTAGTGGGCGCGGAACGAGAGCGCAATAAAGGCACAGGCCCAGATCGCTCACCTGCTGGCATTCGCACTTTTGCGCTTGCCGCCATGTTAGGCAGCATCAGTAGCTTGATTCATGTTTGGTTATTATTGATAGCTGTGGTGTCTGTCATGATTTTCACAGCCACTTCTTATTATTCCAGACGTAGCGAAGACCCTGGGCTCACCACAGAAATCGCATTAGTATTAACCGTGATACTGGGTAGTTTGGCCATTTCACATATGGCACTGGCGGCAGCATTAGGTGTGATACTTGCCATATTGCTAGCAGCAAAAGAACCCATGCATGGGTTTGTCAAACATGTTGTCACCAAAGCTGAACTCAACGATGTATTGATTCTTGCCGCTGCCACCCTCATTATTTTGCCTATCGTGCCCGATCAACTCATCGGGCCATTTTCTGCTATCAACCCACGCCATTTATGGCTGATTGTCATTTTGGTGATGACCATCAGTGCACTTGGCCACATTGCTTTACGTCTTGTAGGTAGCCGAGTTGGCCTACCATTGGTAGGACTCATTTCAGGTTTTATCTCCAGTATTGCTACCATTGGCAGCATGGGCGCACGCGCAAAGGCATCTACCGAAATGACAAGTGCCGCTGCCGCGGGTGCTGTTTTATCTAGTTTGGCGACCATTTTGCAGTTGGTGCTATTGTTGTTAGCTGTTCATCCAGCCACGTTGCAGGCACTGGCATGGCCGCTGTTGGCTGGCGGCGTATCCATTGCAGTTTATGGTGGTATGGTGACGCTAAAATCTTATCGGCAACATACTCCGCATGCGCACATCGCATCGCAAACGTTTAGTGTGATGAGCGCTTTTAAATTTGCAGGGGTGATCGCAGTGGTACTAATCGCATCAGCAGGGCTGAAGATATGGTTGGGGCAGGCTGGGCTAGTACTCGCCTCTGGTGTGGCTGGCTTAGCCGATGCACATGCTGCGGCCATTTCTGTGGGCACACTCGCTTCCTCTGGCTCGCTTAGCCCAGAACAGGCAGTCATCCCGATTTTAGTTGGGCTTACTGCGAATACATGTTCTAAAGCGATGATGGCTGTGGTGAGCGGCAATCGCGTGTTTGTAATCCAAGTGATACTCGGTTTGGTGATACAAATGAGCGCTGTTTGGGCAGCTTGGTGGTTCATTTAACTTTTACACGTCTTGCTGTCTTACAAGCTTATAGGACATACACCGATAATTTCAACTAGAGGAACGGCGTTAAATATTGTTTAGGATATGTTTCCTATCAATATTGGAGAAGCACATGATTAACACAAATACGATTAAACCAGATATGCCAGTAGTATGTTCATTGGATGGTCAGTTCGCAACGGTTGACCATATTGAAGGCGCAAATCTCATCAAGCTGACCCGAGATGAAACTGGTCAGCACCATTACATCCCGTTAAACTGGGTTGTGTCCACCGAAGATGGTAAAGTGAAAATTGATCGCTCTGGCGAAGAGGCCATGCAACAATGGTCAACAAGACCGAATTAAGTTAGCCATCATTTTTTAGCGAAAGCCTGACTTGAGGTCAGGCTCTTTTGTTTCGTAGCAGTGGAAGTAGGTGCCATCATAAACAGGTCATTTACTTTGACTAATCGTATCTTTGATTCATCAAAACCTAGTGCGCTAATTAAAGTCCTAAAGCGTTTAAGTATTCTTACTCCACCGTCACACTCTTAGCCAAATTCCTAGGCTTATCGACATCCGTGCCTTTTAACAAGGCTGCGTGATACGCCAGCAATTGCACTGGAATAGTATGCAAAATAGGAGAGAGCACACCCACATGGCGTGGGGTACGAATCACATGCACGCCTTCGGATTCCTTAAAGTGACTATCGGCATCGGCAAATACAAATAGCTCACCGCCGCGCGCTTTCACTTCTTGCATGTTGGATTTCACTTTTTCCAACAACGTATCATTGGGCGCAATTACCACCACCGGCATATTGTTATCTACCAATGCAAGTGGTCCGTGTTTTAGCTCACCGGCTGGGTAGGCCTCTGCATGAATATAGGAGATTTCTTTAAGCTTGAGCGCACCCTCCATCGCGATGGGATAGTGGATGCCTCGGCCTAAGAACAATGCATGCTCTTTGTCACCAAAGCGTTTGGCCCATTCTCTAATTTGCGGCTCCAGATTTAGCGCAAACTGTACGCTACCAGCCAATTGACGCAATGCGTTCAAGTGCGTTTGCTCATGCTCTTGGCTCAACAAGCCTTTTTGTTTGGCCAATGTGACTGCCAAGACAAATAACGCCACTAGCTGTGTGGTGAAGGCTTTGGTGGATGCCACGCCAATTTCAGCGCCCGCTCGTGTGTAAAAGATGAGTTTAGACGCGCGCGGTATTGCGCTTTCTTGCACATTGCAAATGGCTAAACTTAGCTCTTGCCCTAACGATTTGGCATGTTTTAATGCTTCCATCGTATCTAAGGTTTCTCCCGACTGTGAAATGGTGACAATCAGTTGATTGGGATTGGGCACTGAGACGCGATAGCGGTATTCACTGGCGATTTCTACATTGCATGGAATCTTGGCAATGCTCTCAAGCCAATATTTGGCAGTGAGTCCAGCATAGTAACTAGTGCCTGCCGCCAATATCAGCACGCTATCGACCTGCTTGAACACTTGTTCCGCTTGTTCGCCAAACAACTCTGGTCTAAAAGCACCATCGTCAATCAGCGCTTCGATGGTGTCCGTTAATGCACGTGGTTGCTCGTGAATTTCTTTTTGCATAAAGTGGCTATACGGGCCTAGTTCTAATGAGGCGAGTGAGACATCACTCATGTGAATTTTTCTCTCCACTACTTCATCATTTTTGCCATAGATAGTGACGCTATCTGTCGTTAATGCCGCCACATCTCCGTCTTCTAAATAAATCACTTTGCGTGTCACAGACAGCACCGCAGAAACATCGGAAGCAATAAAGTTTTCTGATTCACCCAATCCAATGAGTAACGGGCAACCTAAACGTGCACACACCATGAGATCAGGGCGATTGACTGCAATCACGCTGATGGCAAATGCACCTGTCAGTTCTTTTACCGATTGTTTTACAGCATCTAGCAACTCCAAGCCTTGTTGACTGTGGTAATGCACCAAGTGAGCAATCACTTCTGTATCGGTTTGTGAGGTAAACTCATACCCTAATTGTTTTAATTTTTCACGTTGCTCATCGTAATTTTCGATAATGCCATTATGTACAACGGCGATTTCTGGTGAAGCTTGTGAAGGTGATACATGCGGGTGCGCATTACTTTCTGTCACACCGCCATGCGTTGCCCAGCGTGTGTGGCCGATGCCTAACATGCCGCTAAGACTCTCTGCACTGGCTTTGATTTGTAATTCTGAAACGCGACCCACCGCGCGTACACGTTTGATTTTCGCTGTATCTAAAATAGCCACTCCAGCAGAGTCATAGCCTCGATACTCAAGCCGACTCAGGCCCTCTATCAATACTGGCACAATATTTCTTTTGGCAATTGCCCCAACAATTCCACACATAGAATGTATTCTTTCTTTAACTACTGCATTATTTCTTAATTTTTTGTGGTCGTTTCCAACCAGTAATGGATATCTGTTCTTTGGCACGGCATAAGGTCAATGCATCTGCAGGTGCATTTTTGGTGATGGTTGAGCCAGCAGCGATGGTGGCACCTTTACCTATGGTGACTGGTGCAATCAGTTGCGTATCAGACCCTATGAAAGCATCATCTTCAATAATGGTTCTAAATTTATTAGCGCCATCGTAGTTGCAAGTAATTGTGCCAGCGCCTATATTCACGTTTTTACCCACAGTGCTATCACCCACATAACTTAAGTGATTGATTTTGCTGCCTATATCCACCTGCGCATTTTTGAGCTCTACAAAGTTGCCCACATGCGTATCTGCTGCCAGTATGGTACCTGGACGCAAACGTGCGTAAGGGCCAATACGACTTTGTTCACCCACCGTTGCATCATCAATATGGGTAAACGGTGCAATGCGCGCGCCTGTTTGTATGTTGGCATTTTTTATCACGCAGTTTGCACCAATATACACGCGATCGCCTAGGATTACATTGCCTTCAAATATGCAGTTCACATCAATTTCAACATCACGCCCGCAAGTTAGATTGCCGCGAATATCAATGCGCTGTGCATCTTTTAAAGTGACCCCTTGTTGCAGCAAGATTTGCGCCTGTCTGGCTTGATAGACACGTTCAATGTGTACTAAATCTGTTTTCGCATTAATACCCGTGACTGACCACTCATCTGTAGTGATTTCAGCGGTCACCGCTACATTGTCCTTCACCGCAAAAGCAATAATATCGGTGAGATAGTACTCGCCTTGTGCATTGTTATTTTGGAGTTGTTTGAGCCATTTTTTTAATTGGTTGGTGGGCATCGCCATGATACCCGTATTCACTTCTAGTATTGCACGCTGCGCATCTGTAGCATCTTTGTGTTCAATAATAGCTGCTACTTTATTTGCTGCATTACGTACTATACGTCCGTAGCCTGTTGGGTCTGACTTGTTAAAACTGAGTAATGTCAGGCCCTGTTGTGATGTTTCTAGCAATTGCTGACAGGCTTGCACATCAACAAGTGGTACGTCCCCCAACAAAATTAACGTCTGCCCATTCTCATCTAAGTAGGGTGCTGCTTGTTGCACAGCATGCCCAGTACCAAGTTGCTCAGCCTGATTCACCCAGGTAATGGCGTCATCATTGAGTGCTTGCTTCACTTGTTCACCACCAAACCCATACACTACTATGATTTTTTGTGGGTTAAGCGCTTTTGCACAAGCTATTACATGTGCAAGTATCGGTTGATGCCCTATGTGGTGTAATACTTTGGGTGTATCAGAATGCATACGGGTACCTTTACCCGCAGCAAGAATAACAATGTTGAGTGATGCCATATTGATAATGTTTTGGTTGTGTATTGGAATCAGAGCAGTGATATCGAAAGTATAAACAAAAAAGGCAACCTAAGTTGCCTTTTTGCTTGAACATTACCTTCGATCCAATTAATGCGTTTTCTTACGTAAACGCTCAATAGTTTGAATCTGTGCAACAGCTTCAGACAGTTCAGCCTGCGCAGTTGCATAGTCAATATCTGAGGTTCTGTTTTTAATGGCTTCTTCAGCGGCTGCTTTGGCAGCAATTGCTTTAGCTTCATCCAAGTCGTGACCACGTACCGCTGTATCAGCCAATACTGTGACTACCCCTGGTTGCACTTCCAGCATACCGCCTGAGATAAAAATTAACGTTTCTTCAGCTTCATTAGCTTGCTTAATCCGCAGCGCACCTGGCTTGATAGTCGTGATCATCGGCGCATGGTTTGGGTAAATACCCACGTCACCTGCACTTGCTGGCGCTACTACAAACTCAGCATCTCCAGAGAAGATACTTGCCTCTGCACTGACTACATCGATATGAACAGTATTTGCCATTATTTTTCCTTAAAGCGTTTAACTAGTTAACCACATAATGCTTAGTTAAGAGTCTTGGCCTTTTCAACAGCTTCTTCAATACCGCCCACCATGTAGAACGCTTGCTCTGGTAAGTGATCGTATTCGCCAGCAACAATGGCTTTAAAGCCTTTGATGGTTTCTTTTAATGGCACATATTTACCTGGCGCACCAGTAAACACTTCCGCAACGTGGAAAGGTTGTGACAAGAAACGTTGGATTTTACGTGCACGGCCTACCGCTAATTTGTCTTCTGGCGATAATTCGTCCATACCCAAAATCGCGATGATGTCACGCAACTCTTTGTAGCGTTGCAATGTTTGTTGTACTGAACGTGCTACTGAGTAATGCTCTTCACCAACAACGAGTGGGTCTAATTGACGTGATGTTGAATCCAATGGGTCTACCGCAGGGTAAATACCAAGAGAAGCAATGTCACGTGACAACACCACTGTAGAGTCCAAATGTTGGAATGTTGTGGCTGGTGATGGGTCAGTCAAGTCATCCGCAGGAACGTAAACCGCTTGGATAGAAGTAATTGAACCTACTTTAGTAGAGGTAATACGTTCTTGTAAACGGCCCATTTCATCCGCTAGGGTAGGTTGGTAACCCACTGCAGAAGGCATACGACCTAACAATGCAGATACTTCAGTACCAGCCAATGTGTAGCGGTAGATGTTATCCACGAAGAACAATACATCACGGCCTTCGTCACGGAATTTCTCAGCCATGGTCAAACCTGATAACGCAACACGTAAACGGTTACCTGGAGGTTCGTTCATTTGACCGAACACCATCGCTACTTTTGATTCTTTCATGTTATCTAGTTTGATAACGCCAGCTTCGGCCATCTCGTGGTAGAAGTCGTTACCTTCACGAGTACGCTCACCTACACCTGCAAATACTGACAAGCCAGAGTGTTGTTTAGCAATGTTGTTAATCAATTCCAACATGTTGACCGTTTTACCTACACCAGCACCGCCGAACAGACCTACTTTACCGCCTTTTGCAAACGGACAAACTAGATCAATCACCTTAATACCTGTTTCTAACAAGTCAACTGAAGGGGAGAGCTCTTCAAATGTTGGGGCTTTTTGGTGGATTGAGCGGAACTCTGTAGAATCAATTGGACCAGCCTCATCAATTGGGCGACCCAATACATCCATAATACGGCCTAATGTGCCTGTACCTACTGGCACTTGAATTTGTGCGCCGGTAGACTTAAATGCAGTACCACGTGCCAAACCGTCAGATGAACCCATCGCAATCGTACGCACGATGCCGTCACCTAATTGTTGTTGTACTTCTAATGTTAAGCCTGCTTCTGCTTGTGAATCTTTGTCATCAATAATCAATGCATCAAATACTTTAGGCATTTGATCGCGTGGGAACTCAACGTCAACCACCGCGCCGATACACTGCACTACTTTACCAACGATTGCTGCATTTGCTTTGCTTTGTGCTTTTGCCATTTCGATTTCCTAACTTCTTTAGTCAGATTAAATAAATTCTAATATTTAGCGATTGCTGCGCTTTACAATTTGGTCTCTACTTAACGCCTTGACGGGTTAGTAGCGTCCAATCACTAAGCAACTGCCGCCGCGCCACCAACGATTTCTGAAATCTCTTTCGTAATCGCTGCTTGACGCGCTTTGTTGTACACCAGTTTCAACTCGCCAATGACGTTCTTCGCATTATCAGATGCAGATTTCATGGCAACCATACGTGATGATTGCTCAGATGCCATATTTTCTGACACTGCGTTGTATACCAACGACTCAATGTAACGTACCAACAATTGGTCAATCACAGGCTTCGCTTCTGGCTCGTAGATATAATCCCAATGCCCTTTAGCTGCGCCAATTTGCACAGCACTTTTCACCACTGCGCTTGCACTTAATTCTTCTGATTTTTCTTCAGTAGGTTTTGTACCTAAGCGCTCACTGGTTAAAGGTAACAATTGCTCAATCACAGGCTCTTGTTTCATCGTATTGATAAAGCGTGTGTAACAGATATGCAACTGATCAATTTCTCCAGTGGTGTATGCGTCTAGCATCACTTTAATCGTACCAATCAGTGTTTCTAAATGTGGTACATCACCCAAGCCGATAATGTGAGATTTCACATCCGCGCCAATACGGTTCATAAAGCTATAGCCTTTATTACCAATCGCGCTTACAGACAAGTGTTTGCCTTCTGATTCCCAAGTTTTCATTTGGTTAACGGTTAAGCGCAACACATTGGTATTTAGGCCACCGCATAAACCTTTATCTGAGCTCACCACAATAATGCCAACATTCTTCACATTCTCACGCTTTACTAAGAAAGGGTGCTTATACTCAGAGTGTGCAAGCGAAAGATGCGCCGCAACATTGCGAATTTTCTCAGCATACGGACGTGAGGCACGCATTCTGTCTTGCGCTTTACGCATTTTAGAAGCGGCCACCATTTCCATCGCCTTGGTGATCTTGCGTGTATTTTCTACACTTTTGATCTTGGTTCTAATTTCTTTACTACCAGCCATTTGAGTGTCCTAATAGTGAGATATTAGTAAGCAGTTGTCGCTTTGAAGTCTTGAATTGCTGCATCAAGTGCTTTTTCGTTATCGCCGCTTAAGTCTTTGCTTGTTTCAATTGCATCAGCAAGTGCTTTGTATTTAGAAGCAATAAAGCCATGTAACTTACCTTCGACTGCCAATACTTTATTCGTAGGCACATCGTCAAAGTAACCTTTGTTTGCAGCAAACAAGGTAATTGCCATGTTTGAAACGCTTAAAGGTGCATATTGCGCTTGCTTCATCAACTCTGTAAACATACGACCACGGTCTAATTGTTTACGTGTAGCTTCGTCCAAATCAGAAGCGAACTGCGCAAACGCAGCCAATTCACGATATTGCGCTAATGCTAAACGTACACCGCCGCCAAGCTTCTTAATTACCTTAGTTTGTGCTGCACCACCTACGCGTGATACTGAAATACCCGCGTTAATTGCAGGACGAATACCCGCGTTGAACAAGTCAGTTTCCAAGAAAATCTGACCATCGGTAATAGAAATCACGTTAGTTGGTACGAACGCTGAAACGTCACCAGCCGCGGTTTCGATCACTGGCAATGCAGTCAATGAACCAGTTTTGCCTTTGACTTTACCGTTTGTAAATTTCTCAACATACTCTTCGTTCACACGAGCAGCGCGCTCTAACAAACGTGAGTGAATATAGAATACGTCACCTGGGTAAGCTTCACGGCCTGGTGGACGACGTAATAACAATGAAATTTGACGGTAAGCAATCGCTTGCTTGGTTAAGTCATCATATACAATCAATGCATCTTCACCGCGGTCACGGAAGTATTCACCCATGGTACAACCAGAGTAAGGTGCTAAAAATTGCAATGCAGCAGAGTCAGAAGCTGAAGCAGCCACTACAATGGTGTAAGCCATTGCACCGTTTTCTTCTAATTTACGTACCACGTTAGCAATTGTAGAAGCTTTTTGACCAATCGCTACGTAGATACAGGTCATGTTCTGACCTTTTTGATTAATGATGGCATCGACTGCAACCGCTGTTTTACCAGTTTGACGGTCACCAATGATCAACTCACGTTGACCACGGCCCACTGGCACCATGGAGTCCACAGATTTCAAACCAGTTTGTACTGGTTGTGACACTGATTTACGTGCAATCACGCCAGGCGCTACTTTTTCAATCTTGTCTGTTAATTTGGTTTTGACTGGACCTTTACCATCGATAGGCTGACCCAATGCATTTACAACACGGCCAATCAATTCTGGGCCCACTGGCACTTCCAAAATACGGCCTGTACATTTACATACATCGCCTTCTGTAATGTGCTCGTAATCACCCAATACCACAGCACCTACAGAATCACGCTCTAAGTTGAGCGCTAAACCATATGTATTGCCTGGGAATTCAATCATTTCACCCGCCATCACGTTGGACAAACCGTGAATACGAACAATACCGTCAGTCACTGAAATCACTGTGCCCTGTGTACGTGCTTCAGCTGTGGTAGAAAAATTTTCTAATCTGCTTTTAATCAGTTCACTGATTTCTGATGTAGATAACTGCATTGTGGCTCCTAATTTTCTCTTTGCCTAAAGTTTGCTTAATATCATGTGCCTTACGCGCTGAGCGAGTAGGCTAAATTTTGTAGTTGTCCTTTAACGGACGCATCAATAACGGTATCACCAACGATAATTTTGAAACCACCAATCATTTCTGGATCTACAGAAACGGTTGCTTCGATTTTTTTACCGAACTTGGCTTCTAGACGCTTCACTAAATCTTTGGTCTCGGCAGCACTCGGTTTTGCAGAAGCAATAATTTGCGCTTCTAACGTACCTTCTTCTAGTGCTTTTAATGCTTCAAATGCTTCAGTAATGGCTGGAAGAATAGATAAACGACCATATTCCACCAATACCTTAATCAGGTTTTGACCATGCTCATTTAACTTATCGCCACAGACTTTTAAAAAGGCCGCTTCTAAATCAGCACTTACCACTTTTGGGTCTTGAATATACGCTTGCATATTCACGTCGTTTACAACCGCAGTTGCAAAACTTAACATTTCAGACCACTTAGCAAGCGCTTTTTTTTCTTTCGCCAATTTATAGGCAGCTACCGCATAAGGTCTTGCGATGGTTGATATTTCAGCCATATCTTATCCTTAGAGTTCTGCAGCTAATTTTGAAAGCATATCGCTGTGCGCTTTGGCATCAATTTCTTTACGTAAGATTTTTTCTGCACCTGCCACTGCAAGACTAGAAACCTGCGCGCGTAAACCTTCTTTCGCACGGTTTACTTCTTGATCAATTTCAGCTTTGGCACCTGCAATAATGCGGTCACCTTCAACTTTGGCGTTGCTTTTAGCTTCTTCGATAATTTGCGTAGCACGCTTTTCTGCTTGTCCGATGATTTCACTTGCTTTTTGCTTGGCTTCGTTCAGTGCAGCTTCTGATTTTTTTGCAGCCACTTCTAAAGCACTTCTACCTTCTTGTGCGGCAGCTAAACCATCAGCGATATCTTTCTGGCGTGTTTCAATCGCTTTTAATAGCGGTGGCCATACGAATTTCACTGTGAACCAAATCAACACAGCAAATGCGATAGCTTGTGCGATTAGTGTAAAGTTAATGTTCATTTTTGATCCAAATTAAATATCAATAAAGCATGCGTCATTCAAATGGTTCAAGCCATGCTCAAACCAAATGATTCGTTACTGGATTATTGTGCTACAACGCTTAATAGTGGGTTTGCGAAAGCAAACATCATGGCTAAACCAACACCGATAATGAAAGACGCGTCAATCAAACCTAATAGTAAGAACACTTTACCTTGCAATGCTGGGATCATTTCTGGTTGACGTGCTGCACCTTCTAAGAAGCTAGCACACATGATACCGATACCCACGCAAGCGCCTAAAGCACCTAAACCAATAATTAAACCAATGCCAACGCCTGTGTAAGCTTGAATCATTGCTAAAAGTTGTAAGTTTTCCATTTGTAATACCCTTATAAAAAAATTAAAAACAACTACTATTAAAACTAACTACAAAAACCTTTTTGAATCGCTTAGTGTGATTCGTGCGCCATAGCCAAGTACACCACAGTCAACATCATAAAAATAAACGCTTGCAGTGCCACGATTAAAATATGGAAAATAGACCAGCCTGCACCCAAAATAGCTGCTGCAACTGTACCGGTTAAACCTGTTGCGGCCCATAAACCGAGCAATAAGAAGATCACTTCACCAGCATACATGTTGCCGAATAGACGTAATGAGTGAGAGAGCGGTTTAGACACATATTCAATCATGTTGAACAAGAAGTTGGCTGGCCACACCCAAATTTTGCTACCAAATGGTGAGCAGAATAATTCATGAATCCAGCCACCTAAACCTTTGGCCTTGATCGAAAAGAAAATCATCAAGAACCAAATGGCCAGCGCTAAGGCAAAAGTAGTATTAATATCGGAAGTAGGGACAGCACGCCAAGTGTCAAAACCTAGGCTGTGCATGAATTTTGCAAAGATATCCACTGGCAAGAAATCCATGGCGTTCATTGCAAACACCCATAAAAAAACCGTCAAAGCTGTTGGAGCAATAAAGCTATGACGGTCACCGTGGAAAATATTTTTTACTTGGTCATCCACAAAACCAAACACTAACTCAACAAAAGCTTGGCGCTTTGTTGGCACACCAGCAGTAGCGCCGCGCGCAACCCACCAAACCAAACCCATTACAACCAAGCCCAAAATTACTGACATCGCCAAGGTATCCACATGCAATGTCCAGAAACCGCCTTCGCCAATTGACTTTGTATTGAAGCTCAAATGGTGGGCAATGTAATTAGATGGCGTAAGCGCATGTTCAGCTTGTTGTGCGTGTTCTGTCGTCATAATTTTCTTAAATAATCGTTAATGATTTTAATATCGATAAATCAAATGGATTTATCTGTTTTTGCTAAAGCTGCGCCTGAAAAAATCGCTGCAGCTGCCAACCCTGCGATGAGCGCGAATGGCACCAACGCTGCATACAACTTAAAGACCGCAAACAACAGCACTGCGATCACCACTATCTTTACCGCTTCTGCTTTTAACAGATTAATCAGCACGGAAGAGGGCTCTACATCCCCTTCATTTCGCGCCAAAATTCGCGATGCAATGTAAGCGCCCACTATCACAGACGCGCCACCTGCAACCACCGAAAAGAATGCATGCATCCCGCTCAGCAGCAACGCCAGAATTGCCGCCACCGCAGTTGCAGACAACTGCCATCGCATCATATTGCTGACCATATTATTTGTAGCTAAGCCGTTGTTCGTGGTGTTCATACTGTTTTCATTTCAAAAGCGTTTGAAATGGGCTCAAGCCAAGGAGCCGCGATTTTGAATTATTACAGCCTTTTAGTCAAGCACTTAATATACGTTAAATAACTAAATGTACTAGTAAAATGAAATACTTAGCGTCCATTTTGCGCTTTTGTATTTCATATGCCTTATTTTCGAGAGAGTTTTGCTATGATGTCGTCCAGTTGGTCTAGGTGACTATATTGAATCTTGAGCGTGCCTGCGCCATTTGCTTTTGCGCTAATAGAAACACTTGCGCCAATCGCATCACTCAAACGCTCCTCCAAAATCGCTACATCATCCCGCCCAGTTGCTTTTGGTTTTGATGTGGATTGGGTAGGCTGCTTGGCTACGCGTTCTACATCTCTTACCGACAAGTCCTCTTGCACAATTCTATTGGCCAGCATCACTTGCTGTGCTGGCGCCAACCCCACCAACGCACGTGCATGCCCCATGTCCAACTTATTATGCATGAGCATGTCTTGCACTGGCTGGCTCAAGGTAAGCAAACGCAACAGATTAGATACTGCAACACGTGAGCGACCGACTGCTTGCGCTGCTTGTTCGTGCGTCATAGAAAACTCATCAATCAATCGCTTAATGCCTATCGCCTCTTCTAGCGGGTTTAAATTCTCACGCTGGATATTTTCAATCAAGGCCATGGCCAATGCCGCTTCGTCGGCGATGGCGCGCACCAATACCGGCACTTCATCTAAGCCTGCGATTTGGGAAGCACGCCAACGACGCTCTCCCGCAATGATCTCAAAGCGCTCATCGGCAATCTCACGCACCAAAATCGGTTGCATAATGCCCTGTGACTTAATACTTTCGGCTAGGGTTTGTAGTGCCGCTTCGTCCATGTAAGAACGCGGTTGATATTTTCCTGGCTGCAATTGATTGATGCGCAACATGCGCAATGCATCTGCTTCCCCAACAGTGCCCATGTCACCTGCCAACAGAGCATCTAAGCCTCGACCCAATCCTTTTGGTTTTACCATCTCAATGACCTTATAAATTAATGATTAGAGATTTTTTCACGCATAGGCGAACGCCGTGAAGACGAGGCAAAAAATGGCAAGAAACCGGAGTTTACATGGAGTAAATGAGGATTTTGCGCTATTTTTTAACAATGTATTCACAAGTGCAGACATGCGAGCAAATATCTCTATTGTTTTGTATGGATAATTTCATTCGCCAGCTCCAAATACGCCATGGCGCCTTTTGAAGCTTTGTCATACACCAATACCGGCATGCCGTAGCTAGGCGCCTCAGCCAAGCGAATATTGCGAGGAATGACTGTTTGATAAACTTTTTTACCGAAGTGACTGACCAATTGCGACGACACCTGACTCGCCAACATATTGCGATTATCAAACATGGTGCGCAAGAGTCCTTCAATTTCTAAAACAGGATTTAAATGCGCGCGTACTTTTTTAATAGTGTTGACCAAATCTGACAAACCCTCCAACGCGTAATACTCGCACTGCATTGGTATCATCACCGAGTTGGCGGCTGTGAGTGCGTTGACTGTGACCAAGTTGAGGGCAGGGGGACAATCCAGTAACACATAATCATATGCATCGCCCAACTTCGCTATGGCCTGCTTTAGGCGCGTTTCACGCGCCATTTCATTCACCAATTCCACCTCTGCCCCTGCCAACTCTCGATTAGAAGGCGCAACATCAAAACCACCTTGCTCGCTATGCACAATCACTTCTTGCAGCGTTTTGTCATTCAACAGAACATGATAAATGCTATGTGTCAGGTGTGCTTTATCAATACCGCTGCCGGTACTGGCATTGCCCTGTGGATCCAAATCCACCAACAATACTTTTTTGCCGTGATGTGCCAAACTTGCTGCCAAGTTAACGCAGGTAGTGGTTTTACCTACGCCACCTTTTTGGTTCGTGATTGCTAGAATTTTCATGCCTTACTTTCCAATACAACACTATCGAATATCACCAGATGTCGCTCTGCATCTAATCCCGAGACGCTTAGAGGATGAACCGCTTTCGGCTTCACATCGAGCGCAGCCAACTCCTGCGTAGGTACCAAGCCCTTCATTGCCAACCATTCTCCGCCGCTTGCGATTAAGTGCTTGGTCAATCGCAAGAACAAAGCAATGTCTGAAAAAGCCCTAGAAATGATTTGCTGATACGGCTGCTCAGGTTGATATGCCTCAACACGCGCATGCACCACAGATAAGTTTTCTAGCCCCAATTCACCTTTGACTTGACGCATAAAGATGGCTTTTTTTTGCACCGTATCTATGGTTGTCACCTGCAATGTCGGGTTACAAATCGCCAACACTATGCCCGGCAAACCTGCGCCACTGCCTACATCCAACACTCGCGGCCCATGCACGTATGGCATCACACTTAAACTATCTAACAAATGTAGCGTGACCATGTCCTGCGGATCACGTACAGCAGTCAAGTTGTACACCTTGTTCCATTTTTGTAGCAAACTTAAATATTGTAACAACTGCTGTTGCGCATGCGCACTGACAGTTAAACCCATCTGGCGAATGCCATCGGCTAATTGCTCCGCTTGATTCATGCGGCTTCGATGTTAGATTGACTGGCCTGTTTTTTATGCTTACGCTTTAAGTAGACCAACAATAGCGAAATGGTCGCAGGTGTAATCCCCGAGATGCGGCCAGCCTGTCCGATGGTTTCCGGCTTGTGGGCAAGCAGCTTTTGACGCGCTTCTATACTTAATCCGTGCACATCCGCATAGTCTATCTCGATACCTAATTTGATGTGCTCACTGCCTTTTTGCTTGGCTATTTCATCTTTTTGTCGATCTATGTAGCCTTGGTATTTGGCTGCAATCTCCACTTGCTCTTTGACATCATCCGTCAATTGCTCAGGGCAGGGCACTAGGCGCAACAAGCCATCGTAAGTTACCTCTGGCCTGCGCAACAACTCAAACAAGCTGTATTCATGCTCTAACGCTTTGCCTAATACCGCCTCTTGTGTTTCACGTGAAACATTGGCTTGCACAAAGGTACGTTTTAAACGCGTTTGCTCACGCCCAATCGCGTCTTGTTTGCGACTAAACGCTTCCCAACGCGCATCATCCACCAAGCCCAATTTACGACCCATTTCCGTTAGTCGCATATCCGCGTTGTCTTCGCGAAGCTGCAAACGATACTCTGCACGGCTGGTAAACATACGGTAAGGCTCTGTCACACCCGTGGTAATCAAATCATCCACCAACACACCGAGATAAGCTTCATCCCGTGCTGGGCACCAACCTTCTTTTTCTTGCGCATACAATGCTGCATTGGCACCCGCGAGCAAGCCTTGTGCTGCTGCTTCCTCATAACCTGTCGTGCCATTAATTTGGCCGGCAAAAAACAAACCCTGCACCGATTTTGTTTCTAACGTGCTTTTTAATGCGCGTGGGTCGTAGTAGTCATATTCAATTGCATATCCAGGACGCAAGATATGTGCATTTTCTAAACCTTTAATAGAGCGTACTAGGCCTAGTTGAATATCAAACGGTAAGCTAGTCGATATCCCGTTTGGGTATATCTCATTGGTATTCAAACCCTCAGGCTCTAAAAAGATTTGATGGGACTCTTTGTCTGCAAAGCGATGGATTTTATCTTCCACACTTGGACAGTATCTTGGGCCAACACCCTCAATGACACCTGTGTACATTGGCGAGCGATCTAAACCACTACGAATGATCTCGTGCGTGCGCTCATTGGTATGCGTAATCCAGCATGGCAACTGCGCAGGGTGCTGACTCGCATGACCCAAAAATGAAAAGACAGGCACAGGGTTATCACCTGGCTGCTCTGCCATCACACTGTAATCTATGGTTCGGCCATCAATACGCGGGGGGGTGCCAGTTTTTAAACGGCCAGCGGGCAAACCGATTTCTCGCAAGCGCGCTGCCAATGAAATGGCCGGGGGGTCGCCTGCACGTCCAGCACTGTAATGCTGCAAACCAACATGCACCAAACCACCTAAAAACGTACCTGCAGTAAGCACTACCGATTTAGAGGCAAAGCGTAAACCAATTTGCGTTACCACGCCAACGGCTTTGTCACCCTCTAAAATAATGTCGTCTACCGCCTGCTGGAACAACCAAAGATTGGGCTGATTTTCCAATCGACGACGAATTGCTGCTTTGTATAGAATACGGTCTGCTTGCGCACGTGTAGCGCGCACTGCAGGCCCTTTACTGGAATTTAAAATTCTAAATTGTATGCCGCCTTCGTCGGTTGCCATGGCCATGGCACCACCTAGCGCATCCACTTCTTTAACCAAATGGCCTTTGCCAATACCACCAATACTTGGATTGCAAGACATCTGACCCAAGGTTTCGATGTTATGGGTAAGTAACAAGGTTTTTTGGCCCATGCGAGCTGCTGCGAGCGCAGCCTCAGTGCCGGCATGGCCGCCACCCACTACAATTACATCAAATTTATCAGGAAATTCCATCATTTAATCTATTTCTAGCAATACAACCAAAAGTGGAATTTTATAGCAAAACAGATAGTTACGTCATACATTTATCAATGTTTCACGTGAAACACACCGATCATATCTCGCAATCGGAGTTGGATAGGCTATATTTAATCAGCAATTTTCTCTTGAAATCATTGTTCCACGTGGAACAACCGCAACAATTGTTTACGCGTTAACTATTGACGGATCGCCTTCGATGCGCCTATAGTGATATCGGCGACATGGCAAGTGTGCTATTTAATGGATGCTGGCGTACAGCCCAACAGATAAACACTTACAAACACACCTCCACCATCGCTAGATGGTTAAAAAATTAATATTTTTCAATGCACCGAGGAGATTTAAGATGGCAGATATTCAAGCGCATAAAGATTTCGTGACTAAATATGCAAAAAACGTGAATACAGCAGCACTAGACGGCTTAGCAAAAAACTATGCGTTGGTACTTTCCAACAATGACTCACAGTATGTTGCTGCGAGTGATGAATCCGAAAGAGTCACTGTGCGTGAAAACTTTCTTAAGAAAAAATTAGGCTTAACAGATTCTGATGCTTCTTTGGATGCGGCGGTTGCGGCGGTAGCAGAAGTGCTGAAAGAAGAGCGCTTTAAATCTCGTCTAGCTTTTTATTATTTACTTGCTGATAAATACAATAAATTAGGTTTGTTTGTGAAGTAATCAAACACACGCTAAATAGCTAAAAAGACCATCTACAAAGATGGTCTTTTTATTTGCCAATACAAAACTTACTAAATATTTCACCCAATAAATCATCCGGCGTGAACTCACCAGTAATCGTACTAAGCGCCTCTTGTGCCAAGCGCAACTCCTCAGCCACCAACTCAGCCGAAGTGATTTGATGTGTGGCTTGATCAAGATGACCTCGCACCTCATCAAGCGCTTTCAAGTGTCGAGCACGCGCCATAAAGACACCTTCACCGGAAGCTTGGTATCCAGCAAAGTTTAATAACTGCAACTTGAGCAAATCTAAACCTTGCCCAGTTTTAGCAGAAAGATATACATGGTACTGGCCATTGATTTCTGTGATTTTTGCTGACTCTTGCGAAACATCAATTTTATTGTGTACCCAAATTTTGGCGATTTCTTGCGGCAGGCTGTCTAAAATCGATTTTTCTTTTTCGGTAATGCCATGAGTTGAGTCAAGCAATAATAATGCGATATTGGCCGTTTCTGTGGCTCGCCAAGTTCGCGCAATACCAAATTTTTCGACTTCATCTTCTGTATCACGCAGGCCAGCTGTATCAATCACATGCAAAGGCACCCCTTGAATTTGGATGGCACTCTTAATAGTATCTCGTGTTGTGCCAGCAATGGGTGTGACAATGGCCACTTCTTCGCCAGCTAATGCATTCATCAAGCTAGATTTACCTACATTCGGCTGACCAATTAACACGACATGAATACCATCGCGCAACAACGCACCTTGTTTGGCTTTGCTAAAAATCCGTGAAAGCGCTTGTTGATTCAGTGTGATTTTCTCTGCAACACGGCCTTGTGTAATAAAATCAATTTCTTCTTCAGGAAAGTCCAAGCACGCTTCAACATACATACGCAGTTCGATTAACTGTTGTAACAACGCATGTATCGTTTGCGAAAACTCGCCTGACAAAGAGCGCACTGCGCTTTTAGCGGCTTCTTCAGTGGCAGCATTGATGAGATCCGCAACCGCCTCAGCTTGTGCTAAGTCTAGCTTATCGTTCAGGTATGCACGTCTAGTAAATTCGCCTGGCATCGCTTGGCGCGCACCCAGAGCGATGCATCGCGCCAGCAAAATTTGCATCAAGGCGGTGCCGCCATGTGCTTGCAACTCTAAAACATCTTCACCTGTATAAGAATGGGGATTGGGGTAATAAACCGCGATGCCACGGTCTATCAATTGACCATCCGCATCTTTAAAATCTAAATAGGCTGCATGACGCGGGGAAGGGCAGTGCCCCAGCACAGCCTTAGCTATGGGTTGGCTTAACGGGCCAGATACGCGAACGATACCAATGCCACCAGCACCCGCTGCGGTTGCGATGGCAGCAATCGTGTCTAGTATGTCATCAGCCATACGCGGAGGGACTACTTCTTAGCGTGGCCTTTTTTAGCTAACGCTTCCGCATGAATCGTTTTGTTGATGTACCACTGTTGCCAGATGGACAAGATATTATTCACTAGCCAGTACAATACCAAACCCGCTGGGAAGAAAAAGAAGAAAATACTGAATACTACCGGCATGATCTTCATGACCTTGGCTTGAATTGGGTCAGTTGGTGCAGGATTCAAGTAAGTTTGAATAATCATGGTTGCACCCATAAGTAATGGCAAGATATACCATGGGTCAATCGCGGATAAGTCTGTGATCCAACCGAAAAACGGTGCATGACGCAGTTCTACCGACCCTAGCAACACCCAATATAACGCAATAAATACAGGGATTTGCACCAGAATAGGTAAGCAACCACCCATCGGGTTAATCTTTTCTGTGCGATACATTTCTAGCATCGCTTGCTGCATTTTTTGCTTATCGTCACCAAATTTTTCCTTCATTGCTTGTAAGCGTGGTGCCAACTCGCGCATTTGTGCCATGCTTTTATAGCTCGATGCTGATAACTTGAAGAATGCGGCTTTGATAATGACTGTGAGCAAAATAATCGCTACACCCCAGTTTTTGACCCATTCATATAATTGCGATAAAAGCCAAAACAGCGGTTTAGCAATGACGGTCAAAATACCATAGTCCACCACATACTCTAGACCAGGCGCAGTTGCCTCTAAGTCTTTCTGTGTTTGCGGCCCTACATACAAGCGTGCAGGCACAGCCAGTGTTTTACCCGCTTCGATTGAAGCCAATGGACTGATGGTACCAATCGAAAAATATTGGTCCGTTAATTTTGAGGTATAAAACTTGCGCTCTAATCCATCTTGTGGAATCCATGCGCCGACAAAATAATGCTGCACCAAGCCCACCCAACCATCTTTAGATTTCAAAGCCAAATCTTGCTTAGCCATGTCATCAAACTTCACTTTATTGAATTTATCTGCTTCATTATAGTAAGCACCACCTGTAAAGGTTGGCATCATGGCAGAACCTTGGTTCGATTGACTGTCATGAATAATCTGGTAATACACGGATGCTGTAATGGCAGCAGCACTATCATTTTTGATTTCGTAACGCACATCAATCGCATAATTATTGCGGTGAAAAGTATAGACCTTTTCAACGGCTACGCCATTCTCTGCTGGCGCTGTGAATCTAACTTCCAAACTCTCTGCACCGTCATCCATACGGTATTCCGTCTGAGCAGAAGTAAATATTGCACGATGCGTAGGTAGGTGCTCACCTTTTAACCCAGTTTGCGCCACATAAAGCATCGGTTTTTCTGCATCGCTTAATAACTCATACTCACCATCACCCTCATTAGCGCGATGTTGACGTAAAGATAACTGACGTAAATCAGCACCATTCGTGTCAATTTCTGCCTTGAACAAATCTGTTTCTACAAGCACACGCTGACCACGCGCTAATTTAAACTGGTCATTTGCAGTCACGGTAGGCAACGCATCAGCGCTTGCTCCTGCAGTAGTAGTGGCTGTTTGTGCTACAGATGCTGTTTCTGGTGCGTCTTTTCGTTGCCACGCATCCCATAACATCATGATAGAAAAGGAGAAAATGACAAATAAAATTATACGTCTGGTGTCCATAACATTCTTTGAAAAATAATGATGATTAAAAGAGGAATCGATTTAAGGGACTGGGTCATGACCACCTGGATGCCAAGGATGACATCTTGCAATACGCAACAGGGCATAATATCCACCCTTGATAGTCCCGTGTTTAGTGATGGCCGCTATGGCATATTGAGAACAACTTGGCGTGAAGCGGCAGTGCATGCCGACAAATGGACTCAATATCCATTGATAACATTTGACCAACAATATTGCTACTTTACGCATGTGGTTATTTCCTAACCATGATCGTTAACCGAAACTTACCCGATATCCATATTCACAATATTTAGCCATTGAGTCGCTTCTGTATTTTGTCAAAAATCACATTAAGCTCTTGTTTCACTTGGCTAAAATCTTGGTGCACAAATTTTTTATGTACTTGAATCACTGCATCTGCCTCCAGATTTACCATCAATCCATGACGACAGATTTCTCGCAATACACGTCGCATGTAGTTTCTATCTACTGCATGTTTTGCCACCTTTTTTGCTACCACAAACCCAATGCGCATCACTTGCGTATCATTTGGTCTGTAATGTACTACAAAAAAGTGTGATGATATGCGTTTTCTGAAACTAAAAACGGATGAAAATTCATCCGTTTTTTTTAGCATTATCAGCGGTTGCATCAGCTTAAAGCTTCTGCAATGAGATGATTATAAACCTAAGCGTTTACGACCTTTTGCTCGGCGAGCTGCAATCACTGCACGACCACCTTTGGTTTTCATGCGCACTAAAAAACCGTGTGTGCGTGCACGACGTGTTTTAGATGGTTGATAGGTACGTTTCATTTAAATCTCCAAGCCAAGTGCGGCGTTCGTTTTACGTGTTTTACAAAGCCGTGTATTAAACCGCATTTACACTACCTATGTCAATGATTTTTTTATTGATTTATCATTGTTAATTATTTAAGAATAGCTGTGGATAAGTCTGCATAAAAGCGTTAAAATCTTATTTGAGAATCATTCTTAACAATAAATAAAATATTTAATTAAATCAAATACTTAAATTATCATTTACTCAAGTAAATGATATGGTCTTATGATTTATTCTGATTTTTAAATTTTAGGTATCAATGGATAACTTTTGGTCTACTTGTTTGCTACGGTTCGAGAAAGAGCTCTCGCCGCAGCAATTTAACACATGGATAAAACCATTGAAAGTAGACGTGCGGCCTGATGCCATTAGGTTGCTGGCGCCTAATCGCTTTGTACAACAATGGATTAAAGATAAGTTTTTCACAAAAATTCAAATCCTTGCAGATGAATTACTCCCAGAACATATCCAAATTGAGTTAGATATACTTACTACGGATACTGCCGATCACAAGAAAAATGGGGTGATGCCGGACATTCGCAACGCTGAGGCTAGCCCAAATCAGGTGAATAGCGGTAGAAAACATCCCTCTATTGCCACGGCGCACGATAAATTACCCCAATTAAATGGTCAACACAGAGCGTCAGAACGTCGCACCAATGAACGAGCATCCGGTTTAAATTTATCGTTTAATTTTGATAACTATGTGACGGGCCGCGCCAACCAATTAGCGCGCGCAGCGGCAATACAAGTGGCGGATAATCCTGGGCAAGCCTATAACCCATTATTTATTTATGGTGGCGTTGGGTTAGGCAAAACCCATTTGCTACAGGCGATAGGCAACCACTTAAAAGCACAAAAGCCAGATGCTAACATCCGCTATTTGCATGCAGAACGCTATGTATCTGATGTAGTCAAAGCCTACGAAAATAAAGCGTTTGATGATTTTAAGCAGCAATACCACTCATTGGATTTGCTGTTGATTGATGATATTCAGTTTTTTGCTAAAAAAACACGCACGCAAGAGGAGTTTTTTTACGCTTTTAATACGTTGATTGAAGAAAAAAAGCAGATTGTCATTACTTGCGATACTTATCCAAAAGAAATTATCGATGTGGATGAGCGCTTACGTACCCGATTTAGTTGGGGATTAACCGTTGCGATTGAACCACCTGAGCTAGAAATGCGCGTGGCTATTTTGCTTAAAAAAGCTGAAAGCGTTAATATCCATCTGCATGAAGATGTCGCGTTTTTTGTCGCTAAGCAAATTCGTTCTAGTGTGAGAGAGTTAGAAGGTGCATTAAACCGTATTATTGCCATGGCTAATTTTACTGGGCACCCCATTGATATTCATCTGGCTAAAGATGCTTTACGTGATTTGATTGCGGTACGTGGTCGTCAGATTACCATTGAGAATATACAAAAGACGGTGGCTGACTACTACAAAATTAAAGTCAGTGAAATGTACAGTAAAAAACGTACACGTAATTTTGCTAGGCCAAGACAGATAGCAATGAGTCTCGCCCGTGAACTAACGAATCACAGCTTTCCTGAAATTGGAGAAGCGTTTGGTAGCCGCCACCATACCACGGTGATGCATGCTTGCGAGGAAATTGAGCAACTCCGGTTAAATGATCAAACAATAGCCAGAGATATTGGGTTTTTAACGCAAGTGATTCGAGATTAATTGGTTGAGTAGGGTTGTGGATAAGTAGTGAATTTAGTTGTGTATGAAATATGCGTAGCGGTTGAAATGAATGATTCTCAATAGTTATGCACAATGTATACACAGAACTATTGATAGTTTTACACATGGTAAAAATGAAATAACATATTGAATATAAACGTTATATTCGGTTATCAACAGTTTTTTACATCATTATTATTACTATTGTTTTATTTATATATTAAATAGTTAATTAAGCAAAAATAAATAGGTAACATTATGCAGATTAAAATAAATAGAGAAGTACTACTCAAACCACTGACCAATGTCACTGGTATCGTTGAAAGACGTCATACCTTACCTATACTTTCTAATTTATTGTTAGAAGCCAAAGATAATAAAATCCAGTTGACGGCCACAGATTTAGAAATGCAAATTTCTTTGGCAATAGAAAACGCCTCTACTGGTGATTTATCTACAACGATATCTGCCAAAAAATTACTCGATATTTGCCGCTCTCTGCCAGACGCATCTGAAATAGACATGACGAGTAAAGATAGCCGGATTATATTAAAAGCTGGAAAAAGTCGTTTTAACTTACAGACATTGCCAGCTGCTGATTACCCAGTCATGACCAAAGTAGCCGGTCAAAGTATCCAATTACAACTTTCACAGCTAGCATTTAAAAAATTGCTTAAACAAGTGGAATTCGCCATGGCGCAACAAGATATCCGTTACTATCTGAACGGATTGTTGCTAGAAGTGAATGGCCAACAACTGAATATTGTCGGTACTGATGGGCATCGTTTAAGTTTTACTTCGACCACATTGGCACAAAGCTATGAGAAAACAGAAGTCATACTGCCGCGTAAAACCGTGTTGGAATTGATTAAATTACTGAATGACAGTGAAGAAGACATTGTGATTGAAATCGCTAGCGGACAAGTCAATTTTGCGTTTGGTGAAATTAAATTGATTTCAAAAGTGATCGATGGAAAATTCCCAGATTACAACCGTGTGATTCCACAAGGTCATCAAAATACATTTACTGTTAATCGCTTAGCTGTATTAACGGCCATGCAACGCGCTTCAATTTTATCGAATGAAAAATACCGCGGTATTCGCATGGTACTCAGCCAGAATCATTTAAAACTGATCAGCACCAATACTGAGCAAGAAGAAGCGGAAGAGGAATTAGACATAAACTACAGTAAGGACGCCTTGGACATTGGGTTTAATGTGACTTATTTAATTGATGTACTGAACAATGTGAGTGATGAAGAAATAGTCTTCTCGTTTGCGGATGCGAACAGCAGCTGCTTGATCACCACGGCCAATGATGAGAATTACAAATACGTAGTAATGCCTATGCGCATTTAACATTCTATTCATCAGGTCAATATTATAAAAAAGAAGGTTTTATGGCACAGCAACAAGAGTACAACTCAGACAGTATTAAAATTTTAGAAGGTTTGGATGCAGTTCGTAAACGCCCAGGGATGTACATTGGCGATACGTCCGACGGTTCTGGCTTACATCACATGGTATTTGAAGTACTAGATAACGCGATTGATGAAGCGTTAGCGGGCCATTGTGATGATATTAAGGTCATTATTCACCACGACAATTCCATCAGCGTATCCGATAACGGCCGTGGTATTCCCACAGACGTGAAAGACGACGATAAGCACGAACCAAAGCGTTCTGCTGCAGAAATTGTGATGACGGAATTGCATGCTGGTGGTAAGTTTGATCAAAACTCATACAAAGTATCTGGTGGTTTGCATGGTGTAGGCGTTTCGGTAGTCAATGCACTTTCTGATTGGCTACGTTTAAAAATTTACCGTAAGGGTAAAGTGCACCAAATGGAGTTTAAACGTGGTGTGCCAGTAGCGCCCTTGGTGGAGACAGGCACTACAGAGAAAAAAGGTACTGAGGTCCATTTTTTAGCGTCAACAGAAACCTTTGTGTTGGTGGAATACCACTTTGAAATTTTAGCTAAACGTATCCGCGAATTATCGTTTTTAAATAATGGCGTCAAAATTGAGTTAATCGATCAACGCAACGGTAAATCAGAAAATTTTGCTTACTCTGGCGGTATTAAAGGGTTTGTGGAATACATGAATCGCAGTAAAACAGTGTTGCATCCTAAAACGTTCTTTGCCAGCGGCGAAAAAGAGGGCATGACGGTAGAAGTCGCCATGCAATGGAATGATAGCTACTCTGAAACTGTACAGTGCTTTACCAATAACATTCCACAACGCGATGGCGGCACCCACTTAACGGGCTTACGTACTGCGATGACGCGTACCTTGAACCAATATATCGAGCAATCCGAAATGGCTAAGAAAGCCAAAGTAGAAACCACTGGCGACGATATGCGTGAAGGCATCACCTGTGTGCTATCTGTCAAAGTACCTGATCCAAAATTTTCATCGCAAACCAAAGACAAATTGGTCTCTAGCGAAGTGCAACCTGTGGTGCAAGAAGTGGTGTCAGCAAAATTAGCTGAGTTTTTACAAGAAAACCCTGTGGATGCCAAAATTATCTGCGGAAAAATTGTAGAAGCAGCGCGTGCGCGCGAGGCGGCACGTAAAGCCCGCGAGATTACACGTCGTAAAGGCGTGATGGATACCATGGGCTTGCCTGGTAAATTGGCAGATTGCCAAGAGAAAGACCCTGCCTTATGTGAAATTTACCTCGTCGAGGGTGACTCTGCGGGCGGCTCAGCCAAGCAAGGACGTGATCGTAAAAACCAAGCAATTTTGCCGTTAAAAGGGAAAATTCTAAACGTAGAAAAAGCGCGCTTTGATAAATTAATCGGCTCACAAGAAATTGCTACCTTGATTACTGCCTTAGGCACCAGCATTGGTAAAGCCGATTTTAACGCCGAGAAATTGCGCTATCACCGTATTATCATCATGACGGATGCGGACGTCGATGGTGCGCATATCCGTACTTTGTTACTCACTTTCTTCTACCGTCAAATGACCGAGTTAGTGGAGCGCGGCCATATTTATATTGCGCAACCACCACTCTACAAAGTGAAACAGGGCCGAGATGAGCGCTACTTAAAAGATGAACACGAATTAGATGAGTATTTACTGCAGTCTGCGCTAAAAGGTGCCGAACTGTTGACGAAAACCGATGGTGAAGTGATTAAAGATCAAGCCCTAACGGCCATTGCTAAGCAAATGGTGCTGACAGAAGCCGTGATACGTCGTATTGCAGCACTGTACGATGAAAGTGTATTACGTGCGATGCAAGACTTAGGCGAAATGAGTATTGCAACTGAAGCAGATGCAGAAGCTGCCGCCGCAAAATTACGCCCGATTTTAGGCGCAACAGGTTCTGAAGTGATAGTCGGCTTTGATCAAGAAACCAATACCTATCGCTTAGAAGTGAACAAGTATGTGCACGGCAATTTACAAAGCTGCGTGATTGATGCCGAGTTCTTGGGTAGTGGAGATTATCGTCAAATCAGCCGTGCCTCTGTGATGGTGAATAATTTACTGGGCGCAGGTGCCATGATTAAACGTGGTGAAAAAGAGCAGTCTGTGGCTACCTTTAAACAAGCACTCGATTGGTTACTCGGTGAAGCGAAACATGGTTTAAATATCCAACGCTATAAAGGCTTGGGTGAAATGAACCCAGAACAACTTTGGGAAACGACCATGGATCCGAAAGTCCGCCGCTTGCTGAAAGTGCAAATTGATGACGCCATTGCCGCCGATGAAATCTTTACGACGCTGATGGGAGATAATGTTGAGCCTAGACGTGCATTTATCGAAAGTAATGCTTTAGGTGTTGGCAACTTAGATGTTTAGTTATTTCTAAGCTCTGGTAAATTCTACCGACAATCAAGATATTTCTCATTGTAAAGATTGCACAACAAAAGCCCATAAGGGCTATTGTTGTGTTTAATCAGCGCGTTCATAGTTGCCTCTAACTAAATTTCACAACCCGATGCAAAGACGGTAATTGTTAAGTTATGTAATTTCTTAAGCTGAAATAAGCGTCCAGATGCACATTTGGTATATATTGCGACAGCTTATTTAAGTGCCGATGATTAAAAAAAGTCTATTTAATCATATAGATGAAATTTTCAAGTTGTACCTTACACGTATTTCATTTCTATTCTGTGTATAGCACTAAATGATAATAAGCACAGTGAGTTGCTAGTCACTGTATTCAGTATTGTGGGGGAAAGATTTGCGGTATACGAACGCCTTGATCAGAATGACGTTGCTAGTGTTGATGCTAACGCTAGAGCAGACGGCAATCGCCGCGGACACAGTAGCCACCGCATTGAGCCTAGGTGATCGCCGTCAAGTTGCGCTGCAAGAGGCGCGCGCAGGCAGATTTGAGATTGCTATCCCTGCATTCGTCGCCATGACGAAGGAAGCACCGAATGATATGGGCATACAAGCCGATTACATTGAGGTGCTCACTTGGGCCAAGAAAGATCAAGAAGCTCTAGCTCATGCTAGCAATTTAGATACAGCAAGCATGCCAAGCTATGGCTTAAGCGCTCTAGCAAAAGCAGCACGCAACACCAAGCAATTTTCAACATCCATAGACTATTACACGCAGTTAATAGCGCGCGAGCCTAATCAAGTCGATTATCAAGTAGGAAAAACGCTGGCACTCATTGATGCAGGGCGTTTTGACGAGGCAGAATCTTCTATCACCACATTACGCCAGCAATACCCCAATCATGTTGAAGTTTATCGGGCACTTGCATATTTTGGTCAACAGACTAAACAACCCGTGCTTGAGGTGGATGCCAATACGCGCATATTAGCGTTAAACCCACAAGATGAAGCCGCGGCAACAGGCTTGATTAGATCTGCGCGAGAAGCAGGCGCGACCGCACAAGCGTTGGCATTGGCCAAGCAATATCCAAATGCTACGAACAATAATGAGATAGCAAAAATCCACAACGATAATGCAGCGCAATATATCGCTTGGGGTCGCTACCCAAGCAAACTTCCAGCAGATCGATTTGCCGATACAGATCAAGCGCTAGGCAAGTTAGATGAGGCTTGCCAGTGTGATTGGAACACGTTGGAGCTTAATACGTATTTGCAGAGAAACTTAGTATTTGATCGAATGGTGGCATTGCGTAATCGCTATCGTATGCAAGAAGTGATTGCGCATTATCAACAGCTGCAACAAGCGAAAGTTGAGCTCCCAGCATATGTGTTAAATGCTGTGGGCGATGCCTATTTGTATTTAAGAAAACCAGAGGAAGCGATTAAAGCGTATGACGCTTCGCTGCTGCTTGCACCTGACGTATTGGAAACCAAGTTTTCTAAATTTTATACCTTGGTAGAGTTAGAGCAGTTTGATGCCGCCACTACACTGATTGATGAGGTGTCAAACTCACTGACGGCCTACAGACAAAGACCGAATAACCGGGTGGTGCGCTCAGAGGACAATAAGTTAGAAGCCGATAGCAAAGCGTATTACTTACGTGCGTATGGCGATGATTTAGCTACTGCTGAACAGCGATTTCAAGCATTGAATGATGTGGGCCCAGCGAATAACGACGTGAGAATGGCGTTGGGTGAAATATGGCGTTGGCGCGGCTGGCCAAACCGCGCAGAACAACGCTTTATCGAGGTAACCCAGGATTACCCTGAGTTGTTATTACCCAAAGTGAATTTAGCCAACTCACGGCTTGATCTGCGCGATTGGCAATTGGCAGAAAGCGAAATTGAGCCACTGGTGGAGATGTACCCAGAGAATTCTGCGGTGCAATTGCTGGATCGTCGCTGGATGCTACGTAATGAGCGTCAGCTCGTAGTAGATGGCATCGACAGTACATATTCTGGTTCAGCATTTGGTAGCCGCTCACAAGCTGTGAATGCAGTATTGTATTCGCGCCCAATCAATTACAACTATCGTGCATTTGTAAGCACACGCTATGAGCATGCTACCTTCCCAGAAGGCACTGGCAATATTTTCTATCCAGGCATTGGTCTTGAATACACAGACCGAGACTGGCGCGTCACAGGTCAAGTGAGCCAAGGCACAATTTCGAACATAGGCACCACCGCTGCGGTAACGGCAGATTATCGCTTAGATGATTATTGGTTGTTTGGCGGTGCGTTAGCGGTTAACGCTACACAAATGCCATTACGTGGATTAAACGCAGGCATCAGTGGTGACATGATGAATGCATATGCTGTACATCGCTGGAGCGATTTAGCGCGCGCATCCGTAAACGTTGGTTATATGGACATGAGTGATGGCAACCAACGCAAGATACTCAATTTAGCCACAGATCTGCGACTGATTACACGGCCCCACTACAAGCTCACCACGCATCTGCGTTTAGACGCCTCACAAAATACAGAACGAAATACGATTTATTATAATCCAGAGCGGGATCTAGAATCGTCGGTGATTCTTGACAACGAATGGTTGCTGTGGCGACGCTATGAACGTTCATTCGGTCACCGTTTGCAAGTGGGCACGGGTCATTATTGGCAGAAAAACTTTGGGTCGGACTATACTTGGTTGGTGAGCTATGAGCAGCAATTCCGGTGGGATGACCGTTTTGAAATAGATTACGGTGTGACGCGTTTCCGTCATCCATTTGATGGTGTCAATGAATACATCACCCAATATTTTGCTAGGTTAAACCTACTGTTCTAACATGACTAAATTAACCTTATCTCTTATTGTGTTGCTGCTGAATATCAGCGTGCTTACTGTCACGGCGTGTGCGGCTACACAAACGTTTGATGTGTTAAGTTACCACGATGTCAAAGACCAAGTAGATGGCGACTTGGACCAAGACACTACCACCTTATCGACTAGAAATTTAGCGCGCCATTTTGCTTGGCTGCAGGCACATGGTTATCACCCGATTAGTATTGATGATTTGTTGAATGCAAAATCTGGTATTAAACCTTTACCGCACAAACCTGTATTGCTGACCTTTGATGATGGTTATGCAAGTTTCTACACCCGTGTTTATCCCTTGCTTAAGTTGTATCAATACCCTGCAGTGGCCGCTTTGGTTGGCAGTTGGCTGGAGGTAGCGCCCGATAAAACAGTGCAATATGGTGATGAATTGGTATCTAGAGCACATTTTTTAACAACCGCTCAAATAAAAGAGATGGCTGATTCTGGATTAGTGGAGTTTGCTTCTCATAGTTACGATTTGCATCACGGTATATTGGCCAATCCGCAAGGCAACATGATGGCCGCCGCCGTCACCATGCAATATGACGCGACTAGCCAAGCCTACGAATCACCAGCGCAGTACCGTCTTCGCATTAAGCAAGACTTAATGAAAAACAACGCATTCATTCAGCGTATGACAGGAAAATTTCCACGCGTGATGGTGTGGCCCTATGGCGCGCACAATAGCACTGCAAGAGCGGTTGCTGGTGAAGTTGGCATGCCAGTGACATTAAGTTTGGCGGAGAACGAGCTGCCCAATACACAAAACTTAACGCAAATAGGGCGGTTTTTAATTGATGGAAACCCTACGGAAATACGTTTGGCAGAGCTAGACCGACGTGAACCTTTACTAGATAGGCAGCGCGTGATGCACATTGATTTAGACTATGTGTATGATGAAAGTGTAGAGCAAACCACTAGGAATTTAGATGCACTGTTAGATCGTGTGCAGTCGTTGGCGCCTACCACGGTGTATTTACAAGCGTTTTCAGATAGTAATGGCGATGGCGTAGCGGAAGCGGTTTATTTCCCTAATCGTCATGTGGAGATGCGCGCTGATTTGTTTAGCCGTGTGTCATGGCAGCTCATGACACGCACGAACGTAAAAGTTTATGCTTGGATGCCAGTGCTCTCGTTTGAGTTAAAAGATAAACGCAAGCAAGCATCACTTCAAGTCACCTCTGCGCAGCCAGAAGCAGACAAAGCTGCTTACAAGCGCTTAACGCCTTTTTCATCAGAAGCAAGACAGATCATCAAAGAGATTTATATTGATTTAGGTGCCTATACCAAATTTTCTGGCATTTTATTTCACGATGATGCGGTGTTCTCCGAACATGAAGACGATAGCCAATTTGCACGCACGGCGTATCAACATGAGTTCAAGCTGACGGGTGCTAGCATTACAGAGATACAACAAGATCCGGCACAAGCTGCCAAATTAGTAACACTGAAAAGCCAAAAGCTAATTCAATTTACCTTGGAATTAGCAGACGCGCTTAAACATTACCAACCTGAGTTAAAAACAGCACGTAATTTATATGCGCCCGTGATGCTCAATGCGGAAAGCGAGCGTTGGTTGAGTCAAAACTACCGTGACTTTATCGCCGCCTATGATTACACCGCAGTGATGGCAATGCCGTTGATGGAAAACGTGGCGGATTCTAAGGCTTGGCTAACCTCATTGGTTGCGCAAGCCAAGCAGACCCCACAAGGATTGCAGAAAACCGTGTTCGAGCTACAAGCCGTGGATTGGAAATTAAAGCAACCCGTCCATTCAGACGTTATAAAACAAGAGATGCAAATTCTCGAGCGTGCTGGTGCGCATCATTTTGGCTATTACCCAGATAACTTTTTGAATAATCAACCGGAAATGGATGCTATTCGCCCGCATATTTCATCGCGAAGCTTTCCATATTTACCTTCAGGTAAATGATTACAGGCACGCTACTATGAAAGATGAAACTTAAATATGTGGTACAAAGATTTGCCTGAGTGGTTATTAGGGTTTGCCTTTTATTACCCACTGTTTATGTCTTATTTATGGATGGCAGGTGCGCTTTACTATTACTTTAGTCGAGAGCAGGGCGATGCTTTGTATACATCGCCGCCAGCGTTGTCCGAATACCCGCATGTGAGTGTATTGGTGCCTTGTTTTAATGAGGGACACAACGCTTATGAAACTATCGGTGCGTTGCTTAAACTGAATTATCCACATTACGACATTATTGCTATCAATGACGGCAGCAGCGACAACACGGCCGCGATTATAGAAGACATTGCATCGCAACATCCCAATGTGAAAGCGGTGCAACTGGCAAGTAACCAAGGCAAGGCGATGGCATTGACGGTAGGCGCCATGTTGTCGACCAGCGAGTATCTTGTGTGTATTGATGGCGATGCAGTACTTGATCCCAACTGCATTACCTGGATGATGCGGCATTTTGTCTCCAGCTCAAGAGTGGCTGCGGTGACCGGCAACCCAAGAATCCGTAACCGTTCCACCATGCTAGGCAAGTTACAGGTGGGCGAATTTTCATCTGTGATTGGCTTGATTAAGCGTGCGCAACGCGTGTACGGCCGTGTATTCACGGTATCTGGCGTGGTGGCTGCATTTCGAAAATCTGCCTTACACAAGGTGGGTTATTGGAGCACCAATATGGTGACCGAGGATATCGACATCAGCTGGAAAATGCAGACCCATTATTATGATGTGCGCTACGAACCCAATGCCTTATGTTGGATACTCATGCCAGAAACACTTAAAGGTTTGTGGAAACAACGCTTGCGCTGGGCGCAGGGCGATGCAGAAGTGTTGCTGAAATTCAGAGGCATTTTTACAGACATTAAAAAACGTCGTATGTGGCCAGTCTACACAGAGTTGGTCGTGAGCATCTTGTGGGCTTATGTCATGTGCGCCATCTTTTTGTTATGGGCGATTGGTAATTTTATCGACTTACCGCCCTATCTCTATATCAAAACCGTTATTCCAGAATGGAACGGCGTATTACTTGCCATGACTTGCTTATTACAGTTTGCGTTGAGCTTGTTTATTGATAGCCGTTATGAAAAGAAAATCCGCCGCTACTATTACTGGATGATCTGGTACCCCATGCTGTTCTGGATGATTTCAGCAGCCACCAGTGTGGTTGGATTACCAGCAGCATTATTGAAAGATCGCAATAAACGCGCCACTTGGACCAGCCCAGATCGTGGCATTCATCAAAATAGGACCATGCCATGAGTAGATCATTGATCATAGAGAACCCAGAACTACAATCAAACGCCCACCGATATGGCTGGAGCTCAGTGACATTTTTCTTCTGGATGCTTTATATCTATTTGTGGCTACCATTGATTACGCTGATCGCTTGGTGGGTAGGGGCAAAGTTATTTCACATTCAAATTGTCGCGCTTCAAGGGTATGCAGGTGTGATAGATAAGCTAGGTTTGTATTCAGCGATTATTGTCATCATCAGTGCAATTTTGATTGGTTGGGCAAAAATCGAACGCTTTCGCTTTAAAGATGCGGTAAGACGTGTGGATAACTCGACCGTACCGGTGGGCGATATTGCAGAACGGTTTAAATTGCAGGAGATAGATTTGACCCAGCTGAGAGGTAAGAAATCTGTCATCGTCCATTTTTCAGCCCGTGGTGAGTTGTCTAGCATTGCTGAAAATATGCGCAAGTGATTGGCGCTTAACCACTTCAATTAACCAAATTGGCTCAATCGGCACTTAAAATATAGCAATTCCCGCTATTGAGTCTTGGTACCTAGTAAGCTTAGCACTATATCAATTAGTTACTATAACCTCTGTATGACCCATCAAAACAACTTAGCTACAACCGATGAAAAACATGTTAAGCCTTGGTACTTGTATCTCATTGAATGCGAGGACGGGAGTATCTACACAGGTATTACTGTGGATGTTGCGGCACGGTATCAAGCACATGTAGCAGGCAAGGGTGCCAAATATACACGTTCACACCCGCCCAAACAGCTGCTCAAAGTCATTGCATACGCCAATCGTTCCGAGGCCTCCATTGCAGAATATGCAACCAAGCAACTTACAGCAAATGAGAAGCGGAAATTAGCAAACAGTTAGCTTTAAAACTAATACATAATGTAAAAACAGTTGAAAAAGGAAGTTTCATGGCAAGCTATATCGAAGGCTCATTGTTAGATGACGAGACGATATTGCATCAAGGCAATATCAGTTTATGGTCTATGTTTCCATTGATTTTCTTTGGCGTCATTTTATCGCCCGTTGTCATCGGCTTGGTGTTGCTAATAGTGGCTTATATTCGATACAAAACTACTGAGCTAGCCGTTACCAATAAAAGAGTCGTTGTAAAAACCGGCTTAATCAGCAGAAGAGTGATTGAAATCAATATTGCTAAAGTTGAATCAATAGAAGTACAGCAAAGCGTACTGGGTAGAGTATTTAATTATGGCTCGCTGAGCATTGCAGGCACGGGCTTTAATCAAGCACCCATTCCAAATATTTCAGATCCGTTGGGGTTTAGAAAAGCGCTCACACAAGCGCAGGCGAAATAATATTGGCCATCCAATGGCTGTTGTTTAATAAAGTTTGCAGATTCAACGTCTCATTCATCAATCGTGGTGGAATAACCACAGTCATGTCAGTCATATATCACAGGCAACCAAATTTGCACTGCGCGTGTCCTATGTGTAACCCCACCTATAGTAATATGAATGAATTATTCATGTGGTCATCATTAGCATCTGCTATCAATTTATAACAATGCATTCAAATTTCAATCAGCATTTAATGGTTCGTCAGCACGCAGTTAACATTTTCTCTCTTTTGTTGTTGAGCGGATTGGTATTGAGTGGGTGCCAAACCATCCCCGACACCCAAACAATCATTGAAGATGCTGAGCCGCACACACAAGACTTGGAAATCAAAGGCATCAATAAGAATTTTTCATCTGCAAGCGTCGATAAAGTCCTCAACCGGTTGGCCGATAGTGATGAAGATGCCGCTTTGCTAGAGAAACAGCTAAAAATTACGCAAGGTATATCTAATCAACCTTTGATTGCGGGCAATGATACAGAATTGTTATTTGATGGAGAGCATACCTTCAAAGCCATTTTTGAAGCGGCCAATTCAGCAAAATCGCATATCAATTTAGAGTATTTTATTTTTGAAAATATAGAGTACGAAAATGAAACACTAGAACAATTGCTCATCAAAAAGCGTAATGAGGGTGTAAGAGTCAACGTGATATACGATGCATTTGGTAGCTTAAACATCAGCAAAACATTTTTAGATAATTTAAAGAATGCTGGGGTAAAGCTTACTGAGTATAGCTCGATAGACCTAGAAAACATCCATGATGTGAATCACCGTGATCACAGGAAAATGCTGATTGTGGACGGTACAGTGGCGATTGTGGGTGGAGTGAATTTAAGTAGTACTTACCAAAGTAAATCCTTATTTGGTTCTTCTGGAGCTAGTAAACAACCCAAGAATGCACAAGAGGCTTATTGGCGCGACACGGATTTGCTCATCAAAGGGCCGGCAGTGGCAGCACTACAAACGCTATTTTTAGAACATTGGGACACCAAACAAGTCATTGATCAGCAAGATTTTTTTCCGAAACAAGAAAAAGTGGGCAATGAATTTATTCATGTGATTGGTAGCTCACCTAAAGATGACAAGCACTATTTTTATGCCACGTTGGTAGCAGCGATTGACAACGCAGCCAAAAAAATCGTCATGAATTCAGCTTATTTTGTCCCAACAAAAGATCAAAAAAAATCGCTGATCGAAGCCTCTAAAAGAGGCGCAAAAGTTGAATTAATTCTACCTGGGCTTTCAGATTCAACCGTTTCTATCTATGTACAGCGTTCTCATTATGAAGATATGTTAAAAAGCGGGATTGATATTTATGAAATGAATGCCGAGGTGTTGCACGCAAAAACGATTTCAGTGGATGGTGTTTGGTCGGTAGTCGGAAGCTCTAACTTTGATTACCGCAGCGCCACATTGAATGAAGAAGTAGATGTTGTGGTACTGGGTAAAAAAACGGCGAATCAATTAGACGTAAAATTTGCGAAAGACATAGAAAAAGCCAAAAAAATTCAATTGCAAGAATGGAAGAAAAGACCATTTCTAGAAAAAGTGAAAGAACGGTTTTCTAGGATAATTGAAAAATTATTGTAACGCTCAGCAACTACAGGCTTTAAAACCTGAATAAAAAAAATCAGCGCGCCCAAAAAAAATCAGCGCGATTTAGGCGCAACAGTGTTGTTGCACAAAAACCGCGCTGTTATATGAAGTGATAATTTGCTAATGACTAAATGTTGTTAATCAGTTTTGTCTTCAATTTTGTCGCCCATCTCTTCAACAGTTTCACCTGCATTATCGGTTGCATCTTCAACTTTGTCGCCCATTTCTTCAACGGCATTGTCGATATTTTCACCAGCAGTTTCAGCAGGGCCTTTTTCTTGACAGGCAGTTAAGCCAATAAAAGTGGCCATCAGTAATGTTGTGAGTGCTAATTTATCTAATTTCATTTCTTTCTCCCGTATTAAAAAATCAAAGTGCATGACATACAAAGTGGCTTACATCAATAAAGCTTCAAGCATAAGTTGTATGCAAATCAAGGTTCACTTACCACTAAGAAGCTTTAATCCAATCAGCTAGTTCATCCGCATGTTCTTCCTCTTGCGCAAGGATGTGTTCTAGCATGCGCTTAGTCGTTGGGTCGTCATCGCCTATATGTCGTATTAAGGCACGATATGCGTCAATTGCAATTCTCTCTGCAACTAAGTTTTCTTTAATCATCTCTTCCAAATCTAAACAAGCTGCGTAATCTGCATGACTGCGTTTGGTCAGTGTATCTGGCGAGAAATCAGGTTCACCGCCAAGTTGCACAATACGTTCAGCAATTAAGTCAGCATGCGCTAATTCTTCTTGTGCATGAATGTTAAATTCATTGGCTATGGACTGCGCATGGATACCAGAAGCAGTGAAATAGTGGCGCTTGTAACGTAATACACACACCAGCTCAGTGGCCAAAGAGTGATTTAACAGCGCAATAATTTCATCAACGTCGCCTCTGTATGATGCCGTTTGTGCGCCTTCCTCTACATGCTTGCGCGCATTGGCACGTATGGACTGGATATCTAGTGAAAAGGGTGTTGCTTGTAGACTCTTGTTTGTTTGCATTGAATGAACACTTTCTTGAATAGTTAAAAGAAGAATGCGGATGGTTTAGTTCATAAAGAAGTAAATCAACACCAACACAATGCCAGGTACGCCTAAAAGCCATGCAATTAAATATTTACCCATGATTGAATCCTCCAAGTATATTTGAATATAAATAAAACATGGTGCCAGTGTAGAGATTAAGGCTGAGGAGTTTTATAGGTGAAAGCGGTAACTTGCCGTAAGAAAAGGCCTACAACTTAAAATGGGTAGGCTGTTGTTCGCTACTTTGTAACAAGCCAGTCAGACAACGTTGGTATACAGAATAGTGGGGTAGTGCTAGCTAGATACGCTAAGATTGAAGGGTGAGTACGTCGAAAGTATGTTCAGGCAGTGGCTTGCTAAAAAAGAAACCTTGGACCTCGTCGCAACCCACCGATTTTAAAAAGTCATATTGAAATTGTGTTTCAACACCTTCTGCCACAACACATAGCCCCAAACTTTGCCCCAAGAAAATAATGGCTTTTAAAATCGCCATATTGGCCTTGTCTTGCTCAAGTGCATTGATAAAACCACGGTCAATTTTAAGTTGGTCGATGGGAAAATCTTTTAAATATGAAAAGCTTGAATAGCCTGTACCAAAATCATCTAGCGATAATTTCACACCAATTTGTTTTAGCTGTTGTAAGGTTTCAATAAACTTGGGTGTGTCCTCAATCATGATATTTTCAGTGATTTCTAGCTCAAGTGAGGAGGGCGTTAATCCAGTCTCTGTCAGCACTTGCTGCACAATTTCTACAAAGTTGGGTTGGCGGAATTGCTTGGGCGATACATTCACCGCAATGGGTAAATGGGTACCCGTCTTGTCATGTATTTGCTTGGCTTTTCGGCAAGCGGTTTCCAATACCCACTGACCAATTTTGACGATAAGCCCAGTTTCTTCAGCGATTTGAATAAATGTGAGCGGCTGAATGAGTACTTCACCCTCTGGTTGCCACCGTATCAATGCCTCGGCGCCAGATATTTGCCCAGTGGTGAGATTATATTTAGGTTGGTAATGCAAAAGAAACTCATCACGTTCAATCGCGCGCCGTAATTTGTATTCCAAATTAAAGCGGTCAGTCAAAATATCATTGAGCTCGGGCGTAAAAAACTGAAAATTATTTCTACCCGCATGCTTGGCTTTAAACATGGCCGAATCAGCATTTTTGAGCAATGTGTCTGGGTCATCGCCGTCATTAGGGTACACGCTAATACCCATGCTGCAGGTGACGCTGAAATTAAAATTATTAATCGTCAGCGGTTTAGATAAATTGTGAAGCAAACGGCTCAGGCTGAGTTCAATATCATCTTTGCTGTGTACATTGGGGATCAAAATCACAAACTCGTCACCACCTAAACGCACCACCGTATCTATCTCGCGCACATTGCTAGAAATCAGTTGAGACACCGCAACCAATAACTGATCGCCAACTGAATGTCCCATGCTGTCATTGATGATTTTAAATTGATCCAAATCGACAAAAACGACAGCCAACATGGATTGATAGCGGTGTGCAAAATTGATCGATTGTTGCAGGCGGTCATTCAGAATGTAGCGATTCGGCAGACCTGTTAAATGGTCATGTGTGGCCTGATATTCAATTTCCACCGCATGGTTTTTTAATTCGGTAATGTCCTCAACCGTGCCTTCATAATAAATGGGCTGGTTATCCTTGTCATAAACCAAGCGTGCATTCTCAGAAATCCAAATGATGGATTTATCTTTGCGGTAGATTTGCGATTGAAAGTTTTGCACTTTGCCTTTGGTCGCAATTTCATTCACAAACTCTTCACGTCGCGTTGGTAACACATACAGTTGATGTTGAATATTATTCAGCGCATGAATCAACTCTTCGCTGGACGCATACCCGTAAATCCCCGCAAGCGCAGGGTTGGCCACCAAATATTGGCCGTCTAACGTGCTTTGAAAAATACCTTCAATCGCATTTTCAAAAATAGAGCGGTAGCGCGCTTCGGCTTTTTTAAGCGAGTCTTCTACGTTTTTTCGGTCGGATATGTCTTGAATATAGCCTTCTAATGCTTGTACTTGACCAAACTCATCAAAAATTGGGTAGCCACGTTCGCTTACCCAAATTGTATGGCCCTTAGCATGCTGAAGCGGATACTCAATTTCAAACCAGGAGTTATGAGCTACTGCCTTGGCAATTTCATCCCGCACGTAGGCGCGATACTCCTCCACAATCACCTGTTCAAAAGAAATGGTTTGATTATTGATGAGATGTTCAGGGCTATAACCAGTCAGCCCAATACAGCCGTTGCTCACATACAGCATGGTCCAATATTC
>ENA-UOXP01000206-UOXP01000206.1-mixed-culture-metagenome-genome-assembly--contig:-NODE-206-length-43874-cov-30.068669_pt1 | contig 43874 bp, 40 predicted proteins | sample MGYA00238161_ERZ761639 | MGnify/ENA primary metagenome ERZ761639 (study PRJEB28913, sample SAMN08776760) | mixed culture metagenome | isolation source: Freshwater growth medium | place: USA...
TCGCAGCTGCAGGACAACCGCTGGAAAGTGGTGTCCGAGTACATGAAGATCGACGCCGCCAAGTGAGCGCTGTGTGATCAACGAATGACACGTTGCCTGCCTCGGCAGGCCATGCGTGAAACCGCCAACACCTTGTGTGCTGGCGGTTTTTTTTCGCCGGTGGGTTTCCGGGCTTCCAACCCATGAAGCAGCTGGTTATACTGACTTTTATTTTTTTCAGTATAACGAGCATGCTCTACACACCACTCTCGACCGCAGCCCAGACCGCGTACGCCGCGGTGAGAAGCGCGAGCATGCTGGACAGCGTTCGTTCGGTGGCATCACTGCCGGGCAGCTTCTCCCGCAAATCCGTCAAGGGCCACCACTACTGGTACTACCAGACCGCCGACCTGACGGGCAAACAAAAGCAGATCTTCCTGGGCACGGACAGCGACGAGCTCACAGCCATGATCGAGCTGCACCGCCAAGGTGATGAATCCAAAACGCACCTGCGGCAGCTGACGCGCCAGGCCATTGCAGCGGGCTGCCCGGCCATCGTTCCCTCTCACGCCAAGATCATCGAGCGGTTGGCCGATGCCGGCTTCTTCATGGCGGGCGGCATCCTGGTGGGCACACATGTGTACATGGCGTACCAGAACTACCTGGGTGTGCGCTGGCATGCTGGTGCACAAACCGTCGACCTTGACTTCGCACACGCGGGGCGCAACGTGTCGGTGGCCATTCCGTCGGACGTGACCATGGACATGGGCAGCGAAATCGAAGCACTCAAGATGGGCTTTGTGCCGGTAAGCAGCCTCACCACTTACATCAAGTCCGACGAGCAGGATTTGCAGATCGACTTTGTGACCTCAACCCACCGGGGCGGCGACACACCCGTGTTGATCAAGGCCTTGAACGCCACGATGCAGCCCTTGAAGTTCATGGAGTTTTCCATGGAGGCGCCCATTCAGGTGACGTTGCTCGCGCAACGCGGCGCCATCACCGTGAACGCGCCGCCCCCCGAAAAGTATGCCCTGCACAAGCTGCTGGTGTACGGCGAGCGCCCACAAGACATGCGGGTGAAGGCCACCAAAGACCTCGACCAGGCCGCGTCGCTCATTGAATACCTGGCCGAGAACGACGCCGACCTTTTGAACGAGACCTGGCTCGACCTGATCAACCGCGGCCCGGGCTGGCAACGCCGCGCGCTGGAAGGCCTGAAAGCCCTCCGCAAACGGCACCCCGACATCGACACCAATGCGCTGGGCTGAACCATGACACCCACCCAAGCCCTGTGGCTCGCCGACGCCATCCTGGCGCTGCACATGGGCATCGTGCTCTTCGTGGTCGGCCTGCTGCCCCTCGTCTTGCTCGGCGGTGCCCTGGGCTGGCGCTGGGTGCGCCACTTCGGCCTGCGCCTCACCCACCTGGCCCTGATGGTCTTCATCGCCGCCCAGGCCTGGCTCGGCCAGCTCTGCCCCCTGACCGTGTGGGAACAAGACCTGCGCCGCCTCGCCGGCCAAAGCGGCTACCGCGAAAGCTTCATCGAGCACTGGCTGTCACGCCTGCTGTACTGGGAGGCGCCCTGGTGGGTGTTTGTGGCGGGGTACACGGGGTTTGCGGTGGCGGTGGGGGTGGCTTGGTGGGGGGTGAGGCCACTTAAACCCGGGGAACCTGCCCGGAGTTCACTGTTCGATGCACAACATGACCGAACAGACCATTGATACCCAAAAGACAAAGGTAGAGACCAACGAGACCAACAGCAAGGTCGGCTGCGGTGCCGAAAATCTCAGAGAAAGTCCGTCGCCATCCAGCTCAATGATCAGCAGTGATCTGCCTCCAGGAACGACCTCAGCTTCCGGGTCAGCTGAGGCAGATCGCAAACCTCGCACTCCCAAACGATCAGAAACTGCCATCCCAGGGCAACCAGCGCTGCCAAAGCCAATGCATCGCGCCGCGTGTTGCCCTCCAACTTATTCAGCCAGAACTGCGCATTCGACTTCGGGGTGTAGGCAAACCTGCAACCAGGATGCCGATGCCAGAAACAGCCATGCACGAAAGTCACCTTCTTCATTCGCGGAAAAACAAGATCCGGCGAACCTGGCAAATCCTTTCGGTGCAAGCGATACCTGAAGCCCATTCCGTGCACAAGCTTGTTGAGTTCCACTGATCTCTGACCCGAGATTTCCATCGAATGCTGACCCACCCGCTTGTGTGAGCAAAGCAGCTCACGTTGTGGATAAGTGCTTCGTTTTCTCCTTTTCAGACTTGGGGCCTGCTGAACTGTTTTTGAACCGATAGCTGTCGTTTCCGGTCTCCAGAATATGGCATCGGTGCGTCAGCCGATCCAAAAGCGCCGTCTGTGTGGAGCTGCAGCAAAGTGCGCCGCTGTTTCCGCGACTTTGTTGCCTCGATCAAGAGCCAGGTCGAAAGCTTGTCAGCGTATGGATCGAGCTTGCTGGTGCTCGTCCGCTTGGCATAGCGGGGCTCTTCGTCGCCCGCCCGCAGGTACTTCTTAACGGTATTGCGAGCCAGGCCTGTGCGCCTGGAGATCTCGCGGATGGACATCTGCTCGCGCAATGCCCAGCGTCTTATGACACTTAAAGTCGCCACGTCTATCACTCCTGAAATCTCCTGCTACTAAAAGCAGCAGGATAGGGTTCTTACGTGGGTCAGCTTTAAATGGAAATTGCAGCTCTAAGTGGGTCAGTTTTCAACGGAAGCCAACAGGCCCGCTGGTACGGTTTTCGGGCTGGCTATGAAGATCTGATTCGCATCTGGACCACTGAAGGCATCGCGCAATGGTTTGTGGAGCTGGCATTGGTCGAAGAGTCCCTGCGTGAATCCATCACTGCACTGAACAAGGCCGGCCGCAAACCCGATCAGATGGCCATAAGGATGCGCGCCCACTCTAAGCTGCTGCTTACAAGCAAGAACAAGAGCAGGATGCAGACGGATGACGCGCGGTCATGGTCTGGGGAGAATCCCCAGACCATCCTATTACCCCTGTACGACCGCGAATTGCTTGAGCGGAATTTAGACCTTGCGTCCGCGCTACTGCGACAGCACCCCCCAACTCAGGATGTTCACGGCGGCGCTATCGCACACGATGTACCAGCCGAGGATATTGCGCTGTTTCTGCAGCGCTATGAAGGACACCCGAATAGCATTGCATTTTTAGGGGCTGAGATTGCCGACTGGATCCTGGAGCGCGCGGAAGCGGGAGAGTTGGTGAACTGGAAAGTGTTCGTAGCCAACCCGCAGCGTGACCGGCAGGTACTCCTCGGAGGAAGGCCGTTCGGACTTGTGCGGCGTTCGCTGCAAGCCAACGAGTCGATCGGCATCCTGATCGATCCTCGCCACGAAGGTGTTGATCTCCATGGCGGACCGGACAACTACCGGGCGGAATACGGCTTCAACGCTAGGGCTATGCGCGAGGACCGGCCTGCTCAGCAAGGACTGCTGCTCCTGTACCCACTCGATCCGGAACCGCTGCGCGCGCCGACACAGGCCGTGCTTGGCCTCGCGCTATCACTACCCTGGACCACTGACGGCAAAGAACGGTTTGTCGTGAACCGTGGGGTCCGCCATGGGTGAGATCACGCAAGAGCGATGGACAAGCCTGCGCGAACAGCGCCTTCCACATGAGGACGTCTACGAACAAGTAGCCGAAGATTTGGAACTTGCACTGATCGGCGTCTCAGACGACGGACGACTGCACCTGCTTCTTGCCATCGATGTCGCTCCACAAAATCTGCCTCCGGACCTGCAGAGCCTTCAAGTACGTATCCTGGAAGGCGGACAGATGTGGCTTGATGTCTCCGCCCGCAGCCACCACGAAGAGCTGCTGACGCTCGTCGCAAACAAAGTCCTGCATGCCATTCGCATTGAAGGCCGTGATCCTGCGGTCTCGGTCGAACGGATCATCGACGAAATGCGCGCGGCACTGCGCCCGCTCGCGCCCGACCTCGGCGCAACGGAGCAGATCGGCTTGTTCGGAGAACTCTGGGTGTTGTCGAATGTGCTGTTGCCGACGCTAGGCCCGCGGATCTGCCACCTCTGGAGCGGCCCGGAAAGTGAACGCCACGATTTAATCGGACAGGGAGTCCATGTCGAGGTAAAGACAACTACGCGGTCTGAGCCGAAACATGAGATCTCCCGCCTCGATCAGCTGAAAGCTCCCGTCAGCAAACGCCTCCTGTTCGTCAGCGTCATGCTGGAAAGAAGCTTGGGTGGCGACGAAACCCTCGCAGACCGCGTCGATGAAATTCGAGAGAAGCTCGGATCGGATGGACATGCGCTCGACGTCTTTGATATGCGCTTGGCACAGCTCGGCTGGCACGAAAGCCTGCGGCAGACCGGTGTCCTGCTACGGTTTACATTCCGCAATGTCCACGTGTTCGAGGTTGCCGGCACATTCCCCCGGCTCCCCGACGACTATGTTCCGCCACTCGGTGTGACCGGCGTCAAGTACAGCATCAACGTCGGAAGCCTGCCTTCGCTCGACGTCTCCGAAGTTCAGGAAGTTCTACTGACCGCCTGACCCGCCACCGCAGGACCTGCGCTGCCGCACGCACCCGCTCCAGTGGACAACAGCTTCCCGTCCGACCCCAAAAACTCCAGGCGAGTGCTGGCCACGCGCGAGCCCCGTTGCATGACTTCGGCACGCAGTTCAAAGTGTTCGCTGATGTCGGGGCGCAGGTCGATAGTGCTGAGTCTTCTAAAGCGACTCAGGCGCTTCCAAAGCGCCTCGTCCATGGACCAACGGTGGTCACCTTGATCAGCTAACCCGCCACTACCCAACCACCACCTCACTGATCTGCATCACCGGTGCGATGTCCGTGTAGTTCGGCACGTCGGCCATGATGTCTTTGGCGTGGGGTCCGAATCCGGCCTGGAAGGTTTCCACCGAATCGCAGAACAAGTGGCACATGGCCACGTAGGTGGCGGGTGCGCCGGGGGCACCGCCGGCCATGCCTTTGTCCACGGTGTAGGACTTGAGCGCCGCGCCCAGCTTGGCCTTGACCATGGGCATGTGTTGGTCGCGGTAGTAGTCGTGGTTGAACTTCGCGCCAGGGGTGTTGGGGTACATCACGCTGACTTTGATCATGGCTAGTCTCCTGGTTGTTGGTTGGGAAAGGTCACGAAACGATGTAAGCCCCCGCCCCGGTCGACATCAACTTCCCATCCGCCCCCAGAAACTCCATGCGTGTGCTCGCCACGCGCGAGCCCAGGCGCATGACTTCGGCGCGCAGCTCGAAGTGTTCGCCGATGCCGGGGCGCAGGTAGTCGATGCGCAGGTCGATGGTGCCGAGTTTGCCGAAGCGGTGCAGGCGTTGCAGCGGTGCTTCGTCCATGTGGCGGGCGCCGATGGCGGCCATGCAGGCCAGGCCGCCCATGGCGTCGAGGCAGGCGCTGATGACGCCGCCGTGGATGCGGTTGTGGCTGTAGTGGCCGACCAGCTGGGGCTTCATGTCGATGCGGCCCGTCACCTTGTCGGGCGTGATGCTCACGATCTTCAGGCCCAGCACCTGGTTGAAGACGATCTTTTCTTCAAACAGGTGTTTGAGCGCGTCGACGAACTCGGCTTCGAATTCGACGGGGGCGGCATGGGTCGTGGTTGTTGTGGTCATAGGGCCCATTGTCGTGCGGCGAGTTCTTTCATGATCTCTTCGGCACCGCCGCCGATCATCATGACCTTCACCTCGCGGTACACGCGCTCGCTCACGGTGCCGCGCATGTAGCCCATGGCGCCGAGGATCTGCACAGCGGCATCGGCGCAGTGCTGCATGGTTTGCGTGGCGTGGTTCTTCAAGAGGCACACGTTGGCCACCCAGTCGGCTCCATCGTCACCGGCGTCCACCCGCGCACCGAGCGCGTCCACCCAGGCCTGGGTGGACTGGATGCGCATCTGCATGTCCATGAGCTTGTGGCGGATCACCTGGCGCTCGATGAGGGGCGCGCCGAAGGTACTGCGCTGGCGGGCCCAGGCCAGGGCTTCGTCGTAACAGGCCTGCGCAAATCCGAGCGCCATGGCCGACATGGCCAGGCGCTCGCCGTTGAAGTTGCCCATGATCATGCGAAAGCCCGCGCCCTCGGCACCCAGCCGGTAGCGGGCGGGCACGCGCACCCCGTCGAACCGGATGTGGGCCGTGTCGCTGCAGTGCCAGCCCATCTTGTGCAGCCTGGTGCGCGCAATGCCGGGGGTGTGGCAGGGCACGACGATCATGCTGATGCCGCCCGCGCCTTTGTTGTTCTGGTCTGTCCTGACCGCCAATGTGATCCAGTCGCAGCGCATGCCGGAGGTGATGAACACCTTCTCACCGTCGATCACGTACTCGCTGCCCTCCAGCCGCGCGGTGGTGCGCAGCGCGGCCACATCAGACCCGCCGCCGGGCTCGGTGATGCCCAGGGCGGCAATCTGCTCGCCGCGCAGCACCGGCGGGATCACCTCGGCCTGCAGCGCCGGCGTGCCGTGCGCCAGCACGGGCGGCAGGCCAATGTTGTGGGTGAAGAGGCTGGCCATCACGCCGCCGCTGCCGCCGAAACGCGCGAGTGTTTGCGACATGCCGTTGCGCACGCGCCAGGGCGCGGGCGTGCCGCCCAGGTGCTCGGGGTAGCCCAGGCCGAGCAGGCCGAGTTCGGCGGCTTGGTGGTACAGGCCGCGCGGGAACTCGCCGGCCTCGTCCCACGCGTTCACATGCGGCGCGATGGCCTGGGTGGCGAAGCGTTGCACGGTGTCGAGCAGCGCGGTGCGGTCTTCGGGGGTGAAGTCGTGCGTCGTGTTCATGCGGCAAAGGTGATGAGCAGTTGTCCGGGCGCGACCTGCTGGCCAGCGGCCACCGACACGTTGTCCACGGTCACGTCGCGCGGCGCGGCCAGGGTGTGTTCGAGCTTCATGGATTCGATGACCAGCAGCGGCTCGCCTTTGGCAACGGTGGCGCCAGCTTGGGCGTGCACGGCGATGAGCTTGCCGTTGAACGGGGCGCGCAACTCGCGCGCGGCCGACACACCGCCTGCGCGCTCGCGCGGCACGAGGCTGAGGTCAAGCAGCTCGATGGTGTGGGCACCGGCTTGCACCTGCCAGCGGCCCGCGCCGAGCGACACAGCCGCCACAGGCCAGCCGATGCCGTCCACAACCACGCGGCCCGGGCTCACGCGCGCCTGCGCTGTGCGCTCGCCCCAGGCCACGCTCAGCGCGCCCTGCCCGAGCTCTCGCGCGGCCAGGTCCAGCACCTGCTCGCCGTGTTGCCAGCGCAGGGGGCGGGCAAAGGGGCAGGCCAGCGCGGTGGCCGGGGCCTGCGCGCTGAAGGCCGCGCCGAGCACGCTGGCCAGCACCGCGTCGGGCGGGGGCAGCAGCATGGCGCGAACGGTGTCGCCCTCCTCGGCCAGAAAGGGAATGAGCGCACCGCCCTCGTGAAACACCGGGTGGCGCAGGCAGGCCGCAAGGAACGCGCGGTTGGTCGGCAGGCCAAGCACACGCGTCTGGTCCAGCGCGTGGGCGAGGCGGTCGATGGCATCCCTGCGGGTGGGCGCGTGCACGATCAGCTTGCCGAGCATGGCGTCAAAGTGCGGGCTGACTTCGCTGCCGGTTTCCAGCGCGTGGTCAAAGCGCAGGCCGGGCACCATCGGCGGTTCGGCGAACCGCAGCACGCGGCCCGTGTGCGGTGTGTGGTGCTCGTCTTCGGCGCACAGGCGCACTTCGATGGCGTGGCCGTTGAAGGTGATCTGTGCCTGCGTGAGGGGCAGCGGTTCGCCGCGCGCGACGCGGAGTTGCCATTCAACGAGGTCAAGACCGGTGAGTGCCTCGGTGACGGGATGCTCCACCTGCAGGCGCGTGTTCATCTCCATGAGGTGGAAAGCGCTGCCCTCCAACAAAAACTCCACCGTCCCCGCCCCCACATACCCCGCCGCCTGCGCCAGCGCCACGGCGCAGCGCCCCAATTCGCCCCGCAGCTCGGGCGACACCGCAGGGCTCGGCGCTTCTTCAATGATCTTCTGGTGCCGACGCTGCACCGAACAGTCGCGCTCGCCCAGGTGCACGCAGTGGCCGTGCGCATCCGCAAACACCTGCACCTCCACATGCCTGGGGCGCAGCAGCGCGCGCTCGATCAGCAGGTCGCCATTGCCGAAACCGCTCAGGGCTTCCGAGCGTGCGCCCCTGAGCGCAGGCAACAACTGGTCGGCGCTGTGCACCAGGCGCATGCCGCGCCCGCCGCCACCGGCCACGGCCTTCACCATCAGCGGAAACCCCACGCGCTGCGCCTCGGCCTCAAACGTGGATTCGCTCTGGTCGTCGCCAAAGTAGCCGGGCAGACAAGGCACACCGTGCGCCACGGCCAGTGCCTTCGCGGCCGACTTGCTGCCCAGCGCGCGGATGGCCGCTGGCGGTGGACCGACCCAGGTGAGGCCGGCGTCGATCACGGCCTGCGCGAAGTCGGCGTTCTCGCTGAGAAAGCCATAGCCGGGGTGCACCGCGTCGGCGTTGGTGGCCAGCGCCGCGTCCAGCAGGCGGTCCACGCGCAGGTACGACTCGGCCGAGGTGGTGCCGCCCAGCGCAAACGCGCTGGTGGCCTCGCGCACATGCAACGCGTGGGCGTCGGACTCGGAAAACACGGCCACGGTCTCGATGCCCATGGCGTGCGCGGTGCGGATGACGCGGCGGGTGATTTCGCCGCGGTTGGCAATCAGGAGGCGTTTCATGAATCAACTCCGGCGCCGGGCCGCCCCAAGCCGGATTCGCCCCCTTGGGGGGCAGCGACCCGCGCAGCGGTGGAGCGTGGGGGCACGTTTCCAGCCCAGGGGGCCGGCTGCTTCTTGGCAAACGCGGACAGTCCCGCTGAGGCTTCGGGGCTGCGCAGCGCCGCAGCAAATGCACGGGCCGCCTCCTCGCGCAAATCGGGCACGTCACCGCGCAGGCGCTGCAGCAGCCGTTTGGTGCTGGCCACCGCGCCGGGTGCGGCGCGTCTCAAGCGGGCCAGCCGGTCCTGCAAACCTTGCTCCAGTTCGCCGTCGTCGGCCACCTCGTCCACCAGGCCCAGCTGCATGGCGGCTTCGGCCTTGAAGCTGAGGCCCTGCAGCAAACACTGGCGCGCTTTCGCCTCGCCCAGCCGCATCCACACAAAGGGCGCAATCTGCGCCGGCGGCAGGCCGAGCGTGACCTCGGGTGTGCCGAACACCGAACGCTCGGTGGCGATCACATGGTCGGCACAACACACCAGGCCAAAGCCCCCGCCCATGGCCGCGCCGTCCACCGCGCACACCAGCAGCTGCGGCAGCGCACACAGCGCGTGCAACACATCGCCAAAGCCCCGGTTCATGGCGATCAGCGGATCGTCTTCGCCGGGTTTGAGCGGCTGGCCGATGGCGCTGGCGAAGTTGCCCAGGCTGCCACCGGCGGTGAAGGCACCCGGCGCGCCGGTGAGCACGATGATGCGCAGGCTGTCGTCTTGTTGTGCACGCAGGGTGGCTTCAAACAGGCCGAGCACCATGGCGTCGCTCAGGGCGTTGCGCGTGGCGGGGTCGTTGAGGGTCCAGCGTTCGGTGTCGCCTTGGCGTTGTGTGTGGAAGGGGGTCATCGTGGGGTGTCCTGCAATGTGTCGGCGGGCGAGCCCCCACCCCTGCCCTCCCCCAGAGGGGGAGGGGGAACGAGGGGGAGCTCTGCCTTCGCTCCCTCCCCCAGAGGGGGAGGGGGAACCAGGAGGAGTTCTGCCTTCGCTCCCTCCCCCTCTGGGGGAGGGCAGGGGTGGGGGCCCGCGCGAAACAACCTCACTTCACCGCCCTCTTCGCAATCCCCATCGTCTTCGCCAGGATCCCCAGCATCACCTCGTCCGCCCCACCGCCAATCGACGCGAGCCGGCCATCGCGGTACATGCGCGAGACCTTGTTTTCCCAGGTGAAGCCCATGCCGCCCCAGAACTGCAGACAGGTGTCGGGCACGGTGCGGTTCAGGCGCCCGGCCTTGAGCTTGGCCATGGTGGCCCACTCGGTCACGTCTTCGCCGGCGATGTAGCGTTCACACGCCAGGTAGGTCAGTGCGCGCAGGCTTTCCACCTCGGTTTTCAGCTCGGCCAGCTTGAACTGCACCCACTGCTGGTCGGCCAGGCTGGCGCCAAACAGCTTGCGTTCCTGCGCCCACTCCACCGTCCAGCCAATGCAGTTGGTCAGGCTCTCCAGCGTGCTGGCCGCGCACCACAGGCGCTCTTCCTGAAACTGCTGCATCTGGTAGATGAAGCCCGCGCCCTCCTGGCCGATGCGGTTGCTTTGCGGCACGCGCACCTCGTCAAAGTAGATGAGGCCGGTGTCGCTGCTGTTCATGCCGATCTTCCTGATCTTCTGCGCCACCTCGATGCCTTTGACGAGCTTGCCGTTCTCGCGCATGCGCACCATCACCAGGCTCTTGTTCTTGTGCGCGGGGCCGTCGCTGGTGTTGACCAGCATGCACATCCAGTCGGCCTGCAGGCTGTTGGTGATCCACATCTTCTGGCCGCTGATCACATAGTCGTCACCGTCCTTGCGCGCCACGCTCTGGATGCCCGACACATCGCTGCCCGCGCCGGGCTCGCTCACGCCGATGCAGCCCACCATGTCGCCCGCGATGGCCGGTGCCAGAAACTCGCGCTTGAGCGCTTCGCTGCCGAAGCGCGCGAGCGCGGGGGTGGCCATGTCGGTCTGCACGCCGATGGCCATGGGCACACCGCCGCAGTGGATGTGGCCCAAGGTCTCGGCCATGGCCAGGCTGTAGGAATAGTCGAGACCCGCGCCACCATGGGCCTCGGGCTTGGTGAGACCCAGCAGGCCCAGCTCCCCCAGCCCCTTGAACACCTCGTGCGCCGGAAAGATCTCGGCAGCTTCCCACTCGTCCACGTGCGGGTTGATGTGCTCGTCGATGTAGCGCTTGAGCGTCTTCTGGATCTCGCGGTGCTCGTGGGTGAACTGCATCTGTCGTCTCCTGTGGTTTTGATTGGGGTGCCTACATGCGCGCCACGCCGAACTGCATGGGCCTCGGTTCGTGCGCCGCCGCCTCGGCGCAGGTGTCCAGGCAGAAGGCGAGCACGGCGCGGGTGTCGCGCGGGTCGATGACGCCGTCGTCGAGCACCAGGCCGCTGGTGAAGAAGGCGTCGGCCTGGCTCTCGAACACGTTCACGATCTGGTCGAACTGCGCCTGCATCTGCACCGGGTCGGGCGTGATGCCTTTGCGCGCCATGCCGGCCTCGGCCACGATTCGCATGGTGCGCGCAGCCTGCTCGCCGCCCATCACCGCGGTCCTGGCCTGCGGCCAGCTGAAGAGAAAACGTGGATCAAAGCCACGCCCGCACATGCCGTAGTTGCCGGCGCCGAACGACGCGCCGCACTGGATGGTGATCTGCGGCACGGTGGCGCTGGTCACGGCCTGGATCATCTTGCTGCCGTGCTTGATCATCCCGCCCTGCTCGCTGTCCTTGCCCACCATGTAGCCGGTGGTGTTCTGCAGATAAACGATGGGGTGGCCGAGCTGGCACATCCACTGGATGAAGTGCGTGGCCTTGTTGGCACCGGCCACGTCGATCGGGCCGTTGTTGCTGACGATGCCCACCGCGTGGCCGTGGATGCGGGCCTGCACGCAGAGCGTGGCGGCGCCGTAGAGCGCCTTGAATTCGAGCAGCTCGGAGCCATCGACGATGCGGGCCATGACCTCGCGCATGTCCACCGGCTCGCGGTGGTGGGCGGGCATGAGGGCCAGGAGTTCGTCGGGAGGTAGAAGGGGTTGGCGCTCGTGGCCCCCACCCCAACCCTCCCCCAGAGGGGGAGGGAGTTCAAGCTCCCTCCCCCTCTGGGGGAGGGTTGGGGTGGGGGCGCGCCCAACCAACTGCCCCACCACCCGCCGCGCCACCCCCAGCGCCTCCCGGTCATCCTCAGCCAGGTACTCCCCCAGGCCCGACACACCGGTGTGCATCTCCGCCCCGCCCAGCTCCTCTTCGGTGGCCACCTCGCCGGTCGCTGCCATCAGCAACGGCGGCCCGGCCAGAAATGCCCGCGAGCGACCCCGCACCATGATCACGATGTCGGAGAGACCAGGCATGTAAGCCCCACCGGCCGTTCCCGAGCCGTGCTGCACCGTGATCACCGGCAGGCCGGCGGCCGAATGGCGCGCGAGGTTGCGGAACAGCGCGCCGCCGTGCACAAAGCCCTCGACCTGGTACTTCATGAGGTTGGCGCCGGCACTTTCCACCAGGTGCACAAACGGCAGCTTGTTCTGCAGCGCGATGTCCTGCACGCGCAGGATCTTCTCCAGCCCACGCGGCTGGATGGCACCGGCCTCGATGCCCGAGTCGCTCGCCACCACCATGCAGCGCACACCGGCAATGAAGCCGATGCCCGCCACCATGCCGCCGCCGGGCACCGACTTCGCCGGGTCCTTGGTGTCCTGCAGAAAACCGGCGAGCGAACACAGCGGCAGATACGGTGCGCCCGGGTCGAGCAGCAGGGCCACGCGCTCGCGCGGCAGCAACTGGCCCCGTTTGTCAAACACGGGTTTGGATTTGGCCGAGGCCTGGGCGGCGCGGTCTTCAAGCGCGCGCAGCTGCGTGATGCGCGCAAGCATCGCGTCGCGCCGCTCGTGCGCCTGCGGGCTCTGCGGATTGAAAGACGATTCAAACATCCTGAAAAACCTTCGGCGTCACGTAGCGGTGGAAACCATCGAAGGGTTTCACCGCGTCGCGGTCCTGCACCTCCACGGGTGCCGCCACCTGCCCCCAGCCCATGCGCACCTGCGGGCGCGCGCCATCCACGCGCAACACGCTGCCGCTGATGAAACTCGCCGCGGGTGAGAGCAGAAACACAATGGCGGCCGAGGTTTCGGCCTCGTTGCCGAAGCGCCCGGCCGGCACGGTCTCGCGCATCTCGCGCAACATGGGGCCGGCCTCCGGGGGGTAGTGGTCCATGCCGCTGGAGGCGATGTAGCCCGGCGCCACCGCGTTCACGCGCACGCCGCTGCGTGCCCATTCCAGTGCTGCGGTCTCGGTGAAGTTCACCATGCCCGCGCGCGCCGCACCGCTGTGGCCCATGCCGGGCATGGAGCCCCACATGTCGGCCACAATGTTGACGATCGAACCACCCTGGGTCTGCATGCTCTGCACATAACACTCACGCGCCATGAGAAAGCCGCCGGTGAGGTTGGTGTCGATCACCGCCTGCCAGCCCTTGGCGCTGATGTTCTCCAGCGGGGTGATGTACTGGCCACCCGCGTTGTTCACCAGGCCGTCGATGCGGCCGTGCGCGCCGACGATGGCGGTGACCACGGTGCGCACGACGTCCTCGTCGCGGATGTCGCAGGCGTGAAAACTCGCTCGCCCGCCGTCGGCCACGATCTCGCCGGCCGTGTCTTGCAGCTTCTCCAGCTTGCGGCCGATCAGCACCACATGGGCGCCCAGGCTGGCGAGTTCGTGCGCGGTGCAGCGGCCAATGCCCGAGCCGCCGCCGGTGACCACGATCACGCGGCCGTGCAGCAGGCCAGGGGCAAACGCAGACCGGTAATGGGTGTGTTCGTTGCTCATGTCGGCTCCTTCAGAAAAAGTTGCAAGGCCGAAGTGGTGAGGTCGTCGAGCGAGGCGCGCGCGCGGGCCTTGGCGCTGCGGCCCGAGGGCGGTGCGTACCACTGCACCGACCAGTTGAGCGCACCAAAGATCATGAGCCGCGCCAGCACCGGATCGCCGGCGAGTTGACGGGTGGCGTGCAGGGCGTCGAGCACCGGCACCCACGCCGCCTCGTAATCGTCCTTGAGGCGGTTCACCTCGCTGCGCTGCGTGGCGTCGAGCGAGCGCCATTCGTAGAGCATCACGGGAATGAAATCGCTGTCGGGGCCGAGCAGCACGTCGAAGTGGTTGCGCACCAGCACCCGCAAACGCTCGCGCACATCGGCACCCGGCGGCAGGCCGGCCAGTGCAGCGTTCTGCCGCTGCAGCGCGCCCTGCATGCCCTCGAGCATCACCGCGGCCAGCAGGGCTTCCTTGCTCTCGAAATGGTAGAAGGGCGAGCCCGAACGCATGCCCACGGCGGTGGCGATGTCGCGCGTGCTGGTGCCGGCAAAACCCTGCGCCCTGAACAGCTTCGCCGCACCAGTGACCAGCTCGCGCCGCCGGTTGCCATCGTCGCGCTCGTCGGCCGTCTTGCGCGGGCGCCCACGCGAGCGGCGCGGCGCTTCGGCACCCACCTCGGCGGCCAGGGATTCGGGAATGTCCAGGTTCATGGCGGCCACCATAGCAGCGCCGTTGAATTTCAACAAGCACTTGCTTTGTGAAAATGTGAGCAGCTGTCTCCGGCTCGACATTCGGTCTCCGTGGATACCCTGAGGCCGACCGTGCAAGCCCCCGTTTCTGAGACCATGCCGCATGGACAAAGCCTTCGACATCATCCTCTTCGGCGCCACCGGCTTCACCGGTCGGCTGGTGGCCGAGTACCTGCACAAGACGTACGGTGTCGACGGCGGCGTGGCCTGGGCCATGGCCGGGCGCAGCCTGGAAAAGCTGACCCGGGTGCGCGATGAACTCGGCATCGGCCCCGCCCTGCCCCTGCTGGTGGCCGACGCGACCGATGCCGCCGCGCTGGCACGGCTGGTGACTCAGGCCCGCGTGGTCATCACCACCGTGGGGCCGTACCAGACGCATGGCCAGCCGCTGGTGGACGCCTGCGCGCAGGCCGGCACCGACTACGTGGACCTGTGCGGCGAGCCCGGCTGGATGGCGCAGATGATCCCGCGCCTGCAAGGCCCGGCGGCGGCCAGCGGCGCGCGCATCGTGTTTTCGTGCGGGTTCGATTCCATCCCGTTCGACCTCGGCGTGGTCTACCTGCAGCAGGAGGCGATGCAGCGCCTGGGCGCGCCGCTGGTGCGGGTGCACGGCCGGGTGAAGGTGATGAAGGGCGGCTTCTCGGGCGGCACCGCGGCCAGCCTGCTGGCCACGCTGGAGGCCGCCGGGCGCGACCCGGGTCTGGCCCGCACGCTGTCCGATCCGTTTGCGCTCACCCCGGGCTTTCGCGGTCCCCGGCAGCCCGACGACAGCACCGCCGCTTTCGACGAACTCGCGCAGTCGTGGAGCGGGCCGTTTGTCATGGCGCCGATCAACACCAAGAACGTGCACCGCACCCACGCGCTGCGCGGCCACCCGTGGGGCACCAACTTCGTCTACAGCGAACGTTTGCTCACCGGCAGCGGCAGGGGCGGAGAAAAGCGCGCCAAAGCGCTGGCGCGCAACACCCGGCTGCAAAACGCACTGCTGGCCTTTGGCCCCACGCGCGCGCTCATCCGCCGTTTTGCGCTGCCGCAGCCGGGTCAAGGTCCGACGAAAGAACAACGCGAGAAGGGCCGCTACGAGGTGCTGTTCATCGGCCAGACCGCCGACGGGCGCACCCTGCGGGCCAGCGTGAAGGGCGATCGCGACCCGGGCTACGGCTCCACCTGCAAACTCATCAGCGAAACGGCGCTGTGCCTGGCGCGCGAAACCGGCCACGACTCGACCCCCGGCGGCGTGTGGACGCCCGGTGCGGCCATGGGGCTCACGCTCGTGCGCCGGCTGCAGGAACATGCGGGCCTGACGTTTCAGATCCTTGACGAGTCGCAGGCAAACTGACCCATGCCCGAACAACGCGTATCCATTGGCCACGCCAGCGAGATCCCGCCCGCCTGGGGCGCGCCGCGCACGGCCTCCCGCCGCTTCACGGTGGCGATTCGTGAGCCGCGCGGCCGGGAGACCTTTTCGGTGGCCTGGGGCGATCTCACCGCGGACCCGGGCGTGGACTGGGTGGTGGTGCAGGACGATGGCACGGCCTGGCCGATCAAGAAAGATCTCTTCGCGCGCACTTACGAAACGGCCGGGCCCGGGCGCTACCGCAAGGTCGAGCGCAGCCGGCTGGTGCAGGTGCCGCCCGACACGGTGGCGTTGCTGGCCACGCTGGAAGGCCCGCTCGAAGTGCGGCACCCCGACTACGTGGCCGTGGGCTCGCAAGGCGAGGTCTATGCCAATGCGGCCGACTGGGTGCGCGACCACCTGAGCTTCGACCCCGTGGGCAGCGCCTGAGCCCGCCCTTCAACCGTTCCCTCCGTTTCAAGGACCTCCCGTGAGCCATCTGTTTTCGCCTTTTCATCTCGGTCCGTTGCACCTGAAAAACCGCATCGTGATCGCCCCCATGTGCCAGTACTCGGCGGACCACGGCAACGCCACCGACTGGCACCTGATCCACCTCGGCCACCTCGCGCTCTCGGGCGCGGGCCTGCTGATCCTGGAAGCCACGGCCGTCACGCCCGAAGGCCGCATCTCGCCGACCGACCTGGGCCTGTGGAACGAGGCGAACGAGCACGCGCTGGGCGAGGTGCTCACCAAGGTGCGCAAGCACTCGGCCATGCCGATCGCCATCCAGCTCTCGCACGCGGGGCGCAAGGCGTCAAGCCGCACGCCGTGGGAAGGCGGGCAGCTCATCGCGCCCGACGACGGCGGCTGGGAAACGCTGGCGCCCTCGGCCATCCCACACCTCGCGCACGAACCGCCACCGCATGCGCTCGATGCCTCGGGCCTGGACCGCATCAAGCAGGCGTTTGTGGACGCGGCCCTGCGCGCCCAGCGCATCGGCATCGACGCCATCGAACTGCACGCGGCGCACGGCTACCTGCTGCACCAGTTCCTCTCGCCGATTTCCAACCAGCGCACCGACGCCTACGGCGGCTCGCTGGAGAACCGCATGCGTTTCCCACTGGCGGTGTTCGACGCGGTGGCCGCCGTGCTGCCGGCCACCATGGCACTCGGCATGCGCCTGTCGGGCACCGACTGGGTGGACGGCGGCTGGGACGCAGCGCAAAGCGTGGTGTTCGGCCACGAGCTCAAAAAGCGCGGCTGCCATTTCATGCACATCTCCAGCGCGGGCATTTCGCCGCTGCAGCAGATCCCGCTCGGCCCCAACTACCAGGTGCCGCTGGCCGAACAGGTCAAGCGCGAGGTAGGCCTGCCCACCATTGCGGTGGGCCTGGTGACCGAGCCCGAGCAGGCCGAAGACATCATCGCCAGCGGCCGCGCCGATCTCGTGGCCATGGCGCGCGCCATGCTGTACGACCCACGCTGGCCCTGGCACGCCGCCGCCCAGCTCGGCGCGCAGGTGGACGCTCCGCCGCAGTACTGGCGCAGCCAGCCACGCGGCATGAGCCAGCTGTTTGGGGACGTGAAGATCGGCCAGCGCTGAGACTGACAGGACCCAACCGTCGAAATTGCTGCGGAAAGAGACCCCTCTGCAGCCGCCCAGGCGGGGAAACTTGCCAATGCAGTCAGCGCCGAGAAGCCTTTTGGGAGGTGGCCTTCTTCGGCAGATCGAGGGCTTCCAGGTTGGCCTTGGCCCGTTCGGCCAGACGCTGAACCAGTCCGTCGAGTTGGGCGATCTCTCCGGGCTCCAATACAAGCAGCAACTGCCGGTTGAGCTCAATCACCACTGGCAGAAACTCGCCGTACAGCGTGCGGCCTGCTTCCGTGAGTGACACCCGCGCCTGGCGGCGGTCGCTGGGGATCACTTCTCGCGAGATCAATTTTTTGTCAACGAGCGCGGAGACAAAACGTGAGGTGCGCGCTCGGTCAAGTTGCGCAAGATCCGCCAGTTCAGACGACAGCACAGGCCCGTGTCGGGCGAGCACGACAATGAGGCGCCATTCGCGGCGGGAAACGCCATAGCGTGCATGGCACAAGCGCCCCACGGGGGCGACGGCCACGGCCTGCAGTCGCGCGAGACGGTAGAGGAACAGTTCACTGGCCTCGTCGGATTGGCCAGGCCGGGATTCAGACATGTCGCCTCCTCTGGGTGAATACCCTGAGCTTAGTTGTATTGGTCAATCAAATGGTCCGGGCATAGATTCGACGTTCACCACCGAACAGCCCAGGAGACACCATGCGCACCACTCCCTTTTTCCCAAAGACCTCGCGTCTGGCAGGCACCAGCTTGCTGGCCCTGATGGCTGTCTGCGCCGCGCCGCAAGCGATGGCCCAAACCTGGCCGAGCAAGACCGTCACGCTGGTGGTAGGCACACCACCGGGCGGCTCGGTGGACGTCTATGGTCGAGCGTTGGCGGACCAGCTCGCCAGGCAGACCGGTGGCACGTTCATTGTGGAAAACAAGGCTGGTGCCAATGGCAACCTCAGTGCAGACTTTGTGCACGCAGCGCCACCCGATGGCCATACGTTGTGGGTGAGCACGCAGGCCATGTTCACCATCAACCCGTCCGTGTATCCCAACCTGCGCTGGAAACAGACGGACTTCAAGCCTATCGCCAAAGGCATCGAGAGTCCGCTTGTGCTGGTCACGCACCCATCGGTGCCCGCCAAAACGCTTGCCGACCTGGCAAGTTGGGCGGCAGCCAACCCCAAAAAGGCGGCATACGCCTCGTTCAGCCCAGGCACACCTTCGCATTTCCTGGGCTTTCAACTCAACGAACGCATGAAACTCAACATGGTGCACATCCCCTACAAGGGCAGCGCGCCACAGATCGCGGACCTGTTGGGCGGCCAGGTGTTGCTGGGGTTCACGCAACTGCAGGCGGCGCTGCCGCAGGTGCAGGCCGGCAAGCTCAACGCCATCGCCGTCACCTCAAAAGAGCGCTCGAAGTTCCTCCCCAATGTGCCGACCCTGGGCGAGCTCGGCCACCCGGACTTGAGCTCCACCGTCTGGTTCGGCCTGGTGGCGCCCTCGGCCGCACCCAAGGTGGTTCTCGACCAGATCGCAGCGGCCACAGTGAAAGCCCAAGCCAGCCCGGACTTCAAGGCCAGGCTCGAGGCACAGGGGTTCGACGTGCCGCAGGAGCATGGCGACGCATTCGCAGCCACCATCGCCTCAGAGACCGAACGCTGGGCTCAGGTCGTCAAGGCCACGGGCTTCCGCGCGAATGAGTGACACCATCCACCCGCTGATGACGCCGCCACCCGCACCCTCGCTGGCATTCTTCGCTTCGCTTTCTGTGCAGGTGGCGCCCGCACACGAAGTCGGCCAGACGCCCGCGGGCAACCGGCGAATCATTCCCATCCTCGGCGGACAGGTGCAGGGCCAGGGCTGGACGGCGCGCGTATTGCCCGGAGGTGCGGATTTCCAGGCCATCGTGACGCCCACGCTGGCGCAACTCGACGCGCGATACCTGCTGGAGACCGATGCCGGCGAGCTGATCTATGTGTGCAACAAGGCTGTGCGCGCTGCGCCACCCGAGGTCACGGCTCGCCTGATCCGGGGCGAGCCAGTGGACCCCGCTCAGGTGTACTTCCGCTGCGTGCCCACTTTCGAGACCGCCGCGCCCTCGCTCGCCTGGATCAATGAGCGCCTGTTCGTGGGCACCGGCGTGCGGCGTCCAGATCGGGTCGAAATCACCTGCTTCACCGTGCTGTAGCGTGGTGCGGAATCAGCCGCCATTGGCCTGGGCAATGTGGGCCGCCACCTGTTGCGCCTGCGCTGCAATGGCGCGCAGCAATCCACCGGGCTGGCGCACGTCAAAACCGACGAAGTACACCCCGGCCAGCGCGCCCTGCCCCACCACCTCGGCCGGCATGCCGCGCGCGTCCAGCGGCAGGGGCGTGTCCGGAAACAGCTCGTTCAAGGCAGCGTCGTAGCCGGTGGCCAGCAGCACCGTGTCAAACGGATGCTCGGTGCCATCGGTGAAGCGCACACCGCCGTGCAGCAGGGTCTGGATGCCGGGGTAGACCTGGAGGTCGCCGCGCTTGATGCGCGCCACCGTGCCCACGTCGATCACCGGTGTCTTGCCTTCTTCGCGCAGCTGGCGCAGCGGTGACATGTCGGCCGTGTGCAGGCCGTAGCGGCCGAGGTCGCCCACGCTCAGGTTGCGCAGCAGCGTGGCGGCCGCATCGCCCAACGCCGGCGGGAGGCGGCTGAGCATGATGCTGGAGAGCTGGGTGGGCCGGCCCAGCACGTCGCGGTGCACGATGTTGATCGGCGAGCGCACCGAGAGCGCGGCGCGCACGCCGTGTTCCACCAGGTCCAACGCGATCTCGGCGCCGGTGTTGCCCATGCCCACCACCAGCACACGCTGGTTGGCAAAGGGCGCGGCGTTGCGGTATTCGCGGCTGTGCAACACACGCCCGCCAAAGTGGCCCTGGCCCGGCAGGGCGGGTGCGCGCGGACGGCGGTTGGCGCCGGTGGCCACCACCACCTGGCGCGAGGCAATGACCCGGCCGCTCGCGGTGCGGGTGATCCAGCCCGCGCCGCGCGCTGCAGGTTCGATGCCCACCACGGATTCACCCAGCTCGGGCTCGATGCCGTGGCGATCGGCGTAACGCGTGAGGTAGTCCACCACGCCCTGGCGGGGCACGTAGCGCGGCGCGCTGTCGGGAAACGGCAGGCCGGGTAACGCGGAATGCGTCTTGACGGTGTGCAGGTGCAGGCGTTCGTAGTGGTGGCGCCAGCTCGACGCCACTTCGCGCGCCTGATCGATCACCAGCGAGCGCTCGCCCTGCTGGGCCAGGCAGGCGGCTGTGGCCAGGCCGGCGGGGCCGGCGCCGATGACGAGCGTATCGACCTCGCTGCGCGTGGTGGTTGTGGGATCCATGAACACCTGTTGTTTTGAACGAGTGTGGGGGGCGCGTGGGCGCCACGCCATGGGGGCTTGTACCCGAACAAAAGGACCACAGATCAGCGCAAACTCCTGGCCCGTTCCAGCAGGAAAGTTCGCTCCCGCTCATTGCCGGCCAGGGCGGCAGCGCGTTCGAACTCGGCCCGGGCCTCGGCGTCGCGGCCCAGCCGGGCGAGCAGATCACCGCGCACGCTGGGCAGCCAGTGATACCCCTGCATGGCCTTGTGGTGCACCAGGGCGTCCACGATCAGCAGGCCGGCGGCCGGCCCGGCGTGCATGGCCACGGCCACCGCCCGGTTGAGTTCCACCACCGGTGACGGCGCCACCCGAGCCAGATCGCCATAGAGCGCGGCAATGCGCGCCCAGTCGGTGTCCTGCGCGCGCACCGCACGCGCATGGCACGCGGCAATCGCGGCCTGCAGCTGGTAAGGGCCCGCCGTTGGCGCCAGCGTTTCGGCTCGCGACAGTGCCGCCAGCCCGCGGTGGATGAGCAAGGGGTCCCAGCGGCTGCGGTCCTGCACCGCCAGCAGCACCGGGCGACCCTGGGCATCGGTGCGCGCGGCGGCGCGCGAGGCCTGGATCTCCATCAGCGCGAGCAGCCCGTGCACCTCGGCGTGCTGCGGTGCAATGCCGGCCAGCATGCGGCCCAGGCGCAGGGCTTCGTCACACAGGGCCGGGCGCATCCAGTCGTCGCCGCTGGTGGCGGTGTAACCCTCGTTGAACACGAGGTACACCACCTCCAGAACGGAGGCCAGCCGCTCGGCCAAGGCCTCGCCCCGCGGCACTTCAAACGGAACCCCGGCCTCGCCCAGCGTTTTTTTGGCGCGTACGATGCGCTGGGCAATGGTGGCCTCGGGCACCAGGAAAGCGCGGGCGATCTCGTGGGTGGTGAGGCCACCGAGCAGCTTGAGGGTGAGCGCCACGCGCGCCTCGGTCGAAAGCACGGGGTGGCAGGCGGTGAACACCAGGCGCAGCAGATCGTCGCCAATGTCGTCCTGCCGGGCCGCGTCGAGCGCGTCCACAAAGTCGGGCACGTGGGTGGTGCCGAGCGCCTCCATGTCGGCCGCGATGCCCTCGTGCCGCGCCTCGGCCATCTGGCGGTGGCGCAGGTGGTCGAGCGCGCGGCGCTTGGCGGTGGTCATGAGCCAGGCGGCGGGGTTGTCGGGCACACCGTCTTTCGGCCAGTGCTCCAGCGCGGCCACCAGCGCGTCCTGGGCCAGCTCTTCGGCCACGCCCACGTCGCGCGCCACGCGCGCCACGTGCGCGGTGATGCGCGCGGATTCCAGGCGCCACACGGTGGCAATGGCCTGGTGGACGCCGGAATGCATGGGCTGCGTCTACATCTGGGCGGGCGCTTGGGCCATGTCCATCCAGAACACCTCCCACTGGTGTCCGTCCAGGTCGGCAAACCCGTGCTGGACCATGAAGCCGTGGTCCACGGGCGCGTTGGGTGTGGTGGCGCCGGCGGCCACCGCCTTGGCCACGAGCTCGTCCACCTCGGCGCGGCTGTCGCACGACAGCGCAATCAGGACCTCGGTGGCTTTCCGGGCATCCGAAATCGGCAGCTTGGTGAAGCCTTGAAAGGAGGGCTCCACGAGCAACATGGCGAAGATGTCGGGCGCAATTTCAAGACACGCGCCCTGCTCGTTGGTGAACTGCTGGTTGAAGCTCAGGCCCAGGGCCTGGAAAAAGGCCTTGGACTTGTTCAAGTCCTTGACGGGCAGGTTGACGAAGATCTGGCGCAGCATGGGGGTTCTCCTGTCGGGGTGTCAGTTCGTGCCTTCGCACAGGCGCTTGAGCTTGTCCAAGGCTGGCGGCCAGAGTCGGGCCATCATGTCCTCGTAGCCACCGAACGCATCCAGGTCGATGCGCAGGCGGGTGCCGCCACCTTCGTCGGTGAAGGTGTAGTTTTCGAAGCAGGGTGCCCAGGCGCGCACCGCGTCGCTGGTCGTGTCCTCCCGTCCGTTCTCGATGAAGCCGAGGTGGCGGATGGACACGAACTCGGCGGGGCGGTGCTCGGCGATCTCGGACACCATGCCGTTGCCGCCCGGGTCCAGGAAGCGGATCGCATCGCCGGCCTTCCACGAGCCTTCGAACTGCGAGCCTTCGCAAAAGGCGCTGGTCCACTGTTCGTAGGTGGGCGACTGCAGCATGGTGGTCCACACGCGTTCGCGCGGCGCCTGGATGAGGATGTCGAAGTGTTGGGTGGGCATGGTGGTGCTCCTCAGCGCTGCTGGCCTTGCATGGCATCGAGCTTCTTGAAGTCTTCCAGCGGCTGGCTGGGCGGGAAGTCCTCCAGCTCGTAAAGCTGGCGCAGTTCGATCACGCCCTCCTTGCCGCGGCCGGCCGGGTTGGGGAAACGCCGGCTCCATTCCAGCGCTTCTTCGCGCGAGCGCACCTGGATCAGGGTGTAGCCGGCGATGAGTTCCTTGGCCTCGGCGAACGGGCCATCGACGATGTGCTTGCCGCCGTCGGCGCTGTGGTGCACACGCCAACCCTTGCGGCTGGGGTGCAGGCCCGAGCCGTCGAGCAACACGCCGGCCTGGGCCATTTCTTCGTGGAAGCGCACCATCTCGGCCATGAGCGCCTCGTCGGGCGCAGGGGTGGTTTCGGCTTCGAATTCGTCACAAGACTTCACGATGATCATGAATCGCATGGGCTTCTCCTGATGGAATGGGTCGGTGGTGGGGTTTCAACCGGTACGACGATGCAGTGATGGCGTTTTCGACACGCTCATTCGTAACAAGGCGCCAGCGCCCGCACCTCCACCGTGGCCCACTCGGCAGCCGGGCATTCGTGGGCAATGGCCACCGCTTCGTCCAGGCTGTCGCAATCCAGCAGAAAGAAGCCACCCACCATTTCCTTGGCCTCGGCAAACGGGCCGTCCACCACGGTGGCCCGCCCGGCGATGTTGGACACGCGCACCGCGCTGGTCTGGGACGCCAGGGACTCGGACGCCTTGAGCTTGCCCTGCGCTTGCAGGCGTTCGCCAAAACGCTGCATGCGGCCATACACCTCGCGGCCTTCGGCTTCGGTGCGCGTGGCGCGCTGCGTGGTGGGTTCGATGATCAACAGCATGTAGGACATGGGGGTCTCCAGACAGGGTGGGCAGCAGGCTGAACATCCTACACAGCGCGGGGTTTCTTTCACACCTTCGCTGGGGTCTTGGCGCGCGGCGCTGCAGCAGCGCGCCGGCGTCGATACGATCATGCGCATGAGCGACATCACCCCCGCCCAGAGCTGCATGACCGTGCTGTACGACGGCGACTGCCCGCTGTGCCGGCGCGAGATCGCCGTTTACCAGGGGCTCGCAGCGCGCGAGCCGGTGCGCTGGGTCGACGTGAGCACCCCCGGCACCGCGCTGCCCAATGAGCGCAGCACCTTGCTGGCGCGCTTTCATGTGCAGCAAGAAGACGGCAGCCTGCTCAGTGGCGCCGAGGCTTTTCTGGCGCTGTGGGCGCGCCTGCCGGGCTGGCGCTGGCTGGCGTTCCTGGGCCGTGTGCCGGGTGCGTCCTGGCTGATGGAGCGCACCTACGTGGGCTTTCTGCGCGTGCGCCCGGCCATGCAGCGCTTGGCGCGCGGGCTTGACGCGCCGGCCGTGCCCGACGACATGCTGGCCGAGTTGCGGTCGGACCACGCGGGCGAAACCGGTGCGGTGTGGATCTACCGCGGCATCGCGCTGGTGACGCGCGATGCCGAACTCAAGGCCTTTGCGCAGCGCCACGGCGCCACCGAACAGGACCACCTGCGGCGCGTGTGCGAGGTGCTGCCCTGGGCGCGGCGCAGCTGGTTGCTGCCGGCCTGGCGCGTGGCGGGTTTCTTGACCGGCGCCCTGCCCGCGCTGGTGGGGCCGCGCGCGGTGCACGCCACCATCGCGTCGGTGGAGACCTTTGTGGATCACCACTACCAGCAACAGATCGACCGCATCGAAGGCCGCACCGGCGTGGAGCCGCTGCGCGCGCTGCTGCTCGAATGCCAGGCCGACGAGGTGGCGCACCGCGACGAGGCGCTGGCCCTGCAGACCCGCCCGCCGGGCGCGCTGCTGCGCGCCTGGTGCGCCGTGGTGGGCAGCGGCTCGGCCCAGGCGGTGAAACTCGCCCGCCTCATCTGACGGCGCGGCGTCACCCATTGGCTTGACCTCGCGCCAGCGTTGCGGAGAATCCGGCCCATGAACACCACCACCTTCGACGCCTTCCGCCAGCAACGCCTCACCGAGGGCTTTGACGAGGTGCTGGAGCGCGAGTGGGCACCGCTCACCGTGCTCGACACCCACACCCACCCCTTCGCGGCCAACGCGCTGGTGGCGCGCGGCGAGATGTGGCTCACGGTGGGCGAACACACGCGCCACCTGCTCGCCGGCGACACCTTCGAGCTGGACGCGCACGTGCCGCACGCCGAGCGCTACGGCGCCGAGGGCGCGGCCTACTGGGTGGCGCGGCGCAGCGCCTGAGCCGCCGGGCGCTTCCCCCCATCCGGGGGGTGGCGTTGTCACACAGCCGGTGCACAGTGGGGATCACCATCCTGAGGAGGTCTCGCCATGAATTTCAAGCAACTCAGCATCGCCTCGTTCAACCTGTACAACCTGAACGAGCCCGGCCTGCCGATGTACACCGACCAGACGGGCTGGACCCAGGCCGAGTACGACCGCAAGATCGGTTGGACCGCGCACCAGCTCCAGTCGCTGGATGCCGATGTGTTCGGCCTGCAGGAGATGTGGAACCCGTTGTCGGTGCAGCGCGCGCTGGATTCCGCGGGCGTGGCGGCCAGCTACGACCTGCTGGCACCACCCGGCTCCAACGGCAAACGCATCGACTGCGGTGCCCTCGTGCGCAAGGGCCTGCTCACCGGCCAGCCGGAGTGGATCACGAAGTTTCCGCCCGGCTTCGTGCTGCGCTCCACCGGCGACGACCCTCAAACGCCGAGCATCAGCGTGAACATCCAGGGCTACTCCCGGCCGGTGCTGCACTTCACCATCCAGCCGCGCAGCCCCGGTCCTGAGGTGCATGTGTACGTGTGCCACTTCAAGTCCAAAGGCCCGACCCAGGTCTTCAACGAGAAATGGTTCAAGGCCGACAAGGCGCTCTACGGCAAACACGCCACCGGCCTGGGCGCCGCCATCTCCACCATCCGGCGCACGGCCGAGGCCACGGCGCTGCGGTTCCTGCTGTCCGAACAGATGAAGGAGAACGACACGCCGGTGATCGTGCTCGGCGACATCAACGACGGCCAGCACAGCAACACCGCCAACATCCTCACCGAGCAGCCGCGGTATCTGGTGGGGGAAAGCAAGGGTGGTGGCGACACCTCGCTGTACACCGCACAGACCCTGCAGGAATACCGCGACACACGCGACGTGTACTACACCCACGTGCACCAGGACATCCGCGAGTCGCTCGACCACATCCTGGTCAGCCAGGAGTTCTACGACAACAGCAAGAAACGGCTCTGGATGTTTGACGGCCTGGTGATCAACAACGACCACCTGAACTTCGAAGACCACAAAACCCTGGGCACCGGCGACCACGGCGTGATACGGGCGACGTTCAGGTACAGCCCGGCGAAGGTGGTTTGAACGTCAGGCGCTGGCCACCGGCTCCAGCAGCACATACAAACCCATCACCGGCTTTTTCTGGTCTTCGCGCAGCGGGGCTTGCCAGCTCTGACGCACGCGAAAGCCATTGAGCGTGGCGAGCCGGTCGATGTAGGCCGGTGAGTGGGCGTAGCGCAGGCTCGGCAGCAGTTTGAGTTCGCTGCCGTCGCTGGCGAGTTCGACCGAAAAGGCAAAACATGCGCCGGGCTGCAGCCGCTCGCGCACCGCTTCGAACACCGCGTCGAGCGCGCCCACATAGATGAAGACATCGGCCGCCATCACCAGATCCACGGGCTCGGAGCTCTCACGCAAGAACGCCAACAGATCGCCGTGGACCACATGGCGGTAAGCGCCGCTGGCCCGAGCCTGCGCGACCATGGCGGACGAGAGATCCACACCATCCACCGCGCCCGCCTGCGCCTGGATGAGGCGGCCACACAGGCCGGTGCCGCAACCCAGATCGAGCACCCGCTCGAAGCGCTGGCCGCTGGCACGCAGCGGCGCCAGCAGGGTGCTGTGCGCCTGGTAGTTCAACTGTTCGACCAGATGCGACTGGAACTCGTCGGCGTACTCGTCGAACAGCGCCTCCACATACAGAGACGGCGGATGGGCCGGCGCGGCCCCACCCTGCACCGACGACAAGTAGAAGCGGTTGAGCGTTTCATCGCCGCCGTTCGCGAGTGCTTGTTCGTAAGAGCGTGCCGCTTCCGCAAGGCGCCCGGTGTCGCGCATCAGGCTGCCGCGCTGGCTCCAGGCTTCGGCGAGGGTGGGTTCGGTGGCAACGGCCTGGTCGAGTGCGTGCAAGGCCTCGTCGGGCTGCTGCAGGCGCATGCGGCACATGGCCAGCGACAACCAGAGCTGCCCGGTGTTCGCGCCCAGGCGAATGCCTTGGTGCAGGGCGTGCGCCGCCTCGTTCCAGTGGGACAGCGCTTCGTGTGACAGCCCGAGCGCCACCCAGGCGTCGCGGTGTGTGGGGTCGGCCTGGGTGGCCTGCGCGAGGGTGTCCACAGCGTCCAGCCACCGGCCCAGGCGGCACTGCGTCACACCCAGGTTGGCCAGCACGGAGGGGCGCCCGGGCACCAGGGCCAGCGCGGCCTGATATCGGGCGGCGGCGTCTTCGAGACGGCCCGTTTCAAAGAGCGCGTTGCCTTCAAAGAAGTGGGACTTGGCTTGTTCGGTGGGGTCGGTCATGGCGGCGTACCTTACACCAGCGCCTTGCGGTGCTGAAGTTCAAAACCTGTTGCCATGGCCGGTCGAGGGCGGCACGCCCATGCCGCACCACAGGATTGGATTTTGAAGCGCCCTGCGATAGAGTGGCGCGGTTTTGCAGCGAGGCGGGAATACAGCAAGGCGGAGGACACGATGTTCAAAGCAAGCAAGTACCGGCGCTACGGTCATCCGTTGCACCGGCTGCGTCGGCGGGTGGACTCATGACGGTGTTGGCGGCAGCACTGCTCCTCATTGGCGGGGCACTGCTTGCCCTGCAGGGTCTGATGTCGGTCGCTCTTTCGCTCCACAGTTTCCGGGCGACCGGCCAGTACCACGGTCGAGCGGCGCCACCGTTCCGGACCGAATCCCTTCGGTTGCTGTGTGGCGTTGCTGTGGCCCTGGTGGGCGCCATCCTGCTGTATGTGGATTTCAAGGGCACCACATTTCAAGTGGATGTCGTGAACCTGCCGGCTTTCTCCCCATGGTGGTGGTTGCTCGGCGCACTGCTGTTCATGGTGATGAGCGTCGTGTTGGCCGGGGCGGCGGCAGGGAGCGCTTCCGCGACCGGCAACGGGTGGGCTTCCTGGCTGGCGCTGCTGACGGCCGTGGCCGCCCTCGTGTCGGCAGTCGCCGCCAGCCTTGCGGAGATGCGCGAACGCGGACAGACGCCCTCCGCCTGCACTTGTTGTGCGTGTTCTGTGCCACCCGCACCACCGCCACCGCCACCGCCACCGCCACCGCCACCGCCACCTGCGCCACCTCCACCTGCGCCACCTGCACCACCACCTGCACCACCTCCGCCGCCGGGTACGGAACCACCGTCGACCAGCCTGCCTCCCATTCTTCGGGTGAGCATCGCCGGATTCGCACCCGGCAGCGCCGACATCCCCAGCTCGGCATCGGCGTGCCTGTGCCAGCTCCAACTGGATGAAGCAGGCAGCAGAGCGCCGGCCTTTGTGGTGGGATCGCACGACCCCACCTCACTGACCGAAAAAACGCGCCGGACTTTCGGGAGCAACGAGTCGCTGGCGTGGGCGCGGGCAACCGCAGTGGCCAATGCGTTGCGGTCAACAGAACGCCTGTGCAGCAGGGTGGTTTTCCGCCACGCACCCGTGATCCTCACCAGCCCGCCGACTCAGCCTTCATGGAGCGAGGCCCCAGAGCAACGGTCCTTCGATCGCCGGGTGGACGTCTACGCCCACTTTCCGCAGGTGCCGTCGTCCTGTGCACCTGAAAAAAGGGGCGGTTGAACCGCCCCGACGTTTCACACCTTCGAGAAATCCGGCTTGCGGCGTTCCATGAACGCGCCAAACGCTTCCTTGGCCGCCGGTTCGCCCAACATACGCCCGAAGCTCACGCCTTCTTCGGCCATCACGGCCATCACCTGCTTGAGCTGACCCTGCTTCATCAGGCGCTTGGTCTCGATCAGCGAGGTGATGGGCTTGGCGGCCATCTTGCGGGCCACGGTCTGGGCATAGCCGGCCACTTCCAGCGGCGGCAACACGCGGTTGACCAGGCCGACTTCGAGTGCGGCTTCGGCCATGAACGGCTCACCCAGCAGCAAGGCTTCGGCGGCACGGTGGTAGCCCAGCATCTGCGGCACCAGCAGGCTGCTGGCGGCTTCGGGGCACAGGCCGAGGTTGACGAAGGGCATGGAGAAGGCGGCGTTGTCGCCGGCGTAGACCAGGTCGCAGTGGAACAGCAGCGTGGTGCCGATGCCCACGGCCGGGCCGCACACCGCGGCGATCAGCGGCTTGGGAAACTGCGCAAGACCGCGCAGGAAGCGGAACACGGGCGAGTCGGTGGTGGCGGGCGGGTTGTTCAGGAAATCGGCGATGTCGTTGCCGGCGCTGAAAATGGCTTCGTTGCCCTGGAACACGAAGCAGCGCACTTGGGCGTCGTCCTGCGCGGCCTGCAACGCGTCGGCCATGGCGCTGTACATGGCGGCGGTGATGGAGTTCTTCTTGTCGGGGCGGTTGAACGTGAGGGTGCAGACGCCGGCTTCGGTGTGGACGAGGATGTCGCTCATGGGGTGTCTCTCGGTGGGCAGGTGGGGGCAGCGCAGGGCTGACAGGGAAGCCGCAAATTACCACGAACGGGCGTGCTTTTCCGGGTTGTGCTCCCCAGCGCTGACGGCTGCGTGACAGGGTGTATCGGGACCGGTTTTGAATGGGTGCCCGCCTACACTTGGCCGCATCCCGGCGCCCGTGCGCCGCCCTTGCTCACAGGTGTCGCATGCGTTCCCGTCTCTTTCCCCTCATCTTCGCCGCGCTGGCGACCTTGCTCGGTCCGCTGCCAGCGGCGGCACAGGGCACGGTGGCCGGCGAGCGCCCGCGCGTGGCCCTGGTGCTCTCGGGCGGCGGGGCGCGGGGCTTTGCGCATGTGGGCGTGCTCAAGGCGCTGGAAGCTGCGCAGGTGCCGGTGGACATGATCGTGGGCACCTCGATGGGCGCGATCATCGGCGGCTTGTACGCCAGCGGCATGAAGGCCGACGAACTGGAGCGTGAGATCCTGGCGGTGGACTGGGGTGGCCTTTTCAACCGAAGCGAGCCGCGCCAGCTGCTCTCGCAGCGCCGCAAGGAAGAAGACTTCGAGCTCTCGCCGGTGCTGCAGCTGGGGTTTCGCAACGGCGAGTTCCGACTGCCCACGGGCGCGGTGTCCAGCCGGTCGCTGGAGGTGCTGCTGCGCCGTTACACGCTGTCCACCCGGCACCTGGAATCGTTCGACCAGCTGCCCACGCCGTTCCGTGCCGTGGCCACCGACATGGAAACCGGCCTGGCGGTGGTGATGGACCGGGGCGACCTGGCCGCGGCCCTGCGCGCGAGCATGTCGGTGCCCGGCGTGTTCTCGCCGCTGGCGATCAACGACCGCATCCTGGGCGACGGCGGGCTGGTGAACAACCTGCCGGTGGACGTGGCGCGCGCCATGGGGGCCGAGGTGATCATCGCGGTGAACATCGGCACGCCGCTGGCCGGCCGCGACACGCTGGGCACGGTGCTGGGGGTGACGACGCAGATGGTCAACATCCTGACCGAGCAGAACGTGCAGGCCAGCATCGCCACGCTCACCCCCAAAGACCTGCTGCTGGCACCGCCGCTGGGCAAGCTCACGTCGAGCGACTTCAACCAGGCCGAAGCGTTGGTGAAGATCGGCAACGACTACGCCGGCACCGTGCGCGAGGCACTGGCGCTGTTTGCGGTGGACGAGGCACGTTACGCGGGCTGGGTGAAGTCTCGCAGCGCGCAGGCGCTGGCCAACGCCGACCGGGTCGGCCGCATCGGTGCCATCCGCTTCGAGGGCGTGAGCGAGGAGCGTGCCGAACGGCTGTCCCGGGCGCTGGAGGCCGAACCTGGCCAGCGGGTGGACGTGCCCAAGATCGAGGCCGATCTGCAGAAGCTCTCGGCCGCGGGCGACTACGAGCGCATCGACTACACGCTGACCCGGCGCGAAGACAACGGCACGGAAGACCTGACGATCAACCTGCGCGAGAACAACTGGGGGCCGAACTACCTGCGGGTGGGCATCGATCTGCGCACCGACTTCCAGGGCGAAGGCGCGTTCAACCTGCGCATCAGCCACAACCGCCACTGGCTCACCGAGAGCGGGGCCGAGTGGCGCAACCGCGTGCAGCTGGGTGAAACGGTGGGCCTGTATTCCGAGATCTACCAGCCACTGGGGATGAACAGCGAACGCTTCGTGGCAGCGTATGTGGACGGCAACATCAACAAGGTCGAGCTGTTCAACGACCAGGGCGACGCGCTCGCACTGGTGCAGCGCCAGGGCGTGAAGGTGGGTGCGGACGTGGGCTGGCCGATTGGCCTGCGCGGCACCGTCGGTGAGGCGCGGCTGGGCGTGGTGGCCAGCGCGCGGCGCGCCAAACCGGAGCTGCTGTCGGCGGCAATTCCCGCCGGGGTGAGCACCGTGCGCTGGACCGAGCGCGGCCTGCGCGCGGCCATCGTGGCCGATCAGCTGGATTTCGCGAATTTTCCGTCCCGTGGTTACCGGGGACAGGCCGAACTGAGCTGGGGTCGCCGCAGCGTGGATGGTGGCGCCACCACGGACTTCACCCGCCTGGACAGCACCTTCACCGCCGTGAAGTCCTGGGGGGCGCACACCTTCAACCTGGGCGGCCGTCTGGCCTACACCAACCAGATCCCGCTGGCCGCCATCGACGAATATTCGCTCGGTGGTTTCCAGAACCTCTCGGGCTACCGCACGGCACAGGTGGCGGGCAACTACCTGCTGTTCGGCCGGCTCACCTACTACCAGCGCCTGGCTTCTTCGGTGGGTGTGGCGCGCGCCTTGTTTGTGGGCGGCTCGCTGGAAGCGGGCAACGCCTGGACCGAGCGCAGCGACATCACACTGCGGCAGTTGCGCGGCGCGGGCAGCCTGTTTGTGGGTGCAGACACCGGCATTGGCCCGCTGTACCTGAGCATCGTGAGTGCGCCCAAGGGTTACACCGGGCTCTACCTGTTCCTCGGCCGCCCCTGAGCGCCCCGCCGGCCGCTCAGGGCCTGCTCCACGGGCGATGGAGACCATCCGGTGGCTCCACCAGACTCATGAGCCCAGCGTTGGCGGTGGATGGTGAGTTGCGCTCTGGTGGCGGATAAAGGGCAGACATCCCAACGGAGTCCGCCATGCCTGCAGCCACCGCCACCACCCCGACCACCGACGACGACAACGTGTCCAGCGCAGAAGCGCTGTGGCGAGCGTTTTTTTCCCTCCACAAGATCACCGATGGCAAGACCGACGGCGCGGGCGCGTGCGCACTTCGGCTGAACGGGCTGCGCACCGTCGGCCAGTGCCTGCCCGACGACGGTCTGCTGATCGTGCAGCTGCACATCGCCGCCCTGCCCAAGGTGGCTGCCTTGCGCGGGCCATTCTGCGAAGCGCTGCTGGTACAGGCCACCGACGTGATCGAGGGTGACCTGCTGGGCATTGACCCGGTGGAGGACGCTGCGGTGTACCAACGCACGCTGAGCCTGGCCCGCCTGAGCGCACAGGCCCTCACCGACGAACTCTGGGACATGGCCGATGCGGTGGCCGAGCTGAAGCCGCTGCTGCCCAAGACCGCATGAACAACCGCACCAACCAACGCCCGACATCGGTGTGAGGAGCCAGCCATGAAGCGACGCCAGAACGATCTCACGGACCAGCAGGTCAACGAACGCGAGCGGCGGGAAAAAGACGAGCGGCTGCGACGGGACAACCGAAGTGAGAACACATCGGCACCACGCCACCTGGCGTCGGATACCCAACTGCCGCCCTCCCCGCCGGCCGACATCTCGCGCCCGCGCAGCGTCTCCACCGGGTCTGCACCGCAGGCCAGACTGCCGTCCTCCACCCACACGGTGACAGCAGACCCCCAGTTGCCCAACGCCGTCAAAAATCTTTTCAGCCATGTGCAGAGGTGCGAGCAGATGTGGACGATCCACAGCGGCGGCGACTGGCAAGCCAGCGACCGGCTCACGCGCTCGCTCTCGCCCTACTGCAGGAACAAGGCGGGGCTCCAGGCGCTGGCCGCGATGTCCCCCAGGCCCGCCGAGGTGGACAACCTGGTGTACGGCTTCCTGTTCGACCGCGTGTTGGCGGCGGCGAGGCAGCGCTACCTGCCCCAGCCACGCAGCGACAAAACCCGGAAGCCACAACTGGGGGAAGCTGCTGTCATCGCCACGGTGCTGAAGTCGGTGGTCTCCACCAGGTACGCGCAAGCGGGTGACGTGCGACTGCAGGGTGCTTACCGACTGCTGTTCGGGTTGATGGAACAGGTGGTTCTGCCCACCGGCCCCACCATCGCGCAGGTCGAGCAGACCCAGGCGACCTTGCAGGAGGTCAAGACTTTGGTGGACACCACGTTCGCCGACGTGAGGGCGCCAGGTGCAAAGGCTCAAGCACCGGTCAGCGAGCAGCCCCCAACGGTGCCCGTTCCCTGCCAGGACATCATCAAGTGGCTCGACTGCTCACCACCACCCCAGACCCTGCCCGACGGGATGCGGACCGCTTTTGACCGCTTGCAACCTGCAGCCACTGCTGCGGGCGACCGGGCTCACGCGAACAACGTCCTGCGGCGGCTGGTCGAACGCCATGAAGCGTGGATCCAGCGCGAGCGCGCCAGGCTCCACGAAACCGCGATGCACATTGCCTTGGTCTCCAACGGCCTGAAGGCCGCGCTGGAGGCACATCCCACGGTGTGGCCCGGCAACGATCCGGGCCAGCAACAGGCTTTCCGACAGCTTTTTGCGTGGGTGAATGCCGATGGACTGGCCGGTGGCGACAGCCAGGCCCTCGCCAACACCTTCAACGGCCTCAAAGCCGCGCTGGAGAGCCATCCGCCGGTGCTGCCCGGCAACGACCCGGACATGCAGCGGGCTTACCGCCAACTCGTCGCCCGGGTGAACGCCGGCCAACTGGACGGCGGCGAAGTCCAGCACATCACCAACTCCTTCAACGCGCTCAAAGCCGCGCTGGAAAGCCATCCGCCGGTGCTGCCCGGCAACGACCCGGGCATGCAGCAGGCCTTCGGGCTGCTGCTGGGGTGGGTGAGCCTCGGTCGCCTGGACGGCGGCGACAGCCAAACCATTGCCAACGCCTTCAACGCCCTCAAAGCCACCCTGGAGAGCGAGCCACCGACCTTTTCCGGCAGCGACCCGGCGCTGCAAAAGGCCCTTCGCCACCTCATTGCCCGGGTGAGCGCCGGTCAGCTGGACGGCAACGACAGCCAGGCCATCGCCAACACCTTCAACGCGCTCAAATCCGCCCTGGAAAGCGAGCCACCGGACTTCCTCGGGAACGACCCGGACCTTCAACAGGCCTTCCGCCACCTCGTCGCCCGGGTGAACGCCGGCCAGCTGGACGCTGGCGATGCCCAGCACATCACCAACACCTTCAACGGCTTCAAAGCCGCCCTGGACAGTCAGCCCCAGGTGTTGCCCGGCAACGACCCAGGCTTGCAACAGGCCTTTCATCGCCTCCTGGGATGGGTGAGCGCTGGCCGGCTGGACAGCACCGACAGCCAAGGCATCGCCAACACCTTCAACGGCCTGAAGGCAGCGCTGGCGTGCCGGCCCCCGGTCATGTCCAGCAACGACCCGGACCTGCAAAAAGCCTTCCGCCACCTCATCGCACGGGTGAACGCAGGCCAGCTGGACAAGGGCACCGCGCAGCACATCACCAACGCCCTGAACTGCCTCAAAGCTGCTCTGGACTGCCAACCACCGGTGCTGCCCAGCAACAACCCAGACCTGCAACTGGCGTTCCGGCGTCTCATCGGGCATGTGAACGCCGGCCAGCTGAAAGAAGGCAGCAGCCAGGCCATCGCCAACGGCTTCAACGGCCTGAAGACCGCTCTGGACAGCCACGTGGTGCCCGCCAACGACCCCGGCCTTCAACAGGCCTTTCGCCAACTCATCGCCCAGGTGATCGCCGGTGATCTGGACTCGGGCAAGTCACGGCACATCGCCAGCGCGTTCAATGGCTTGAAGGCAGCCCTGGAGAACCGGTTGCTGCCTGGCGACGATCCCGAGTTGCAGAAGGCCTTCCACCACCTTGTCGGTCAGGTCGGCGCTGGCCGGCTGGACGACAGCGACAGCCAAACCTTGGCCAACACCTTCAACGGCCTCAGGGCCGCCCTGGACGGCCAGGTGCTTCCGATCGACGACAGCGGTTTGCGCGCTGCGTTCACCCGCCTCACGAAGTGTGTGAACGCCGGCGCAATGCATGCCGGCAAGCCCCAGGAAATCGCCAGCGTCTTCAACGATCTGCGGGCGGCCCTGGACCACCGGTTGCAGCCCGGCGACGACCCGGACCTGCAACAGGCCCTCCATGGCCTCATCGAGCAGACCAACACGGGCCGGCTGGACCACGGCGACAGCCAGAGCATCTCCAACACCTTCAACAGCCTGAAGACCGCTCTGGACGTCTCCCCCGCTGCACTGGACGCCGACACCCCGGGTCTGCGCGATGCGTGCACGCGGCTGCTGAAGCTGATCGCCGGTGGTGCGCTCCAGGGGGGTACGTTGGAGGACCATGCCCAGGCGCAAGCCGGCCTGGGCGCCGCGCTGCGCCACGAGGTGCTCCTGCCCGACGACGATGGCGTGGCCGACGCCGTGGCAGCCATGTGGTCCACCCAGCGAGAAGCCCGGCTGGCCAAGCGGTACACCATCAGCGAGATCTGGGATCTGAGCCATGCCATGAGCTCCACGGCCAGGCTGCTCACCCTGGGGGCCGGCGACCGTGCCGCAGGCGTGACCGAGTGGGCGGGCGGCATGGCGCAGATGTGCCGGTTGCCGGTGGGCCGGCCGGACCAGAGCCTTCTGGTGAATTTGCCCAGGAACCTCGCACGCTTGCACCGGTCCCTCAACCAACGCCGCTCTCCCCCGAAGCCAGCGGTCGGCACGGCACCGGGCGGTCAAGCGGTCCAACCGGGCGCGCAACGCCCGGACCGCACGGGCGACGACCAGATGAACGCCATGCGCCTGCAACTGAGGGAAACGCTGGAGGGCTGGACGGCGTGGCTGGATGGTCTGCCACGCATCCCCCAGCCTGATGAACCCTGGATGCGCCACCTCACCGTCGCGGTCGCGGCCGTGGAAGACATCCTGAAGCTCGAAAGGCGCGTGAAGACACAGGACAAGGCGCGCCTGAAGTTCCGCGAGTTGCTGGAGCAGCGCGCCAGAGGCTGGGTCGACCTCTTGGTCAAGCGGAAGCAACGCGCCATGGCCCCGACCCTCGATCCCACCCTGCCGACCCCCCAGCCGCAGCCTGCCAAGCCGGCTCCTTCGACCGACGCTCCGCTGGTCTCCACCACGCCGTTGGAGCAGCGCCTGTTCCAGCGCTACCGCCCGGAACTGGACATCACCCCGACCTACGCCCGGATGACCCTGCCCCAGCAGCAAGCCCTCATGAAAGCCGCTCACCAGCGCTTGGCCCTGCCCAAGCCCGTGCCCATCGCCACCGATTGGATCCGCGCCATCGACTTCCCCGTGGTCAACCCGCGCGGACGCCTCATCGGCCTCGAGAAGCGCGACGCCAGCATCTACCAGGAACTCTTCGGCACCGATGCGAGATTGCCCCCGCCGGTCCTCATGAAACTCAACATGGGCATCAGGCCCGAGGAGCTGCCGTCCATCGCTCGCGTGCAGGGCCACTGGTACCGCTTCGACGTCTTCGGCGGCAGCCGGCTCAAACCCGATCAGGCCGAGCGAGACCCCGGCGTGCTCATCGGCATTCCCATCGAAGCCAGCGACTTTTTCGCCCAGCAGTGGCTCACGTCGGTGGAGGCCTACTGCTACGCACAACGCGCCTTCCTGCCAGAAGACGCCACCTACCTGCCACGGCCCGAACCCGACCCCTTTGATGGCCAGCCCGCGCCTCAGGTGCTGCCCCCCCACAACACCACCCGCGGCCTCAAAGGTGCGTTTTCCATGGCACTGATGCCCGACCACGATCCCGCGCAGCCGCAACAACTCTTCGATCCCGGGAGCCCCTGGGCGTCGCTGCGCACGCAGGATGGCCTGGGCTTCATCCGCAGCGACCTGGCCGAAGGCCTGGGCTTGACGCCGCTGGGACCGGCCACCCGCCAACCCGTCACCTGCACTGCGCGGCTGAGCTACCAAGCTTTGCAGTACTACCCCGAACCAAGCACCTTGAGCCCACCCCAGACCAGGCTGGCGGAGCAGGTCATGGACCAGGCACTCACACAGGCCGGCCTGAAGTTGCAGACCCTCATCAACCAATGGGACGTGCCCACCCTCAAGGCGGAGGCATCGGACGCGCGCTACTACACCCTGGTGCACGGCGCTCCTCCCGCTTACGCACCCACCGCGGTGCCGTCGAACACCCACACCCTGCTGCTGCCCGACACCCCCGAGTGGCGCGCGGTGGGCAAGGACGGCCTGATCGTCGGACGCAACCCCTACGACACCACCAACCTGCGTGTGGTGCCTGCGGGTGAGATCGGCTACAGCCCGGTGCTGGCAGGACACTCAGCGCTGCAATACACGCTCAGCGGCTACGCCGCCGATGACACCGGGGTGGTCCGCGCCCACTTCTTCAAGGGGCTGCTGATGGTGGTGCCCCGGGACCAATGGCCCAAGGCCTGCGCAACGCAATCGATCCTGCTGTCGAGCAAGGACCAGAAGATGTGTTCGACCTGGGCCACCGCCGAGGCCAAGAAATCCGCCCAGACCTCGCCCGCCACGCTGGCGCTGCACGGCTGCCTGGTGGTCAAGGACGAGAGGCGCCAACTGGTGGGCGCGCACTATGGGCGACTGATGGAAAGCCTGGCCGGTGACTACGACGGCGACCGGCTGGACCTGATCCCCTGCGGGCCGGTGAGCGCGCTGGCGCAGCTGGTGCAGACCACGCCCAAACTGGACAACCCCAAGATGCCCAAGGCCTTCACGCCGCGGCTGAAACCTGGCAACGCCCAGAAGATGATGGAGCTGCGCCTGGAGCTGCTGCAGGACTGGGTGAGCATCAGCAGCCTGTACTGCGCAGCGCCGTTCGCCGTGCGCCAGCAGATCGACGAAGCGCTGGCGCCCGATCACGTGCTCGACCAGGTGCTGGGCGAGAGCGGCTGGTGGCGCGACCTGGAACTGCCCGACCCCACGCCGGTATTCGATGCCGCGAAGGGCACCAACGACGAAGACCAGCCCATGGCAGCCTACGTGCTGTCCCTGCTGCCCGCGCAACGCGGCAAGATCATGCGCGCCGAGATCGCCATCGGCATCAAGGCCGGCACCGACGCAGAGAAGACCACCGTGCCGGTGGTGGCCCTGAAGGAGCGCGCGACCGAAGTGAAGAAATTGCTGCGCGAACAGTTCGGCATGGTCTCGGTGCCTTACGGCAAAGGCCTGCGCCGCCAGTTGCGCAACGTGTACGCGGCAGACGATCCGCTGGACGCGCTCGTTCAACTGCTGGAAAAACGCATGGAAATCACCAGTCCGGCACTGCCCCAGCTGAGCCTGCCTCGCACGCTGATGCGGGGCATCATGAAAGCCTTTATCGAGAAGTCGGCGAGACACCTGGCCGGCGTCGATCTGGCCCACACCTGCCGCATCCTGGGGCGTCTGCCGACGTTCCGCGATCCGGGATACGCCAACTGGAAGCTCGGTCTGATCGGCGCGGCGCTCAAGGTCCCGGAACGTCTGGACAGTGCCAGCCTGCACTGGACCGACATCCCGCCCGTGGTGGCCTGGATGATCTCGCCCTCCGGCATGACACAGGAGGCGGTGCAGGTGCAGCAAGCGCTGCTGATACGGCTCGCGCGCGTGCCACTGGCCCAGGGCATGGACAACGGCCCCTTGCGCCGAGCCATCGCCGACATCGTTGCGCTGACCTTCGACAACCTGGCCGCGCCAGCGAAGATGCCGACCACGCTGGTGGCCTTGTTCAAGCTGATGAACGCTGACGGCGCTTGCCAGGCGCAGTGCGCAGCCATCAAAGACGTTGCCCACGGCAACGCCCAGACCTGGTCAACCGCGCTGCTGGACCTGATGGCCCGGGAACAGATCACCCCCTTCGCGCTGAAGGAGGCACCCAACACCTTCGGTTGGACCCTGGTGTCGTGCAGCCCGGCGCTGACCAGGCAACTGGTGCTCAGCCTGGCGCGCACCGGACGCAAGGGCACCTACCGCATCGGCGTGGCTGCCGGCCTGCGCAGACCTGTCAACGCGATGATCGATCCGCTGCGCCTTGAATGGCAGAAGGCCGGCCTGAGCATCGAGATCAGAACCGGCACCATCCGGCCGGACTGAAGCCGGTGCGCGCGCCCGGTGGCGCGACCTGACCCGACCGGGTTCTGATCAGCCCTTGAAGTACACCACCTGGTGCGTGGTGGCCAGCAAGTGGCCGGCTTCGTTCCAGACCTGCGCGGTCTGGTCGAAAAAGCCGTTGCGAAATGCCTGGGCCTGCGCCTGCCCTTTCAGCCAGCCCGCGCCGGCAGCGGCCAACTGCGCGGAGCCGGCGTGGAAATACACCGTCATCGACACCGTGCCCGCCGGCACCCGCGTGGCGCGGCGCAGCCACACGCGTGGGTAGAACACGTCGGCCATGGCGGCGAGGCTGCAGAAGTCCAGTGGGCGCGCGGGTTCGTCGCGCATCCACAGCGTGGTGCGGCTGGCGTCACCACCGCCGTCCCACGCGGTGGGAATCGCGCCTTCGGTGATGCGGATGTCATAGCGTTTGACCCATTCCACCGGCGCCGCCATGTTGGGCTTGCCCACCGCATCGGGCGTGGGCATGTCGGGCGCGGCCAGTTCGTCCACGCTCCACGTGTCGCGACGCGCAGCGGTGAGCGCCGTGCCGGTGAGCACGGTCTCGCCAGACTGCACGATCTCCACCACCCAGTGCTGGGTGGATCGGTTGCTGCGGGCGGCTCGGGCGATCACTTCAAACGGGCCGTCGGCCAGCGCCGCGGCGTAGTTCACCGTGAGCGCCACCGGCTCGCCCAACAGGTCCGGGTGTTGCAGCACGGCGCTCAGCGCGGTGGCGGCCGTGACACCGCCGAACGGGCCAACCATGTTGGCGTAGGCGGGTGAGGTGTTGCCGGTGAAGCGCCCGTCGCCGAGCGGTTGCAGGGCGATGGCTTGATCAAAAACATGAAGCGTCATGGCGACGTGTCTCCTTCCAGTGGCGCCGCGGAACCGGCTTTGCCGGGCCGCTGGCGCCGCCCCTGGGGGTGACGCGAAGCGGCGCGGAGGAGGCGTGTTTACACGCGCTCGATGATCCCGGCGGCCCCTTGGCCCATGCCCACGCACATCGTGACCATGCCGTAGCGCTTGTTGTGGCGCTTGAGCGCGTGCACCACGGTGGCTGCGCGGATGGCACCGGTGGCGCCCAGTGGATGGCCCAATGCGATGGCACCGCCCATGGGATTCACCTTGCTCGGGTCCAGGCCCAGCGTGTTCATGACGGCGAGCGACTGCGCGGCGAAGGCCTCGTTGAGCTCGAACCAGTCGATGTCGTCCTGCTTCAGACCGGCGTATTTCAGCGCGGCGGGTATGGCTTCGATCGGGCCCACACCCATGATGTGCGGCGGCACGCCACGGCTGGCGTAGCTCACGAAACGCGCCAGCGGTGTGAGGTTGTAGCGCTTCAGGGCGGCTTCGCTCACCAGGATGAGCGCGCCCGCGCCATCGCTGGTCTGCGAGCTGTTGCCGGCGGTGACCGAGCCGCGCGCGGCAAACACGGTGCGCAGCTTGGCCAGGCCTTCGAGCGAGGTGTCGGGCCGTGCACCTTCGTCCAGGCTCACGGTGCGGGTGGTGGTGGTGACGTCGGCGCTCTCCAGATCGACGCTGCGTTCGGTCACTTCCACCGGCGTGATCTCGTCGGTGAACTCGCCGTTCTTCATGGCGAGCACGGCGCGCTGGTGCGACTGCACGGCGAACGCGTCCTGCGCGTCGCGCGAGACCTTCCACTGCTGCGCCACCTTCTCGGCCGTGAGGCCCATGCCGTAGGCGATGCCGTAGCTCTCCACGTCGTCGGTGTTGGTGAAGATGGTGGGCGAGAGGCTGGGCGAGTTGCCCATCATGGGCACCATGCTCATGCTCTCGGTGCCGGCGGCGATCATCACGTCGGCCTCGCCCACACGGATGCGGTCGGCCGCCATCTGCAGGGCCGAGAGGCCCGAGGCGCAGAAACGGTTGACGGTGATGCCGCCCACGCTGTGCGGCAGGCCGGCCAGGATGGCGCCGATGCGTGCCACGTTCAGGCCCTGCTGCGCTTCGGGAATCGCGCAGCCGCAGATGATGTCTTCAATCGCCTTGGGGTCCAGCGAGGGCACCTGGCTGAGGGCCGAGCGCAGGGCGAGTGCCAGCAGGTCGTCGGGACGCAGGTGCTTGAACGAGCCCTTGTGCGAACGGCCGATGGGGGTGCGGGTGGCGGCGACGATGTAGGCGTCTTGAATCTGTTTGCTCATGGTGGTTCCTAAGTGTCTTGCCCCCTCTCCCGCTGGCGGGAGAGGGTTGGGGTGAGGGCCTGCAACGTCTGCCAGATCTTCTCCAGCACAGCAGGGGTTTCGTTCATGACCTCGTGGTTCCAGAAGCGGATGACAGTGAGTCCTTGCGTTTCAATCAAGGCAGTCCGTGCTTGGTCGTAGGTCTGTTGTGCGCTGTGCTGACCACCATCGATTTCGATGACCAACCCAGCTTCAAGGCAAACGAAGTCAAGGATGTAGGGGCCGAGTGGGCGCTGGCGACGGAATTTGAAGCCCTGAAAGCGGCGGCCCTTCAACTGCAGCCAGAGCAGGCTCTCAGCCTCTGTCATCTGACCGCGCAACTCTCGCGCTTTTGCCTTGGCGTCCGCCCTCACCCCAACCCTCTCCCGCAAGCGGGAGAGGGGGTAAGAAACTTCGACCTCGGCGGTTTTCATGGCTTCAGTTGCGAACCGGCTTCCCGGTGTTCAACATCCCCAGAATCCGCTCCTGTGTCTTGGGATGCACGATCAGCGAGCAGAAGGCCCGGCGCTCCAGCGTCATGAGGTAGTCCTCGCTCACCAGCGTGCCCGGCTCCACGTCGCCACCGGTCACCACGTTGGCGATCAGCGATGCAATGTGGAAGTCGTGCTGGCTGATGAAGCCGCCGTCGCGCATGTTGACCAGGCTGCCCAAAATGGTGGCCTTGCCGTCGCGGCCGGCCACCGGGAACAGGCGCTTGTGCGGCGCGCGGTAGCCACCGTTGAAGAGACTCTTCGCTTCGTTGATGGCCACGAACAGCAGCTCGTCCTTGTGCGGCACGATCACGTCGGAATGCAGCACGAAGCCGAGCTTGCGCGACTCCAGTGCGCTGGTGCCGACCTTGGCCATGGCCGCGGCGGTGAAGCCTTCGGTGAGGAAGGGCAGCAGGTCTTTGCCGGTGGACGTTTCCGCGTTCTCGGCCGCGCGGCGGGCGATGTAAGTGAGACCACCGGCGCCGGGCACGAGACCCACGCCCACTTCCACCAGGCCGATGTAGCTCTCCATGTGCACCACGCGGCGCGCGCTGTACACGGCCAGTTCACAACCGCCGCCCAGCGCCAGACCGCGCACGGCACTGACCACCGGCACGTTGGCGTAGCGCAGGCGCAGCATGGTCTGCTGCATGAAGCCTTCGGCGTCTTCGATCGCACTCACACCCACGGCCATGAAAGCCGGCAGCATGGCTTGCAGGTCGGCGCCGGCGCTGAAGGGCTCGTCGCCCGACCAGACCACCAGGCCCTGGTATTCCTTCTCCGCCAGGTCCACGGCGGCCATCAGGCCTTCGCAAACCTCGGGGCTGATGGCGTGCATCTTGGTCTTGATGCTGGCGATCAACACCTGCTCGTCCAGGGTCCAGATGCGGATGGCATCGTTCTCTTCGATCGTTGTGCCAGCGGTCTCGAACTTCGGGCCGGCTTCGCCGAGCAGCAGCTCGGGGAAATGCTGGCGCTGGTAGACCGGCAACTGCAGGCGGCCCTGGAACTCGCCGGTGGTGGGGTTCCACGAACCCTGCGCGGTGTGCACGCCACCCGCTTCGGCCACCGGGCCCTTGAACACCCACTCGGGCAGCGGCGCGCTGCTCAGCGCCTTGCCCGCGTCGATGTCTTCCTGAACCATCTTCGCCACGTCCAGCCAGCCGGCTTCCTGCCAGAGCTCGAACGGACCCTGCTTCATGCCGAAGCCCCAGCGCATGGCCTGGTCCACGTCCCGCGCGGTGTCGGCGATGGTGGCCAGATGCACGGCGGCGTAGTGGAAGCTGTTGCGCAGAATCGCCCACAAGAACTGGCCCTGCGGCCCTTCGGCGTTGCGCAGCAGCTTCAGGCGTTCGGCGGCCGGGCGCTTGAGCATGCGGCCGTACACCTCGTCGGCCTTCTCGCCGGCGGGCACGTAGTCTTCACTCTCGAGATCGAAACGCAGGATGTCGCGGCCGACCTTCTTGAAGAAACCAGCCTTGGTCTTCTGGCCCAGGTTCTTGAGCTCCAGCAGCTTGGCCAGCACCGGCGGCGTGCCGAAGCTGCCGTAGAACGGATCGGTGTCGATGCTCAGGTTGTCCTGCAGCGTCTTGACCACATGGGCCATGGTGTCCAGGCCCACCACGTCGGCGGTGCGGAAGGTGCCGCTGCTGGCGCGGCCCAGGCGTTTGCCGGTGAGGTCGTCGACCACATCAAACGAGAGGCCGAAGTTCTCCACCTCTTTCATCGTGGCCAGCATGCCGGCGATGCCGATGCGGTTGGCGATGAAGTTGGGCGTGTCCTTGGCGCGCACGACACCCTTGCCCAGACCGCTGGTGACGAACGTCTCCAGGTCGTTGAGGATCTGTGGCTCGGTGGTTGGCGTGGCGATCAGCTCCACCAGCGTCATGTAGCGCGGCGGGTTGAAGAAGTGGATGCCGCAGAAGCGCGGCTTGATCGCCTCGGGCAGCACCTCGGACAGTTTCGTGATCGACAGGCCCGAGGTGTTGGACGCGACGATGGCGTGCGGTGCGATGAAGGGCGCGATCCTGGTGTAGAGGTCGAGCTTCCAGTCCATGCGCTCGGCGATGGCCTCGATGATCAGGTCGCAGT
>ENA-UOXP01000207-UOXP01000207.1-mixed-culture-metagenome-genome-assembly--contig:-NODE-207-length-43650-cov-30.434729_pt1 | contig 43650 bp, 32 predicted proteins | sample MGYA00238161_ERZ761639 | MGnify/ENA primary metagenome ERZ761639 (study PRJEB28913, sample SAMN08776760) | mixed culture metagenome | isolation source: Freshwater growth medium | place: USA...
GATGAGCTCCTCCTCGGTGTAGTACGCGAACGTGTCCTTGAGGCCGCAGTTGAGGCTGCCGATGTTGACGAGCGCGTCCTTGGCGCCCATCTGGGTCTGGATCTTGGGCGACGACCAGATGAGCTTGCCCTTGGAGATGTACTCGTTCATGAGGTCGTCGAAGCGGGCCTGGGTGCCCTCGGGCGTGCCCTGCGAGAGCTGACCCGGGTTGATGCGCACGACGAGGGCATCGTACTTGGCCGTCGCCGCAACGAAGTCGTCATGCTTCTCCGCATCGTACAGGATGAGGTCACACGCACCGCCGGCCTCGATGATGCTGTTGGCGATGGGGATTGAGTCCACACGGTTACCGTCGGGTCCCTTGTCAGAACCACCGTTCTTGGCACCCGGCACCTTGAACTGCACGACGCACAGATGGAACTTGGCACCAGCCGGCGACGGACGGAGGGTGTTGTAACGCTTCTTCTTGCCGCCACTCGTCGTGGAACCACCAAACATGGCAGCAAGGGCCGCGAACGGGTCGTCGGGCATGTCAGAGAGGACAGAGTTGAGGGCCGTCTCCATCTTCTTCTGGAGGTCATGCTTCTCGAGGTACGCCAATACCTCTGCCTTGGTGCGCGTCGCCATAGTAACGCCGCTCCGACGCGCTCTCCAACCCGAAACGGGAAGAGGGGCGTGGGTATACGAGATGCCACGTAACTTCAAAACTTGACTCGAATAGGTTAATGAGGTGCAATTGATACGCAGGTACTGTTTTTGAACCGGTGTTTGTGTGTCCCGGTTCCCTCGGTGTTTTTGAACGGTATACAGTACGAAAGTAAGGTCACGCAAAATGGTGGGCACATTGGTCATGAAAACTTGAAAAGTGCCCCAGGGGCTGTCAAGGCCCGGAGGAGAGTGTCCATCCAGTCCCGAGTCCCAGAGCATGTCTCAGGGCCATGCTCAGAGCCGAATGGGGGGTCAGAAACCATCGTTTCGCGACTTCATATTCTCTGGACCAGTCGTCTTGCCAAATCGGAAATCGGACGGTCCGTCGCGTTTGAGCGTCGTCGGCCGTGTGCTCGCCACTCTGAACGTGGACACAGTCTTGCGCGCATCCGCCTCGTTACTGCCCTTCGTCCAGCGCGAGGCACCGGACGAGCAGGTGAGCAGGAGCACATCTGGGCTGCCGGGCACCTGCAGCGCGCGCATCACGCCCTTTCGCGGAAGCTCCGACATCGATGGGCTCAGGACTGTGAACGAGAGCTCGAAGGTGCGAGCGCCACCTTCCTTTTCGAGCTCCTTGAGTTTCACGTCAGTTGGTGCGCCGTACGACCCATAGCGTCCATCGACCTTGAAGAGCGCATCGCCGAACCACGATTTGGGGACGGTATCGAAGCGCTGGCCCTCGCCCAGAGTCTCCACCTGCAGATACGCAGCCTCGCCATCACGGGTCGAGGCTTCGAAGTCGGCATAGCCGCCATCGGCCAGCGTCCATGGCGTCTCAAAGGTAGTTGTTGCAATCACGCCGCCGTCCAGCACCACATCTGCCGACATCTTGTTGCCTACTTGCTTTGGTGCTTCCACGAGAACTACGCCCAGGTTGGCCTTTGACTTTCCGGTCATCGTAGTGGCGCTAATGCTGTAGGCTGGAGCATTTGGACCGAGAGCCGCGAACGTGCTAAGCGCCGCGCCGAGAGCCGAGCGGCGACTCAAAGCTGCCCGCATGTGCTCCACGACGAGATTTGTTTTCGCTCACAAAGGCGCGTTGTCTTGAACGTTTCGTTCGCCTCGTCGATGAGCGTGTGAAGCGCACGCCCGGGAGACACCGGACCGGGTCGGTGTAGGAGAAGGAAGCCTTCGTGTCCTAAATTACAATCTAGCGACGTGTCGGCGCTTTCGGCAGTTGTTTGGCACAGCCTACAATGTAAAGGTAAAGCGCCGATACAGCGCTTTCGGAAACTAGGGCCGCGCTCTGGGAACCTATACACACGAGGACCGCGCTCAGACGCGACTCGGAATCACGCTTTTTCAAGTGCATGAAGTCTGCACCTTCTATAACGGCAAGATGTCGCCCGACACCTGACACGCGTCGCTGAGCAGCGTCCCGGGCTCTGAGCCGTTCTCAAGGAGTCCGCTTCGCTTGTACCGCGCCAGCTGCGACCTCAGCCCCTCCTGACCGCCACAATTGATGTACAAGAGGTTGCTGCCAGCCGGCCACTGGTGCGCGAACATGGCGCCCCAGGCCACAGGCCCGTAGATCAGGTCGAGGAGCACGGTATGCCTGGCTGCCTCACGCCACGTGCTGAGGAGCGTCGCTGAAGGCTCTCCAAAAGGGACCGAGTGTGACAGAGGAGGTACCAGCGTCTTCGGCAGCACCCCGAGCGCACCTGAGGCACGATCAAGGCGGTCCAACTGATCTGCGAGGTACTCGCAGCTTCCGACGCACGGAACGGCGTGCACGCGTACGCCCCGAGGCACATGGCGTGCGAGGAACAGCGCTGTCGTGCCCGTGCCGGCAGGCAACACAACGTCGAGCACTGCTGTCCCTGGCAAGATGCGTCGGCGCCATTCGGCAATCTCCTCTGCGAGTTGTGCGACACCATACTCAGCGCCGGGCCACGCAGCACCCTGAGGCACGAACAACGGCTCGAAACCTGTAGGACGTGCGGCGGCGGCGAGAGCTTCAACGGCAGCATCATAGGCTTGGCTGCTTCTGTGCTCGACAAGCTGGAAGCCGCCCGTGGCGAGAGCGGCGGCCAGATTGCCATTTGGCGTGGCTCTTAGCCAGGCTGGCATTGGCTTCGTATGGTACGTGAGCGTCGCTCCACGTATTTCGCAGAGGCGTGCCAGCGCAAGCATGGCATTGCTCTGAGCTCCGCCGTGTGACACGAGGGACCGTGGCAACGCAGCGGCCTCAATCAGAGACGCTAGCTTGCGGGCCTTGTTGCCGCACACACCTGGCAGCACGCAGCGATCATTGTCGCGCAGCACGTGCAGCGACAACGGCGCGACCGATGGAATGCGCGAGATGGTTGCCGGCGAGGGAGTCATCTTCCTCGTGAGTTCTTCAAGAGCTCATCTTCGGGCGAGGGGAGAGTGTTGCTTGAAGGTGCCCAGAGTGTGAATAGCCTGAAGCTTACCTGTGCCAAGTTTGCGTGAAAAGTTCTGCAACATACAGGTACCCATATTGACGAAGCGCGCCTCGGTTTCGCCCCCTCTTTCTTCCACAAGGAAATTCCCTCGCCATCTTGGGCTATTGTATGCAGGGCCAGCAGTAGCTGCGAGGGCGTCTCGCTGTTTTTGCGACTGCACAGGACACACATCGCCGTGCCCAAGCGCGACACCAACACAATGTCGCCTCGGCCTGCAAGACCGGCCGCCGTATTCGTCAGCCGTGGGCAGAGTACAGCGCGGAAGCTGCTCAACGATTTGCTAGCCGCTGTGGCACCCTCGCTGCAAATTGTTATTCTCGGACTCGTGCGGGCCGTGAAGGAGGCCGGCGGGCTGTGTATTGGTGATGCCACACTACATCTTGGTACCCATGAGGACGAGTCTCGAACATTTGAGAGGCTCAATATTAAGTTTAGCAACGTCGCCGTGTCGCGCGCACTTCACGTGGGGAAAAGCAAACCAATTCCTATAGATGAGCTCCTTGACGGCATCCGCTTGGTGCGGGCGCAGCAGGACAATGAGGAGGAGGACGTATACGACGTGGATGCAGCAACTGAACGCGGCGGCGACAGGCGTGCTGGATCCGAGAAGCGCATGGACTCGACGAGACATCGATCGCCAGCAGGCCGCAAGACAGAGTACGAGAAGCAGCTGACGACGTTGAGTTCGTCTGGCTGGGAGCGACGTGATCTCAACGTTGCACGGGCGCGCAAGCCAAGGTATTGGACCTGCTGCATGTCAAAGCCTCGGGACCCAACGCTGCGAGCCCAGGCGGCGCCCTCGGACGTTGAGGCGAAGGAGCCTCCGAAAGTCACCGTCAAGCCGGTGCTGAAGCGCGGCGACTCGACAGCGGCGCAAAGCTCGACAGCGGCGCAAAGCTCGACAGCGGCGCAAAGTTCGACAGCGGCGAAAAGCCTGCGATCGGCCGTTGGTCTGGTCAAGAACAAAGTCTTCAAGGATCTGCAGCGCGAGGAAGACAGCGTTATCTCGTCAACCTTGGCGAGCGCCAGCGGCAAACTCTCGAGTGCCGAGGTGCTCACGCTTGAGATGACATCTTGATTGCCCTCCTCATCACAGGTGCTCACGCTTGAGATGACCTCATGATTGCCCTCCTCATCACAGGTGCTCACGATCGAGATGGATGTTTCCGTTCGCATCGCCTTTGCACCGCGAGGCGACTCAAAGCTCTCATCCTCTCCCAACGGACGCCGTGGTCGGCCGGCGGTCTTTGCAAGTCGCCGAAGCCCAAAGGGACCTCAGGAGGCTCACGCCCATGATGCCGGGGAGCCCCTCGGGCTGACGATCACCAAGCAAGGGCTCTCGTGGCTTCCGATCCTTGTGCGCGTGCACGACTTTCGTGTCGAGGCCAAGGCCCGTGTCGTCTTTGACTTTGCTCGCAACAGCATCTCGATCGCCTTCTTGCCCGAAGGCGGGGGGCCGCAGGTGTACTGGGATATTGACACGAAGCTCGGCCTCTTCCCGATCCCCAACTGGGTTCAGGAGATCCTGCCGAAGCAGGTGGCTGCCAAGCTCGCAACATTCGGGCCTGACTCGCCACTCCTGATCAATCTCGACGTCCAAACCAGCATCTTCACGAGTTTGTTCTTCGAAACCGCGCTCGACCCGACCATTGTGGCGCGTGCCGTGCCGCTCTCTGTCAATGACGCAGATCTGGAGAAGCTCCTGGAGACATGGGAGAGGAAGGCGGCCGTTCTGAGGAAGGTGCTCGCTGTGCGCAGGAAATGGCACGCAGACGAAACCACACGGCCACGCGTGGCGAATGCGACGAAGGAGGCTGCGCCGGCGGCAGTGGTGAAGGCGGAGGCGGAGGTAGTGGCGAAGGCAAGGGTGGATGCGGTGCGGGTGGCGGCGGATACGGAGTTCTTCCGGGAGAGGAGAACGGCGCCCGCTACACCAACACCATCCTTCGAACTGGAAGATTTCGCAATTGTAGACTGAGAACGCACTGATAGCTCAGAGCTTCAGTCCCTTCAGGCAGAGCCGCGCCGAGAGTTTGTGTGAAATTCGCGTACGTAGCGGAGCACGCAATGTACATTGTACTCAAAATACAAAAATTCGGAAGAAGCGAAACTGCCGTGCGGCGGCAGACGTAATGCCCTTTAAGCTTTATGCCGAAAGTACTTTTATGTTATTGAGTTCGCGTCGGACACTCGACACACGCGGAACCTATTTGCGCATTGCGCGCGGGGGGGTCGATGCGACACACTCCGCTACGCTTCGTGCACGGCGGTCGCCTCGGGTTCAGAGTTTGAGTGACTGTTGCGTTGAGGTGGAACCGAAGGGGTTTGGCTTCCAGTGGAAGGCTCTGGCTCCACGCTGCAGGCTTCTTCGCACGGCGCTAGATGAGGCGGGTAATGTCGGTGTAGCCGCCCTCAAAATCGGCGTACTCGTCATACTCGTCTTCCTCAGAGTCCGTGTAGCCTGCAGGCAGCCACGTGCGAGGATCGGCTGGCGGCGGAGGAAGCAGCTGGTCAAGCTCGGTGGGTGGGAGACCTCGTGACGGGAGATCTCGTGCCTCGCGCCCAGACCCACCAAGGCCGTGGCTTCCACAACCATCAAGGCTTCCATCCCTAGCGTCGCCACCGCCTTGATGGTGGTGGTGTGATGGGCGCGTCTCGACTGGTGGGCGCGACTTCGTGGATCCACTTGGGCTCAGGACACGACCTTCATGTCGCTCGAGCAGTTCAAGTGCACTCGAGCGCGTGGCGAGGGCGAGGGGTGTCGACTCGCTCGCGGCGAGCGGGGCCGCGGGGTAGGGAGGAGCAGCGGTAGATCGGCTGTGTCGGGAGCCCGAGACTGCACGAGAGGCGGCCCGCTCAGCCGTTGAGGCACGCTCAGCCGTTGAGGCACGCTCACGACCACGCTCACGAGCGTAGCCGGCGGCGCGTTCGGCGGCGCGCTCAGCGGACAGCCCTCGGGCTGGCCGTTCTGCCGAATGCCCGCGGCGGCGCTCGGAGGAACGAGCGCGCGAAGAGCGTCGTCGCTCTCCGCCCGTGGTGAGCGAGATATCAACCGAGATATCAACCGAAGAGCGTCGTCGCTCTCCGCCCTCGCCGCCGCTCTCGCCGTAGCTGCGCTCGTCCCCCGGGTGACGATGGTGGTGGTGCCGGCGCAGCTGCTGATGAGCACTGCCCTCTTCCGGCAGGTGCGGCTCGTGCGGCTGGTGCGGCTGGTGCAGTGGGCCGCTTTCAGTTAATATCTCGGTTGATATCTCGGTTGATATCTCGGTTGATATCTCGGTTGATATCTCGGGGAAGAGCTCCCCCCGATGCCGATGCCGATGCCGATGCCGAGGTCGATGCTCACCATGCCCACCCAGCGAAGCTTGGCTCTCGCTCACGTCATCCATCGGCAATCTCCCCTCGAGCTCAACCTCAGCCTCGCCCTCGGTGCCCCCGGTGCCCCCGGTGCCCCCGGTGCCCCCGGTGGACCCGACCTCGGCGCGCACGAGGGCGCGCTCGACACGGCGCGCCTCGGTCTGCATGCGGCGCACCGAGCGCGGCAGCTCGTGCGGCGCGGGCGGCTGCCCATACTCGTCCACGTAAGCGCTCATCCACGCCTCCACGTGCATCGTCAGGTCCTCTAGCCGACGCCGCTGCTGCCGCCGTTGCTGCTCCCCCACGCTCACGGCGGGCACGGTCGCCACTGGCGCTGTGATGGGCGCCTCTGCCGCAGCCGCGCCCGCCACAGCGCCACTGCGCCCGCCACTGCGCCCGCCAGCGCCCACCACAGCGCCGATGGCGGCGGCGCCGCCGCCAGCAGCAGCCGCAGCGGCCGCAGCGGCAGTGGGGCGTTCAGACGGTAACGCTAGGGGCGCGCTGTGGTGGGCGCTTGCCCACCGACGGTCACCACGCGCTGCGGGCGCCGTGGTGGGCGCCGGCGGTGGCGGCAGCGGTGGCGGCAACGGCGGCGGCCCCAGCAGCTTGAGGCCCCAGCGCTCGCGCTCAGCGTCGGAGGCCGGACGGACCGGATCCGGCGCAAGCAGCAACGCAGCGGCCTGCCGACTTCGAGCGCGCGCGCTCTGCACGACCGGTAGCACGAGCGCTGAGGCACGCTGTCGCATGTCATGTAGGGCCAGGCGGAGGGCAAGCGTCGAGGCGCCATCGAGGGCGCGCTCGCTGATGGCGGGGCGGCGCGCAAGCGCCGCACGTGCCTCGCGATGGACCCTCGGCCCCAGCGCCGCCTCTGCGGCTCGGTTCACGCGCTGCAGTAGCGCCGCCACGATCGGGTCGTCGGAGCCGTCGGTGGAGAGGCCTGGAGCGGGCCCGCTGCGAGAGGCTCCGAGGGTGGCGAGCGCTGCTGCCTCGGCCTCGGCCTCCACAGCCGCGAGGTCCTCCGCCGCGCTTGCTGCCCCTGACGCGCCGCCGACGGTCGCGCGAGCGCCGTGCCGAGCTCTCTCCGAGGCGCGAATCGTGGCCACCTGCAGCATCGTCGCGCGCAGCACGCTGCATGGCCGCCGGCAGTGCTCACGTACTAGCCGCTGCAGCTCGAGAGCTTCGGCGGCGCCAATCACCTGCGTGGCGACGTCTCGGCACGCAAGCAGCTTTAATCGCCGAGAGCGCCTGGCCGACTTGGCTGCTTCGGCCTCCAAGGCCACCTCGACTGCCGCCTTAGCGCTGTTGGTAGGCGGCGCTCGGAGCGCAATGTCGAAGCGACTGGCGAAGGTGCTGCGCATGCTCTCGATGGCCATAGCGGCACCGCTGCTGCCACCGCCAAACCACCAGCTGCCACGGGATGAGGCTGGCTGGCGCTGGTCTAGCCTGAGGAGTGCAGCGGCGCGCGTTGGCTTTGGCGGCTTCAGGATGTCAAAGAAGCTTTCATCGCCGTCCGAATCGCTGTTCGCCGAGGCAGCAGCAGAGCGGGCCGAGGACGGGCCGGTTTGCCGCATTTTCCCGAAATGGCGTGAACGTGAACACGACCGACGCGAACCGCGATCAGACTCTCAGAAACATGCAGAAACAGGCGTGTTCATTCACACGATTTTTTGTGTTCACAAAGGTTATATGTAAACGCCAACCGGATTGGACCTTATCTGATCGCGGCGACATCATAATAAATATTGAACGCTGTCCCGCGGACACTTTTCGACAGATTTTTATATTACATGGTCTAATTACATGATCGCACGTCGGGTCAGAGCTTACCAATACACACTCTCGACTCCCCACGTTCCGGTCCTCTATTCTCACATACACTGAACACTCTATGAGGTGACCCTCCATGCTCCAACACACAGACCTACCGGCCAGACTGCCCGGGCTCAAAGTAGTAGCCAGTCGGAGCGAGTGTCTGACGCACGTACCTTACCGCCCGGCATATCGCCGACGCCTCCGTCCAAATTGCCGCTCCTTTGTCACGCACACGTTATGTTCGTCGGCTTCGTGCGGTGAAGCCCGGTAGCACATGTCCGTGAAGCCAGTACATCCAGGCCCAGATGACCCATCGAAAGCTCTCATGTCTGTTCCATCCTGCCCGCTGGCGCTGCCGTGAGCCCATGTTTGGATGGTGAAGCCTTCGGAGACCTCGGCATGTGCGTCATTACCTCCCAAGGAGATTACCACATGGCCTCCCTCCAAAATGCCGCCTCACCCACTCAAGGGACTCTCTGCATACAGGGCGGTGCCGGCGCAGTCTGGCCTTACGGCCGTCCAAACCCCGTCGTCGGCCGTCCAAACCCCGTCGTCGGCTGTCCGAAGTTGAAGGATGGCCCCGCTCCTGCCGCTCCGAATCCGCCTCCGCCTCCGCCTCTCACCTTTTCGAAGATGTTCGGCTCCACCTCAATCCAAATCCGTTGGCCCGAAGAGGCCACTGCGCGGAAGTCGGTCTCGCCCTCGGCCATCGAGATGCTCTCCCCCACGCCAAGCTTGGCGTAGCAGAAGCCGACAGACGAGCCCTGTTGCCGGATGCCGACGATGGGCGTGGACTCGATTAGGCTGGATCCCTGATCCTGCTTCTTCTCGCGCAAGTGCGCGGGGAAGGGCACGTAGTCGAGGTATGCGTCGACCGTCGATTCGAGGTCGGGATGCACGATCCAATTATTGAAACCGCGCAGCTCGATCGCCGCCCCAAAGACACAGCTTGCATAGCGCCGACTCACTTGGCGCATCCCATCGGCACGCGCCGCGGCCTCCTTGGCTGAGAGAGTCACCGAGGCGACCCCCCCCACGAGAAGAGAGCGTTCAGGGTCCGAAATGACCTGGGCGATGCTCTCGCCATGCACGGTGGCGATGACCGAGACGCCGCGGCCTACGATGGTGCGCGCAGCCTGGCAGTCTTCCTTGGTCGACAACTCGTCGACGATGACAATGTCCGGGCTCTGATTCTCAACGGCCTCGATCATCACGCGGTGCTGCTGGCTTGGGTTCTCAACGGTGAGCACCCTCGCATTGGCGATCGCTTCGTGCGGGACCACGCCCGTGCCCGCAATCTCAAGCGACTTGTCCACGACCACCACGACGCGTTCGTCACCCTGCGAGAGCAGCCGCGCGAGCTCGCGAAGCACAGTCGTCTTTCCCACATTGGGCGGGCCCACAATGAGAAGGCCACGCTTGGCAAACTCGGCGAGCGCGCGGATAGCGAGGTCGCCCGGATGCATGTGGGCCGCAGTCCCCGGATGCATGTCGGCCGCAGTCGTGGGCGGCACGAGCATCGGCAGCACGTTGCCCTGGATCACACGGCCGACACGCGCCGTAATGGCGCACGGCTTCTTGGTCACGGCGTGGATGGTGCGCGAGACTCGGTGCAACGTGCCGTCGATGCCCGTGCGACGGTGGTCATCTGATAATCCATCGAACAGGGGCCAAAACTGCTTCAGGTGCTCGTCCGTGGTGTCCTCGCGCGAGCGTTCTATTTTGGTGCCCTTCGACCCCTCTTGCCGGGAGACTCCCGAGAAGACGAGCTCGCACTTGCGCCCCATGGCGAGGTAGAGCTCCTTGAGATTGACATCGGGGTTTCCCGTCGTCGCGTTCTTCACCGCCTGCTCGATACTTGGGCGCATCCCTTCCATCGGCAGCTTGTCCATAAGTTTCATGAAGTCGTTCTCGTTTTGCCTGGTTTGCTCGTCAATCGGTTTAGCCGTCGGATCGACAGCTGGCCAACTGCGCGGTGCCTCAGCCTGCACGAAGCCGCTCGTTGCACTTGCAATCAAGGTGGCCCGCAGCTTGCGTGTGCCCATCTGTATACGATTGATCGCCGCAATTGCCGACGTAGCTATCTGTATGGTTCCGAACTCGATGCGAGCTTTGCCCCGTTCGTGCGCTATGGAGAGCCAGGGTTGCGGTAGCGCTCTTTCCACGTCAGCTTGAGTTGCGCTGTACGGGATGTTCGACACTTCGACCGCGGTGGCCATTGCTCGGGTTCTTGTTGAGCTCGGCTTGGGTCGAGCTTGCAAATCGCGTGCTCGGCAAATGCGTGCGTGCGAGCGGAAGACCGATCAAGTCAAGTCAAGTCAAGTTCACAGCCGCGGTAACTTTGAGCGTCACGCTTGTTACCGACAATCATTCTTACAGTAATGTAGGCGATGAAACAGCCCGCGCCGCGCGCGACGAACGTTTGGCGAAAGAACGAGATCCTAAGATGAAACGCTGTCGAGTAAACACCTCTCCTCTCGTTCACAAGTGAAGAGAGTCGAGCGAAGCGGCATTGCCCGAGCGTCACAGCGTGCTGTGGGGAAAGAGAGGTGTTTGCTCGACAGGATGAAACGAATCAAACGGCACAACTTAAGTTTCCGCTCTTCCGGCACAAAACATGGGAAGACCTCACTGTGCACAGTGGGGCACAACCAGGAGTGTGACGAAGCCTTGCGACCATGTACACGTGCCTCTATCACTCTCCGCCCCACGGTGCATCCTCAATGCTGCCGAGGCGGCACACGTCGTCGAATGTGACTGAAGCATCGCGCACGAACGTGGGCCCGAGGAAGTGCACGCTCTTGCGCATGAACCCGTGGAGCTGCTCAAATTTCGAATCGCCGGTGCGACTGACGTAGGCGCGCCTGAGTGCCCTGGCGAGTGCCGGTGGTGAGTATTCCTTTTTCCACGTGCGCTTGCTGTCTCCATTGTAGTGGATGAAGGCTGGAGTAGAACCAGTGTGGCGGTTCGCGATGCGCCCGTCTTCGAGGACGACGATGTCGTACCACGCGGTGAACCAGAAGTTGGGATGGAACAACTGCTGACGATAGTCGAGGATCCAGCCGCTCTCATTCGCAGGCCGCTCCAGGTAGATGCGCATGAGCTCTGCCTGCTCCGAATAGACCCAGTCGCGCACGTCGTGCGAGTAGGCACGAGTGTAGCGCTTGAAGATCTCGTCAACATGCAGGCCGTTGCGGCAAGGAATGCACGTCTGGCGCAGCATCTCGACGGTGGCACTGTAGTCCCCTACAAAGTTGCCCGTGTTCAGGCAGCGCGGCCACTTTTTGTGCATGTGCTCGACCGCCTCCGAGTGCGCCCACGCTTTCTTGCCGAGCCGGTCGGGCATGCAGCGCGCCTCGGCCGAGATGACAACAGACGCATTCGTGCGTCGATGCACAGCGTCCGCACTCGAAGCCAGCTCAGCCAATCCACCCTGGAGCTGGTAGAGCTCGTCGGCGTCACAAAAGAGGATGCGTGCTCCAGGCATTGGGCAGCTCAGCAAGTAGCGCAGCAGCGTGTAGACGCGGTCGGTGAAGTAAAAAACGTTGTTCGCGCGCACGAACTCGCGAGGCTGCCAGCCTAGCACGGTGACCTCCACGTCGCGATAACCGAGCGTGCGCAGAAGCGTGCACAACCACGGTGAAGGCCCATTCTGATACGTGATTATGACGAGCTGCGCGCCAGCAGACGGGCAGTGAAGCGCTCCAGGAGGTGCTTTCAGCTCGACGGGGCGCAGGGCTCGGCCAAAGTCGGGCAGTGCTGCGCCGCCGCTGGCGCAATACTCGTCGCAGAACGACTGCTGCCACGTCATGCGACGTGCCTTTGTCAGCCACCGGCCAGGAGGCAGTGATCTTGCTTCCCTGGTCAGAGCCTGGCAGCGCTCCACTTCAGCTGCTAGGGCCGGATTATGAGCACCCCAAGTGGTCCAAGATGAGCGCAACTTGGCTATTGATGGTTGCGCTGGCCGATTGCGCCGCCGCCAGCGCCTCTGGGTCTCCAGCACTGGCACCCCCGCATTCCTCTGGAAATCAGCGAGTTGATGCTCAACGGTATCACATCCACTCAGCTCGCGACAGATGCGCACAGCATCAGCACAGTCAGGCTCGGCACACGCCACCTTTCTCAGCAGCATGCCAGCAGCATCGCCCACGACCCCGAGCAGCGTGATGTTGGTCGCCGTCATCGCAGCGCGGCGCCGGTGTGTTGCGGAACGCGGTGTTGCATACCAGTACCGGTACCGGTAAAAAGACACCGGGGGGAGCCGGGACTCCGGTACCGTATAGAACGGTTTCTTGTGAACAGTGCGACGAAACACACAGGGGGAACCTGCCACTCGGATCAGTGGTCTAGCTGCAGGAGCTGTGCAGGAGAGTTAGAGCGACGGTATGTCTGCGTCTCCGCCAGCCCACCCACCAACCCAGAAATCCCACACACGATTCACATTCACAGACCACATTCACACCATGTGGCGGCGACCACCCGGGGCGGTTCTATGAACTTTAACATCTCCGCATTTTGGCGCTCTGTTTGTGAAACGCATGCGCGAAAAAAACAATTAACGATAACATTGGCAACGTCATCTTGGATTCATTGGCCAAATTCACTCATTGGTGGAGCAGTGGCGGCGGCGGCGTAGGAAGCAACAGCGGCGGTGGCAAACGGGGTGGCAAAGGCGCCGACAAGCGGGGTGGCAAAGGCGGGCGTGGTTCCATGCCGATCTCCATGTCTGGCTCGCCTTCGAAGTGGACGTCTCAAATGAGCGAAAGGAGCGCGGCCATGAGCTCGGTCATGAGCTCTGCTCGATCTCCGGGCCGTCTTTCGCCGTCAGGCGGGCGCTCGCAGTCTTCGCCCCCATCCCCTAGCAAGCGCGAGGCCGAGCGGGCCTCAAGCTGGGTCAGCGTTGGCTCGAAGCTCGTGCTCACCGTGCTCGACGAGCATTTGGAGTCCCAAAAGCGGCTCTCCGAAAAGGAGTCCCACCGCCAGAAGGTTCTGAGCAAGCAGGCGTATGAAGAAGATCTTAAGGCAAGCAAGAGAGCGCGCGAGAAGTACCAATGGCGGAAGCGAATGCAGGAGCGTGAGCTTGCTGTGCGTCTCGAGCGTGACTATCGCGAAGTCGAGCGCAAGGTGCAGCTGGAGGAGTGGAAGCAATCGGTCGCCAGGGCGCAGAAGAACCAAAAGGCACGCATCCACAAAGGCAGCAGTGACGCATCCAGGCAAGGAGAGGAGATAGAGACGAGCATGTTCAGGGCGTCAATCATGCATTTCCCGGCTCGTCACATGTGAGCCCCTGACAGTGCGCTTGCGGGAGTGTGGCACGAGCGTGGCGCGCGCGTGCACGCGGCGGCGCGAGTGCCTTGTGCCGAAAGCGTCACAACGGTCGCGCTGTTCACCAGCGATCCGATCTGAACTCGGAATAAACTGTGGGAGGCTGTCTGTGTCACGCTGAACTCGTCGGGCAAAGCTCATAAGTAGATCCTTTTCGATGTGACTTGAATACACCCATCGGATACGTCGACACGGTAGTGTAGCAAGCGTAGTCAAAGAGTTCAATTCTATCTTATTGGACCACACTATCCATACGGTAAGTATTGGTAAGCTGCTTAGATCCCGAAGTTAACGATAACTTGGATCGTGGAATTTGCATGCAATTACCATATAAGTACAAGTTTGCTTGGACGTTTCGCGTTTCGGATGCTGAGGACCCACCCATTCGCGCTCGCGTCAGCGTGCGTGCAGCTGGTGGGTCGCCGCCTTCCCCTCGCGCCATGTTTTCGGACAAAGAGCCAGTCGACGAACGCATCGATGAGGTAGAGGCCGCGCGCTACCGTCGTGCCGTTGAGATCCTGCAAAAGGCCACGCGCTCGCGGAAGTTGCGGGCGCTCTGGCCAAACATGGAGAAGCTGCGCTCAATGTACATAGACCCCTCGGCGGCGGCAGCGGGCGCGGCCAGCAACCCTCTCTACTCAAACGTTGCGCTCGCCATACGTGAGAGCTTGCGCGTCGCACCCGCCGTACGCCATGCGCTCAACCACGCGTGGCGTTCTCTGACGACCGCCTCGGGCACGTGGGATGCACCGACGGGGTTCAAGTGGGCGAGTGTGGGCGAGTTGCGGCCGTCGCGCGGCATCGAGCTGATATGCAACAAGCTCGCAGCCGTACTCGACAAGCGCACCGAGTTCGAGCCCGCCGAGCTCACTCAGTGTGGGATTGCCGGCTCGCTGTGCTCCGATCACTTTGTCAAGTCAGCAAGTGGAAGGTTCTTCTCTCCGGTGCCGACGCTGACCAAGGCGGACTACGCGGCCATGAGCCGCAAGCTGTACCTGGTGATCAAGGAGCGCGAGTTTGACTACGACATCGATCCCAACGACAGCCTCGAATCGCTCGAAGCAGATTGGCACGAGGACGCACAGGGCAAGGCCGAGTTGACCGAAGCGGCCTTCCACCGATGCGTCTTCCAATTGGTCGACATGCACATTGACGCGCTCGGCGCAGAGGAGTACGCCTCGTGGATCCACGGAATCGTCGACGCCATCACCAGGCCCTCCGAGCTCCCTCTCGCCTTGCAGCTCGTCAGCCCCTCGCGCGCGCGAGGCAGCGGCGGTTACAGCGGCGGCACGGTGGCCGACGCTCCTCCGGCGCGCGCATGGGTGAGTGATGACGCCCTCTTGACGAAGCTTGGCCAGGGGGCCCAGGCTCAACGCGCTCTGCCCGCGCCCAAGATGGCGCTGCTCCAGAAGCGCTGGAGGCAGCAGTTCGGCCAGGAGGAGCTCGCACGCCTCGAGAGGGAACGCGATCGACGCGAAGACGCATCGAAGACTCGAGCGATGCGCATTAAGACTCCGTACGAGACGGGGCCCTTCTCCGAGCGGAGGCCGCCGCTGGACCCTCCGCTGTGGCCGCCGATGGGCTCCGACAGGCACGCCTCCGTGATCCAGGCGCGCCGCCGCGGCGCGGTTGCGCGTCACGATGCACACGAGCTTCGCGCAGCACTCCTCGCCTCGGAGAGCCAGAAAAGGCAGGTGACACCTGTCCAGCGCGCGTTAACACCGTATGTGCCGCCGTATGCGCCTCCTCCTCCGCCGCCACCGCCGCCACCGCCGCCACCGCCGCCACCGCCGCCGCCACCCAAGCCGGCGACACCGGTACCACCCGTGGAGGAGTCGCCACCGCCTCCCCTCCCGCCTTCCCCCCGTCAGCGCAGCCCCCCATACCCCCCATACCCCCCACCGGCGGAGGTTGAGCTCGAACTTCCCCCCGTGCGAATGGCCTCGAGCATCACAGAGGCGCCCATGAAGCTGGCGATGCCCAACGGCCTGGCGGACGAGAACGTGGCGCGCCGCGCGTGGAGCGGCAAGGGGGCGTCGATGGGCACGGGCTCATACTCACGCACGTTACTCCGCTCGGCTGGGCGTATCCGCCGCCAGGTGACTATGCCACCCGCCCCTACCCGCCCCGTCGCCCGCACCTTGCCCCGCCCCCACCTCACCCTGCCCGGCCTCGCCCCACCTCTTGACCCTCCTCAACCCCTTGCCCCCTTCCCCCATTTCCCGCCCCCCCCTTGCTTCCCAGGCGCATACCGGTAGGCTGATGCGCGAGCTCGGCATCATCAGCGACACGTGGGATGGGCTCCGTCCAACAGCTATTGAACCATGGATGCTCGCCTTTCTCGAATTCGCCGCCACCAACCCCGACTTCCGTTTCGGCCTCCTCTCCGACGGCTACCTGCGCACCCTCAATGAGATGTACAAAAGCAGCCACTCACCCCCCGTCCTCCGTCGCCTTTCGACAGAGGCGAGAGCACGGGGCTACCCCGGAATGGGCGGCCCAGGCGCCGTGGTGGGCAGCCCTAGGCTACGGGTGTACTCGCCACACGTGGCGGCCGGGCTCACGGCCGGGCCGCCACCGGCCGCGCCGCCCGGTCAGCACGTCTCTGGACACCAGCAGTTTCGGCCACGCGAGGCAGCACCCCCTTCGCTCGCAACGGGTCTCAACCTGCGCGACGGCGGCGACGGTGTGATGGCCTCCGGCTGGACCTACCAGGGGACGGGGGGGAGCCTCCCACCCCCTTGGACCGGTAGCCAGCGCGGCGATGGCTACCACTTGGTACGTGGCGACGGCTACCAGTCGCTCGTACGTGCCCCAACGGCCGGTGGTGGGCCGGTGCCAACTTCGTCAACTTCGTCAGCTTCGGTCGGCTATGGCCATGGCTATAGCATCGGGGGGTACTCCAAGATCGGGTTGGGCGCAATCGCCGAGCCCGCGTTCTTTCACCCGTGTGGGTACACGAGCTCGCATTCGGCCGTCATTCTGCCCGACGGCATGCCCGACGGCGCGGCGGCGCACGGCTTGACGATGCAGCCGCCGCTCGGCTCGGTCGTGCGCCTGCCTGACGGAACCTCACTCTCATCTCGCGATCTCGTCTCGGCCTCTGGCGGCTTGCTCTCTCGCCAACACTCGACCTCGACGGCTCACGAGCAGTACGATTCGCATGCATGCACCGGGATCTCAGCCTACCCGTGCACAGCCCCCAGGGACACTAACCATTCGATGCTGAAGCGCGTGCGCTCCCTCCCCACCCTCGTCAACGAGCCGCATAGAGGCAGCTGCTCACACCTCCCGTCGAGGCCGGAGCCCCGAGGCTTGCTCTCGCGCTCACTCGGAGCGACGACGAGCGATGGCGGAGCCCCGGCCTCTTACGCCGGCAGCGGAGGCAACGGTGGCAGCGGAGGCAGCGGGATGGCGATCGAGAGCTTTCGGGCATGGGAGGCGCGGCGCATGTCTCATAGGGAGCATGAGGCGTTACATCGAGTTGAGATGCCACCTCCGAACACGGCGCCGCCATTGCGCTCGCTCGCTGTCGGCGCTCACACAGGCCTTGGTAGCAGCGGCGGCGGCGGCGGGGGGGTAATGCGCCCGCGGAGGCGGAGTGCCGAAGGCGCGAACGGGCCCACGGCGCCCACCACAGCGCCGGGCATTCCATCCGCTCCGCCCACCACGGCGCCAGCGCCCACAGACTTCCACCTAAGCTGCCCTCCGACCGCGACGCTCTTCTTACCGCCCTCACGTGGCCTTCAAGGATCGGGCCTGCTCAGCTGTGCAAGCGCCAACTCCTTCTCGCCCGCGGGCAGCACCAGCTCTCCTTCGCTGTTGCCTCTTCGCCGGCCGCCGAAAGCACCGGCTGAGAATCGGTGGCACACGTCTAGCTACTACGGCGTGCACTCGTCGTCGCAGCACCCCTCGTCGTTCGTGCTGGGTCCAACGCCTCATTCACATTCACATTCACAGCTGGGTCCAACGCCGCACAACTCCGCGGAAGGCTCTGCGCTCACAGGTGGCTCAGGTGGCGTAGAGCACGCCTGCTTGGCGCATGGGACTCCCATATTTGGGACGCTCGACCGGCCGCGCACCGGCGCGGCACTGCCCAAACCCGTCGTCGGCACGGCCTGCTTCGACTCCCGCCAGGTTCTCTCCCGATGGGCGACCCGCTACGTGGAGACGCCTCGACCTGGAGCAACTAGAGCCGAGCACGACACATCTGGGCTGGTCCCGCCGACGCGGGGGGAGCGAAAGGCCTCGAATCCTTACCTGTAGCGTCTGAGTTCAGACGTTTACGTTCGATGACTCCGTTATATTGTGTGGACGAGGGTGGGTGGGATTGGGACAGGTTTGCTTGGGAGTTATGTTCTTGGCAGCTCAGCGGCCTCGTGGCACAGTTTGTATTCATACCTACATGTAATCAACGTAATGACGTACAGCAAGACGACCGAGGCGATGGCGTCGTCGGATTCCTCGACGAGGCTGTCGCTCAGTAATGCGAATCGCAAAATACTGAGCGACTTCCTTGCGTCCTTTGCCAGTTGCGAGGGTCAGCAGGTTAAACAACAGCCTGCCAGGACAGCAGCTGCAAAGCCGATGACCGTGCCATCGCCCATCGCCAGCGTGTCTGCAAATCAGCTGCCCGCCTTCGAGCACAGACTTGAGCTCCTTCGCACAATCGGAAATTCACAGGTGACGCTCATTCGTGGGGCCACCGGCTGTGGCAAAAGCACGCAGTTGCCAAAGCTGTTGCTGCTCCAAGCCGCCGAGACGAAGACAGCTGCCTCTATTGTGGTGGCGCAGCCTCGGCGGCTAGCGGCGATGGCGCTCGCGGAGCGCGTCTCATCGGAGCTGGGGGAAGATGGCTGTGGCGGACTTGTCGGTTACCGCATCCGCGGCGAGGCCCGGGTGTCGTCCAAGACGGTCATCACGTTTACGACCACCGGGCTCTTGCTGCGGCAGCTGGAGGGCGACCCAAACCTGGAGTCGATCTCGCATCTCATCGTGGACGAGGTGCACGAGCGCAACGTGGACACTGACCTGCTGTTGCTCGTTCTCCGACGCGCTCTCGCTGCACGCACGACTCGGTGCACCATCGTCCTCATGTCAGCCACCGTCGCTGCAGAGCCCTTCGTCGAGTACTTCGCAAGCGCAGTGGCGGGCGGCAGCGCTCAGATCGGTCGTTACGACATCCCCGGGCGCGCCTTTGCAGTGGAACAGCTCTACCTGGAGGACGCCCTCGCGCACACGGGCTACGTGTGCGGTCCGCACCACGTGCGAGAGAAGCCCCTGCCCGCTGAGCCGACGCAGCGTGCGTCCAGCAAGGCTGCCGCAGAAGCTCGCGAGGCAGCTGCGGTGGCAGAGGCCGCAGCTGCCTCCGTGGCGGAGTCGGGCAAGTCGTCCACGGCGGAGGCGGGCGAGGTTGGAGGCAGCGGCGCGGCCATCCGCGCGGCCAACCTCGCCGAGCGCGCCACCAAATTGTCCAACGCTGCGGCTGCGACCTCCGCAACTCACGCCATCGGCGGCATCGCGACGGAGTGGCTGAGTGGGCTTGGGGCCGCAGCGACAGCGGAGCGGTTTGGTGCCATCGCCACCACGCTGCGGGCCATGGATTTGAGTGTTGTGAACGAGGAGCTCGTGCACGCCCTCGTTGCGCGCCATCACGCCCAGCACGCAGGCGACGGTGCAGTGCTCGTCTTCGTGCCCGGCGTGGCAGAGATCGAGCGGGTCGCCGAGCGCCTCGAGCGACGACCTGACGTCCCGTCGGGCGCCCCGTCGGGTGGCGCTCGCGCCTCGCCGTTTTATGTGGTGCGGCTGCACTCGCAGCTGAGCTCGGCGGAGCAGCGGCTCGCGTTTGCGCGCGCGCCACGCTCAGGCCAGACAAAGGTCGTCGTCGCCACTGACATCGCCGAGACCTCTCTGACCATTGATGACGTCACGCTGGTCATCGATGGCGGCTTGCACCGCGCGCCGAATGTGGAGCCGCGCACTGGCATCATGTGCCTGCGCACCGCGCGTATCTCTCTCGCGGCCGCCAAGCAGCGTGCGGGGCGTGCCGGGCGCGTGCGGGCAGGCGTCTGTTATCATCTCTTTTGCCGGATCGAGGCGACCGAAGGCATGGCGAACTCTCCAACCGCAGAAATCCTGCGTGTCCCTCTCGAAGGCTCGGTGCTCCGTCTGCACGGGCTGCTCGCCAGCGGCAGCAGCGGCAGCAGCGGCGGCGGCGGCGGCGGCGGCAGCGGCGGCGGCGACGGCGGCGGCGGCGGCGGCGGCTTTTCGGCGGCGGAGATGTTGGCGGGAGCCCTCGAGCCTCCGGACCAATCGTCTGTCCGACGGGCGGTGGACTCTCTGGTCACGCTCGGCGCACTGGCCCGCCAGGGTGAAGGCGAGGTCCTTTTGCCTTTAGGTGCGCGCCTGGCGCGCCTACCGACAGAGCCGGGGCTGGCCAAGTGCTTGCTGACCGCCCAAGCCCTTGGGTGCTCGGAAGCGCTCGCATTGCTCATCGCCGGCTTCGAGTCCGCGCACGACCCCTTCGGACGAAGGACGGCAGAGGCGGGTGCGGCGCGGCGCGCGCTCGATGCGAGCTCGTGCCACCTGGCTCTCTTACGAGCCCACGCGGAGTGGGCCGCGGCTGCGGACGATGCAGAGAGGCGAAGGGTCGTCGACGCGCGCGGTGTGAACGGCGCGACGCTGAGGGACATTTCGAGCGCAGCGGCGCGCCTGCTTGACAGTATAGGGGAGCCGCACGGACGACGGCCAGCGGGCGATGCCAAGGGCGGTGGCAGCGGCGGCGGCGGGGCGAGCGACGCCGCACTCGCCAAGGCTTGTTTGCTCACCGGAGGCGCTGCCCTAGTCACGCGCGCCAGCGGCGGCGCCGGGAGGCCGATTGAGCTGCTCTGGAAGTCGCACAAGGCAGAGCTCATGCTTCGGCCTCACGCGGCGACGGTGCTCGGCTCGAGCGCTGTCTCGAGCGCTGTGCGTGTGGAGGCGGGCCAGCTTTGTGTCACGCTGGGCGCCATGCGCTCACCTGCCGGGCTCGTGGCACACGACGTGACGCTGGTCACTCCGCTCGCCGTACTTCTCTTCGGCCCACGACCAGCTGGACTACCCGAGGTCGTCAGGGCCGGAGCCGGCTTAGCCAGGGCAGGAGCCGAGCTGCGGCCTGGAGCCGCCGCCGCCGCTGTTGTCCAGGCGGCTGCGGGTGCCGGTGGCGGCGCTTCCACCCACGGCGGCGAGTGTGCATTGGGAGAGGAGGCGAGCGTCCCAAATATGGGAGAGGGGGCGAGCGTGGCTGTCGAGCTTGCGGGCGCTATGGTGACGATACCAACGGCCGATGCACGTTTACTCGCGGGCCTGCGAATGCACCTGGACGCGGCGGTGGCGAGCGAGGGGGCTCGGGGGGGGGCGACCAACGAACAAGCGTGGCGTGCATCGCTGAGCCGCGTCGTTGGAGAGCTCATGAGGCCGATGGACGTTCCGTGGGCGGGACTGCCCGAAGGGTGGCGCTGCGAGGCCGACGCCGCGGGCGCACCGTTATTTCGTTCACTTCTTGATCCGACCCACATGAGCCGTCAGAAGCCCACGATGAGTGCCGCACGGTTCGCTGCGAGCGCCGCGGCCGCCAAGGGCTCACTCCAGCGCGCGAACGAAGAGCATGAGGCCAAGCGACTGGAGCGCGCTGCGGCCCGTGCCAAGGAGGCGGAGGCGGCAGCGCTGGCGGCAGCCGCTCGGCAGGAGGAGACGCGTGAGGAAGAAGAGGCCCGAGCGAGGGCCAAGGCGGAAGAGGCCGCGGCGGACAGGGCTGCCGAGGCTGCCCAGCTGCGTGCCGTGACGATGGCCCGGGCGGCCGCAGCGGAGAAGGCCGAGGCGAGCGCTCGACGCAGCGCGGGCGTGGCGGGTAGCTTGTATGGGGGCGTGGCCAAGTTGCTCGCCGAGCTCGAGCTGGCCGACCGGTACGCAGGCGCCTTCGCCGCGGCAGGCTACGACAACGCGGCGCTCCTGAGGGTAGCCGAGGCTATCGACGAGGGGAAGGCCGATGGCACGGGCGAGGGCTTAGCCGCGCTCGAAAAGATGATCGAGGCGGTGGGACTACGTGGAGGCTCAGCGGTGAAGGTGCGTAAGCGGCTCACCGAGCCGCCAAAGCAGGGAGGCGCCAGAGGCGGCAGTGGGAGCGGCGGCGGCAAGGGTGGCGGCGGCGAAGGCGGCGGCGGTGGCAGCGGCGGTGGTGGAGGAGGAAGTGGAGCCAAAGGCAGAGCCACCGGAGCAAAGGGTGGCCGCAGCGTAGCGCGCGCGAAGGAGGGCAGTGGACGTGGAGGAGCAGGTGGTGGCGGCGCCCATCAATAGACAACGTTCTGCAATGTGATTAGAAAGCAAAGCGGTTTATTAGCTTTTACAAGTACCAACGTACATACAGTCAAGAGGTGTCCAAGAACTGTTTGCGCCACCGCGGGTCGCGGGATCCGGGATGCGGCCGCGGTCCCGATTTCATCTCGTCTCCCCGGCGTGCGAGCAGGGTCCCGGGCTCTACGTGACGGCGGCGGCGCTCATCACCGACCCCAGGCCCACCCCCACACCCGCACCAGGCTTTGGCTCTACTTCACCTCTCCGCTCACTAGTATTGCTTCCTCTTGCTCATCCTTATCCTCGGTGGGCTCGGACTCGCACGGCGGTTGGTCGCTGTTCTCGGTGGGCTCGGCCTGAAACCAGTGCTCTCTCCTCCGACCACCGCCCCAGGGGCTGAAGGAGTGTTGGTCGCTCAAGGAGCTGAACAAGGACGCACTCGCGCCCACCCCGAGCGATTTGCGCCGGCGGAGGACCGCGCGTAGCGACCCTTCCACATCCGGCGAGATGCCCTTGGATGCGAGCACACGGCGGGCCGAGAGTTCAATGGACATACCCCGATCGACTGTCGACATCTGGCCACTGCTGCTGCGGCGACGTAGAAGCAGCCCCCTGATGCTGCTGGCAGGTGACCGCTCCTCTACGTCGGCGGCCGATCCACTCACAGCATTGGCTGCGGCCCCGCCGGCGCTGTCGTCACTGTGAAAGCTGCCGTCGGCACTGCCGCCGCCGTGATTGCCGCCATGATTGCCGTCTTTGCCGTGATTGCCGTCGGCATTGCCGTCGCCGTGATTGCCGTGATTGCCGTGATTGCCGTCGCCGTCGCCGTCGCCATCGAAGCTGGCGCCGGCGCTCAACAGAACGCTGAACCCTGGCGCCGTGGTGGGCGTCTGGGCTGCGGACGACGCGGGCGGCAACGCCGGGCGCGCCGTCTCGGCTGCGGTAGAGGAGGCCGCCGCCGACGATGACGGCGACGACGATGATGGCGTGGACATGCCTGATAGGTGTCGTGATGTTCGTCGGTCGGCCGACGACGATAACAATGGACTTAGGGGCCGAGGCGGCCGTTCTGCGAAACGGGGTATCGGCCGCATCGTGCGACGGAGTTGGGGAAAAGTGGGGGGTGAGGCCCCAGGGAGCTTGGGGAGGCTCGGCCGAGGGCCCGGCTCATTCAGAGCCGGTGTCTCCACGCCGACTGAGCGCAGCGCCTTCCGGATGAGCAACGCAAAGAGCGAGTATGGGATCGGGCCGACGGCCTCGTCTCGCAGAACTTTCGAGCCCCGCAGCATGGTCTCCAGCCCGCGATCCACTTGCTGCTCCGAGACCTCAAGCCCAATCTCGTCGAACGCCTTGAGGAGAGAGTCCCGGCCGAAGCCGCCCGCCGCGCAACTCTCGCACGCGTAAAACTCCGTGAGGCACTGGTCGAGTTGGAGGGACATGCCCTTGTCGACCGCGTGGGCGGTGGTCACGTTGGCGTTGGAGAGCACCCACAGCCGGAGAGGCTGGCGGAGCACCATCGGGAGTTCGCACCGCGGCGTGGTGTGGTGGAGCCCGTGCATGGCGCCGATGGAGCGTGCCACAAAGGTGGGCACGTCCTGCGGGTAGTCGCCCTGCACCGTGAATGCATGCGCGCCCGTCTCGACCAGGCACGTCGTTATGCCGACCATGCAACCACCGCGGATGTCGGTGTCGAATCGGTCGCCCACCATGCAGATCGTCTTCCTGTCGCCGCTGTGCCCTTGCTCGCGGAGTAGCTTGATGGCGTGCTCCATCATGTACTGCTTGCCATCCTGGCCGCCCTTGCCCAGGCAGTGCACACGCCCCATGCCTCGTGGCGGGATGATCGCTTTCAGCATGGCCGCAAACATGCCCGGCCCCGGCTGCGGCCACACGTAGCCGCCGTACGAGTCGTCGACGGCAGGGTTGGACGAATCATCCGCCGTGTACGCGAGGTGCGCGCCGTGCCCGAGAAGGTACGACAGGTTGCGGATGAAGTCGTAGCTCCAATCTGCAGGCGAGGGCTCGCCCGTCGTTGGGTCGTTGCAGCTGCCGAGCGGCCCGTCGATGAACATCACCACCCAGACCAGAGGCGTCTTCGGGTGCGCCGCCGCTATCGTCGCCCAGTGCTTGGCTTCCGTCTCTGACAGCGCGGTGCGAATCTCCCACGTGTCGACGAGCGCTGGGCAGCGCTCGCGCAGCATCGCGAGCCAAAAGTCGCCCGACGCGCCGCTGACGACAAAGACCTTGGCGCCGACGGGGATGTGGTCGGCCATGAACTCCACCTGCGCCTCCGCCGCGGTCCACACGCAGTGGGGCGGCAGCTTCTCGGCCGCCAGATAGTACCTGGGCGTGCGCAGCTTACGCCGCACCGCCTCGGACGACTTGGCACCCGTATTGGACAGGTACACGAACTGCTTGCCCGTGGACACGAGCCATTCATGGAAGGTGCATGCGCCCGCGATGAGCGAGTTGGGCCGGTAGACGGTGCCGTCGAGGTCGATGAGGAAGCCGGTGATGCGCGAGAGCGTTGGGTCGTACCGTCGCGTCGGCACATCGGTCGGGGTCGGCGGCCCAGCCTCTGCCGCCGCCGCGGCGCCAGCGAGCAGTGAGGCATGCCTAGCCGCGAACGCCGCTTCGAGCCCCGCGAGATCCTGCAAGGAACTGGAGCTGCGGACGAGAAGAGTAGATGACGTGGGCGGGATCTTCCCGGCGGCGGCCGAGACATGCGCCGCCTCGAGCGCCGCGAGGTTCGGCAAGGAATTGGAGCTGCGTTTGTTCGAAGAGATCTCGGAGGTGATCTCGGAGGTGTCACCTCGTACCTCGGGGGCGTCGGACCAGATCAACGCACCGAGGTCCGCATCATGCATGGGGCCGAGGCTCTCAATGGCACCCTGCAGCACCTCGTCATCAGCCGAGACTCGGCGGCGGCGGCCCCCGATCCTCGAACCGGACGGCTCGCCCACGTCACCCATATAGCCGCCCACAATGTCCATGCCGATCTTGGGCGGCTGCACGAGCTGCGGCCGCAGTCCGAAGGGAGAGAGGGCACCGTCCCTCTGCACTTGACCGGCACGCATGGCTATTGGCACACCGCTGCGGGAGGGCACAGGAGACAGCAGGCCGTCCCTGACCGAGTCCGGGGACAAGTCCGAACAGTAGTCCGAAGCGGAGGTGCCGGCGGGCTCGCCCTGTTTTGATGGGCCGTGGCCACCCTCGACAGCTTCCGTCGCCGCGGGCGTGAAAGCGATTTCGGGCGGCTCCTGGACCGAATCTGGGCTCTGTTGGGCTGAAGGCGCAGAGCTCGCCGCCACGGGCAGGGAAGCTGGAAATGTCGGCGCACTCACGTCGGCACCCATCCCTTTGGGAACCCGACCATGCAACCCAACCTGATCAGATCGGAACCTGATCTGATCGGCAAGGGATGCGTTGCGAATCGTCGGAGGACGGCCATCGACAGTATTCTAAAAATGGTCAAAAACTTCGTCACCTTTACGTCAATTTTGGGAGGGTACTCCTCAGCGCGCGACGAGATGGCGTGAATTAGAATTGCCCATGCGTCTGCCCCTGCCTCCACGGGCATGGACGCCTCGAGGCTGCCCCAAAACGAGCTTCAGTTGGCCCCTTTGGACAAGCTTCTGGTAGAAACCGAACTCATTCTCCATTTTCTCACGGTCTGGCGAGCAGCAGATCCAGCGTGTGCGGTTGCCATGTGAGTACCTGAAACGCGAGTGGAGAGCGCATGGTCGCAGGACGGCACTGGCCACTGCCATCACGCTCAAGGCAGCGCGCGCGGCGCGCGGCGCGGAGCGCGGTGAGGGAGTATGGGAGTCAGCGGTGTCCGGGGAGGCAGTATGGGAATGAGCGGTGTCCGGTGAGGCAATATGAGCGGTGTCCGGTGAGGCAGTATGGGAGTCAGCGGTGTCCGGTGAGGGAGTATGGGAGCGAGCCCCTCGTGTCCTCACTTGTAGTTCATAGTCGGCCAACTTTGGAAGCTGGGCACTCGTGAGAGGACTCTGCCGGTGGCGGAGGCGCGGGAGGCGCGACGTTTGCAGCAGAAGGGCCAAAATCCATACAGGGTGACCGAGTCGCACATGGCAAGCGCGAGTAGCACGGTCAGAAACCCTCCGGATGGCACGCCGTTGCCCTTCAGCTTTGCATTGCAGCGCTTTCCATATTGAAGCAGCGCGTCGCTCAGGTTGTATACTCGATGAGAGGGATATTGCTGCTGGTAATAGGCGAGCCTCGACGGCAGTAACGCGATTACTCGGGGTTTTCCCTGATAGCTCAAGATGCATCCATGTTCAGTTTGATTCGGCGCACACAGCAGTGCGCGGAACTCGTCGCCATCTGGGATCTGAATACTGCGATTCATGGCAAGCGTCACCCATTTCTCAATCGCGACGTGATTCACGACGCGCCACGAGGTGCGCCTCCCAACCGCAGCCTCCCAGCCGGCCGTAGGCGCATTGTTCACCCGCCAGACGTACCTGTGGCTGTCAATCTCCTCACCACGCGGTGACATCCGCAATATATCGGAGCTGCCGACAACTGCACAGCTGCCTCCGACAGGATGCTTTGGTAAGTTGCCAAGGAGCACATCCGCTCGAGGCGGCTGTTGACATGGCCGTCTTGCATTTGTCACGTGCGTCTTGCAGTTGACACAGCGGAAGCTGCTGCTGTTGCTGCGGCCGCTGTGGCTGTTGCTGCGGCCGCTGTGGCTGTTGCTCTGGCCCATGCGAAGTAAAAATGTAGGTGCCCGTTGCACTGGGCTGCGGACGGCTGGGCTGCGGACGGCCTCGCGAGGAGTGCGATCGCGTCGTTCGTCATTTCACGAGACGTATTTTCAATCTTATGCGTCTCTACTCTACATGTAGCATACCCCACCGATTCATGATCTCGTGACGGTTCGAAGTTCTGAAAACGCGCTCTCTGTTGACCGATTCAGGTCGCCTCAAACGGAGGGCCATGGCGAGCGCCGTCCGACCGCCGACCGCCGCCGCCGCTCCCATGCCGCGCTTTTCGCTGTCCCAAGCTCCGCTCGAGGCGCGCCTTCCCTCTGCTGCTGGCCGCCCGCGTACGAGTCCGGCCGCCTCCTCCTTCATGGAGGTGCCCGGGAGATCACCACAGGATACAGTGCGGGTCGGCACTCCTGGCCGTGCGTTTCGGCCAGCGCGCAGCTCGGCCGATAGCAGCCGTTTGCACGGGTCATGGCAGGGTGGAACGGCCCGGGCAGGGCCTTGGTCCGCCACCGGCGCTTCCGACCGCCTAGTCGTGCAGCCTGCCAACGGCCCCTCGACGGCAGGCCCAAGGATTTCTGAGTCGGTTCGGCTCGACCCGCCCGCGCACTGGGGCGCGCCCGTGCACCAGCAGCCTGGCCGGCCACGGCCACAAACCTCCGGATCCTCGCTCACCGGCGCGCGTGGCACAAACAAGCTGACCGACTTCAACATGCTCGCGACCGCGTGCCACCGCGCGGGTAAGCTAAAGGAGGAGGCGGTGGCGCACTACTGCTGCGGCGTACTGCTCGACAACGCGGGGCAGCGCGTGAAGGCGCGCGAGTGCTACAAGCGCATGCTCGTCGCCGCGCAGGCGTGCGGCGAAGAGGCGGCCTCGCGCGTGGCGCTCTCGGTCGCGCACAATCGGCTCGGTGTCACCCTGCACGCGCTTGGGGAGCATGAGCAAGCCCTCGTACACCACGAGGCGCACCGCGCGCTCGCGGACGCGGCCGGACACTTCGTGGCGCACCTGAACCTCGGGCTCGCGCACGCGTCGCTCAAGCAGTACGAGGAGGCCTCAAGCCACATGCGTGAAGCGCTGCGCTCGGCCATCCGCTCGGGCTCGATGCACGGTGAGGCCGTCGCCTGTGGCAACCTCTCTCTGGTCGGTCGGATGACGGGTGACTTCGAGACCGCACGTGCGTGCCTGGACCGGTACCTGCAGCTCACCGAGGTGCTCGCCGACTCGCACGGCGCCGTCGAGGCGCACCAGCGGCTTGGCGATCTCGCATCCGAGATTGGTGACATGCAGAGTGCCGGTGCGCATTTCGAGTCAGCGCTCAGCATCACGACGGCACAGCCGGACGCGCAGAAGCAGCTCAACGCAACCAAGATCGACATCGGGCTCGCGCAGGGCGGTATGGAGTTCTCCGAGTTCCTGCTGACCCAGATGGCGACCTCGGCCTGAGATGGCGACCTCGGCCGGAGATGGCGACCTCGGCCCGAGATGGCGACCTCGGCCTGAGAGGAAGGGGCGCAGGACGTGGAAGAGGAGGCTGTGGAAGAGGAGGCTGTGGAATAGGAGGCTCTCGCTCGCGACAACGCGGGCTGGGAGGCGGCCTCAGCGGCAAGGTCGCGGGCTGACGACGCGTGTAGCACAGCGCGTCGCTCAGCACAGCGCGTCCCAGCACAGCGCGTCGCGTACACGCGCTTGTGAGGCGCTCAAGCCGAGTGGTGAGCGTCATGACAAGGCGGCTGGCTCGCAGTCTGGCCTGCCCTTCATGTTGCCGAGTCGCGCTCGCGGCACAAAGCGGGGTACATTTTGTTTCGAACTGATCGTGTGTGTGTCGCGATCCGCGTGTTGTGAGTCGTTGCTGCTTATGTGGGGCATGCATTTTTTGGTCAGTTGTGTGTTGCAAAGCCTGACCTTCTGGGTATGGGGGAGACGAAACTTACCCAAGAAGTTCCGCAAGTTTTTGCGGGAAAGCAAGCACGGGGGCTCCGTGCACGCGACACTCGCGGGACGCTCGGTTTCTGTCTGAGGGAGTTGCTCTGGTGTGATGAGCGCGCGTCTATGGACCACTGTCGCACGCACGGTCGAGGAGGTGACCCATGGATACCCGCGAGGCGAGGATATCAAACCCATCGTAACCCACGATGGTAAGACGCTCATCGAGGTGCTCGAACAACGCCTTGCCGCCCGCGACAGTATCAATCAGTGCACTGATTGATACAGTATCATTCGCGAACGCATCAAGCAACAAAACAAGCGGCTTCTAGTCGCAGCGGCGGCCGAGAACCGGCGATGGCAGCAGCAGTACCGCAAGCCAACTCTATCGGTGCCAACTCTTCTCGAGCTGGCAGAGGTTGCTCTTGGCGAGGCGTACGTCAAGGTTTGTGAAGACCTTCGTCCGGAAGCTGACTATTGTGGCTTGGCGTGGACGCCCTCGGCCATCGACCACAATAATGAGCCTTGTCGCATCACACTGAAGCGGCCTGCCGTGGAGAGCTGGACGGATGGAGACGCAACGAGAAAGAAGGATTCCAGCGGCAAGTGATTCGCATTGATGGCGGATGCCAACGCACTCGCTCCGGCCCTTTGGTGCTTGCGCCGCATTATGCGAGGGGAGTCTATACCCCCTCCCTATGACAGCTGTTTTACATGTACCATGGCCACGAGGGGCGACTCACCGCGCGGACAACCGCGCGGTCTTGTCCGCGAGGACCGACGTCGCTCAAACGCATGAATATGTCGCTTCGACCTGCGTGTTCCGAGCTTTATACTTGTCCGCAGACGTCAGAGACCCGGGGAGTACGTTCGATCCGGCCTGTCGCATGTGGCCATGACGTGTGCTCGGACCATGGGCCACCGCACACGACGTCGGCTCGGCTGGTCGTACGGTAACCCGCGACCGGTGGAAGCTGGAACGTTATGCGAGTAGCGAGTGAAGCGAGACTGCGAGACCGGCAATTGTGCTATTTGTTTTATTTAGATAGAATCGATGTCGGAAACAAGTAACGCAAGTACAACGGTGCGAGAAGTAAAACACGACCTCCACATGTTACAGATACACTCCGCTGCTGCCCACACCAGATAACATGAGCAGGAGTGCGAACGCCGCACTCGTGGCCATTGGCTGCGTCACGTGGAAGTTCTCGTCGGCTGCTTCTGTGGCGAAGCCAGCGATGCGATCGAGCTCGTACACATCGAGCAGCTCCACAGCATGCTCGGACGCCACGGCAGCGATGATGGCGTTCATGCGCTGCAGCGCGAGGAGCTGGGGCTGCTCGAGGCGCCCGTCACGGCGCCTGGAGTCCCGCGTGCCCGCGTGGCAGTTGCGCACGATGAGCCGCGGCGCACGGCGGCTTGCGGGAGAGGGAGTCCGCAGGTGGCGGATGGCCGCGTCCAGCCGGCCTCGATAGCCTTCGAAGATCTCGTCGTCGGCGAGATCGTCGCCTCGACGTATACACGGAGTGGGCAGCACGGGGACCTCTCGCCGCCCGCTGGGCCGACCGAAGCTATCGAGGACGCTCACGTTGATCGCGCTCGGGACGGCGCTCGTGAAGGTGCTCGGGACGGCGCTCGGCCGGAGCGAAGGCGAGCACCCCGTAGAGGCGCCCGACACGACGCCCTCGTACAAGTAGGCGGACCGATTACTGCGAGGCAAGTCCCAGCCGCAGCTGTGAAAGACGATCACGTCAGGCTGTGAATGACTCAGAGGATGAGCGTGGCGCTCTCGTGGCGCGACCGAGATCGCGTCCGATCTCGGTGAATATCTCGGCACATATCTCGGAAAGTGCGCTCGCGACACCGGGTGCGCCTCGGGGGGGTCCGAGCTCAGCACCAGATTCGCGGGCATCCTGGCTGAGCGGCTGGCCCACTCGACGTAGTGCAGTCGCTGCCTCCAGTCCAAGGCATTGTGCGCCAGCTTGGCGGGGTCGAGGCCGCGCAGGAAGCGCATCGAGACCCGAACGCGCGCCTGGTGCTCGGGACGGCGCGTCCAGTTGGGCAGCGGCAGGCACGAGAGGCACGAGGGGGTGTCTCGGGGCTCCTGGCGCTCGGGATCGCGCGTGGTGGGCAGCTCGGTATCGTCGACGGGCGGTGCGGGAGGCTGGCGCGCCCGTGACGGCGCCCGAGTGCGAGCGACATCAGGGTGCAAGCACACGCTATCGTAGTCCTTATGGCCGTCCGCGTCGGCGATGGGCATGCCCGCGACGTGCGGTCGGATAGTGAGGCAGCGTGCGCCGTAGCTGTCGAGCACGTCGAGCAGCGCGTCGTGCACCATCCGCTGCGTCGAGTCGCCCGCGAAGAGGATCCACTGGCCGCTCAGCCTGCTCAGGATGCAAGCCGGATCGAGGCTGCCCAACTGGACGCGCCGTTGTGAGCACCACGTACCACCTGCCAGATTTGGGTCGAGGTGCGTCGCGCCGAGTTGAGCGCTGGCCGAGAATGGCACCGTCATGGCGAGGGAGGGCGGAGCACTGCCGGCAGCCCAAGCCTGTGCACAGAGGGCCAAGTACGAGCGCTCGTCGGCTGGGAATCGGCCTATCGTGAACGCTCGAACCGCCGGTAGTGCTGCCGCTGTGTGCTCTTGAAATGCATTCGCCAATCTTGCAGCTGCTCTCTGCTCTCCAACCAACTTTGCCGGCATTACCTCCGCTCTTTGCTCTGCGTGGCTAAAGTCCCGATGCTGAGCGTGCTCTAGCATGGGTTGGCCGAGGCACTCGGCGGGAGGATCGGATGCGCTGCTGTTCAAAGCTGCAGTCAGAAAAACGCCGGACCTCGCGTGCAGGGCGTGGACGTCGCAAGACGCATGCCATGAGCAAGCTTGATAGTGGAGCGAGACGGAAAGCACCCGGCAGCGTCGGCACTGCCTGCACAGATGCAAGCACTGCTCCGCCGCATCCCACCAATCGGATGGCGCGGTAAGAGCCCACGAACCCATGTTGCCCACGTCGCATCGGCCCGGCATTCGATCGTCCGTGGCGTGTGTGCACGTGCCGACAGCAGCGGCGCCCAGCCAGGCCGCCGTGGCTTCACCGCTGCTGTCGACTGTGCCGCCCTGCAAGCGCGCGAATCTTTGAGAGACGGGAACGTCCAGCGTCGGCCAAGGCCGTTGGGGCTCATCATCGACGCGCACGCGAGGTCTGGAGCGTGGCATGTGATCTCTCAACTCAGGGGCTCCCCGCCGTCTCCTTCGGTCTGCTTGGGGAAGTCCCACCGCCAGTCCGCATCGTACATGTAAGAAATTAGTGGCAATTTGTCAAGTTTTGTGGCATGCAATTCTTCCTCAATGGATCGCTCGGATGGGTGACCTCCGCTCCACTTTTTCCGCAATTAGATGCGTTCAAAATGGAAGTATTTGCATGCAATTTGAGGAACGTCGCTGCAATTAGGTTAGGCCTTTCAAAAAAATGCTGCTGCCCTCTCCTCTCTCTCCTCCTCCAGATGTTTTCACCAGTTCCAATCATTACGGACGCGCCGGCGAATGATCTGCGTAATAGCCGTCCTCTACGGCTTTGCGATCGCGTTCTTTGTGCATTCTCTCAGCACCCAGGCAGTGCCGAAGGTAGTTCTGGGGCCCATGCCACGACCCTCCCGCAAAATGGTGACGCCACCTCCACCGCCGAAGCATATCCTGGAAGACGCCTACCGCGCCGCTGAGGAGGAGGCACGCAGGGCCGCCATGGAGGAGGCGCCGAAGCTGAAAGAGATGGAAGCGTTGCGCCAGACAAGGGAAGCAAACAAGGAGCGACGCCTCCTCGAGCGCTGGCAGAACGCCACCCGCAATGTTGAACGCAAAGAAAAGAAGATGGCCGAGCGTAAGCGCATCGCGGATGCAAAACGAGCCGCGGAGCTCCATATGACCTTGGACGAGTTGCATGCGCACGACGAGCAAATGCTCCTCCGCGCCAAAGCACGCGCCGACCTCGCCGACTGGCTCGAGCGTTTCAACTCTACCGGTAATGCGTCGAGTGCAGCTGCCACAAGCACAGTGAGCACAAGCGGCGGCGGCGACAGTAGCAGCAGCAGCGACGGCGGCAGTAGCAGCAACACGGCCCTGCTCGCCTCGGCTGCGCAATGCCTCGACGGCACGACAGCGGCCTTCGTGTTTGCCGATAGGTCCATTCGCAGAGAGCTCGTGCGGCAGCTGGCAGAGGAGGCCGTTCGCGGCAGCCGGCCCTTCTCTACATACAAGTTCCTCTTGGCAGGAGTCCTTGATCAAGCGCGAGTCCTATGGCATGCGATCCTGGACGCGGAGATCAAAGGTGTGACAGCGGTCTTGCCGGAGCCGGTGCTGACTGCACTTGGAACGGGCGCAGGGGCGAGCGCCGAAGCGAGCGTTGCCTCGCTCGACACGGTCTGGGACCTCGATCTGTATGTGCTGCTGATGCAGTGCTATGCTGGGATCGTCGTCGTGCGTCCTGGCGACGTGGACATCGCCGTTGAGTATGGAGTCCCATTGAGACAAGCGAAGCTCGATACGAGCGAGCTCAAGAAACGCGTGGGCAGGCATCGCGTGCTCGTCGGGAGCATGACCTTCACAGCCGGAGCGGAGGCTACGATGATGACGCAGCTCATCGAGATCCTCACGAGCGTGGCGAGGGCGGGCAATGCCTCGGCCTCGGCCACCGTCACCGGCGCGTCCCCCGACCTGGCCTCGACCTTCGCTCGTCTCGCACAGTCGATGCGACCTGAGTCCCAACTGGCGGCAGCCATGATGCGGTCGCTCTCCCACCCCGCCGCGAGAGGCGCACCCATTGCGCCGCCGCACTCACCGGCACCTGAGACAAATCTGGCGCTCTCGTGGGTTGACCATCTGTGGCGCACGCACCGGCGCGCCCTCGCGCCTTCATGGGCAGTGGCGACGCAGGCAGCGAAAGCGCTGAGCAGCTTGCATGCCGCCGCCGCCGCCCTCGACATCAGCGGCGGAGGGGGCCCACGGCGCATGCAGGTGATCAGTGCGAGGCTACTTCGAGACCCTTCGAGCGCTGTCGCCGCCGCCGCCGCCACCGCACTTGCAGCGCTGGGTATCCCCCCCCCTCTGCAAGCGCTCTCGGCGCAGGCGCTCGATGAGCTCGATGCTGTGGATACCGTCGAAAGGACGCCGCCCATGCACGTCATCGAGACTGTGGAGAAGCTTGGAGAGAAGCCTGGAGGGGCCTCGGGCGCGGTATCGGACGCGGCGTCTCGACGTCGAGTACTTTTGCTGCTGATGCCCTTCGACCTACCAGCGATGCCGCTGGCGGTGGGCGCCGGATGGGCAAGGCAACTTCCGACATTCACGTTGCCCATGCTGCTGCAGAGCACCTCTGCGCCGCAGCTGTGGCAGTCCTCGCTCAACGCGTCACTCCGGCAGCTCTACAGCCAGCAGGGTCTTGACGGAACTCAGCGGTGGCTTCAGCATGCCACGGAGATCTCGCTGTCCGTCTTCGCCGACCGCACTTTAGGCAGCTTCGCCTCGTCCAGTTTCCACAGCGTGGCGCTGATCCGCTGTGACGCCCAGACGCATGCGCCCGAAGGGGAACTACCTGCCGCAAGCCCCGTCGGCCTCATGAGTGGGGGAGCAGTGACGCCGGCGGATGTCCGGCTGCTGTTCTTCTCTGACCTGCTCAAGCCTCGCCGCCGCTGGCGTGGGGGCCAGCCGCCCGACCCGCGCAGCCCGGACGCCAGGTCGTCGTCTTCACACTCACAGCGCGACTCCTTCACCTCCGACAGCATGCGTCTCGCATGCCCCGCCTTCGCCGGTGAGCTGACGCTCACATCGTCACCGCGAACGCCAACCGTCCTCGCGAATGCGCCCGAGCCAAGGCTCACTGCCGACCCATCCACGGACACGAGGCTGCTCGGCGCTGTGAGTGTGAAGGACACGAGGCTGCTCGGCGCTGTGAGTGTGAAGGACACGAGGCTGCTCGGCGAGAGGGCGGCGGGCGTGGGCTCGAGCAGCGCCAAGGCGACGGCAACCAAGAGGCGAGCGACGATGGACGGTGGCCACAACGGCGGCGATGCTCACACTACTCACAATACTCACATTACTCACAAGAACGGCGGCAATAGTCACAAAGACAAGCGGAGCAAGGCGAGGAGGTGAAGGGAGAGTTAATGGAGAGTCGCTAGTGTGACACCGGTGCACCGGTTAGAAGACACCGGTGTCGCTCCCAACGGGACGACGGTTCAATTAGCACGACATTTGCATGCAAATCGAGAATGAGTGTCAACTTTGAAATGCACGTCAGTGAACAGGTCCTGGCATCCGACGGTCGCGAATGTCCTCCCCACGCCGCGTCGACTCCTACAACTTTGCGGGGCGATGGGTCGGCGAAGTGAATCTGAGCGTGCCCGCACTGTCCGCTGGCGTGTCGCCGGCGACTGCAAATTTTATCTCGCAGTTGGCGACAAGCGCCAAGGTGCAAGAAGCATCTCGGCCACATTCGGCGCGTCCTCCTTCCACACGGCTGAGAGTGCCGCACTCCCCACGAGCTCCACCGCCTGCAGTAAAGCCTGCGGAGGAAATCACGACTGCAGCGCCGCCGAAAGTAGCAAACTCTTCTACCACCACCGCTGCGGAGGCTTTCGAGGAGAATACGTTGCTCCGCCACGAGGTCAAGGAATTGCGGCGGCTCATCGACCTGCTCAACGATCGCAATCCCGTGGCCAGCCTGGCGCTCGACCAGGTCAACCAAGCGTGTGGCATGCTCGGGCTGGCCGTGGAGCCGCCGGGTCGCGATGGGGAGCTGAGCGACGCTTGGACTGGTCTCAATCCGCTTGAGAGTGCACGTGAGGACAGATCACGTAACGGGCCGCATGGCAAAGCGGCGGCGTCCGGGTATGGCGATGCATTTAGCACGCGGCCACTCCCGATGAATCGGCCGCCCTCGAAGCCTCCGGGCCGCGACCCCGTCGGCGCGCTCGAGCTGCTGCGTCGGGTCGTCGTCCCCTCAAAGCTTCCACCAGCTCTCGATCGGCTTGTCGAGGCCGCAGTCAACGACACGCTCAGTCGGGCTACGCGGCCCGAGCGCCCAACGGACGAGCTCGCGCTGCGGCCGATCGCGGTGATCAAGGACGTTTCGAGCGTCGTGAGCGGCGACGTCACTCGAGGTGACCCGCTGCTGCTGAGTGCGCCTTTTGGCCACGTGCCCGAGCACCCCCGTCAACTGGTCCAGCGCTTCAACAGGACCACCCTCTCAGCGGCCCTACAAGAGGCTCAGGGCTGGGCGCTTGCCGATGCCTTGGGCCCCAATGGCGCTGACCTTGGCGGCGCGGTGGCGCAGGTGCTTCTCGAGCGTCTCCATCAGGCGACGGGACGAGCCCGGCAGGCACAGATCGATGGGCTCAATCTCGAGTTGATCTGGGCTCGTCAGCTTCGTCAGATTGCGGCGAGCTGCGCTGAGCGCAGCACTCCCACAGCAGCCTCGAAGGAGGAGGAGCTGCACCAGGGCGGTGCGCCGTCGGCGCTCGCTGATGTGGTGGGTGCAATGCTGCGAGAGGTTCCGATTGTCGATCTGCTGGCAGCGCGTGTGGCCAAGACCCTTGCTGGGATTGGGCCGCCACCGCAGCCTCAGCTGCCGAGGCCGCAGGCGCCCAAAGCGCCATCGGGGGCCGCGGCAACGGCGCCGAAGGCCACTCGGCCTCAACTCGGCCGACCCGACATGTACTCGTCCACGAGGGGTCCAGAGCCTCTCTCAGAGCTGCAGAGCGTCCTATGGAAAATGGCTGGACCTGAGCGGGATAGCGAGCAACCCAACGCTGCGGCTGATCCCCAGCGGGCTGCCCAGCCACCCTCTTCCTGTGGCAGGCGACGTGGGGAGGAGCTCAAACCACGGCCACCGCAACCGGCGACTCCCATTCGCATGCCCGATGGCTCCTACGTCAGCGTGATGCCCTTGGCGCAGTCCTCCGCGGCCAGCGGCGCGTCCCGAGAGCCGCCGATGCGCCCTCGCTCTGCCAACCTGCCTGGGTACGCGCCTTACCAAGAGTCACCCACCGAGGCGACACATGACGTCGCAGACTTCAGCCAGCCCGAGGCGACGGACGAGAGTCGGCTGCGTGAGGACCCGCGATTCAACTGGGCTGTTCACCCCCCTGCAACCAAAGATAGCACGGCCGTCCCAGTGCTGTCGGACACCTTTCTGACGCTGCCGCCAACGGAGCCGGCGCCGGTGGCGAAGCTGATCCTCTCTCTTCGTGTCAAGCAGCTGCCGAGTGAGCTCGACACGACCAAGCTGGCCGAGATCTTCCGGCTCGTGCTCAATGCCCCGATGGACGAGCCGCCGCCCGAGGCCGCCGACGCGAAGCTGGACGTAGCCGACGCAATCGACCGAGCTTCCGACTCGTCAGCCACGCCTGCGGCCGCCATCGCCAAGCCCTCACGGCCATCTTCGGCGCTCACGACGGCGCTCATGAGCGTGGCAAAGGATGCCGCCAAGGGGCCAGCGGCCGTGCTCGGTCGTGACGTGGGGCGGGCTGAAGTCGCGGCGCACGTGGCGGCCACGCCGCTGACGAGGGACCCGATCGTCCATGGCGTGGTTGAGAATGGCGAGCCGACGGGAGCCATGCTGACGCTCACGTTCACCCCCCTCACGCCGAGCGAGAGGACGGCGCGCATAGCAGCGTCGGCGGCGCGCGAGCTCCTCGTCGGGGTCCAACTCGAGGAGCTCGAGGACACGTACGGCGTTCACCTCGCTGACGAGATGCGACTACACGTGGCGCGCTTGAATGCCTATCGTGAGGAGAGGCACGAGCTGCCATTGAAAGCCAAGAAGGTGACATCGCGCGACGCGTACGTTGCAGAAGAGGGTATCACCGCGGCGGTTGCCGAGGCGGCGTCGAGGCGGCCTGAGACCGCCGCCGCCGATCTGGAGGCGCTCAGCGTGGCCATCAACACCTTTGCGGAGGCAGCCATGACGGGTGGCGAAGAGGCAGTCGAGTTGGTGAACCAGGCGCGACGGCTGCGCGACGAGCTCGTGGCAGGTGCGATTCGGGAGGCGCATAAGACGAGGGCGGTTGATCTGTCGCTGATGATCGATGGCGTGCTGAAGGAGGCGGGGCATGGGGCCGAAGCGACCGAAGCAGCCTCCGAGACGTTGCCGATGCCTTCAGCGGAGGAGCGGCTGCACATGAGTCCCTACGCCACGCTCCGAGATATGGACGAAGGGCTCATGGGGCTGCTAGGCCCACCGAGCGCGAGCACGAGCCCCGCGATGCTCGAGGAGCACACGGGCCGTCCAGATGCGAGGCTTCAGTTCACGGACCCGAACTACCTCATCACGACCACCAGCGCTAAGGAGTATTATTTCGTGACGGCACCGACGGCCACGAAGGCGATCGAGGAGCGAGGTGGGCCAGGCACCGAGTGGCCAGCAGAGGACAAGTTCCACTCCGAGACGGCACGCGCGCGCTTCCCATGGCGACTCGCCACGAAAGAAGACGTGATCGCCGCCCGCGAGGGGGTCGACTACAAGCTGCGCACGCTCGGAGAGACGCCCATCAACGACGAGGAGATCTTCGCTGCACGCCTCTTCACCGGGCCGATGGCGCTCAAGTACAATGCGGTGCTCCGCGGGCTACCGCGCACATCTCCCAGGCCTTACGCGCGCTTCGTCGAGCTGTGCATGGGCAATTGCTACGAAGCGACGCTCCACTGCCTCAACAATGCGATCGTGAAGCTCAGCCGCCTCTCAACGGCTTGCAAGCTCTACCGCGCGCTGCCCACGTGCCGTCTGGCCCGCGAGCAGCTGCTGATGGATGACGCCTTGATGCGTGGCACGATCGACTTTGGCGTCCAGACTGCCACCGCGGACGAGCAGGCGGCCTTTGGTCACGCGAAGCTGAGTGAGCCCTCAATCCTCCTTGAGATCGAGATGGGGCTCGTCGACCGCGCAGCCGACCTGAGCTGGCTCTCGATGTACCCGCATGAGCAGATGTTTGCCTTCCCGCCGCTCACGGCGCTCGAGCCCGTGCGCAGGCCCGATGGGAATCCAGCCAAGTACTTGGCGGGTGCGACAGTGGTCGTTCCGATGCGCGCATGCGTGCCGCGGGCGCACGTGCATTTGGCGGATACCTTTGAGCGCGTGCCCATGCGGCTTGCCGGTGGGGACGAGACGGTGAAGGCCGAGAGCATGAAGAAGCTCGTGCGCAACGTGAGCACCTTGGCTCAACGCGGCCTCGACCGCATCGAAGCTGAAGGCTATGCTGCGAAACTCACCCGCTCCATCCGTATCATCGACGTGGAGCCACCGGAGGTGCCACAGCCGCTCGAGCTCGGCCCTCCCCCTGCCCAGAAGAATGAGTGGGGCGACAAGGTTGTTGGACAGGTCAGACCACCGCCCACTGTGCGCGGCGGCATCGACTGGCATCCGAAGGTCGTCGAAGATGCCGCCGCGGTCGTGGGAGCCGCAGCAGCTAGCCAGGGAGGGCACCAGCCTGGAAGCGACGTCGTCGGCGGTGGCCGGCGCAGGCAGCTGCCGTGGACGTTTTTTGTGCCGTGCCCGACATATGACCTGGTCCTTCAATCATGGATTGAAGGAGAAGCCGTGCCGACTGTGCGTGAGATCGGTCAACAGGTACTCTCCCAGCGGGAGCTGGCGCGCAAGTGCTTCGATGGCAGCCTCGCGCAGGAGCTGATCATCACCCATCGGGGCAAGCAGATCGACGTGGATGAGTCGCTCGTCTCGCCCATGCACGTCGACCCCATCGTGCGGGACCGCACAATTGCCGAGTTTGGGGTCGTCCCTGGCAAGCCTTTCTCCGGCCTGATTCAGAGCGAAGCGTTGGGCCCTCTCCGTCTGTTACGCGTCGATGGCCCCGATGGGTTCGGCAAGGTTGAGTTGGCTTGCCCGAGGTGGGATCCTGTCGCGCGGCGCTGGGCGCGCGCAATGCGTGGAGGAGGCGCCTACTCCGTCGAGGAGGTGGTCACTTACGTTCACACTCGGCTTCACATCGATAAGATGCGCCTCGATCGACAGCTGGGCGGCGGTGGGGGTGGCCGCGGCGCGAAGTCCTTCTCCCTCGTGCACGCGCCCAAGGGAGGCGATGCGCCGAAGGCGCTGGCGCTCATGGTGGACCAAGACGTGGGCGGCCAACGACCTGTGAGGAAAAAGGCCACCCTGCTCGACTACAATGTCGTGCCGGGAGTGAGCACGCTGAGCTTCGGGGAGGATCCTGCAAAGTAGGGGCGCGGTTTCGACTTTCGAGTCGTGTGCGTGTGAAGGGGTAACGAACTAACGATAAACAAGCGGTTCCGTAAGCGGGCTGGGCCTGGTCAATGAATAAAGAAACAAGCAATGAATAAAGCCTGGTCAATGAAAAAGCGACCCCCCTCCCCCCTAGTTCACGCTTCACGACGAGTAAATTGCCCGATCTCGGACGCGATCTCTCGCTTCTCCCTTGACTCCCTTGTTCGGACACCTCGAAGGGTTCGTCTACACGCTGGCCGCGATGCGTCTGTTGGCTCAAGCGCTGATCCTGACGTCTGTCGACGCCTTTGCTGCGGGCGTGGGGCACTGCTCCCCGTTGCCGGCCAGTACTGCGCGCTCCCCAACTCAGAGGTGCCCTGGTGCTGCCCTGGCGATGCCAGAGCCTGATGAAGGCCGTTGGGAGGACAGTGCTGCGCGCGTGGATGAGACATCATTGTCTGACATTCTTGCAGCGCGAAGCTTTCCGAACGACGATGCGGGCATCGAGACCGATGTGCAAGTGCTGCTTGACGCCGGCCGCGTGTGGGCGTTGCTCTTCAATCCAGGCAGCGACGAGGAGGGAATCTACTCTCGGCGACTTGGGATGACCAACCTTGTGCTCACCTTCGAGGAGGAGGACGACGCCGAGCGCTACGCAGAGATGTTGGTCGCTACCGACTTCCCGAGCGCCGCCCCCGTGGAGGTGAGCAGCGCCACTTTGGTCGAGTTTTGCCATGAGGGAGGCCACATGATCGGGTTGGTGCGGGCGGGTTCGCTAATTATGCCCCCGGATGAGACGGTCGAGGAGTTTGATTGGGCTCCGGGCTCCGCACGAACAGCAGAGGTCGAGGCGATCGGCATGGCTCAAGATGAGCTCGATGCTTCCCGTGCATCGCTCGAGGCATTGTTCGGGCTAAAGGCAAGCGACGGCGATGCGACAGACGAGGCAGCGCGGTGACAGTATGCTGTGACAGAGACAGATTCTGAGAGTTGTTGTTTCAATACAATATTCTATAATGTAGCGCTGCGTTAATTGTACAGTTATGCTACACGTCAAAGGAACCGCGTCGCGGGCCCATCAGACTTGCTCCAGGCGAGGGTGGTGTCCTAATGCGCGCCGGCGCGGCCGCCGGGCGCGGCCGCGGGGCGCGCGGAAGCGTCGGCGGAGACGGAGGGGGGTGGCGAGAGCTGTGTGTGCGCTCATAGCCTCTCGTCATCGGTGCTTTCGGCTTTCGGCTTTCTGCCGCTCGCTTTCGGCCTTCTGCAGCTCGGCGGCGGCGGCATCGGCCTTCTGCTGCGCGGCGACCTGCTTCTGCCTCTCCAGGACGCGGCTGAGCCCGGCTACGAGCAGATAGAACCAGTATGAGTTGAGCACGAAGGGCAGCGGCGTGGTCACGAACATGACCGCGTACTCGAGCGAGCTGTAGAGGGTGAAGTTGCCGTTGACGAGCTCAAAGAAGAGGTACGGCGAAGGAGCAATGCGCCTGCGCGAGCACACGAGACGAGGGTGGACACGCGCTGAGAGAGAGAGACCGCATGACTCGGCACGGCCATAATGAGGCCATAATGAGGCCATAATGAGGCCATCCGCATGACTCAGCACGGCCTCGGAGCTAATGAGGCCATAATGAGGCCATAATGAGGCCATCCGCATGACTCAGCACGGCCTCGGAGCAGGGGCGTGCGCGTCGACGTGGCGAGGGGCCCTCACACGAGGAAGAAGAGAACGACCCAGCTGGTGCCAACGACTGTGTAGAGTTGGCTGTGCTTGAGATCGAACTTCTCGAGCAGGATGCGCGTGTGCTGGCCAATGTTCGTCACCTCCGTCAGCACGAAGAAGAGAACGAGTGGTAACATGCGATTGTTGAGCATGCAGTACGGCCAGAAGAGCACAGGCAGCACGTGGTGCGCAATCATGAGCGGGCTGCGCATCTCGCGGTAGTAGAGGCAGTACAGTGTGTCGTACAGCATGTACCCGCACGACAGGCCGACAGCGCGCAAAGCGTGGTCATCCGGCGCTGCGTTCATGTTGTTCTCGAGGTCGCCCCAGCGCACCGAGCGCATGCCAAGCACTGCGAGAACTGGCGCCGTCACTGCGTTGAAGAGCGAGACGAACGCGTTGGCGAGGAAGACCTTGTCGGCCTTTGAGCGCTTCTCGTAGGTCGCTACTCCTGGAGCTATGACCATGTGCCAGATGACGAGCAGGCCGACGCATGCCCAGAAGCTAGCTGCAATCGTACTGGAGAGCAGCTGCTGCCGCGGCGCCAGCTTCTGCTCGAGGCCCAGCTGCTCGAGAAAGGCGCGTGGCAGCACGTTGATGTACAACGCGATGGAAGCGAGGAACATGGCGGACGATACTCGGACGATACGGAAATTTCAGGGAAGTCCCGTTTTCCATTCGAGAGTTTGTCTATTGCCCTTGCGATGTGAGATTTCGAAAACTGTTAATGAATGGTGATTGCGGAAAAGGGATCGCGAAGAGTTGAGGCGAAAAATGCTGCATCTCATCGCAGCGACGATGCTGGCGCAGCAGCCGGCACATGGGCCACGGCGGGACTTGGCCATGGCCGCGATGCAGCTGAAGCGGCCACCGCCGCCATCACATCCAGCCTCGCCGCCGCCATTCCCGCCTCCATCGGAACACAGCTGGTGGAACTGGCGAGAATGGCGGCCCTCGCCACCCCCGCCCCTGTTGCCGCCGCCTCCGTCGCCATCGCCGCCGCCGCCGCCGTCGCCGCCGCCGCATCCGCCCTTTCCGCCGCCGCCTCCCTCGCCACAATCACCACCCCGGCCTCATCCCCCACCTCACCCCCCGCCACCGCAACCCTCCCTTTTTGCCGACATTACGGGGGCAGCGCAAGCTCTGGCCGCCACTGCGGCTCACGCTGCCACCGCGGCACACGGCTCCTACACGGCACATGGCTCGCCGCCGCGCCCCGCGCCGCCGAATTCTCGCTCACACGGTGCGCCGCCGCATCCACGCCCATCGCCGCCACATCCTCACCCACATGGCTTGAGCGCGGCACACGGCTCCCACGCCACCACGCGGCACCCGCCTCCACGTCCTCCACACTTGCCATTCCCTCCCGGGAGACCACCGCCACCGCCACGTCCACTGCCGCCACCGCCACGCCCATTCCCTCCCGGACGAGCACCGCCACTGGCCAAGGGCATCGAGAAGCTGATGATCTCGATTGCGAGCACAAATCCCCAGCTGCACAACGTGTTCGACGCCAAGACGCGCCCCGAGTGGCTCTCCCGCACTCTGAGCTCCATCGGCGTGGAGAAGCTTGTGGATGATGCGCTCTGCTACACGCTCGCCTGGTCGTGCCCGGAACCGCCCAAATTTTTTGAGTCGACGGTGGGCATCATCTACTTTTGGATGCTCGTGTTCGCCAACGTCTTCGTGCTCGTGTTGCTCGTCTCCGTCGTGGGAGCGCTGATCAGGCACCTGCGCGACCCCTCGCTGAAGGTGCTCTCAGAGCACCGCGACGAGATCGCTGCCGTGAGCCTCACGGTGCTCGTGCCGTGCTACCTTCCCAACGAGCAACCGATTATCCTTGAGACGATTAGGTATATCATCGAGAAGATCGAGTACGACTTCCCATTCACGCTGATCGTGTGCTACAACACGCCGAAGCCGATGGAGTTCGAGAAGACGCTCGCCAAGCTGGACGGCACCGTCTTCCCCAACGGGCGGTCGCTCAGGGTGCTCAACGTCAAGGGTTCGATCTCGAAGGCGGAGAACCTCTGATGACCTCTGATGACCTCTGATGACCTCTGATGACCTCTGATGACCT